>Ga0137308_100341_pt1 | contig 83819 bp, 71 predicted proteins | sample Inofrocosms_June_FD_97181 | JGI IMG/M metagenome (GOLD analysis project Ga0137308, IMG submission 97181) | Mouse cecal microbial communities from Vienna, Austria - N-Acetylneuraminic and N-Acetylglucosamine D2O microcosms_June | ecosystem: Host-associated > Mammals > Digestive system > Large...
AACTCAATAAAATCGTCATAGTGGTTATAATTCCCTGATAGATTTTCCGGTATTCCTCGCCTTTAGAGGCATACTGTTCTTTTCAGCGTAATCTTTCAGCATAAGTTTCTGGTTGGAGATGCTCATGCTCTCATTCTGGCTGCCGTCATCAAGGGTAAGGTGCTTCTGGTTACCGGGTATGTATTTACTCATGGAGAACCTCCTACTGCTGTCAGGAGGACATGGAGAGTATAGCACTGCTATATGTAAGAGTAAACGCCATCTTTGCAGAGGTGAATTCCACCGTATGATGGGGGAGCGGAATTTAAAATTTCCATTTTCGATTGTCCGTTCTGTTTTTGGAAGACCTACCCGAAAACAGTAAACTATGGTAAAATTACAGTTAGCAGCAATTGTCATAGGAAATATCGGATCAATAGATTGGAAGGACGGCATATGGCAAAAGTTTTATATCAGAATATTATTGGTATAGCTGTGCTGGGGTTGTTGCTCGCGGCATGTGGCGCTCCGTCTGGGAATGTGGACGGGAATCCCGACGGCGGAGAGAGTTTTGACGCCGGGGGTGGTTCCGATGTAGGAAAGTTTTTCTGGGAGAGTAATATTGGGGAAGGACAGAATAACGCTGAATCAAAGGAAGAACTGAAAGAATGGCAGGAGGAGCACGACAGTTGTGGGGTGCAGGAACTTAGCGGATATCTGTATAAATATACTCCCATAAGCCCTTATGCCAGTGCGGAAATTACGATAAAGGATTATGAGGGGGAACAGCTGGAAACCGGGTGGGATGAGCCGCCGGCTTTTCGGTTCGCCGGAGAGGCGGATGTGACATGGCGGTTTTACCATTCTCTTGCGGAAATGGACACGGCGTTAAATGGGGCGGTTATGCAGGAAATGGATGGGAACCCGCTTCATTTTCTGTACTATACCTTCCCTATGACAGAGAATGACCATGCCCTCGATCTGTACAACAATCTGAAAAGAAGATTTGGTACAGAGGAACATTCATTGACAGCATGGGGTGTGGACAATGGGAAGATGTTTCAATTCATACAGGAAACAAGGAAAGAGGAGGACGGATATGAACTTACTTATCTGCAAAGCCGGAGCTCGAAGGTCAATCTCTTTGTGAAAGACCGGTCGGCATTTGGGCTTACCCTGTTGAATGCGCCGTCGGAAGGGGACGACGAAACTCTGGAATATGTGTTCAAAGACGTTTTTCAGCGCTACGGTGATTTGGGGAGCGGATGGGGGCTGGATGAGGAAAGCCTGTACTGGATTGATCATAACGAGCGGCTGACCGAACTGGAGGAGCCGAAGCGCAGCTTTCGGGAAGTCCGCGGAATTGATGAGAATTGGGAAGACGAAGGGATCATGAGGTATTTTGGACTGCTCGTGGAGGCGGAATATGAGCTGCCGCTTACGGAGAGCGGCAGGATGCTGTCCTTGCACTTTTCGCTTGCGGAGGAAGATGGGGAAGAAGAGATTTCAGTTTCTGATTTTGTGGATGATTTCAGGAAAGATTACTTTACTTCTATTGCCAGTTCCCTGACAGAAAGCGAAGAAGGGACTTTCGGGGATGAAAAAGAAATGTCTGCGGAGGAAGCAGATACAGAATTTCGCTACTATCTCCTGAACGGTTTTTGTATGGACGAACCATACGATATGACGGTGACGGATATGGAAACCGGCGAAGTGCTGCAGGAGAGAAAGGTATCCTTAAGTATTGAACTGCCGGACACAATCACCTATCCGGATTTAAATGGCGACGGCTACGCAGATATGCGGGTCGGCGCGCCAGTTCATATGAGTGGGGAAAAAGCGGAGGAGGAAGATTATACGCCGCCATCTTATCTGCTCTGGGATCCACAGACGGAGCAGTTTGCGCGCAAGACAGAAAAAGAGGTGGAAAACAGCAAACGGGCGGTGGCAAACGGTTTAACGGAGGAAGAACAGGAGGAGAAGACCAAGCGGGAAAGGAGCGATCCTTTTGTGCTGATTCAGGAATCGCCAGAGCCGGAAGAGTCGAAGGACTATATCAGACTTACGGGCGAAAATATGCAGGAATATGGGGTGCAGAAAGGAGACAGTCTCTGGCGTATCAGCGAGCTTTTTTATGGAGACGGGTACAAGTGGACGACAATCGTGCGTGTCGAAGATGCGCCGAAGAACCCCGATTATCTGCTGGCAGGGGAGACGGTATTTGTGCCGGAGGTTTTCTACATTCGAAAGGACCCGTTTTCCAGAGGCGGTCTGCGCTCCGAGGGGAGCTTTCAGATTGAACAGCCGTTTGGGTTTACCTATTATTTTTTGAATGGAGATGTGAGTTACGCATGGTGGGAGGAAGAGAATCAGATACACAGCCTGCCGGTGACGAATCCTGTGGGACAAAATCCATTCCATGAGCCGGAGGAATGGGAAGCGTTTCAGGCGGCGGCGATACGGTGCAGCGAAGAACTCTGTCCGGGAAGAGTGTCGAACCTCACATTTGAAAAGTACCATATGGAGGATGGCTGTGATCTGTACGGGTATATTTTCGAGTATGATACGGGGGAAGAAATCCTGGAATACGTGGATTTCTTCAAGTTTGGCAAGGATAATATGTCGGAAGTAATCGGTGTGCGTGAGCAGGAGCCGAACACTGTGCTGGTGAATACTGTCCGTTATATGGCGGCAAGTTTCACTGATTACGGCGGTGAGCCGGGTATGGGATGGGGTGATGACGCAGGTCCTAACGTGGGTGCAGACCAATGGGAGTATCCTTACCTTCACAATCTGTTTGAGGCGGCGAGGGAGCAGTTTCAGATTTCGGGGAAGTAGTTGCTGGTTACATGATATGCGTGAACGGGTGGACGCTTATGCGGGCAAAATTGAACAATATGCGTCAGCTGCATACAATTATGACTATAATAGAGAATATCCATTAATGGTGGCAAAAACTCCTGTGCCATATGGAAATAAAAAGTGACTTTTGGAGGAAAAGCATGGATGCGAGAAAAGGCAACATCTATGAGATCTTAAATGGGAACAGACAATTTCTGATACCTGTCTACCAGCGTTATTATAGCTGGGATGTGGAACAGTGTAAGCGTCTCTGGAATGATATTGTCGAGATGCAGAAGAGGGGAAAAGAGGGGCATTTCGTAGGCTCTATTGTAAATATTGCAGAGCAGGCAATGCCCACCGGCGTCCAAAAATATATGATTATTGACGGGCAGCAGCGAATAACGACACTTTCATTACTACTGATTGCTCTTCGTGATTATGCTGTCAAAAATCCTGGCGACACAACAATCAATGCCCGCCGTATTGATAATATGCTGTTGAAAAATGAGTATGAAATCGGGGATGAGCGGTACAAGCTGCTTTTGACGGAAACAGACAGAGACATTTTAAAGTGCCTTGTAGAAGAAAAGCCTATTTCGGATGATACAAGGTCGAAGCTGCTGGACAACTATAGATTCTTTGCAAGTAAAATTGCTGACAAAGAATTGCTGCCGGCAGAGATATATGAGTCTATCGGTAAATTACAGATTGTCAATATTACACTTGACCGCTTAGTGGATGACGCGCAGGCTATTTTTGAGAGTCTAAATTCCACAGGTAAAGAGTTGTCAGAATCTGACTTAATCAGGAACTATGTTTTAATGGGATTGGCACCTGCTGAACAGACCTATGTTTACGAGCATCTTTGGCGCCCGATGGAATTGCTTTTTGTGTATGAGACGCAGGGCTTGGTTATGGACAAGTTCTTTCGCGATTACTTAACAATGAAGACTACGCGCATACCGAAGCAAAATCGTATATATGAAGAATTTAAACTTTATCACTTAAATTGTGAATTTGGAACTGTTCGGGAATTATGTCAGGATTTGTTTACCTATGCCAATTATTATACGGATATGGCGTTTGGGAGAAATAATAACTCTATACTTAAGGCTCTTTATGAGGATATGAATGATCTGCGCATGGAAGTATCTTATCCATTTTTACTTAAGGTACATAATGATTATGCTGAGGGTATGATTAAAGATGATGGTTTGCAACAGATTATTCGGCTTTGCATCAGTTATGTATTTCGCCGCAGTATTTGCGACATTCCGCCAAATTCTTTAAATAAAACTTTCGCGACTTTGAAAAACGAAATCAGGTCGGATGACTATGTAAATTCTATTAAGGCATTCTTTATTATGCGTGATGATTATAAGGAATTTCCAAATGATGATAAATTCACGGCGGCATTTGTTTCGAAGGATATATATACGATGCGTTCCCGTAATTTTATTTTAAGTCATTTGGAGAATTATGGTAATAAAGCCCCGATTATCATAGAAAATTATACAATAGAGCATATCATGCCGCAGAATAGTAATCTGAGCCCGGAATGGCAGAAAATGCTTGGAACTAATTGGCGGGATGTACAGAAGACCTATCTGCATACAATAGGAAATTTGACTCTGACGGCATATAATTCCGAGATGAGTGACCATCCGTTTATGGTAAAAATGGACATGGAAGGCGGTTTTAAGGAGAGTGCGCTCCGATTGAATGCTTATGTAGTCAAAGTTACCGAATGGAATGAACAACGGATAAAAGAGCGTGCTCGTCTGCTGGCTGATAAAGCCAAACAGATATGGGCATTCCCAGATATGACTGTAGAGGAATTGGCTCCCTATCAAGTGGAGGAAAAACCTGCTGAGAGGTATAATCTTGAAACCTATGATACAAATGTATTCACCAAAACACTGTTTGATGTTCTGGACCGCCGTATCCGAAATCTCTCGCCGTCGGTGAAACGAGAATTTAAAAAGCTGTATGTTGCTTATAAACTGGATACTAATTTTGTGGATATTGTTTTCCAGAAGCAACGCTTGCGAATTTCTATCAATATGAAGTTTTCGGAGGTTATTGATCCGAAAGGCATTTGTAGAGATATTACGGGTCTTGGTCGCTGGGGAAACGGGGATGTGGAATTGTACATGGAGCATACCGCAGATGTTGACCAGATTATGGACATAGTTGAACAATCATATCGTGTGCAAGCTGATGAGGCGTAACAGGAGTAAAACCAAATGAACATAGAAGAACAATTCAACTTAATCGCCCAAGAATACGACGCCAACCGCAGCGATGTTTTAGCAAAACGCGCCGGGCGGTACGCGTGAGGGGATGGAAAGAAATATGAAATTGATATTGGATCGCATGGATGAGCTGATAGCTTCTGTAGGATATTGTGCCGAAAGAAAATATGAAAATGAAGTTCTGAATACGATATATAATTATTGTTTCGCATTTTTTACAAAAGAAGCCGAAGTTATAACGCTTACAGGAAAACCTCTTGAGGTAGTCTTATATAGCAAATATTATTGGCTTATGCGGTATGTGAAAAAATATAATGAAGTAAATGGATATGATGCGGGTATGGAGCAGCAGCAATTTAAGCTGATTGAGGAATTGGAGCAGAGGCTTGGAGATGTTGATTGGGACTTGCTTCAAAGAATAGATGATGATATGGTCAAATGAAAAGAGGGAGGAATTGAAAATGACTTTATCCAACATCACAGTCAACACCCAGAGCAGCATCCGCATCGAGGGCTCGAAAATCTTATACTTTGACCCGTACCAAATTTCGAACGCCGCCCACGACGCGGACCTGATCTTTATCACCCACGATCACTACGACCATTTTGAGCCGGAGTCCATTGCGAAGCTGAGGAAGGCGGAGACGCTTCTTGTTGCGCCGGAATCCATGAAAAAGAAGACACTTTCCAAGTCGGGCATTGCCGAGGAAAACTGTCTGTTCTATCGACCGGGGGAATCCCATGAGGCGGGCGGGGTCGCGATTGAGACAATCCCGGCTTACAATAAGCTGAAACCTTTTCACCCGAAGGGAAAGAAGTGGCAGGGATATGTGGTGACGATGGACGACACCCGCTACTATGTGTCCGGCGATACGGATGTGAATGAGGATATCAGAAAGGTGCGCTGTGATGTGGCGTTGATTCCGATCGGGGGATTTTACACGATGGACCGGAAACAGGCGGCGGAGTACATCGTGCAGTTAAAGCCGAAAGCGGTGATTCCGACGCATTACGGCAGCATTGTGGGAAATAAAACCGACGGGCAGAAGTTCCGGAAGATGGTGGAAGGTCTGGACAGCAATATTCAGGTGGAGCTAAAGCTGTAAGAAAGCCAAGGATATCGCTGCGTGTGTTTTTCCTTAAGTTAATGGAAAGTATGGCTGGGGAGGGCGTTATGCAAGTCTCCCCAGCTTTGCCGTATCGGCGATCACAATCATTTTCATGGACGGCTGTAAAGGCATTTCGGGGTCGATATCAATACGGACGTTTTTGCCCTCAACGATTGCCACCACGTTGATTGAGTATTTTTTTCTAAGGTTTAATTCGATCAGGGTCTTTCCTGTCCATTCCGGCTTGACGGGCAGCTCAACCAGAGAGATGTCTTTGGAGAGTTCCATGATATCAACAAACCCGGAGCTTAAAAGGTTTTTGGCAAGGCGGATGCCGGATTCGCTCTCGGGAAATACGACCCGGTCTGCGCCCACTTTGTGCAGAATTTTGCGATCCAGATCGGTGGCGCATTTGGCGATCACGGTTTTCACGCCGATTTCCTTGCAGAGCATGGTTGCCATGACGCTTGCCTTGAGATTGCTTGCCATGGCAATGATGACAACGTCGATATTGGCGATGCCGAGCTGCCTGACGACTTCCGCCTCGGTGATGTCCGCGCATTTGCAGATGGGGATTTCGGCGATGGCGGCATTGACCAGTTCCTCGTCCAGATCCACGGCAAGCACTTCCGCGCCGTTTCCTACAAGCTCTTTCGCTACGGCAAGACCGTATCTGCCGAGACCGAATACCGCATAAGATTGTTGAATGCCCATAAGATAATTTTCCTTTCTCAGCCCACACTTATATCTTCGGTGGGATTCTTGATGATATTTTTCGTTTCCTTCTTTGTGTTCAGCGCGATCATAAGGGAGATCGGACCGACTCTGCCGAGATACATGGTTATGATGATAATGATTCTGCCCCATAGATTCAGCTCGGATGTCAGGCTTCTCGTCAGACCTACCGTGGCGGCGGCGCTGACGGTTTCATATACGATGTCAAGGGCATCCGCGTCGGTGACAGCCGACAGGAGAAGGGTTGCCGTAAACAGGATAATAAACGCCATACTCACCACTGCAACCGCTTTGCTGACTGCGTGTTTCGGAATGGTGCGGTGAAAGAGCTCCGCTTCGGCATGTGTTTTCATTGTGGCAAATGCCGAGGTAATCAGTACCGCGAAGGTTACCGTCTTAATGCCGCCTGCGGTGCCGACTGGCGATCCGCCGATGAACATCAAGAGCAGGGAAGCGATGGCGGAAGCGTTCGTCAGGTCCTCCTGCGGGATGGTTGCGAAGCCTGCGGTTCTTGTGGTTACAGACTGGAACAGGGAAGCCTGCAGCTTGTCAATAAAAGAAAAACTGCCTATCGTCAGCGGATTGTTATATTCAAAAACAAATATAGCAGCCGTTCCGGCAAGGATAAGGATTCCTGTGACGGAGAGGGCAATTTTGCTGTGAAAGGTCAGATTGGTGAAGCATCTGAGACGCTGCCGCCGTATATTTTTCAGTGCGCCCACGAGATCCCACCAGACAATGTAACCGATACCGCCGAAAACGATCAGCAGAATGGTCACGAGATTGATAACGGGGTTATGGACATAGGCGTACAGGCTGTTTTCCGATATCACGTCCATACCAGCATTGCAGAAAGCGGAGACGGCGTTAAACAGGGAAATCCAGACACCTTTTACGCCAAATTCGGGGATAAACACCGTCATATACAAAAGCGCGCCGATTCCTTCGATCAAAAACGTTCCGGCAATCACTTTTCGGATAAATTTAACCATGCCGGACAGGGTATTTAAGTTGAAAGCGTCCTGAATAAGCATCCTGTCCCGGATACCGATCCTGCGGTGCAGGCTGATCATCAGACCGGACATGATAGTGACGACGCCGAGCCCGCCGATCTGTATGAGAAAGAGAATAACGATCTGACCGAAAAAGCTCCACGTGGAAAAGGTGGGAACGGTCACAAGGCCCGTTACACAGATAGAAGTGGTCGCCGTAAATAGCGCGTCTATATAGGGTACGGCTATGCCGTCTGCGGAACTGACCGGCAGGGCCAGCAGCGCGCTTCCGAAAAGAATTGCCAGCAAAAAGCTGAGCAGGATTGTCTGTGTTGTGGATAAATTGATGCAAAACTTCTTTTTCATGGGAAAGCCTTTCTGTCAGCACATAACAGCTCACCCTTAGGATTCACTGTCACGTACACACAGATATAGTTTACGACGTATTTTATACAATTTCAAGGGAATGTATAAAACTTGCCATGTATGGAATTGACGACCAATGGTCGAAGTGCTATATTTCCCATTGAAAGAAAGAGGTGTTGTTCTATGGAGAACGAGAAAATGGAAAAAAAGGGCGGCAATCAGGCAATGCTCAAAATCTGCGGATTCATTGTAGATAAACGGAATTTGTTTTTTCTGTTATTTGGCATTCTGATTATTTTCTCCGCCGTATCAAGAAACTGGGTTAATGTAGAGAACTCCATGTCCCATTATCTCCCGGATTCCACAGAGACGAAACAAGGGCTGGATCTGATGGAACAGGAGTTTATTACATACGGAACCTGTGATGTGATGGTGGCAAATGTTTCTTATGAACAGGCGGAGTCTATCGGACGGAAGCTGGAATTTGTGCCAGGAATCTTTATGGTAGACTTTGATGATACAGAAGAACATTACTTTAATGGTTCTTCCTATTATAATGTCACTTTCGATTATGACGAGAAGGATGACCAGTGCCTGGAAGCGCTGGAGCGGGTGAAGGAGGCGCTTGGCGGGTATGACTATTATCTGTCCACAACGCTGGGAGATATCGAGGCGGAACTGATCGCGGAGGAAATGAATGTCATCGTTGTTCTGGTAGCGTTTGTGGTAGTGACGGTGCTGCTGCTGACATCACAGGCATATGCGGAAGTGCCCGTTTTGTTGATTACTTTCGTGGCAGCGGCCGTTTTGCAGATGGGGACAAATTTCATCTTCGGAACGATCTCCTTTGTCTCCAATTCTGTGACGGTGGTGCTGCAGCTTGCTCTGTCGGTGGACTATGCCATTATCCTTCTGAACAGGTATAAGGAGGAACATGCGGCACTGGAATCCCGCGAGGCGGTTATTGTTGCCCTGAGTAAAGCGATCCCGGAGATCTGCGGCAGTTCCCTGACCACCATAGGGGGTCTGATTGCGATGGGATTTATGCAGTATAAGATGGGGCCGGATCTGTCCGTCTGTCTGATTAAGTCCATTTTCCTGGCCCTTGGTTCGGTGTTTTTGCTGATGCCGGGCGTTATTATGCTGTTTTCCAAGCTGATGGATAGCACCAGACATAAGAATTTCATCCCGGACATTCCCTTTGTAGGGAAATTCGATTATGCGACGAGACATATCGTGGCGCCGCTCTTTGTTCTTGTCATAATAGGGGCGTACACGGTTTCCGGCAGGTGTCCTTATGTGTTCGGTGACAGCACGATCACGCCGCCGATTCAGAACAACATCCAGAAGACGGAGGAACTGCAGACGGATAATTTTGGCGCCAGCAATATGGTTGCGCTGATTGTGCCTGCGGGAGACTACGAGAAAGAAGCAAAGCTGTTGGAAGAGCTGGAGGCATGTCCAGAGGTGGATTACACGCAGGGGCTTGCCAACATAGAGGCGCTGGACGATTACTGTCTGACAGACAGGCTGACGCCGAGGCAGTTTTCGGAGCTGATTGATCTGGATTACGAGGTGGCGGAACTGGTATATGCGGCCTATGCAGTAAATGATGAAGACTATGCGAAGGTGGTCAACGGCCTCCCGGAATATAAAGTGTCTCTGATAGACATGTTTATGTTTGTCCACGACGAGGTAGAGGAAGGGTATGTCACGCTGGAGGATGATCTGCAGGATACGCTGGACGAGGCGTATGATGCCATGAATTTTGCGAAAAACCAGCTGCAGGGTGAGAACTACAGCCGTATGCTTGTCTTTCTGACACTTCCCGAAGAGAGTGAGGAGACATTTGCTTTCCTTGACAGGATGCATGAGATTGCGGAGAAATATTATCCGAACGAAAGGGTGCTGGTATGCGGGGAATCGGTGAGCCAGTATGACCTGCAAAAGACGTTTGGCCGTGATAATCTGGTGAATAATGTGGTTTCTATTCTGGCCGTGCTGGTGGTGCTTCTGTTTACCTTTAAGTCGGCGGGTATGCCGGTGCTTCTGATTGCGGTGATTCAGGGATGTATCTGGCTTAACTTTTCGATTCCTGCGCTGCAGCATGACAATATTTTCTTCATGTCCTATCTGATTGTCAGTTCGATACAGATGGGTGCAAATATTGACTATGCGATCGTCATTGCGGGCCGGTATATGGAGCTTCGCAAAACATACGGCAGAAGACAGTCCATCATAGATTCCATGAATCAGGCGTTTCCGACAATTATTACCTCGGGAACCATGATGGTGGTGGCGGGTTTTCTGATCGGCAAACTGACTTCCAATGCGGCCATCTTTGGCATTGGAAAATGTCTGGGGAGAGGAACGTCAATCTCCATTATGGTGACCATGTTTGTTCTGCCGCAGATTCTTCTGGTGGGCGATAAGATTATTGAGAAGACAGCCTTTGTTATGAATATGCCGATCCGCACGAAGAACGTGACCGGGCTTATGAAGGTGGACGGACTTGTGCGCGGCAGGATTGAGGGAACCGTGACAGGCAGCATGAGTGCCATTGTCAGGGGGAATGTGAGCGCCTATGTGGAGGCCGGAGATGTGACAACGCTTACGGAGGAGGAATACAGGCAGATGACGGAGGCGGTGTCCGGGGAGCTGGCAAGCCGGCGGCTGCCGGAAACTGCGACAGGAGGCATAGTGGAAGAAAAAACGCCTGAGCAGGATAAGAGCAGGGAGGTGGCGGATCATGTGTAGGAAGAGGACAGTCTGGTCAAATGCTGAATGGCTGCGCAGAAAAAGGCGGACAGCCCTGTTGATGGCGGCTGCAGTGCTGATGGGCAGTTTTCCGGCGGTATCTGTGCAGGCGGAGGAAGAAGAGGCGCAGGTGGAGAAAGGGGAGGAAGAAGTCGCCAGCGTGGAGGATGCCAACGAGACGATAGCGTCCTATAAGAATGAGGAAACAGCATGGGAAGAGGTGTATATAGGCAATGCGGAGGAATTAAAAGCCTTTTCCAGAGACTGCTGGCTGGATACATGGTCGCAGAATAAAAAGGTGTATTTGACGGCAGACATTGATTTGTCTGGGGAAGGTTTTGTTTCCATACCTACTTTTGGCGGTTATTTCGACGGACAGGGGCATACGATCAGCGGGTTTCTGGTGCGCAAGCCGGTTTCCTATGTGGGACTTTTTAATTACACGCAGGAAACGGCAGTGATTGCCAACCTGAAAGTAGAGGGAACGGTCAGGCCCACTGGGACGCAGATGGTAGTAGGGGGTATCGTGGGGGATAACAGCGGTATTCTGCTAAACTGTGTCTTTGACGGTGATGTAGAGGCCGGCGATTATGTAGGGGGTCTCACGGGTTACAATGAGATCAGCGGTGTGCTGATGGACAGCGAGGCGTTAGGAGTAGTTACGGGTGCGCACTATACAGGCGGTATTGCGGGAGATAATGTGGGCAATATCGTTGGATGTGTCAACCGCGCCGACGTCAATGTTTCCAGCGAAGACAAGGCGAAATCTCTGGAAGATATTGATCTGGGGCAGTATACGGCGGGCTTGTTCGGTTCCCAGGAAGGGGGAGCAGACGAGAAAAGCGAAAAGCTGTCCACCACAGAAAATATGGTGGATACGGGTGGCATCGCAGGCCTTTCCACTGGAATCATACAAAACTGTGTAAACGAGGGTACAGTCGGCTATGAGCATGTCGGCTATAACGTGGGCGGCATAGCCGGCAGACAGTCGGGGTATGTGTATTCCTGTGTGAACAAGGGAAAGATATACGGACGTAAGGACGTGGGCGGTATCGCCGGGCAGGCGGAACCGTACATAGCAGTGGATCTGTCGGAGGATATTGTGCGGCAGTTGTCGGATCATATCGATACCATGCATGACCAGGTCGGTAAGATGCTGGACGATGCAGGGGACCGTTCAGATGTGCTCTCTAACAGACTGTCTGTGATCCGGGATTTTGCGGACAGGGCGCTTGACGATACTTATTCTCTGGCAGACAGGACAGCGGAGTGGACGGACAGCATGATGGACTCCGTCAATGAGGCGGTGAGCCGGTTTGACTATGTGCTGGACGAAACGGCGAAGGAGGGCGGGGTGATCGACCACGCTTCGGACGCGGCGGGGGATGTAAAAGACGCGGTGGGAAAATTGGAGGACATGGTAAAGTCTACGGATCTTTATCAATATATGACGCCCGAAGAGCGGGAACAGTATGATCAGGCGAAAAAAGCGATTGAAGAGGCCGAGAAACAGCATGCCGAGGATGTGGCGAAAGCTACGGAGGCGTATGAGAATTATTATATTGGCAAGGCGGCCAGCGAGGACACCACGAACGAATACGATCTGAAGCCAGTGACGGAATCGGGTGTGGACAGTGGCTGGAGCTATGCCTCCATTGATTTTCAGGATGTACCGGAACATTATATGGGAATTACCGGCTGGGTGCATTATGACAGTGGCAGCGGAGAGAGCAGGGAATTTCCGCTTTCCGATGACAGTGCGCAGGCGGAGGCAGATCGGCAGGTAGAGAAAAAGGTATCGGAAAATATGGCCGCAAATGCCTCGCAAATTGCAGATGCCGCCGGGGATTATGCGGATAAGAAGTACCGTGAGGCGCACGACGGCAGCAGTTACGCGGAGGACATGCGCAAATATCTGGAAATCATGACAGATATCGCATCCAGACATGCAGACGAGATGACGGATGACGCGAAGAAACAATTGAAATCCGCCGCTTCCTCCGCAAAGGATGCCGCAGAAAATATGGAAGAAATGGGGGATGAGACGAAAGATATTCTGACGACCCTAAATGAGAAGCCGGATCTCAGCTTCCCGAGACTGGGGGAAGACTACCGTTCCACTACGGGAAGCCTTAATTCCAATCTGAAAAATATCTCTGAGAATATGGGATATCTGAATGAGGAGATGTCATCCTCAGGGGATATTCTGGGAGATGATCTGGCGGATATCAACGATCAGTTCAGTGAGATTATGCTCCTGTATACAGATGCGCTGGACGGGGTGCTGGATATGGACTATTCCGGCAGATATGAGGATGAGTCACAGGAGGACGCGGAGGTGAGCATAGATGCCACCATTGCCAACTGTACCAACGGCGGAACTGTGGAGGCGGATCTGAATGTATCGGGTATCGCCGGGACTATGGCAGTCGAGTATGATTTCGATCTGGAGAGCGATATCACAGGGATTGATGAAGCCAGGGCAAATTCAACGTTCCTTACCAAGTGTGTACTGAGAAAAAATGTGAACCGGGCGAAGGTAACTGCACAGAAGAGCTATGCAGGAGGCATATGCGGACTGCAGGAGATGGGAATGGTGCTTGGCTGTGAGAATTACGGCAGGATTGAGAGTACGGCGGGCGATTATGCAGGAGGTATTGCGGGCCAGTCGTTATCCCATATCAGACAAAGCTATGCCAAATGTACGGTGGCGGGTAAGGAGTATGTGGCAGGCATTGCCGGATGGGGAAATGGAATAGACGGCTGTCTGGCTATGGTCAAAGTGAAAGAGGCGGATGCCTTTTCGGGTGCCATAGCGGGCAAGGTTTCTGACAATGCGGAGATTCTGGACAATTATTTTGTCTCGGATGAGATTGCGGGGATTGACCGCATCAGCTACAGCGGTAAGGCAGAGCCGATAAGCTACCAGACGCTTTTGCAGAGGGAGGGAATCCCCGCAGATTTCCGCAGGATGAAGATCACTTTTTATGCGGATGAGGAGGAAGTGGGAGCGGTTGAGTGTTCATACGGCGGCAGCGTGGCATTGGACAGCTATCCGAATATCCCGGTGAAGGAAGGATTCTACGCGGACTGGGACAATAAGGAGCTTGCGAATGTCAGACTGGATGAAGATGTATCGGTGGACTATGTGCGGTATCTGACGACACTGGCAGGAAGCTGGATGCGGGATAACGGGCAGTCGTCTCTTCTGGTGGACGGCCGGTTTCTTCAGGAGGATGAGCTGACTGTGGAAAAGCTGGATGTGAATGCGGCCGATGCAGCTCTGCCGGGAGATGGGGATTTGACCGAGTGCTGGCGGATCACGATTCCTGATGACGGCGCGTCAACCCATCAGATCCGCTATCAGGCTCCACAGGGACAGACGGAAGGCGTTGAGATTTATGTATATGACGGTACGGCATGGATGGAAGTGGAGACAGAACTTATGGGTATTTACCATCTCTTTTTTGTGGACGGCAGCAGCGTGGAGATTGGGGTCTGCATGACCGGGAAAGAGATTATGGATTATATCTTTTTTATTGCAGCCGGCGCTGCGGCAGTGATTGCACTGACTGTTCTGCTTGTTCATAAAAAACGGAAAAAGCGGCTGGCCCAAAAGGCAGAAAAGGACGGGGAAAGTAAGAGCGGCACGGAGACAGAGGAGAAGACGAAGGAATAGACTTTGCAGGATCCGATAAAGAGGGAGCAGCACAGATACTTTGGAAAATGAGCATACGAAAGGTATGCTCATTTTGTAAAGAATGTAAAAATAGAATAAACGGAAAACCAAACACATGCGGCAAAAATCAACATATGGTGTAGGAGATTGATCAGAAAGTGGACATAATCAAAGCCCAAACACATCCTTGATAAACAGATACGCCACGGTGAGAATCAGTCCGACGCAGAAGAGCAGGAGGCCGAAGGACATGCTTCTGGTAATCATCATGGCATTTTCGCTCCACTCCTCGTGCAGCAGCGCGAACTTATGCTCGTAGTCCTGCCTTTTCGGGGTTTTCCGGCGAAGAAACAGATTGCCAAGTCCCTCAAAGAAGGAGGCTGTGCAGGCGGCCAGGTGGGTAAAAACATTGCCTTCAGGACGCTCGTGGGGCAGCTTCTCATCGCGGTAAACGGTTTTTCTGAGCACCACAACAATGGTATCGACCAGGCTGTCAAGAAAACGGCAGAGCATACCGAAAGTAAAAGGCAGAATCCTTAACAGCAGAGGACGATAAATCAGATTTTCCAGATCCAGCCGGCGCGGCCAAAGGCTGACATAGGATTTTCCCGCAGAGTCTTTTTCTCTCTGCATGAGCAGAGGACGTACAATAAAGACGTAAATCAGTGCGCCAAACACCAGAGAAGTCAGTGCACCGCGCAGGTTGCCGGAGGAAAAGTAGGAAATCTTTTCCATTGCTTCTGCCCGCAGAAATGTCTGCCCCATGTCGGCAATACCGTCCATGACAATACCGGGAAGCAATCCCATGAGGGGCAGCAGGACAGCGCTTCCAGAGAGGGCAAGGACGCTTACGGGGTTCATGTAGCTGCCTTGCATCGCATCGTATTTTTCCTGTACAGCCTCGTCGGCGTTCTTTTCAATGAAAAGGCAGACGTAAAGTTTGGCCATGTAGGCCGCCGTCAGACCGCCGCTTATAAGGAAAATCTTCTCAACAGCACTCATAAGCGAGGCGGCAAAAAAGGCGGGGATCACATTCGCGTTGATCAGGAACACATATTCCACAATGCTTTCATGGATCAGCGTTTTGCTGATATAGCCGTTAAAGAGCGGCACACCGCTGATACCAAGCGCGCCGGTCAGAAAGATAACGTTAAGGAGCGGCTTCTTTCGCCCAAAACCGCGGATGGCGTTCAGATCCAGCTGATGCACATTCATAAAGACTACGCCGGCTGCCATAAACAGTACGAGTTTAATCAGAGAGTGGTTTACCATGTGCAGAAGGCTGCCCCGGAGAGCCAATGCAGTCTCTGCGCCAAGCAGGCCGGACATACCAACGCCGACCAGAATGAAGCCGATCTGCGACACGGAAGAGCAGGCCAGTGTCCGTTTCAGATCAATGGAGAACAGGGCGAGCATCGCGCCGATTATCATGGTAAAAACACCTAAAATCAGAATCAGGCCGCCCCAGGCTGCGCTTCTGAAAAAGAGGCAGGCTGTCAGAATCAATATACCGTACATGCCCGCTTTGGTCAGAATGCCCGAAAGCAGGGCGGAAGCGGGAGCCGGAGCCACGGGATGGGCCTTCGGGAGCCAGATGTGAAGCGGAAACGCGCCTGCTTTCGCCCCAAAACCAAACAGAAGACAAAGGCCGGCGGCCCAGATCTGTGCGGCGTTTTTCCCGGTACAGAGTGACATACCCGCCAGATCCGCAAAGAAGAGCGTGCCCGCCGCATCGTAGAGGAGGAAAATACCCATCAGCATGACCAGACCGCCGATTACGGCCACGGCCAGATAAGTTGCGCCTGCCCGAAGGGATTCTGGTTTCTCATCGTGCACCACCCAGACATAGGAAGTAAACGACATCATCTCAAAAAAGAGAAAAGTAGTAAAAAAGTCAGCGGAGAAAAAGACACCCTCGGTTGCGCCAAGCGTCAACAGCAGAAACAGATAGTAGCGGTTTCGGTTTCTGTAGTGCACAAAATATTCTTTGGAAAATAGGGTGCTCATAAACCACATAAAGGCGGCCACAGCCGCGTACAGCGCGCGGAAGCCGTCCAGGGTAAAATGCAGTCCCATGCCGCAGACATAGGGAATTTTGAAAACTGATTCGTGGGCGCCGGGCGCGCCTGTCAGCATCTGCACCGACAGCATGCCGCAGAGAAGAAAGGTAAGGCCTGTAATGAGATCGGCAAAGAGACTTCGTCCGTCTTTACTTTTCCGCCCTATGGCGTAACTGACAGGAGCCGCGAGCATGGGAAGAAAAACGGCGCATTCTATGATAATAGCTGTTTTGTTGTACATGGTAACCTCCATAAATGACATACGGCAAATTTCTGCAGCGGAGAGCTGTGATTGTGTTTCGTGCGGTTTACACCGCGCCCGCCGCAACGCTCATAAAAAAGTCCACGATCGGCTGGGAATAAACGCCAAACAGTACAATACATACGGTAAACACAAACAGCGGCAGTAGCATTTTCCAGTTAGGATCGCGGATATCGGAAACAGTGCTGTAGTCGAAATCCTTTCCGGGGAAGAAGGCCCGCACGACAATTGTCAGCATATAGACTGCCGTCAAAAGGGCCGACACCAGCAGGCAGGCGATTCCGCCCCAGGCCAGAGGATTTCCGCTTTCCACTGCCGCCCCGGCCAGATTCCACTTACTGATGAACCCGGCAAGCCCCGGCACGCCCATGAGCGCCAGGGCAGAGATGGTGAAAATGCCGAATACACGGGGCATTTTATATCCAAGTCCATTCAGCTCATGCACATAATGGCGGTCTGTCTGGTGCATGACCGCTCCTGCGCAGAAGAAGGAGCTGATTTTCATTATGGCGTGGAACACAAGGTGGGTCAGTGCCCCCACAAGTCCCAGCGGTGTCATAATGACGGCGCCGAAGAGAATGTAGGACAGGTTGCTGATGGTGGAGTAAGCAAGGCGCCTCTTGAGGTGCGTCTCCTTCACCGCCCGGCTGCAGCCGTAGACGATGGTAAACATGACAACGGCCATAACCACGTCCTGCGCCCAGGTACCCTGCAGGAAATCCGTGCCAAAGCTGTAGTAAGTAAGCCTTATGATGGCGAAAGCGCCGGATTTGACCACAGCTACCGCATGGAGCAGTGCGGTGACAGGCGTGGGGGCCACACCGGCCTGGGGCAGCCAGGAGTTAAACGGGCAGACTGCCGCTTTTACGCCAAATCCCAGAAAGGCCATCACATAGATCAGTAACAACACGTTATTTTTTCCAGCCGTTTTGGCGGGATCAAGCACACCGCCCAGAATAAAGTCAGTGGTGCTGCCGTAGACAATGACCATAATCAGGCCGAGAAAGGCGAAGGCCGCGCCGCCCAGCGAATAGTAGAGATACTTGCGGCTTGCCAGAACCGCCTCGCGGGTCAGCGTGTGCATGACGAGAGGCACGGTGACCAGCGTCAGCAGTTCATAAAAGAAATACATGGTAAGCAGATTGGCGGCGAGAGCAATGCCAAGTGTTACGCCGTAGGTCAGCGTATAAAAGAGGAAAAACACATTTTCGTTCTTCTCTTTTGTCATGTATTCAAAGGCGTAGAGGGTGGCAAAGGGCCAGAGCGCAGAGACAAGTCCCGCAAACACCATGCTCATGCCGTCCACACGGAAACTGATATTCAGATTGCCCGTAAAATGTGCCAGAAGGAAGGTGCTGTCCGAGTGATGCAGGAGCAGATACCATACAAGGATGCTGTTTAACGCCACTGCCGTCTCCAGGAAAACCTCTTTCTGCCATCTTTTTTGAAACGGGATGACGGGAACCAGAATCCCCGTGATAAAAGGAATTAAGATTACTGAAACAATCATGGAATCACCTCCCTGTAAATGCCGCAGCAATTATGCCGCTGACACAGTCTGGAAACAGACCGATAAAAACGGACGCTGTTGTCAGAATGAAAATCGGTACAGTCATCAGCCCGCATGGTTCTTTTTTCTGCAATCTGCCATAATCGTAGTCCGCTCCCGGAAAAAAGCCGTGGATGACAGGCGGCAGAAGGTATCCCGCAGTCAGCAGCGCGCTTACCAGAAGAATGACCGGGCCTAGTACGTCAAAAACGGGCATACCGCTCTTTAAAGAGCCAAGAGCCAGATACCATTTGCTGACGAAGCCGCCCGTGGGCGGAATGCCGATCAGTCCGAGGGAAGCAATCGTGAAGCACCACATGGTGAGGGGCATTTCTTTGCCGATGCCGCGCAGTTCCTCGACCCGCGTTTTTCCCGTCTTGTAAATAATGGCTCCGGCGCACAGGAAGAGGGAAGACTTGATAAATCCGTGTGCCAGCACATGACAGAGAGCGCCCGTGAAAGCTGTTTCCTGCATAACGGCGAGGCCGAACAGGATATAGGAGAGCTGGCTTACCGTGGAGTAGGCCAGTCTTTTTTTCAGCACAGGCTCCCGGTAGGCGAGCAGGGAACCCATAAATACTGTTACAAGCGTCAGGCTGATCCAGACGCTCTGTACCCATGTGCCTCTCAGAAAATCTCTGCCGAACATGCCGAGTACACGGATAATGGCGAGAACACCCGCCTTTACGATGACGGCGGAAAGAACTGCGGAAGCGGGAGCCGGAGCTACGGGGTGCGCGGTGGGAAGCCACGCATGCATGGGAAACATGCCGGCTTTCACTCCGAAACCCAGGAGCATGACGAAAGCCGTCACCAGAAGGAAACCGCCGTGCTCAGCGACGGAGGAGGCGCGCAGGGCACCGTCCGCCGTGAAAGCCAGTGAGTCGCAGTTCTGATAGAGGAAATAAATGCCGAACAATGCCGCGTAGGCGCCGCACAGGGAATAAAATAAGTATTTCAGTCCAGCCATCACAGCCTCCCTGGAGCAGCTATGCAGCACAAGCGGCATGGAAGTCATGGTTAAAAGCTCAAAAAACAGGTAAAAGGTGATCAGATTGCCCGCAGAGCAGAGGGCGTTCAGCACGCCGAATGCCAACAGATAAAAACCATAATAGCGGCTCTCCCGCTCTTCGTGCTTCATGTACTCGAAAGAGAAAAAGCCCGCGCAGGGAAGAACGATCACTGCAAGCATGGAAAAAAGCCTGCCTACACTGTCAATTCGGAAATAAATGGGCAGGGTTTTTGTCAGATAAAAAAGAGTAAAGCTTTCCCTTGCATGCAGAAGCGCGGCGACGACAAGCGCAGCCGTGATGAGAAGGAAAATGCCGGTCAGGGTCGTCAGCGCCTTTCTGTCAATGGCACGTTTTTCTCCCGGGAGGGGCGTCCGATAACGGATCAGCAGAAACAATCCTGCCAGAATAGGAAAAAAGATGGATGATAAAATCAAATACATGCCATCACCTCCTGATATAGTATGAAAAAGCAAGCAAATTTTTACGCAAACATGGCGAGGCCCTGGCCGATCATATCCACAACCGGCTGTGAGCTGACGCCCAGAATGACATTTAACAGGACGGAACATACAAGTACTACCGTATAGCCTTTTCTGTCCCGGAAAGTAATGCTCCTGTAGGGCGCATCCTGTTCCGAAGTATAAATACGGATCACGGTTTTCATAAAGTAGACTGCGTTTAAAACCGTACTGATTCCCAGAACGATCAGCGAAGCCAGCATCTTGCCTTCCACCTGCACGGCAGCCTGCGCAAAGAGAAGCTTGCTGATAAAGCCGGAAAAGAGAGGGATGCCCACCATCGACAGCGATCCGGCCGTAAAGGCCACGCCGGCCCATTTATTGCGGTAGGCGGCTCCCGTCAGATCTATGAATTTACGGCTTCCGCCTGACACGTCCGTAAGACCGATGGCGGCGATAAAGAGCAGGGATTTTGTGGCGGCGTGGGATAAAATGTGAAAGATGCTGGCTACCATGCCCGCCTGCGTACCCATGCCAAAACCCATGTAAATATAGCCGATCTGCGCCACGGAGGAAAAAGCGATCATCCTGCGGATATCATTTTCCTTTATGGCGGACAGGGAACCGAAAATCATTCCCATGAGACCGAAAACAAAGAGTACGTCAATGATTCTTGTACTGTTAAATATGTCGAAGCCGATCACCCGGTAAATAATCTTGATCAGCAGAAAGATATAGCCTTTGGATACCAGACTGGAGAGAATTGCTGCAGAGGATACCGTGGAGTATCCGTATGCGTCCGGCAGCCAGGAGTGGAAGGGAAACAGCGCGCTCTTGATGCACAAGCCGATGCACATCAATGCCACTGCGACAATCAGTGGAATCTGGTACTCGCCGTTTGCCATGATAAGGGCCACTGATTCCTTGATGTTACTCATCAGAAGATGGCCCGTCAGATCGTACATGATACAAAGCCCGAAGAGAAGCAGGCCGGAGCCAAGGAGACTCATAATCATATAGCGGACGGCAGCCTCGATGGTACGTCCCACCTGTCTGATCATAATCAGGCCGCATGCGGAAATGGTGTTGATTTCCACAAAAACGTAGGCCGTAAACATATCGTTGGTGTAAACCAGGGCGAGCAGGGAACTGAGCAGCAGGTTCACAAGGATATAGTACAGGCTGTGTTTGCTCTCCACCACCTCGCCTGGAAGCTTGTGCGCGCCGCCTGCCATAGACAGGTACATGATCACGCAGAAAAAGAGCGCCATCCCGGCTTCCAGCACACCGGCCCGGATCTCGTTGCCCCAGGGCGCGGGGAAATGCCCCATCCAGTAGATGAAGGATTCACCCGTGGAGAGGAGATACAGGAGAAGCACAGCGGACATCAGCCCGACGGCGGCTATGACCAGACGGTTTACTGCCTTTGCTGCCTTCGCGGGCAACACGGAACAGATGGTGCCTGAAAAAAGACTGATCAAAATAGAAAAAAAGGGAAAATTGCAGATAAAATCCATTTTATTTTCCCTCCCTTTTCAACTGCATGGAAATCTCGTCCAGATCCAGAGTGTGATATCTGAGATAGAGACGGATTGTCAGAGACAGCATCAGCGCGGTTACGGAGACGGAAACCACAATACCTGTCAGCACAAGGCCGCTTGGAATCGGGTTGATATAGGCCTCCACGCTGGTGACGCCGTCCACCACAATGGGCGCAGCCCGCCCTGCGATATAGCCTTTTTCGGCCAGAAAGAGGTAGATTGCACTGTCCATAATATTTAAACCGATAATTTTCTTGATCAGATTGGTTTGCAGGAGCAGATTGGTGAAGCCGATACAGAAAAGAATGGCTGAGACGGCCTCCCCGTAGTTTGCAAGTAAATTCGGACCCATCCTAAAATCCCCCTTTTCGGAACATGGCATAAAAAGCGTAAATCGTGCAGGCAACCACCAGTCCAACCGCGATATTTAAGGGAAGGATCAGGCCGCTTGAGAGGATCGCTCCGGGCGTGCCTTTCGGGATTACGCTGTGGAGCTGGTTTGCGCCCGTGTAAAAGGAGTAGCTCTTCGCCAGACAGTAGAAGGAGAGGGAGAAAAAGCATACCCATTTATACGTTTTTTCCGTGAAGAACCGCTCTGTCTTCTTGAAACCAAAGGCGTTTAAATAGAGCACCAGACCTGCACCGATTACCGCTCCGCCGGAGAAGCCGCCGCCGGGGCCGAGATGACCGTTTAAAATGATATAAATGCCAAAGATAATGATAATCGGGACAAGGAAAGTTGCTACAAGCTGCAGGATTGCGTCATTTTTTGGCTCGAAACGGCGGTCGTTTACTTCCGCCTCATCCTTCTCGGTTTTATTCAGCCGGAGAAGAATCAGCACGGTGATGGTTGCCGTAAAAAGCACATGGGATTCCCCCAGTGTATCAAAAGCTCTGTAGTCCAGAATCATACCGGCGACAATGTTCACTGCGCCTGTCTCTTCCAGCCCTTTTTCAATATAGCGCTCTGCAACCTCGTTATTGACCGGCCGGATCACGGTTCCGTTAGCGGGCAGGTAGGAGACGGTCACCAGCAGCAGGGCAATCAGAAACAGACAAAAGAGAACGCTGGTTGCCTGATACAATCGGTGAAACAGATACAGCGATTTGTTGTGCGTGGTGTCATAAACCTTGTCCAGGATTGCGTCATGCTCTTTTTCGCGGCGGAGAGCCGCTTCCTGATCCGGCTGGTATTCTTCCTGGGGGCACATTTCCACATTCCCGATATAAGGATCTTCCTCGCCGGAAAGCCAGCGGAAGAATCGGAAAGCGGAGGTTTTTTGGTATTCTTCAATAGACTTTTTCCTACTCATTTTCCGTTTCCTCCTTTGCTTCAGGCTCCGAAGCGTCGATGGCGTGGATTTTTTTGAGTGTCACAAAAAAGAGGACACTGGTGATTCCCGCGCCGACAGCAGCCTCCGTGATGGCAAGGTCAGGAGACTCCAGACAGATCCAGAGCATGGACATGACCAGACTGAAAGACATATAAATCAAAATGGAGTTTAACAGGTTTTTGGAAAAGCTGACGGAGACCGCGCAGATGATTAACAGTCCCATCAAAATGATCTGAAAAGCGGTCATAACGCTGACGCCTCCTTTTCCTCTGAATTTTTATCGGCTTTCGCTGCAATGAGTTCTCTGTCAAGAACTTCCACATCCTCATATATTTCACAGTGTGCCGCCAGATTGTCGTTGGTAGCGGCCTCCAGCCGTGAGAGAACGTGTGAGGAGACAGGGGAAGCGAACCACAGGAAAACGATTACCAGAAACATTTTTAAAGTCGTAAAGTTTAATCCCGAAAAAATCATCAGACCGATCAGACACGCGCTGATGCCAAGCGTGTCGCCCATAGCGGCTGCGTGCATTCTGTTCAGGACATATTTAAAGTGAAAGACCCCGTACAGTTCCGTAAAGAATATGACTATCCCGGCCAATACAAACAGGGATCCGATCACAAGACGGATCCAATCAACTGCGCTCATCGGTATTTCCCCCTTCCACATGTTCCTGATTGTGGTGCTGCTCCTCGTAGATACCAATGTAAACTTTAGATATCACAACCACAGAGAGAAAACTGATCATGGCATAGATGAGGCAGATGTCCACCAGATAGCTTTCCTGAAAAAGCAGCGCCAGAACCGAAATCATAACCATAACCATCGTACCCATCATATTGACTGCCATCAGACGGTCAGCCACACGGGGACCCTTTACGGCACGGATCAGACAGACCAGCAGCATAAAGGAAAGGACAACCAGCACCAGAATGAAAAGCGGATGGTAAATCATTTCTTTTTCCATAGTTCCCTCCATTTCAAAATCAGAGAATGACTTAATGCAGTCCCTCCTCGATTTTTGTCAGAAGCTGTACGAACACGGAGGAAGAAATGCCCTCCGCCAGCTCTTTGTCGAGACAGTGCACGGTATATTCGCTGCCTGTCAACGCGACAGTGATGGTACCTGGGGTCAGAGTGATGGAGTTTGCCAGCAGCACCCGCGCAAATGTGGAGCGCAGATCGGTCTTAAAGTGTACGACTGCCGGTTCCAGCTCATATTCGGCGGTATAAATCAGCTTAAAGACAGCTGCGTTTGCTTTCAGGATCTCCACCACCAGTGTGATGAGGTAATAAAGCAGAAGCGGCGCTTTTCGCCATAAAAAAAGGTCGTACCGGGGGTTGTAATTAAAAAACTGACATAGAAACCAGTACATAACCCCTGCGATGACGACACCAAAGACAGCAATTTCCGCAGTAAGCTGCCCGCTAAAAATGACCCAGATCAGAAAAAAAAGAATAAACATGTTTCACTCCGTTCTTCTGAAAATATTTTTAAGCCTTAAGTGTGTTTTAACTATATTTATATAAGGATCTGATAGGAACGGTAATATTATGTATCTAAAACAAACAAGTGTCAAGAGAAATGTCGATGAGGGGCGCGGGCCGTGCTCTTTTTCTTCACACTTGTTTTTCGCCGGGGAATCGGCTATCATGTTTTCTATAGGGCGCACGCCCTGTATGAGATTGATAGACGGCACGGCGGAATGCGCCTGGCGGTAAAACCATCGAAACGGAGGCATCTATGAAATACTTAGTGATCGGAGCGGGCGGCACAGGCGGCAGCATTGGTGCGTATATGACGGAGGCAGGAAAGGATGTGACCCTGATTGCGAGGGGGGAACACCTGAAAAGAATCCAGGAGCATGGTCTTAAGATGGAGACGACCAGAAAGGGCAGCTACACTGTGCATCCCATTAGGGCGGTGGACATGGCGCATTATGATGAACAGCCGGACATTATTTTTGTCTGTGTGAAAGGCTACTCGCTGGATGAGACGATTCCTTTTATCAAGCGTGTGGAAAAAGAAACGACGATTGTAATTCCTATTTTAAATATTTATGGCACGGGCGGCAGGATGCAGGAAAAGCTGCCGGAAATTCTGGTGACCGACGGCTGCATCTATATAGCCGCAGAGATCAGAGAGCCGGGGACGATCTGGCAGAACGGGGATATATTCCGGGTGGTGTACGGTACGAGGAAAAAGGAAGAACTGCGGCCGGAATTGTTTGAGGTGGCGAAAGATTTAAAGGAGAGCGGGATCGATGGTGTGCTTTCAGAGAATATACAGAGGGATGCCCTGCAGAAGTTTGCCTATGTGTCTCCTATGGCGGCCTGCGGCCTTTATTACCATGTAAGCGCCGGGGATATACAGGTCACCGGGGAGCCGAGAGATACGTTTGTGAAGCTGATGAGGGAGGTTGACGCGCTGGCTGTGGCAATGGGCGTCCCTTTCCTCATAGATATTGTCACGACTAATCTGCAGATTCTGGATGCCCTTAATCCTACGGCCAGCACATCCATGCAGCGCGATATTTACGCGGGCAAGGCTTCCGAGATCGACGGATTGATCTATGAAGTGGTGCGGATGGGAAAACAATATGGCGTTCCCACACCTACTTATCAGATGATTGCGGATAAGGCGCGGGAGGACGGCCTGCAGTAACTTGACATATGCTGACACGGGAGGGACAAATGGCAGAAAATACGGAGAAAAAATTCAAGGAAAAATATTTGGCGGGTGAGCTGGCGTTCGAGGAGATCGACGACTACAGCCAGGAGTGGGGATTTTCCGATACCACCGATACGCTGCGGGAATATCTCGGTTTAAATGCCGAGGAGGAGGATGCCTGGGTGAGTGTGGGAGACGAGGCGCTGAAGGATCTCCTGGATCAGCAGAAGCAAGGTTGAGAGGGAAACCACAGGTTATATAAAATGAAAAAAAGAAACGCTGACCTGGCAGAGGGATGGTCAGCGTTTCTTTTTTTCGATGACTTTTGCATAAAAATATGCTTCGATTATGGTGCGTGTGTCTGGTGGCAGGATGTAACAATCAGCCGGCGGATCTCTCATGCTTTCGCAGATAAAAAATGGAGAGCGCAGCAAAAAGCAGGATATAACCGATGGAATTGACCAATAGAGTCGATATGTGGATTTCCATATAAGGATTGTTGGCCCGCATCCCCATACAGTAAAGTGAGTATGGGTAATTCATGCCATAGTTCCGGTTCGTCATAAACAGACCGAATATGCCTCCTGCAAGGGCAATGCCGATTGGGATGGCGAAGGAACGGATCAGCAGGGAGAGGAGAAGCTGCACACAGCAGACAACCACCGCGCCAAGCGTTCCGCAGAGAAACCACGACAGAGCTTCCCAGGGAAAAGAACTTGGAATCCCGACGAACTTACCGCAGACATAATACAGCAAAAATATCCATAAATTTCCGAGGATGGTTACGCGAACCGCCTGTGTCAGTTTGCCGAGATAAAGGATGGAAATGGGAACAGGCGCGGTCAGGAAGCTGTTCCAGTTGTGGCGGGTATGCTCCAGCCGCCACAGATAGGAGCAGTAAGTGCCGATCAGCGCCGGCATGAAAAGGTAGCATAAAAAGAGCGTGTGCTGGCTCCATAAACTGTACCATTCTGACTGCAGGACACTGATATTCAGTTTGTAATTCATCGTGCCGAAAAAGGCGGATATGAGAGGGAGCGTGAAGAACGCCAGCCATACCGGGCTCCGTTTCAGTTTCAGGGATTCCGCCCTGATGACTCTGATATAAAATGTATGCATGTTGATACCTCCTTGCATGAGCATATTTTCAATGGCGCTGTTTTGGGAAACTGCGCAATCTATGATTCCTTTCTGGCAAATAAAATCCGGCCTGCCCCATAAAAAACCAGAATCCAGACAAAAATCATGGCCAGTGCACAAAGCTCAACCGATGAATATTCGCGGTAATAAAAATGTATGACTCTGGTTTCCGGGTTCCAGTCCATCGTTACCTGGGCGGAGGAGAGAAAGCCGCCCCAGGGAAGGAAAGAGTACATTTTAATATACATCAAAACGAGTCCGAGCATAGAGCCGCCAAGACCGGCCGCAAGAGGAACCATCTGGTTGAAAAACAGCATGGACAGCAGAAGCTGCAGTAGATACAGGGAAAGGCAGCAGGCCAGATTTAGGAAAAAAGCCGCGCCATAATGGTTCCATTCGGGATGCCCGGCGTAGCCCCGGGCGTATCCAAGAGCAATGATGAAGAGAAACTGCGCAGCTGAGACTGCCAGAATAAAAAGCCCGCCGCAGACTACCTTTGCGTGATAGAGAGCGCCCGGGCGGCGCAGCGTTTTCAGGAGCTTATAGGTATTGCCCTTGTGTTCCACATCGGCAAGGCGGGAGGCGAGCACGGCCATGATGGTGGGCATCATAATAACGCTTACCAGTGGAAGGGAATAGAGCATTTCGATCCAGCCATACAGCCGCTCTGTTTCGTTGGGATGACTGCCTGCCCAGAGAAGCCAGGCAAACTGGACACCGATCAGCGCACACATGGTCAGGCCGATCCACTTTCTCTTGATTTTTCTGAATTCCATCTGCAGAGTACTCATAAGCTGTTCTCCTTTCCTGTCAGGGATAAGAAAATATCCTCCAGACTCTTCTCCCGCTTCTCGATACGATAGAGCGATATATTCTGCGCGACAAGATGTCTGCAAAGATTTGCCACACAGGTGTCATCCACCATGGGAAACAGAAGATAGCCGTCCTCCTGTGTGGCTTCGATTCCATCCTGCCGGAGCAGATCGAGCGCAGCCGTCGTGTGGCTGACGCGGAGCGCAATCTGTTCTTTGGAGTGGGCGTGCAGGGATTCCAGTGTGTCCTGATAGACCAGCACACCCTTTCGGATGATGCCCACATGGTCGGCCATCTGATCGATTTCGCTGAGCAGATGAGAAGAGAGAAGAATCGTCATACCGTAAGCCTGCGGCAGGGAGCAGATCAACTCGCGCATTTCCTGGATGCCTGCCGGATCAAGGCCGTTGGTGGGCTCATCAAGAATCAGAAGCCTGGGAAAACCAAGCAGTGCCGCAGCAAGGCCGAGCCGCTGTTTCATACCGAGAGAGTAGTGATTAACCAGTTTTCCCCGGGCCTCGTTCAGACGGACGATGTTTAATACCTCGTCAATATCCTTTTCGGAACAGCCTTTGAGCGTCTGGATGATGCGCAGATTTTCTTCCCCGGTAAGATGGCCGTAATAACTGGGTGATTCGATGAGCGACCCTGTCTGTGCGAGGAGCTTCATGCGGTTCTGTTCATTGACCGGCGTGTCAAAGAGTGTGATATTGCCTTTGGTAGGTCTGACCAGTCCGAGAATCATTTTTAAAGTGGTGGATTTGCCCGCGCCGTTCGGCCCCAAAAAGCCGTAAATCGCGCCGGGAGGAACCATCATATTGAGGGTGTTTACACAGCAGACTTTGCCGTACTGTTTTGTGAGATTATGGGTTTCTACCAGATTTTGTGTTGGCATGGCATTTCGTCCTTTCTTTGGAAGATTTTGCGGCAGGCGGTTCGTTTGTGGGAACATCTGCCTGCTATAGACAGGATAAGGCGGCAGGCTTACAGGGGAATGAAGAGAAGATTACATTTACCTTAAGAATCGTTAGGGAATCTTTTCAGATCATGCGGAAAGCCATATACTATATTTGGAGGGAGCGTACATGAACTTATATGACTGCAAAATTCTGTTGGTAGATGATGAGAAGGCGCTGCGGGATATGGTGGGCGGATTTCTTCGCAGGGCGGGATTTCACAAGGTAACTGCGGCGGCAGACTGCATGGAGGCCGAAGAATTGTTTGCGCTGAAAGAACCGCATCTGGTTCTTCTGGACGTTATGCTGCCTGACGGAGACGGCTTTTCCTTATTGAAAAGATTGAGGAAAATGTCGGAAGTTCCCGTGATTTTTTTCTCGGCGCGGGACGAGGACGAGAACAGACTGCGTGGGCTGGGGCTCGGCGCGGATGATTATATCACGAAGCCCTTTTTGCCGGAAGAACTGATTCTGCGTGTGACGGCCGTGCTGAAACGGGCGTACCGGGTAAAAAACATGCAGGAGCAGGAGCTGATTTCACTCGGCAAATGCGCGGTTGACCTGGGGAGCGGGGTTGTAAAGTGGAATAGGGGCGCAGAGGATAGTGGGGAAATGATACTGACTGCGAAAGAATACGCGATCCTGCAGAAACTGGCGCAGGAGAGAGGGCGGATCGTGACCATTGATGCCCTGTGCGATGCGGTCTGGCGTGAAGAAAATTACGGATACGAAAACACGCTTGTTGTGCATATCCGCAGGCTGCGGGAGAAAATTGAGGAAGACCCCTCACATCCGAAATACCTTTTGACGGTGAGAGGGCTGGGGTACAGGCTGGTATGAGAAGCGATAAAACGGAGCGGGTCAATTATAATTACAAAAGAGCGGCACGCCTTTTTTTCTATTGGGCGCTGGCGGTTCTGGGAGTCGCTGTCCTGACTTTGATACTCAATATGGTGTTTTTGTTTGCGGCGGCGGTCGTTTATATGGATACGGAGGCACATTATATTTACGGGGAAAGTGTCATGGAGGCGCTTACCTTGACGAAAAACGGCTATGTGCTTGACAGAGGGATGGAGGAAGAACTGGCGCAGAAAGAACAGTGGGCGATGCTTCTTGATGAAAACGGACGGGTGGTCTGGAGTTTTCGGAAACCGAAAGAACTGGAAGACGAGTACAGCAGATCGGACGTTGCCCGCATGAGCAAATGGTATTTGAAAGGATATCCTGTGCGGATGCGTGTCTGGGATGACTGCATTATGATCGTGGGGATGCAGAAAGAAACCATGTGGAAATATACCGTAGAATTTTCGAAGCCGTGGATGGAATTTGTCGAGCGGACGGTTCTTGCATTTTTCTTTCTAAATTTTGCATGGATTGTGGTATCTGCCTTTGCGTTTACAAAACGGTTTATGGGAAGCAGGGAACGGGCCCGCATTGAGTGGATTGCCGGCATTTCCCACGATATCCGCACGCCTTTGTCTGTGGTGCTGGGGTATGCAGACACGCTGGAACGCAGCATGGCACTGCCGGCGGAGACAAGGCAGCAGGCGGCCGTGATACGGCACCAGAGCATGGTGATGAAGGAACTGATAGCGGATCTAAACCTGACCTCCAAACTGGATTACTCCATGCAGGCGCTGCGGAAAGAAAAAGTGCGTCCGGCGGAGATTGCCAGAAGTGTGGCGGCTTCTTTTCTTAACGATGCTATGCCGGGAGAACTGGAGATTGATGTGCAGATAGGGCAGGATGCTGAACAGATGCATGTAAAAGCGGACAGGCAGCTTTTGGTGCGTGTATTCCGCAATTTGATTCATAACAGTATGAAACACAGCGGCAAAAACGGACCGCTGATAATTAAGATTGCCATATGGGAAGAAAAGAGCAGATGCCATATCTGCCTGAAAGATAACGGGGTTGGTTATCCGAAAGAGGCGCTGCGTCGCCTGCAGAGCAGAAAGAAGCAGGCGGAAGAGCAGATCCGGGGCCTGGAGATTGTAAAAAAGATTATTCTGGCGCATGGCGGAAAGATCCGATTCGGGAATGGGGAGGATGGCGGAGGATATTGCATGATAGAGCTGCGCAGGATGAAGAAGGTGGAGTGAGTTATAAATTAAAATTCGCAGAATTGGATATTCTGCGAATTTTAGCTGTTTAATAGCTAAAAGCACCCATTTGCTATGCCTGACCACATAGCTGACCATAATCAGCTGAGAGTGCATTGATATATTTGCGCTTGGTATCCATGCTGGGATGCACGTATCGGTTTAGTGTAATCTGTACATTGGAATGTCCCAAAATCTCACTCAGACTCTTGATATCCATCCCACTGTCAATGCAGTTTGTGGCAAAGGTGTGTCTCAGGATATGAAAGTTGTAATTTGGAGCATGGATCTCTTCCAGATATTTTTTAAAATGATTTTGATAAGTACGAGGCTCCATCGGTTTATTATTTTGTAAAACATATTCCTGCCCCTCCTGTCGAAATCTTTTAAGAAGAGACATCAGCGTATCTGATATGGGGAGTGCCCGTTTAGAAAAATCACTTTTGGGAGCCGTCTCTAAAAGAATGGTTTTGGTTGGCCCTTCTTTGCTCTCGATTCTCTGTACGGTTCTGTTGACGTGAAGAAGTCCTCTGTCCTGATCTATATCAGCCCACTTCAAAGCACATATTTCACCCAGGCGAAGCCCGGTGAAAAGGCAAAGGTATATTCCTGCCTTGGAGATATTCATATCACTGTAAAGAAACTGGATTAATCTGGTTTGCTCTGTGCGGTTCATAACTTCAACTGATGATGTTCTTTTCTGGAGGGAGCAGCCTGTGATAGCAGGCATGGGATGACCGTACTGTTTTTCGGCATATTGCAATGTCTGTCTGATAATGGCGAAAACACTGTGTCTGGTCGAATCCGATACTTTCAACGCCGATATCCGAATCTGAATGTGGTTGTCGGACATCTGGGAAAGCATATCTGAGAAAAAGAGGTTCTGGATATGACATGTATAAAGCTTCTTATATTTAATATATGTAGAGTATTTTCTGTTTTGAGCTATCTCCTCCAGCCATTCCTCCACAAGTACACAAAAACCAGTATCATAAATCTGCATTCCATCATTTAACTGTGAAGCCAGCACAGCAGGGGATTCCCTGTTACTTAACAAATACATTTTGGCGGTAAGCTTTTCTTTCACCTCCCTGTAAGATTTTCCGTAAACAGACAGATAACGCTTTTTACCATCTGCAGATGTCACCGGATAGCGGCCTTCCCACCTTCCGTCTGTGCGTTTCCTTATGTTGTCACCTCGTCTTGGCATATGCATTTCTCCTTTCTGACCACTTTTTTGACCACAAATATATCATTAATAACAGTTTTCGTGACAATTTATGACAAAATTTTACATATGGTTTAGCAGAAACGTTTTTTCGTGCTTGACATGCGCTAGACGGTTCTTTATAATGTTTACAAAGCATAATATTTTATCGACAACAAATGTTCGGTGTAATCTTATTTTACACCAGAGTCAAACAAATCGGTTTTCTGATCGGTTTCCAGTCTGTGTTTCAGAATTTCTATGCTTTTAAATCAATCAATACAATTTAAGAGCGGGAGATTCCAAACAATGTCTGGCAATAGATGTCGGGACAAGCTGGCTCTCCTGCAGAACAGGAGGGCAAGTCATGGATCATGCAAAAATCAGAAAAGAGGAACTGTTTATGGAAATTAAGGGAGGAAAGGGATATACAATTGCAGATATCGAAGCGCTGCCAGATGGAGAACGGGCGGAACTGATTGACGGCGAACTGTTTATGATGGCACCGCCAATGACAGTACACCAGCGGATTCTTGTAAAACTTATTTTTGAAATTGAAACCTATATCAGAAAAAATGGAGGAAATTGTGAGCTTCTTCCCGCGCCCTTTGGCGTTTACATTAAAAAAGACGACCGAAACTACGTGGAACCTGACATTTCGGTGATCTGTCATGGGGATCGCCTGGACGAAAAAGGCTGTCACGGCGCACCTGACCTGGTGATTGAGATTGTGTCACCTTCCAGCAGAAAAATGGATTATGTGCGAAAACCTGCTCTTTATCAGGAAACGGGTGTGCAGGAATATTGGATTGTTGATCCGGAAAAAGAAATCGTTACGGTTTATACAGCGGAGCGATGGGATATTCCGATATGCCATCCTTTTACGAAACGGATTCAAGTGGGTATTTATGGAGACCTATATCTTGAGTTTACAGAGTTTATTCAATGTGAAAGAATGGCTGCCAAAAGATGACAGCACTGCCTGTTGCGGCAAAATTGACAAACAACCTTATCTAAAGTATAATTTATGACGATACATATCTTACAAACAGCTAATAAGCAAGTGACGTGCGCTGTAAGGTGCATACAAAAAATTCGCAGAATATCCAATTCTGCGAAATGATATCAGAAAAACCGGGAGGCAGACACAGCCATATGCCGCCGAGAACTATATGCAAGACCGTCCGCCAATATAATAGCGAACCCATTTCTGAGACGGATATGAAAAAGCTTCAGGAGATCGCGAAGGATTACAGTACAGTCAAGAACTATGTATACCAGCGCTACGGTGGAATCAAAAGCCTGCCAAAGATCTATCCGGGTTATACGGTGCAAAATGAGATGACGGCAAGCGGTCTGAGAACAACTCTGGGACTGCCGTCGGTATATTTCTATCTGGCTGTATTTGACGCACTGGGAGATATCAAGAACCAGTGGACACAGACTAAAAGCAGGATCGAAAAGTGCATTCGGGAGAACGAAAATCTGACGCCGGAGGACAGACATTACCTGCGGTTTGTAATGAAGCAGAGCAATTGTTTTGCGTGCATCCTCATGAAACAGGAAATAAACCTGTCGCAGGAGTGGCAGAAATCCTATGAAGAAGTGCGGACTGAGGTTGACGAAGAACATTTAAAACAATATCTTCGCAGGCAGGTACGCAGACATATGAAGAAACTGCATACAGATGCGATAGATGGTTTCGCAGTGGCGGAGCGGGCATACCGTTATGATGACGGCGGAATTTATCTTGCTATAAAAGAGAAACGCAAGCGTGTTTTTATTCCCCTCACAGACAATAACCACTATACCAAACAGTTGTATATCCGTCTTCTTCCAGAGGAAGGCAGCCTTGTCATTCACGTACCCATAGAGACAAAAATCAGACAGAACGAGGAATACCGAAGGGAAATCGGAGTGGCAGTAGGCATACGCACTATGTTTGTGGCAGATAATGGTGCCGTTTACGGCGAAAAGTACAGCGAATATCAGTATGCCCTTGCTGAATATGTCAGGGAGGGCAATATTCGCTATCGGAGGAACAAAGAAAAGAATCCGGGAAGAAAGAAATATATGGCAGGAAGGGAGAAGCTGGAGGCAGCCCTGCATACTTATATCAATGCGGAGATCAACCGTATGCTGAGAACAGAAAAGCCTGCTGTGATATATCTTCCCAAGCTGCCGCAGAGTTCCAGGGCAGGTATTAACAAAAAGATAAATAGTTCTGTCAGCATGTGGCAGAAGGGATATGTGAAAAAACGGCTGAGCCAGAAATGCAGGGAACAGTCGATTGAGCTGAAAGAAGTGTTTGGAAAAAATATCAGCAATGAATGCAGCAGATGCGGTGCCATCGGGGAAAAAAGAGACGGTATTTTTTCCTGTGGGAATTGCGGAGCCAATCTGCCGGAAAGGGAGAACGCTGCAAAAAACGCCTTGAAAAGGGGCCGGATCAGTTCATAATGAAAGCTTTCACAGATGAATGCCTCTGCAGAGGCGTTTTACCAAAACTGATTTGAGGGAGTAGGACTGTGGGAAATTTCTTTTGATAAAAATGGACGTAACGGATTTGTAATAGAAACCGTAACGCCGGACGGCATTAGAAGCCGGCTGTGGCCGGGTATTGGGTATGCCAGGACCTTTGGGAACTTCCGAAAGGGAGAAGTACCGGGAGCGAAGCGGAATTTCCGCATCACCGAATGGGTGACCAATATGCCTTGTTAATTATGCAGTGCCTGTGGCTGCCAGACGAGGCGAAAGTGGAAAGAGGTGGCGACATTGGAAAGATATAAAAAGAAAGATATGCTGCAGACAGTAGATACGCTCTTAAATGCCAATGACGCCATCGCAAGAGCTGCCCGCACCAATGCCCGGGGAGCGGAGGAAGCGCTTGGACAGTGCCAGGAGTCAGCCATTGTCCTTGGCACTTACATAGATACTCTGGGTGAAAAGTATGCAAATCTTGTTCACATCCTGGAAGATTACTGCGAGAACATTTATCAGATGAGCGAGAGCCTGTCGGATGAAAATGTTTGCCGGAAAATATCGAAAAAGATCCAGAAACAGCTGACGAATCTGCATAACGGCATCAAATACGATCTGCCTGATGATAAAAAGGAAATTGTGTTTCTTCCATATAAAGCATCTATGTGGGATTCATTGGAAAGCATCTGGAAAGAAGCGGATACCGATCCTGCATGTGAAGCTTATGTAATTCCGATTCCGTATTTTGACAAAAACCCGGACGGGAGCTTTAGGGAGGAGCACTATGAGGGCGACCAGTACCCGAAGAATGTGCCGATAACCCGCTATGATGAGTATGATCTGGAGGCACACCACCCGGATATTATTTATATACATAATCCTTATGATGAATGCAACCATGTGACCAGTGTGCACCCTCATTTTTATGCCAGGAATTTGAGAAATTATACAGATAAGTTAGTGTATATTCCTTATTTCGTTTTGGAAGAGATTGATCCGGGAAACCAGGCGGTCATTGACGGGATGAAGCATTTCTGTTTTATGCCGGGGACAATTTATGCCCATCAGGTGATTGTGCAGTCGGAGGACATGCGGCAGATTTATATCAATGAGTATATGAAAGCGGCGAAGGAGATGGGACTGCTGGGAGAGCATGTAGATCAAAAGTTTCTGGAGAAAAAATTTCTTGGAACAGGTTCGCCAAAGATTGACAAGGTATTAAATACCAAGAGGGAAGATTTGGAGATTCCGGAGGAGTGGTTAAGAATCATGGAAAAGCCGGATGGGAGCTGGAAGAAAGTTGTTTTTTATAATGTAGGTGTGAGTGCGCTTTTGCATGATGAATATAGAATGTTAGAAAAAATGGAATCTGTTTTTAATGTATGCAGACGCAGGAAAAATGAAGTGACACTCCTTTGGAGACCGCATCCATTAATTCAGGCTACGATTGAATCTATGAGGCCGCAGCTCTGGGAAGCATACCGTGAGATTCGGGACAGATATATAGCAGAAGGCTGGGGGATCTATGACGATTCGGCGGATATGGACAGGGCGATTGTTCTTTCGGATGCGTATTATGGAGTTGGAAGCAGCAGTGTAGTGCAGGTGTATCAGAGGACAGGAAAGCCTGTGCTGATATGGGATATAACGATTAAATGAAACTTTTGCATGAAAATATCAGGGGAACAAAAGAGACTAATGCATAAAGAAGATATGTTTCCATTGTTTTTTGAAGATTGTGTACTGATAGAAGAGCAGATATATTTTGTGGGGTATCATATAGCGGCTTTGTTTTCAATGAATCTTTATACGGGAGAGTTGAAATACATAGATAGAATTCCAAATGAGATGATAGCACAGACTCATCTGGTAAGCAGAATTTTAAGTTATGAAAACTATTTGATACTAATTCCAGCCAGAACTACGAATAACTGTATATGGCTCTATGATTTGGAGAAAGAAATTTGGGATTACATTTTATTTGAAGATAAAGGTATAAAAGCGCCATATGAGCAATTTGAATATGCAATAGTTTATAAAGATGAGCTGTTTGTGGTTGGCTGCTATTATCCTGCGATTGTTTGCATTGACTTGAAGAACAAAAAACAGACATATTATGAAATTTTTAAAAATGATTTTCAACTGCACTCTCTGGGAACATGTGTGAATAAAGAAAACCAGCTTTATATTCCATCTCCAACCAGTAATCGTGTAATTATATTTGATATGCAGTCGAAGCAGTACAAATTGCTTTCTATTGGAAACGAGAATAATTCATATAGCGGAATAGTGAAAAGTGGAGAAGCGCTCTGGCTGTCACCTATGAAGAATACTGCGCTGGTGAAATGGGATGGCATGGATGGCATCATAGAATACGAGTTGCCTGTTGAATTTCAAAATGAGCATGACTATATATTTAATGGTATTACTTTGCATGAAAATAGCATTTATGTTTATGGTTTGAAGGAAAAATTATCTTTTTGTTTTTTGAGTGGGCAGTACAAAAAATATGAAATAATTGAGGACTCTTATCTGATGTTCAAGGAGCTAAATGAGGATTATCTTATAACCTGTAACTATAGCGGAAAGATTCAAGTGATATCGGAAGAAGATGAAAAAGAATACAGGCATTTTTTCCCCGAAACAGAAACTGCTCAGATCATGCAAGTGTGGAAAAAGGAATTGCAGCAAGTAGAAAATATAAAACTGTCAGAAGATGATTTTCTGACACTGGATAGATTTCTCGCAATACTTTAAACGAAAAATCTATCCAGTGTCAGCGGGTGTGAGAAAGGAGCTATTTTGGATAAGAAGATTTATGTATGGGGAACAGGAAATATAGGAAAAAGTGTAGTGCAGAATGGCATTATGGGAGAAATGGAAGGATGGGTAGAAACCATCCCCTCTTTAAGGGAAGTGAATGGAAAAAGAGTTATTGGCCCTGAAGATTTGACAGGAAATGAGATTGTTGTAGTGGCAACAATATATGCAGATGAAATTTTTGAAAGTTTACAAAAAGAAAAGACGAACATGGAGAATTATCTTTTTTTCTGTAAATGTAAAAAGATAGATTGTAAAAGTAATCTTGATTTAGCTAAAAGAGTTTTCAGTCCTAAAAATCTGCAGATTTATTTAAGTAATTATGGGGCATATGAATGCTCATTCTTTTCGGAGGATCTGGCAAAATATCAGGAACGGAACAGAAGAAGTAGCTTTGAAATTGAGAGTAGTAATAATCGTCCGATTATTACTGACAAGTACGATGATATGGGAACGGTGGATGATTCGTTTTGGGAAAGCGTATGGGTGGCAAGTAGAATAAGAGAGAACATGCCGACAGAGCATTATGATATAGGTTCAAGATTAAACGGCTTTTTGTCTATTATTATAGCCATGGGCATTCCATTAAAAGTAATAGACGTCAGGCCATTTCCAGTTCAGATTGATGGGATGGAGTGCATTGTGGATGACGCAACAGAGTTGAGGGAATTTGCGGATAATAGCATTGAAAGTTTATCGGCCGTGAGTTCGCTGGAGCATTTTGGGTTGGGGAGATATGGAGACGAAATTGATCCCGAGGCGTGTTTTAAGTGTTTTGCCAATATTCAGCAAAAAATGAGGGGAGGGGGCAAACTCTATATAACAGTACCTATAGGGAGGGAAAGATGCTGTTTTAATGCACACAGGGTTTTTCGGCCAGGTACGATCCTTAGTGAATTTGACCGAATGAAACTGATTGAATTTTCGTATATTGATGGTGGAAAACTTTATAGAAATGCGGATTTGTGTCAGTTTGATAATTATGAAAATAACCATGTTTGCAACGGGTTGTTTTCCTTTGAAAAAATTGGTGTGTAAGATCATTAATCGTAGAAAGCGGGTGTACAAATGTTTGTAATGAATCTAAGCGGAGGGTTTGCTAACCAATTATTTCGTTTCGCGTGTGGTTATCAAATATCTAAGAAATATAATCAGGAAATGATATTACTTATTTATGATAAAAAAAGTTATGTAGATGCGTTTCTCTTAGATGAACTCTGTATACCTAATTACAGAAGAATTTACATACGGGTGGGTCATGATGTGGAATCTGTTAGGAAATTGATGGGGTTTGAGAAAGTTCTTCTAATTGATGAGGACAATTACAGTTCCCTGCAGGAAGACAGTTTTGATGAGAGTACATTGGTGTATGTAGATGCACCGTTTCAAAAGCCTCTTTATTTCAACGCGTATGTTAACGATATTAAAAACATGTTTCGAATGAAGCATATTTCAGAAGAAATGGAGTTTTTCAGAAAAAAAATCAGCAATCAAAATTCGGTTGCGATTCATGTGCGGAGACGTGATTTTGTGGATGCAAGGAATGCGGCGGGGGAACAGGATGTAAATCAATTCTATAAGGCAGCAGTTGTGTTCTTTAGAAAAAAGGTAGAGAATCCGGTTTTTTATGTATTCTCGGATGACATTTCCTTTTGTATCGATTTTTTCGGGCATAAAGATGATATTAATTTTGTGAAAATCCCCGGAGGTAAAGATGCCGATATTGAAGAGTTTTTCTGCGTGTCATGGTGTACACATAGGATCCTAACAAAGGGCAGTTCTTTTGGAAGGATGGCAGATCTGCTTCATGATGAAGAAAAGAAAATGACGGTATATCAAGGAGAAGAAAAGGACAAGGATCATATCATTTATTTGGGACATAAAAAGATTAAACAGTTATATGAACAATATGACGAAGGTAAAGTAACGGATAAAGGTGGCAGATTAGAGATGAAAGCGCCAGATATCTATTTTGCATGTACAAATGATTTTGATAAAAATGTCTTGTCCATATATCTGGAAAAAGTACAAAGGCAGTGTAAGGCCGATCGGCTGGAATACGCGGAACAGACACTTATAAAGGCATGGCAGTATGGACATGATAACAGCCTGCTTCATAAACTCTATTATCAGGTTTTGATGCAGCTATGTAAGAAGGAAGAAGCACTGATAGAGGCAACGGCGTATTTGCAATCTGGAGGAAATAGAGAAGAAATTATAAAGGACTTTTCAGAAGAAGAGTTTAATAAAATAGAGTTACTCTTCAAAAAAGGGAGACAGAAGTTTCTAATCATACCTGAGGAACCATATCGGAATGCAGAACTAAATCAATTGTGTAATCTGGGCATACTTCTGCGGCGCATGGGAAATGAAGTTAGTTATGTTTTTCGCAGCGCGAAAGAGGAGGATGGTCTCAATACAGTAACTAACAATGAAATTTTGATATCAAATTATATGTTTACTAACTGTGAAGGGTATATGTATCAGTCAAGAATGTATGTCTGGGATATTATAGAAAAGCAGTATGATTTTGATAAGTTTATAACTTGCTTAATTGGAAATGATACATGTTGTTTAGTCACGGACAGCTATGAGGTTTTACAGAACTGTAAAAATAATGCGGTTCAAAAGGTGTATTGGAACGCGACAAATACATATAGATATTTTCACGGAAAAAGCAGATCTGTTGCGCTGGATGTTTTGAATGCAGACAGAATCATCACAGACGAAGGGACTGGTACAGAGGAAGATAAGCGTATTGTAATAGATAAGATACCCCTAAGTATTATGACAAATAGGAAAATTTCGCTAAGTGAACAATACGCATATGATAAGGAATTGTTTGTGGTGATTGAACAATTGATTTTGGGGGAAGACAAATGAGAAATTATTCGATGCATAATTTGATATGGAAAAACAGAGGACATGAGCTTGATCTTTATGCAAAAAAAATACTGAATAAAAATGCACAGTTTATTCTTGTCGGAAGCCAGGAGGAGAAAGACTCGTTTGAAAAGGAAACAGGATACGAGCTTGCGATTTTGGAGAATGCCGATTTCCAGGATATAGCTGATATAGAAAGAAGCTCTAATGTTTGTATTATTTGTTTGTATAAAGAACGCACTATGTATGATAGATGCAAAAAAGAATTTGAAGAGGCGGGTATGAAAGAAAATGACCGCTTCTTTCAAGGTGAAGTTTTTCGGATGATCTACAATGTATATAAACATGAGCAGATAAAAATTGACAGAATAGAAATTTTTATGACCTCATATTGTACGCTGAAATGTGAAAAATGTATCTCTTATATCCCGTTTTTTAAACATAGAGTAGTGATGCCGCTTGACAGCCTAATCAAGGATATTGATTTATTATTCAGTAAAGTGGACTATGTTTTTAAACTCAAATTACTTGGAGGAGAAGGTTTTCTGTATCCTGATCTGCCAACATATGTGGACTACATATATAACAATTATCGTGACAGGATAGGTTCAATTAGAATTGGCACGAATGGAACGATAGACCCGTCAGAAGAGATTATAAAGATGTGCAAACGGGATGAAGTTATTGTTGACATTTCGGACTATAGAGTAACCGTTCCGGGATTGAGCAAACTGGAAGCGGTGAAAGAAAAATTAGAAGATAATGGAATAGTGGTTGATGTCAAGCGAAGTGGCGAGCAGTGGCTGGATATGGGATTTCCGAATAATAAACCGAAACTCAAAGGGGAAGAGGCGCTTCGAGAACATTTTGAGAAGTGCGCAATGTTCTGCAGGCAATTTGCAGACGGAAAATTGTTTTATTGCTGTAGCAATTGTGCGGCAGTAAAGGCAGGATTATATGAACTAAATAAATTGGATTATTTTGACTTTGACAAAGACTTTAATAAAAAGGAATTGCTTGAATATGAACTGGGATTCAGCCAGCTAGGGCATACCAGTTTTTGCAGTGTATGCCAGGGAGGATCTGAGGAAGCGAACCCCTATCATGTGGAAGTGGCAAAACAAGTATGTACGGGAGGAGCAATATGATAACATTTTGTCAAAAGGAACTGGAGAAGTATAAGGAAAATGACTGGATTCTTCGGCTTATGGAGGAAAATACGAGTCCTGAGGAAGAAAAAATCAGAACTAATATGTGGATGGAAAATATGGAAAATAAGAGGCTCATTTATTCCATCGTATATGGTGAATTCTTGAGAGAAGGAAAGGACACAAAAATTCTGGACATTGGGGGAGGCTACAGTTCACTTACGAAAGTGCTTGCTGCAAATTCTGACTATACGTTGCTCGATTTCATGGCCCATGGAGGTGAAGAGTATATGAAGGAAAATGCCAGGAGGTATAATATCAAATGGATTAATTCTGACTGGTATAATACGGAACTTGATAATCAGTATGACGTGATTGTGGCAAATGATATTTTCCCGGATGTGGATCAGCGCATGGAGCTGTTTATTGATAAAATGCTTCCGCAATGCAGGGAGCTGAGGTTGGTTTTAACATATTATAATGCCCCAAGATTTTATACTGCGAAAAGGGTGGATGACAGTGAAATTCTGACTTTTTTGTCGTGGGATGGAGAAATTACAGCTCTAAAGCTGATGAAATATAAGGAGAATATAATAGGCACGACAGAGGAGGAACTGAGAGAAATGCAGAATAATCATGAGAGTATATTCAGAAATGGCAGACAGGTATCGTATGTTGTGCTGAGGGGAGAATGTCAGTAGAGGAGAATTGTCATGGATTATATTTGCCAAATGAAACCATCCTTTGATTCGATGGAAAGGGATGCGCTAAATGACTACATGAACAGCGGTGGATGGGTGACAGAATTTGAAAAAACCCGTGAGTTCGAAAGAGAAATAGTAAAATTTACCGGAGCAAAATATTGCTCGATTATGTGCAACGGAACGTTATCTTTGACAGTTGCCTTATTAGCCTGTGGAGTGCAGGCAGGAGACGAGGTAATAGTTCCGGATTTTACTATGGTTGCGACAGCAAATGCTGCGGAACTGATCGGCGCAAAAGCTGTATTTGTCGACATTGACATGAATAACTTATGTCTGGATTTTGAAAAAACCAAAGAAGCGGTGAACGAAAAAACAAAGGCTATTATGCTGGTTTCCATCAATGGAAGATGCCCGGATAGACTGGAAGATTTTGTGAATTTTTGCAGGGAAAGAAAGATATATCTTATCGAGGATGCGGCGCAGTCTTTGGGCAGCCTGTATCGGGGAAAGCAGTTGGGGACGTTTGGGGATATTGGCAGTTTTTCATTTAGCGCACCGAAAATTGTAACTACCGGACAAGGGGGCGCATTGGTTACTGACAATGAAGAACTGTATCAGAAGATAGTGAAAATCAGGGATTTTGGAAGGTGCGGAGGTGGAAACGACCATTACCAGGTGAAGGGCTGGAACATGAAGTTCACAGACGTTCAGGCTGTTATTGGAATCTGCCAGATGAAAAAACTGCCAGACCGGGTTAAGCGTAAAAAGAGGATGGGTGAACTGTATTACAAATTGTTGCAGGATATTGAGGGTATTACTCTGGTCAATACAGATTTCCTTGATACAGTACTGTGGTTTATGGATGTTTTATGTGAGGATCGTAATGAGCTCATGCAGTACCTTAAAAGTCAGGGGATCGGAACAAGGGAAGTGTATCCGGCGCTCCATTCGGAGCCCGCATACGGATACGACCAGACATTCCCAAACGCAGAAAGCATTGCAGAAAAGGGGCTGTGGCTTCCATCCTTTGTGGAACTGAAAGATGAGGAAATCGAATACATATGTACAAATATAAGAGATTTTTATATGAAAAAAAATTAGAGCCTGTGTTTTAGGTATCGGTTAACCGTATCAAAATGAAATGTCAGGATTCTATATTTATGGAGGAAAATGCCATGGGATTGGGAACAGCGAATTTGGTTAAGATTTTGCAGGTCATTAAGGAAAATGGGACTCAGGGAAAATCTCTGTGCATGATAGGAAAACAGGATATACATATCAGATGGGACAACATGAGGGAAATCATACATAAGTATCATTTCGATTTTGATCAAAAGGTTTATGAGAAAATTAAGGATATATACCCCATTGACTCCTTTCAACTATTTGAAATGTTTGGAATAGCTGGGGGAAGGGTACATGCGGTTGATTTTTCTGAATATGAAAATGCGGATATTGTATTTGATTTAAATGAAGATTTACCTGAAGGCATGTTTGAAAAATATGATTACGTTATAAATGGCGGAACACTGGAACATATTTTTGATGCAGCGAAGGCTATGAAGAACATATCTGGTATGGTCAAGCCAGGAGGGGTAATTATTCATATCGTACCATTAGCCGGCCTGGCAGACCATGGCTTTTATAGTTTTTCTCCGACATTTTTTCTGGATTACTATGAGACGAACGGATTTGACATAATAAATCTGAATATGGAATTTCTCCTGGAAAATAGTGATATCATATTTTCGCAGGACTGCAGAGTTTTTGAGGATGATTATACTAAGCTGAACGAATACGTGAAAAACATAATGCAGATTAATGAGGTTGAATGTATTTTATTGTTATGCATTGCCAGAAAGTACGACAGCAGGGACGTGTCATATCCGATTCAGGGCATGTACAGGAAGATGTATGCGGCGGGTATGGAAAAGCATGAAATATGCTATGGGGATCTTTTTGATCTGCTGAAGGGAAACAGCGGTAAGAAAATTGCATTATACGGGACAGGAAACATCAGCAATATGCTGATTAATGAGTTGTATAAAAATGGTATGGAAAATACGGTTACCTATATCCTTGACAGCCATATTTCTAAGGCAGGATCTTGCTATAGAGGATATCGGATATTTTATCCTTCCAAGGCGAAAACTGAAGAAACAGATATGATATTAATATGTACAACAAAGTATGAAGATGAAATTTATGATTTTTTACGAAAAGAAGGAGTTAGAAAGGAAATTGTTTACAGAATTACGGACTATATGAGGTGACTGGATAAATTATTTTGTGAAGTGTAGGAGGGTGATTTGTGGAACAGGTTCTGGATAAAAGCGTATTCGTCAATGGTGTGATTGTTTTTGGCGCGGGAAATATCGGAAAGACGACAGTATTTTTACTAAGAAATAGTGGCGTTTCCAGAGTTCATTGCTTTGATAATGATTCCTCAAAATGGGGTGTAAAACTATTTGGTTCTCTGCGCTGTGAAATGCCCAGCCTGATAGGTAGAGGACTCCCGGTTTTAATTGCGATAGAAAACAAGGTGGTTAAAAGAGAAATTAGGGAACAATGCCAGAAACTGGGATATAAGCAGATTTATGAAGTAGACGTTGCACGATTGCGTATGGAGGCAGACCGTTTATCAGACAAAGAATATTTGGAATTACTGTTTTATTTGCGAATCGGGAAGGAATTGGATGTGAATTGTCCTAAAACGTTTAATGAGAAACTGCAATGGCTCAAGCTGTATGACCGAAATCCCCTATATATCAGAATGACAGATAAACTTGAGGCGAAAGAATATGTGGCGGGAATAATTGGGGAAAAGTATATTATTCCAACGTTGGGAAAATGGGACAGATTTGAGGAAATTGATTTTAGGAAGCTCCCGAATGAATTTGTTTTAAAATGCACGCATGATTCGGGGAGCGCCACGATTATAACAGATAAGGGCAAAATGGATTATCAGTGCCTGAAACTAAAATATGAGAAGGCGTTATGTACAAATCATTATAAGGTGGGAAGAGAGTGGGTCTATAAGAATATAAAACCTAGAATTATTGCAGAAAAGTATATAGGTAATGCCAATAGATTCAAAGGAGATATCGTTGATTATAAATTGATGTGCTTTAATGGCAAAGTGAGATGCAGCTTTACATGTACGGAACGTTTTTTAGGAAAAGATGAGTTAAAAGTCACTTTTTACGATGAAGATTGGATAAAGATGCCTTTTGAACGTCATTACGCAGCAGATACTGGGGGGGGGGGTATCGAAACCAAGCTCGTATAATGAAATGGTAAAACTCGCACAACAATTGGCGCATGATTTACCATTTGCCAGGATTGACTTCTATGAGATGGAAAAACAGCCCTATTTTGGAGAAATTACGTTATATCCGGGTTCGGGATTTGAGGAGTTTACGCCTGTTGAGTGGGACAGAAAGCTAGGCGACTGGCTGGAACTGCCTAAGCGGGGGGATTACTTGGAAGAGAGGAAATAAAATGTTTAAGAATTGGGTGAATGATACCTGGGAGAAATTTAATAAGGTTAGTTGCCATAAAAAGGTTATTATTTGGGGAGCAGGAAAGCGATGTACGGAATGGCTGCCGCTTTGGAAACTGACATATCATATTCCTTATATTGTGGATCGTGATGAGAAAAAATGGAACGATAGCTGCTGTGGGATAAAAATTTTTTCTCCCAGTGTCATTATGAATGAAGAGAAGGGCACGTATAGCGTACTTATTTGCGGACATTATGCTGGAGAAATTGCCTTGGAACTGGAAGAAATGGGAATTACAGAATATTATTCGGAGTACTGGATGAATGATCCCAGGATTCTACATACTTTTCGAAAGCAGAGTGGCATACCGCAGGAAGACATAGATCAGGTTTGCACATATCTGGCAGATGAGCAGTCAAAAAACACTATCAGAAAAATAGTGGAAAAACGAGAAATGGGTATTAATGATTATTCCGACATTATGAGTGTCGGGGAATATTTTAGGGATGATATTTTTCAATGGGAAAGCAACGAGGTTTATATTGATGCCGGTGCATTTGATGGAGATAGCATAATACAGTTTATTAAGAAAAATCCCAATTTTAAAAAGATTTATGCATTTGAAGCAGATAGAAAAAATTATGAAATGTTGAGGGACAGTTATATATATCAGGCGTTTAAAGACAAAATAGAAATCTTCAACCGTGGAGTGTGGGATCAGTTTGAGACGGTGCGTTTTGTAGAAGGAATGGAAACTTCTAGTAGTGTAGTGAGTGAGTCGGAGGTGGATATAACGGATAATAGCGGTATTAATATACAGCTGGAATCTGTGGAATGTGTGCCGCTGGATACAGTGGTTTCAGAAAAAGTTACGTTTATAAAAATGGATATAGAAGGGAGTGAAATGAGGGCGCTTTCGGGAGCAAGGCATCTTATCACGACCTGTAAGCCTAAACTGGCAATCTGTATTTATCACAAATTGGATGATTTGTGGAAAATACCATTATATATACATTCGCTGGTGCCGGAATATAAGTTTTATGTCAGACATCACAGCATTTTGTATGTGGATACAGTTTTATACGCAACTATATAGAGATGGTATCGGGAGATCTGCTAAGAACTATTTAGAGCATATGGAGCTGTTGAAAGAAGAGAAGTCCAGATCTGCGTGTTTTACTGTTTTGATTCAAAAGGAAGCATCTATTTTAAAATTTAGTGGAAAGAGCATAGAAGAAAATGGTCAATAAAGTTGTTTTCTTTGGAGCAGGTGGCCAGGCAGAACATATTTGGAAACAGCTGCAGAGCATGCCGCTTTGTGAAACACAGTGCGTTGCATTTACGGATAATAATAGCAGTTTATGGGGTAAGACCTTTAAGGGAATCAAAATAATTTCACCTTATGAATTGACGCAGGATACAGCGGATTTTTTTGTTGTTACGAGTATTTATGAAAATGCGATTAAAAGACAGTTAACAGATGAAATAGGTATTTCGCGAAACCGCGTATGCTCTTTTGATGAGTATAAAAGAAAATGTTATACACAGTGGCAGTATGACAGAAGGTATGGGAGTGTTAAAACGCCTAAAAAGAATTATTATGACTTGAACAGAGTTGTTGTTTATACGGCAATTACAGGAGGATACGATGACCTACATGATCCGATGTTTACGGATGATGATTTAACGTATGTGTGTTTTACGGATAATGAGAATATAAAATCGGACATTTGGAATGTGGAATACATACGGGATGAAGCGCTGGATCATATGCATCTGGCAAAAAAGATAAAGTTATTTCCACACCTGTATTTTAAAGATTTCAGTACCAGTATTTGGGTAGACGGGAAATTGGAGATACAGGGAGACTTAAGAGACTATATTCGTGAATATGAAAGGGACAGGCCGGTATTGTGCTTTCCACATTATGAGAGGGCGTGCATATATGAAGAAGCGGGAACCTGTCTGTTTTATAAGAAAGGGGATAAAGAGGAGCTTATTAGGCAGATCAGCGATTATTATCGGGAAGGATATCCGATTAATAATGGTCTGTATGAGATGGCGTGTATTGTCAGACGGCATAATGACGATTTGGTGCAGAAAGTGATGGCGGATTGGCACCGGGAAATTGAACGCTATTCTTACAGGGATCAGGTGAGTTTCCCGGTGGCGTGTTACCATAATCATTTTTTGCCGGATATATGTGATAAGGATATTTACCATAATAAATGGCTAAAAGTATATGCACATGTATTGTAAAAATATTTGTGACTGTATATTGAGGAAAAGATGAGTTATGCACGGAGGTTGTATGAATGAGATGATTATATTCGGTAGCGGACAAATCGGCCATGATGCGCTGCTGTTTTTTGGAAATGATCGGGTGTGCTGTTTCTGCGACAATAATGTTTCCCTGGCCGGAACAGATCGGTTTGGCAAATCAGTTATTCTGTTTGAGGAATTAAAGAACAGGTACCGAAGCGCGACGGTGATCATTGCGGTTGCGGGGCACAGCGCATATGCGATTGCAGAACAATGCGAAGAAAATGGGGTGACAGATTACCTGTTTTTTACATTTCTAAAAAGAATTTTTTCGGATTGTAATCAGGACGGTCTTCTGGCACTGCTGAATGATCCAATGGAGAGAATGCGTATCCGTAAAGATATGTACGTGGAAAGAATGAACCAGCTGCAGGATCAGGTTGCATATTTTAAAAGACATGCGGATATTGGACATATGAAACCGGCACAGGGTAAACTTAGGAAGAACCAGATGGAACTGGTGAAAGCGTCGGTGGATTTCTTTTTAAAAATAAAAGAACTGGAAATCAGGCCTGTATTATACGGTGGGAATCTGCTGGGATATGTCAGGCATGGAGGCTTTATTCCATGGGATGATGATGTCGATTTTGCGCTGATTAGAGAGGATTATGAAAAATTAAAAGAATACTGTAAAGCACATATGTATTCCCAGGGTGAATACGAAAGTGGGGAAAGCGGACGTTCAAAGACGGTTACTTCGGAAATGAAGCAATATTTATATGCAGTTTTTTGTGATCATTTTACCGTCATATATCTAAATAATAACCATCCTCTGTGTATAGAGTTTTTTCCGCTGGATTTCTATGCGGAGGATTATGGATTTGAAGAATTAAGAAACCTTGCAAAAGAGGTTAGGCAGGAGCTGATAGTCATTGGGGCGGATCAGGAAAAGGTGAAATATATTGAACAAATAAGAGAAAAGAACAAAAAGAATGTTGTGAAGGAAAGTAGCAAAATTTATTTTGCTATTGACAATATGGAGATTTACAACACTTATCATAAAGGAAGTTTTATTCCTCGGGAAGTAGTGTTTCCACTCAAGGAAGTTGAGTGGGAGGGGGAAAAGTTCTGGGTGTTTCATAGGCCCGAGGAATTTATAGTGTATGAATATGAAAATCCATGGGATTTTCCGGAGGATGTGGGAATTCCCCGGCATTTTGAGTTTGATACGGTAGAGAAATAGAGACGGGGTGGGGAATCGTGTGTACGGCTGCAATTATTGTGCCTGTGTACAAAGAGAAACTGACAGATCAGGAGCTGGTGTCCTATAAACAGCTTTTACATATTCTGGGTGCTTTTGAAATTATAATTGCCGCGCCGGAAGACCTGGATTTGCCGGAAGAAATGAGAAAAGGGAAAGTAAGAACAGAGTACTTCTCCAGAGAATTTTTTAAAAGCGTTGATGCTTACAGCCGCTTAATGCTTTCCCCGCTTTTTTACAAAAGATTTATAAAGTATTCGTATATTTTAATCTATCAGCTGGACGCTTTTGTGTTTAAAAATGAGCTTTTGTATTTCTGCGGACTAGGATATGACTATATTGGTGCACCCTGGATATCGGGGTTTTGTGAGTACAGCATTTTAAAAAGGAAAGTACTGTATGTGGGAAACGGCGGATTTTCTTTGCGAAGGGTGGAGGCGTGTATAGAAGCCCTGGAGAGTAAGGGGCATTTGCTGGAACAGTACTGTGAAAGAAATGAGGATATATTTTTCTCGGCCTGTGCTGGCGGAAAATTTGCCGTTGCGCCACTGGAAACCGCGCTTGCGTTTTCTTTTGAAAGAGAAGTAAGGACCTGTTTTGCGGCAAACCATAAACAGTTGCCTTTTGGATGCCATGCGTGGGAACGCTATGACTGTCAGTTCTGGAAAAGCTACATGGAGGATTTCGGATATGAACTGGATGAAATGGCGTGGACTGGCGGTGGAGAGGATAGGAATAATGAAGACGAGTACCGTTGGCTGAGAAAGAACGCTGCACTGATGGAGAAAGATGCTTTATATTATGGTATTTCGGAGAAGATAGACAGTCTGTTTGGCGGCGGAAAGGGAAAATGCCTTTATTTGTGGGGTGCAGGATATATGGGGTCATATGGGAAAGACTTATTGTGGGACAGTGGGGTATCACTGACGGGATTTATCGACATGAATCCAGACAAACAGGGACAGGCCATTGGAGGGCTTAAGGTTTATGCCCCGGAGTGCATAAAGAAGGGGGGAAGAATTATAGTGACGGTAGAACGAAAGCATCATGGGAAAATTAGGGAGAGCTTAGAGGAATTAAACTTGGCGTATCTAAGGGACTATATATTTTTTGAGGATATTTTGCCGGAGGTATAACAATATGCAGGATATGCTGATTTCGATTATTACGGTGTGTCTTAATGCGGCGGAGACCATAGAGACAACCATCAGGAGTGTTTTGGGACAGACATACAAAAATACGGAGTATATTGTCATCGACGGAGGATCGACGGATGGAACTCTTCAGATCATAGAAAAATACAGAGATTACATATCCACGCTGGTCAGCGGGCAGGACAAGGGGCTTTATGATGCTATGAATAAGGGGATTGACTTGGCACATGGAGATTACATAGGGATTATCAATGCGGATGACTGGTATGAAAAGGATGCGGTTGAACATGTGGTGCAGATCTCCAAAACCGTATCGGAGGAGATTGGGGTGATATCCGGACGTGTCAGAATGGTAGATGGAAAAGAAACCTTTTTATCAGGCAAAAAAAACATGAACCAGATTTGGACCGAAATGCCAGTTGACCATCCGGCTACTTTCATTAGGAAAAGTATTTACGGCAGATACGGAAAGTATGACACATACTATAAGGTTTCCGCCGATTATGAGCTGGTTTTTAGGCTTTTTGCCAATGGGATAAAATTCTACATCAGCGATAAGATTCTGGCCAATTATAGAATAGGCGGGATAAGTGCAAGAAGAAAGGACGAACTGTTCGAAGAAGATGTAGAAATATTGGGCAGATATCAAAAGTATTGTGCTGAGCCAGACAGGGTACAGGCATCTATCCGAAGAAAAAAAGGCATTCGTTTTATGTATCATGCCGACAAAGATTTTTTTCGGGACATATTGGATGCCGGTTCGGAAATGGACGATGGAATTTATATTTTTGGCTGCGGGTTTTGGGGAAGAGAACTGTGCGGGCTTTTGGAAAATCTTGGAATCTGCGTTACGGGATTTGTAGACAATAACCAGAGTTTGTGGGGAACAGAAATAGAGAAACACGGGGTGGAATCACCTGACGTTTTACGGAACCGTTATGTGAAAGTGATCGTAGCCATTCAGGAAGATGCGGCGGAGGTGGAAGCGCAAGTGGAGGAATTAAACAGGGATGCTGCGACAGTGAACCTGGAATACATTTTTGACAGGGCAGCCGGGTTAATGAAGGGATAAAAAGGTTGAAAGCATTACTATTTGGAACGGGTGATTATTATCGCAAATATAGGGAGTGGTTCAGGCCGGAAGATATTTTGGGACTGGTAGACAATGACGAAGGTAAGAGTGGTACACGGATTGATGGCTATAGGGTATACCTGCCACATGAGGCGGTTAGCCTGCCATATGACTGTGTTGTAATTCTGAGCGTGCATGAGGAAGCGATGCGCAGACAGTTGACGGAACTGGGAGTGCCGGAGGATAAAATATATATTTATTCGGAACTCTATAAGCATCCTGAGATGACGGCGGCCGACCGCGAGATCTGTTTCTGGGGAAGCGATAAAAGGTTCTCCGGAATTTTGAAGGAGGATTTTTCAGATGCAGTCCTGCTTATGTCACACAATCTGGATTTAAACGGAGCGGCGCTGGCACTGTTCTATATGGCCCAGATTCTCGTAAAAAAGGGCTTTTTCATTTTGTTTGTATCCTGGTCGGATGGTGCATTGCGGCAACACCTGTGTGAGCATAATATACCGGCAATTATAGATCCGAATCTACAGATGAAGACACAAAGGGAAGCGGAATGGACACATGGATTTCATAGGATCATATGTAATACATTGAATTACTATCAATTCCTATCAGACAGGAATATGGGTGATAAGGTGATCTGGTGGCTGCATGATCCATTGATGTTTTATAAGAGTCTGGACAAGGAGCTTATGCATAGAATTAGAAAGGAAAATCTGGAAGTGTATGCGGTCAGTCCAATTGCCGAGGCGGCATTTAGAAGGTATTTTCCGGACTTTGATGTGAAACAGCTGAAGTATGGAATTCCTGATGTGTTGCTGGAAAAACAACGGCATGAAAAGTTGAAGTTTATTGTAATCGGAAATGTGCAGGCGTACAAGGGACAGGATATTCTGATTCAGGCGTTAAAAGTGCTGGATAAAAAAAGCAGGGAACATATTTGCGTAGAAATAGTAGGGTTCCGGCCTTCGGCATATGCGAATGCCGTAAAAGAAGCAGCAGAAAGTATAAGGGATACCATTCATTTTATACCGCCGGTTGACCGGGGAGAAATACACAGACTACTGGATGAGGCAGATGTTTTGGTATGCCCGTCAATTGAGGATACGATGTCTATTGCCACCAACGAGGGGATGCAGCACTGCCTGCCATGTATTGTTTCGGATACTGCCGGGGTTGCGGCGTATATTGAGGACGGGGTGAATGGATTTGTAGTGGGACATGGAGATGCAGGAATGTTAGCGGATCGGATTAGGTGGTGCATAGAACACCGGGACAGACTTGAGCAGATGGGAAAAAATGCAAGAAAGATATACGAAAAACATTTCTCTATGGAAGTGTTTGAGGAAAACTTAACGGAGCTTGTTCACGCATTAATGTGAATATTAATCTTTTTTTAACTTAGACCTGAGATATGATCAAGATAGCAGGAATATGAACTGGGCGGAAATAAAGAGGGAAACGCAATGGAAAAAAATCATTTGTCAAGCCAGCATATAAAGAAAGACATGAAATTATTCACAGTCGGTCCGGCGCAGATGTACCAGCATACATTGGAAGTGCGTAACCATGTGGTTCCATATTTCAGGACACCTGAGTTTTCCACAATCATGCGGCAGAACAGGGATATGCTGTTAGATCTGACAGATGCGGATAATAATTTTGAAGTGGTTTTTCTGACTGCATCTGGAAGTGGCGCGATGGAAGCAACCGTGATGAACTGCTTTGATGAAAAGGACAGGCTTTTAATTATTTCGGGCGGGACTTTCGGGGAGCGGTTTGAGCAAATCTGCAAAATTCACCATATACCGTTTGATGCTTTGCGGTTAGGACAGGATGAGACACTGACAGCATCGCGTTTGGAGAGCTATGATGCAAAAGATTATACCGGCCTTCTGGTAAATTTGCATGAGACTTATACAGGACAGCTATATGACATTGAAATGATCCATAACTTTTGTAATCGGAATAACCTGTATTTGATCGTAGATGCAATCAGTACTTTTTTGTGTGATGAGTATCACATGCAGCGCTATGGAATAGACGCAACTATTATCAGTTCACAAAAAGGATTGTGCCTTGCGCCGGGGTTATCTATGGTTGTTTTGAGCGGAAGGATCATAACAGAAAAGATTGAAAGAAAGCAGACCAGTTCACTATATTTTGACTTTCGGGATTATCTGCATAATATTAGCCGTGGGCAAACCCCGTTTACGCCATGCGTAGGCGTTCTCCTTGAACTGCACGATATGCTGTCACGCATCATTAAGTCGGGAGGGGCGGAAAGGCGGGTAGGCGAGGTTAAGGCAAGATGTGAGTATTTTCGCTCAAAAATTGAGGGACTGCCGGTGTATCTGCCGTCCTTCCCGTTGTCTAATGCCATCAGCCCGGTCAGGTTTGAAAAAGATATTGCGATGGACTTTTTTGCTTATTTAAAGGATGAAAAGAATATGATAGTGAATCCTGTTGGCGGAGAACTCGGAAAATGCAGTATACGGGTAGCGCATATTGGGGATCTGCAGATGTCTGACTACGATATGCTGATTGAGGAAATGAAACATTATTTCGGCATGTAAAACGGCGATCAGATGGTGCTGGTCTCTGGTATAGGGGGAGGAAGTATGTTAAAAGACGAGCTGCTTGACTATTTGCTTACGGTAAACGGTGATGCCAAAGGTATTCTCATAGATCCGGGGAAACTGATTTTTGAAGAAAACGTAAAGATGAACTGCTTTTACTGTGGAAAATATAATAACAATTGGAAATGTCCACCCAATCTCCCGGATATTGATTATAGGCACATGATGGAAGAATACGATGTGGGAATGGCAGTTGTTTTGTCTTTCCGAACAGGTAATGCAAATGAATATGACAAAATTAGGAATGATTCCAGCATAATCTTGCACAGGCTCCTACTGGATCTGGAGAAATGGCTTTACCGGCATAACAGCTCCAATGCCCTTTCTTTTATCGGTGGCTCCTGTAAGCTGTGTAAGGGGGGATGCGGCAGGGAGAAGTGCAATAACCCGTACATGTCCAGATCACCCATAGAGGCTGTGGGGATTAATATAGTGAAGAGTATGAAACAGTATGGTATATCAGTGGATTTTCCAACAGATCAGATGTTAAAAAGGATTGGGCTGATACTTTGGCAGGAGGCATAAAAACATGGAAAGGAAGGACGAGCGATGAAATACATATTTTTGGTGGCGGGAAAAGGATCTAGGCTGACTCCCCTGACTTCGGATATGCCGAAGTCTATGTTTAAGCTGGGACAGGAAACAACCTTGATTGCAAGGATGGTGAACCTGATCAGACGCCACGATAGGGATGCGGATATCGTGGTGGTAACAGGACATAAACACAGAAGTATTGAGCAGTCGCTCACAGATGTCACTTTTATCAATAACCCATTTTACGAGGTGACAAATTCCATAGCTTCTTTGTGGTTTGCAAGGAAACATCTGGATGCGGAAAATGTGGTTTTGATAGACGGGGATATTGTGATGTCAGATAAGCTGGTCGGGGATGTGGTATGTAAAGAGACAGGGAGACCTCTTGTTTTGCTGGACAGCTCTATCAGCCAGGACGGTGATTACAATGTGCAGATCGCGGGAGAACGTGTTTTGGTTATGAGCAAGGAATTGGATCATTATTACGGGGAATATGCGGGAGTTACGAAGCTCGACAGGAAGAGTGCTCTTGCCATGCGAGAGGAAGTCGATAATATGGTGGACAGTGGTTATTATGACCAGTGGTATGAGAATGCGCTGGTGCAGATGATTTTCAGGGATGATTTTGAGCTGTTTTATACAGATATTTCTGCGTATGACTGGACAGAAGTGGATAGTGTGAGTGACCTGATTCATGCCAAAAACATACATATGGGTGAGGCTTGATTCCAACATTGGAGTTCATTTTACGGCTGGCAGACAGGAAGCAGGGGGAGAATACTGTGAAAGTAATCATGTGGGGATGCGGGGATTTCGGCAGGCGCGTACTGCCGAACCTGCTGATATCAGAAAAATATGAGACCGTGGCGTGTACGGATAACAATAAAAGCCTGTGGGGACAGCGCCTTTTATCAGTCCCGGTCATTGCACCGGAACAGGTGCCGGACCAGACATTTGACATACTGCTGACTGTGGCCGGCAGCCCCTCAGCGGCAGGACAGATAAAGGCGCAGGCAGTGCAGCTGGGGGTGCCGCAGGATAAGGTAGTGAATGCCTTTGTGGATCTGCGGTTTATGGATTTATTTATAGACCAGAGGATCTGTTTTATCAGCGGGTATGCTGACTGGATCAGGAGTGAAAAAATAAAAGGAAATGTGGCGGAATGCGGTGTGTTCCGGGGGGACTGCGCGAAGTTCATCAATTATTATTTCCCCGACAGGAAGCTGTATCTGTGCGATACGTTTGAGGGGTTTGACAGCAGTGACATGCAGTACGAAAAGGCCGGCAGCGGGGCTTTTGGGAAAAGCCGTTTTTCGGACCAGGCTTTTTTTGCGGAAACGGGGGTCGGCCTCGTGATGGAAAAAATGACTTACCCGCAGAATGTCGTGGTAAGGAAGGGATATTTCCCGGAAAGCATGCAGGACGTGGAAGACAGGTTCTGTTTCGTGAACCTTGACATGGATCTTTATGTCCCGATGCTGAACGGCCTGCGCTATTTCTGGGACAGGATGACAGGCGGCGGGTGTATTTTACTGCATGATTATTTTTCGGACGTGTTCCACGGGGTGAAGCAGGCGGTGGACACCTTTGAGCGGGAGCGGGGGATCCGAATCACAAAAACGCCGGTAGGGGACGGATGTAGCATGGCGCTGCTGAAAGACTCGGAAACCAGAAGGTGCAGTTAACAGTTCGTAAAGGAAGATAATGGAGATGAAACTGGCAATCTATGGCGCCCAGGGCTACGCCCTCGCCGTGTACGAAGCAGTCACAACTTTATACCCGAAGCGGGAGATATCCTGCTTCCTCGTGACGCACATGGAAGGTAACGCCCCTGTCCTGGGAGGTATTCCCGTGAAGACAGTGGCAGACTATGCGGCAGCGCTTTCCGGGGAAGGGAAACGGCAGGTGGAAGTCCTCATCGCCACCCCGGAACAGGTACAGCCGGTCATCGAGGAGACGCTGGAAAATTACGGGTTCCGCCACCACAGGCGGCTCACTTTTGCCCGCCATGCGGAGCTGATGAAGCTGTTCCATGCAAGGATGGGGAGGTTCCTGCCTCTCTCCGCGCTGCCGGTAGGATGCCGTATGCCTTTTATCAGAATGTACATGGTGAAATCCCACGTGGACAGGCCCTTGAGAGACAGCGGCGTTCTGCCGGATTATGTGTTCCCGGTCCAGGCCGGTGCCGCCTGCTGTGATGTGCGAGTGGCTGACCTTGCGGACAACACCGGGGAGCATATCTCGGACAGGAACGGGAACTACTGTGAGCTGACGGCACTTTACTGGATGTGGAAAAATAAGATGGACACAGGCGGTTGTGCGGACGGTGAGGAGGGACAGTATTACGGGCTGTGCCAGTACCGGCGTGCATTTGAGTTTGGGGAGGACGATCTGCTGCGGCTTTTGGACAATGATGTGGATGTGGTGCTGCCTTATCCGCTCCCCTATGAGCCGGATATCCATGCCCACCACGAAAGGTACATAAAGGAAGCGGACTGGCAGGCACTGCTGCAGGCGCTTTCTGAGCTGCAGCCGGCGTATGCGGCGGCTTTTCCCGAAATTCTGGGACAGCGGTATCTGTATAATTACAATGTGATTCTCGCAAAGAAGAGTGTGCTGCGGGATTACTGTGCGTGGCTGTTCCCGATTCTTATGCGGACGGAGGAGCTGAGCGTGCCGAAAGGGAGTGAGAGGAACGACAGGTATCTCGGATATATGGGGGAGACGCTGGAGACGCTTTATTTTATGAAGAATGCGGAGCGGCTGAATGTGGTGCATGGGGAGTGCAGGCTGCGGACATAAAACGTTATTCCGTTCAAAATCATCGTTGACTTTTCCAAATAATTTCTATACAATAAACCCATCAGGGAAATTCTAACAGGGGTGCATTCCGCACGTTCAGGACAGTTTCTGTCGGATTTTTCTATTATACAGACAACAGAAGATGCGGCAGGAACTGGAACATGCATCTGTGGGGGACATGTCTTCTTTCCTGCCGGGATACGGGAAGGAGGAAGCATGGCACAGAAAGGACATGTATGGAACTTGTGGAGGAACTGGAGATCCGGGTACAGGGGAAAGGTACGGAGGAATGTAAAGGACAGGCTGTTCCGGTTCCTGTTCGAGAAAGACAGGGAGGCGCTCCTGGAGCTGTATAACGCGCTGAACGGGACTGATTACGGGGATTCGTCGGAACTTGAGATTGTGACGATCGAGAGTGCGGTTTACGTGGTGATGAAAAATGACCTTGCCTTTGTGCTGGCGGGTACATTAAATATGTACGAGCACCAGAGCACGTACAGCCCGAACCTGCCGGTACGGTTCCTGATCTACCTGGCGCAGGAATACCAGAGGGTGACCGGGCGTGCAGAAAAGAGCCTGTATGGGACGGGGCTGGTTTCCCTGCCGGCACCAAAGTGTGTTGTGTTCTATAACGGGACAAAGGAGATGCCGGAGGAGCAGACAATCAGACTTTCGGACGCCTTTGAGAATAAGGCAGCCAAAGCGGACGTGGAGGTGACGGTGCGGGTGCTCAATATAAACCGGGGGCATAACCGTTTGCTGATGGAAAAATGCAGGGTGCTGGAGGAATACTCGGAATTTGTGGAAATAACGAGAAGGTGTATGGCTGAAGGGAAGCGGACGGAACGTGCGCTGGAGGATGCGGTGGATTATTGTATAGAAAACGGGATCCTTGAGAAGGTTCTGAGGGAAAACCGTGCGGAGGTGCTTGGCATGCTGCTGGAAGAGTTTGATGTGGAGAAGTATGAGAGGACGCTGAAAAGTGAGGGACGCGAGGAAGGGCGTGAGGAAGGCATCAGGGAAGGCATGGAAATGGGGAGGAAGCAGGGAATAGAACAAGGAATAGAACAGGGGATTCGCTGTATGGTGGAAGCTTTGCAGGAAACCGGGCAGACGGAAGCGGATACCATAGATAAGATTATAGAGAAATATGCGCTGTCTCAGGCAGAGGCGGAAGAGAAGATTTTGCAGTATTGGAAATAATATTTCTTTTATAGAATCATCAAAAACCTATTGGAAGCCGCGCCCGGTCATGTTACACTAAGAAAAGATCAGGGGCGGTTTTTCTATGGCATGGAGAAGGTGGGGAGACTGTCCCGATAAATGCATGCAGTTAAAACAGCGGACTGCAGAATGGAGGATAGCATGACAGCAGAAAAAATCAAAGAGATCGTTTCACAGATGACGCTGGAAGAAAAAGCATCTATGTGTTCGGGTGCAGATTTCTGGCACACGGAGGCGGTGGAGCGGTTGGGGATTCCCGCCAGCATGGTGTCGGACGGACCGCACGGTCTGCGCAAGCAGGATCAGGAGGGCGATCACCTCGGGGTCAACGACAGTATCAAAGCGGTATGTTTTCCGGCAGGATGCGGCACAGCGGCTTCATTTAACAGAGAGCTGATACAGCAGATGGGGGAGACATTGGGAGAAGAGTGCCAGGCGGAGGGAGTGAGCGTGATTCTCGGTCCGGCAGTGAACATAAAGAGATCCCCTCTTTGTGGACGTAACTTTGAATACTATTCCGAGGATCCGCTTGTGGCGAGCGAGATGGCGGGGGCGCTGATTCACGGTGTACAGAGCAAAAATGTGGGAACCAGCATCAAGCATTTTCTGGGGAACAATCAGGAGACCAGAAGAATGTCATCAGATTCCAAAATTGGAGAGAGATCCCTGCATGAGATTTATCTGGCGGCCTTTGAGAGCCCGGTGAAGAAGGAGAAGCCCTGGACGGTGATGTGTTCCTACAATAAAATCAACGGCACTTATGCGGCGGAGAACCACAAATATCTGACGGAGGTACTCCGTGACGAGTGGGGATTTGACGGGTATGTGATGAGTGACTGGGGCGCGGTCAACAGCCGTGTGAAGGATCTGCAGGCCGGGCTTGATCTGGAGATGCCTTCTTCGCATGGGGCGAATGACAGGCTGATCGTTGGCGCCGTGCAGAGCGGAGAACTGCCTGAAAAGGTGCTGGACACGGCGGTGGCGCGTATTTTGAATATTGTATTCCGCTATGAGGAAAACAGGGATAAGAATGCGGTCTTTGACAGGGATAAAGACCATGAGATGGCGCGGAAAGTGGCGCAGGAAACGATTGTACTGTTAAAAAATGAGGGTGTACTGCCTCTTTCTGAGCAGGACGACATTGCTTTTATCGGAAAATATGCGAAGACGCCCCGCTATCAGGGCGGCGGCAGCTCACATATCAACAGCCACAAGGTCACTTCGGCGTTAGACGCAGTGGAGGGCATGGGTCATGTGACGTATGCGCAGGGCTTTGATGACAAGGAGGACAGGACGGACGAGAAACTGCTTGCAGAGGCGGTGGAGACAGCGAAAAAAGCAAAAGTGGCGGTAATCTTTGCGGGACTGCCGGACGCTTTTGAGTCGGAGGGCTTTGACCGTGAGCATATGCGGATGCCGGAATGTCAGAATGAGCTGATATCCAAGGTTGCGGCGGTTCAGCCGAACACGATCGTGGTGCTGCACAACGGTTCTCCTGTGGAGATGCCCTGGGTGAACGAGGTGAAAGGCATTGTGGAGGCGTATCTCGGCGGTCAGGCAGTAGGCGGGGCAGTCTGTGATATTCTGTTTGGAAGGGTGAATCCCAGCGCGAAGCTGCCGGAGTCATTTCCTCTCAAACTGGAGGATAACCCCTCTTTCCTCTTCTATATCGGGGAAAAAGACAAGGTAGAGTACCGGGAAGGTATTTTTGTAGGTTACCGCTACTATGATAAGAAGAAAATGGATGTGCTGTTTCCCTTCGGACACGGCCTTTCCTATACGACATACGAGTACGCTAACCTGACTACGGATAAGGATCAGATGAAGGACACCGATGTTATGACGGTATCTGTGGATGTGACGAACACAGGCAATATGGCGGGTAAGGAAGTGGTGCAGCTCTATGTGGCGGATAAGGAGAGCACGGTCATCCGTCCTTTGAAGGAGCTGAGAGGCTTTGAGAAGGTGGAGCTTGCACCGGGAGAGACGAAGACGGTGACCTTTACCCTGGATAAAAGGGCGTTTGCCTATTATAGCGTGAAGCTTCAGGACTGGCACGTGGAGACGGGAGCTTTCGATATTATGATCGGCAGGTCTTCCCGTGATATTGTACTGACGAAAGAGGTTACGGTGGAATCCACTGTGAAGATTCCTTTTGTGTACACAACGGACACCATTATGGGCGATGTGCTCAAAGACCCGCGCACCAGGGAGATTGTGAAGGATCTTCTCAAGCTTGATATTTTTGGAGGTGAGCAGGGAAAAGCGGAGAGCAGCGCTGCCAATGAAGCGATATCCGAGGGAATGAGTGCGGCTATGGCCGGATTTACACCTCTGCGGGGGGCGCTCAGTTTTGGCGGCGACATGAATATGGCAGACATACAGGAGATTGTGGATAAGCTGAACGCGCTGGAGGAGAACTGAGAGTCTGCCATGCATCATGCGTGCACACAGTGAAACACATTTCATAATGTAAGAAATGAGAATGGCATAACCGGGCGTCAGCTCTGGTTATGCCATTTGTTTCTCAACTGTTTTTATATTTCAGTGCAGCTTCCACAAATCCCTTAAAGAGCGGATGTGGTCTGTTCGGCCGGGATTTTAATTCAGGGTGCGCCTGTGTCGCAACAAAGAAGGGATGATCTGCCAGCTCGCACATTTCTACGATGCGACCGTCGGGAGAGAGCCCGGAAAGCCGCATCCCCTTTTCCGTGAGCACCGCGCGGTAGTCGTTGTTGACCTCGTAGCGGTGTCTGTGTCTTTCGTGGATTGTCTCCTCATTGTACAGCGCATATGCTTTGGACGACTTGTCCAGCACACAGGGGTAGGAACCAAGGCGGAGGGTACCGCCGATATCTTCCACACCGTTCTGGTCGGGCATCAGCGCGATGACAGGGTGGGTGGTGGAGGGCGCCAGTTCGATGCTGTGCGCGTCGTTGTAGCCGATCACATTTCTGGCAAATTCCACGATGGATAACTGCATACCGAGACAAAGCCCCAGGAATGGAATGTTATGTTTTCTGGCGTAAGTGATGGCTTCGATCTTGCCCTCAATGCCCCGGTCACCGAAGCCGCCGGGCACCAGAATGCCGTTTACATCGTGCAGGAGGGAATCCACATTGTCCCGTGTGACGGTCTCGGAATCCACCCATTTGATATCTACCACGCAGTGGTGGGAAATGCCGCCGTGCTTTAAAGCTTCCACCACGCTGATATAAGCGTCATGAAGTTGTGTGTATTTGCCAACAAGGGCAACCGTCACGGAATCGGTAGGAGTCCGAAGAGATTCCACCATAGCCTTCCAGTCGGTCAGATCCGGCTCGGGGCAGTCCAGCTTCAGACACTCGCAGGCTACCTGTGCCAGATGTTCCTTTTCCATAGCGAGTGGCGCTTCATATAAATGTTCCACATCCAGATTCTGAAGAACGCGGTTGTTCGGTACATTACAGAACAGGGCAATCTTGTCCTTGATGCCTTGATCCAGCGGATGCTCACTCCGGCAGACAATGATGTCTGGCTGGATACCCATACCCTGCAGGTCTTTGACACTGGCCTGGGTCGGTTTGGTTTTCAACTCCTGGGAGGCGCTTAAGTACGGGATCAGCGTCACATGAATCAGAATCGCATTCTCCCGGCCCACCTCGTGCTGGAACTGACGGATGGACTCCAGAAACGGCTGGCTCTCGATATCGCCCACCGTGCCGCCCACTTCGATGATAGCGATGCGGGTTTCCTGGTCCGTAAAGTTACGATAAAATCTACTCTTTATTTCGTTTGTTATATGAGGGATAACCTGCACGGTGCCGCCGCCGTAATCGCCCCTCCGCTCTTTCTGCAATACGGACCAGTATACTTTACCGGTCGTTACATTGGAATTTTTGTCCAAATTTTCATCGATGAAACGCTCGTAGTGACCGAGATCCAGATCAGTCTCGGTGCCGTCCTCGGTGACAAACACTTCCCCGTGCTGGATCGGGTTCATGGTACCCGGATCAATGTTGATGTAGGGATCGAATTTTTGCATGGTCACTTTGTAACCGCGCGCTTTTAAGAGCCTTCCAAGAGATGCCGCCGTGATGCCCTTGCCGAGACCCGAAACAACGCCTCCCGTGACGAATACGTATTTTACCGCCATCTGTCTGTTCCTTTCTAAAATGCGAAAAGGAACTGTTTAGTGCCTTCACAGTTCCGATGCAAAAAATTGAATAGTTACCGTCAAAAACAATACACTGTTCATTATACAATGAGAAGATAGAAAAAATCTACTCTAAAGGTCAAAAATTGTAAAAAAATTTATAATTCTTTTACACATGTGTTCAGAATTTCATAATTCCCTCATTGATTTATGATTTTTACTATCTTATAATAAAATTATTGCATAAAAATGAAAGTGAGGATGCCTCATGGCAGATAACGTAAATCAATTTGATAACAGCGGTGGATCCGGAAACGGCGGCTCTGGAAGTGGCGGTGGCCCGGGCGGCCCCGGAGGAAGCGGCGGGGATCCCCGCAAGCAGAGTCTGATTATGCTTGTGGCAGCGGCGCTGATTACTCTCCTTTGTGTCAGTGTTTTCATGAAGATGCTGACGGGAGCCACCAATCAGGAAATCTCTTACAATGAGTTTGTGAAGATGGTGGAGGACGGAAAGGTGAAAAGCGTGCAGGTGGGTTCTGACCGCATTACGGTTTATCCGAAGGCGGAGCAGAAGGATTCTGCATTCCTCTATGCGTATGGCATGAGCGCAAGCACCTATTATACGGGTAAGATGGAGGATGATGACAAGCTGGCGGAGCGGCTTTTGAAGCACAATGTGGAGATGAAGAAGGAAGTCTCCGACAGCTCCAGCGTGATTATGACGGTGCTTCTGTACTATATTCTCCCGGTGCTTCTGATGTGGGGACTTCTGAGTCTCCTTTTTCGGCGTATGGGCGGCAAAGGCGGGCCTATGGGCGTGGGCAAGAGCACGGCGAAGGCTTATGTGCAGAAGGAGACGGGCATCACCTTCCAGGATGTGGCCGGGGAGGATGAGGCAAAAGAATCTCTGGTGGAAGTGGTAGACTTCCTGCACAATCCCGGAAAATACTCCAAGATCGGCGCGAGACTGCCAAAGGGCGCGCTTCTGGTGGGACCTCCCGGTACGGGTAAGACGCTTCTGGCGAAGGCGGTGGCAGGCGAGGCGCATGTGCCTTTCTTTTCTCTGTCCGGCTCGGACTTTATCGAATTATATGTGGGCGTGGGCGCGTCCCGTGTCCGTGACCTTTTTAAGGAGGCGGAGAAGAACGCTCCCTGTATTGTATTTATAGACGAAATTGACGCCATCGGCAGGAGCCGTGATACGAAGTACGGCGGGGGAAACGAGGAGCGTGAGCAGACACTGAACCAGCTTCTCTCGGAAATGGATGGTTTCGACGGGAAAAAGGGCATTATCATTCTGGCCGCCACCAACAGGCCGGAAATTCTGGATAAGGCGCTGCTTCGTCCGGGCCGTTTCGACAGGCGGATCATCGTGGATAAGCCGGATTTGAAAGGACGCGTAGAGATTTTAAAGGTGCACTCCAAGGATGTGCTGATGGACGATTCGGTGGATTTGAACGAGATTGCGCTGGCTACTTCCGGCGCGGTTGGCTCCGATCTTGCGAATATGATCAACGAGGCGGCCATCAATGCCGTGAAGCTTGGCAGGGAGTATGTGAGCCAGAAAGATCTCTTTGACGCGGTGGAGCAGGTGCTCGTAGGCAAGGAAAAGAAAGACCGCGTGATGAGCAAGGAAGAGCGTAAGATTGTGTCCTACCATGAGGTGGGCCATGCGCTTGTGAGTGCGCTGCAGAAAAATTCCGAGCCGGTACAGAAGATCACGATTGTGCCTCGCACGATGGGAGCGCTGGGATATGTCATGCATGTGCCGGAGGAGGAAAAGTATCTGGATACCGAGGCGGAGCTTCGCGACAGACTTGTGGGCCTGCTGGGCGGGCGCGCGGCGGAGGAGATTGTCTTCGACACGGTGACTACAGGTGCGGCCAACGACATTGAACAGGCGACGAGCATTGCAAGAAATATGATTACCCGCTTTGGCATGAGTAAAAAGTTTGGACTGATGGGGCTTGCTACGGTGGAAAGCCAGTATCTGGACGGCAGGGCATCGCTGACCTGTTCCGATGTGACGGCGGCGGACATTGACTCTGAGGTGATGAAGCTGCTCCATGAAAGCTATAAGAGGGCGAAGAAGCTCCTGAAAGAAAACCGTGAGATCATGGATAAACTGGCGGCACATCTGATTGAGAAAGAGACCATCACGGGTAAGGAGTTTATGAAGATTTACCGCAAGGAGAAGGGAATCCCGGAACCTGCTGAGGAAGAGGAAAGTGCGGCGGTGAAAGGGGATAAGAAGGCAGAGCAGCCGCAGCAGAATGGTACACAGATGCAGGAGCAGCCGCAGCAGAACGGTACACAGATGCAGGAGCCGCAGAATGGTACACAGATGCAGGGGCAGCCGCAGCAGAACGGTACACAGATGCAGGGGCCGCAGAATGGTACACAGATGCAGGGACAGCCACAGCAGGGCAGCGCCCCGGCGCAGGAACCCACTGGCCCCAGAGGCCTGTTTTCGCAGGCGCCCGATCCCGGTCATACTTCCGAAGATAAATAGTATTTGTGCTTAAGGAAAGGCAGAGTCTGCGAAAGACTTTGCCTTGTTTTCTTTATCCGCCTCCTGTACAATAATGGGAGAAGAATGGCGAGGATTTTTATATGTTTGATTTCGATGAGGAATTGAAAAAACTGCCCAACTCTCCGGGCGTGTATCTGATGCATGACGGCAACGATACGATCATCTATGTAGGGAAAGCCGTAAATCTTCATAACCGTGTGCGCTCCTATTTTCGCAAGATTGTGGGACGCGGGCCGCAGATTGACCGGATGGTGCAGCAGATTGCACGGTTTGAGTATATCGTGACGGACTCGGAGCTGGAGGCTCTTGTTTTAGAAAATAATCTGATTAAGGAATATAGTCCGAAATACAACACAATGTTGAAAGATGACAAGACGTATCCTTATATCAAGGTGACGGTGGGGGAGGAATATCCGCGTATTTTTATTTCCCGGGAGATGAAGAAGGATAAGTCCAGATATTTCGGGCCTTACACGAGCGCGGCGGCTGTGAAGGACACCATTGATCTGATGAATAAACTTTATCAGCTTAAGACCTGCAACCGCAGGCTGCCCCGGGATATCGGGCTGGAGCGTCCCTGCCTGAATTATCATATCAAGCAGTGCGCGGCGCCCTGTCAGGGCTATATCAGTAAGGAGGAGTATCGGACGCGGATCGACCAGGCGCTCGACTTTCTGAACGGAAATTACAAACCGATGCTCCGGGAACTGGAACGGAAAATGACGGAAGCGTCAGAAAAGATGGAGTTTGAGGAAGCGGCGGGATACCGGGATCTGTACAACAGCGTAAAGAGTGTGGCACAGAAGCAGAAGATCACGGATTCTGACGGCGAGGACAAGGATATCATTGCGCTGGCGCTGGAGGAGCATGACGCAGTGGTGCAGGTGTTTTTTGTGCGTGACGGTAAGCTGATCGGCAGAGATCATTTTTATATGACCCATGTGGAAGACTGTGACAGCGCGCAGATTCTTCTCGACTTTGTAAAACAGTTTTATGCGGGAACGCCCTATATCCCGAAGGAACTCATGCTGCAGGAGGAAATTGCGGATACGGAGATTCTGGAGAAATGGCTTGGCGCGAGAAAGGGAGGCCGGGTCTATATCCGTGTGCCGAAAAAGGGGGCGAAGGAAAAGCTGGTGGAACTGGCGGCGCAGAACGCGAGGCTGATTTTAAGCCAGGACAAGGAGCGCATCCGCAGGGAAGAAGGGCGGACTATCGGCGCCATGAAGGAGATCGCGGCGCTTTTAGGGCTGGAGGACGTGAGCCGCATGGAGGCTTTTGATATCTCCAATATCAGTGGTTTTGCCAATGTGGGTTCCATGGTGGTTTTCGAGAAAGGTAAGGCGAAGCGCAGCGACTACCGCAAGTTCCGCATCCAGTCCGTGTCGGGGCCGGACGATTATGCATGCATGAGAGAGGTGCTGACCAGACGGTTTGTCCATGGCATGGAGGAGAAAGAGGATCTGGATCGCAGGCAGATGGACCACACGTTCGGGAGTTTTACCAGGTTTCCTGATCTGCTTCTGATGGACGGCGGCAAAGGACAGGTCAATATTGCATTACAGGTACTTTCCGAGCTGCAGATGGATATTCCTGTCTGCGGTATGGTGAAGGACGACAATCATCGGACCAGAGGTCTTTATTATCAGAATGTGGAGATTCCCATCGACACGCGCTCGGAAGGATTTAAGCTGATTACCAGAATCCAGGACGAGGCGCACCGTTTTGCGATCGAGTACCATCGGTCGCTTCGGTCGAAGGCGCAGGTAAAGTCTGTTCTGGATGAGATTCCCGGTGTGGGACCGGCGAGGAGAAAAGCACTGATGCGGCATTTTGGTTCCATCCATGAGATCAAGGAGGCATCGGTGGAGAAGCTTTGCGAGGTGCCCGAAATCCCGGAGCATATTGCAGGACAGATTTATGAGTATTTTCGGGTGGGAGAAAGTGTCGGGAAAAATGATTTGCAGGAAAAGTAAGATGAACGTAATTAGATAAGAAGAAGGAACACCAAGCCAGTGAGCAACTATTATTAGTTGCATATTCGATATTGAGATGATACACTATACTACAAAGAGAAATGAATGAGTAAAAAGGAGAAATTGGTAAAACGACATATATTGGAACAGGTTATCGAGAAATTGAGAAAGGATGGTTTGCTATGAGCGATTTGCTTTTTTATAAAAATTATAATGGAACCGTGGAGTATTCCAAAGAAGACGATTGCTTGTTCGGAAAAGTTGTCGGGATAAAATCGCTGCTTTCTTATGAAGGGAACTCGGTTCGGGAATTGGAACAGGATTTCAAAAATGTAATTGATGATTATCTGAATGATTGCAAAGAACGTAACTTGGAGCCGGAACAGCCGTATAAAGGAACATTCAATGTCAGGATCAGCCCGGAACTTCATAGAAATATTGCAATTTATGCGATTGAGCATGGAAAGAGTTTAAACGCAGTGGTAGAGGAGGCCATTGGAAACATATGTAGGCAATAAACGGGGCGGAACCCGCGCAATACAATAATGAGGAGGAAGCTATGGCGAGCATTAATCTAACAAAAGTAATCGAAAAATTTAAGTGGGAGAACCTGACGCCTGAAATCGACATTTCAAAAGTCAAGGTGACGCAGCCAGATATCAATAGACCGGCACTGCAGCTGGCAGGATATTTTGAGCATTTTGAGACAACGCGTTTGCAGATTGTCGGTTTTGTGGAATACTCTTACATGAACGGTCTGGATGAGGACAGACAGAGGGAGATTTTTGAGAAGCTTCTGAACAACCCGCTGCCGGGCATTCTGTTTTGCCGGGAGCTGTATCCGAATGAAATTTTCAGGGAGGTTGCGGTCAAACATGGTGTGCCGCTTCTGATGAGCAAAAAGGCGACATCGGCCTGCATGGCTGAGGTCATCCGCTGGCTGAACGTGAAGCTTGCCCCCTGCATTTCCGTGCACGGTGTACTTGTGGATGTTTACGGTGAGGGCGTCCTGATTACGGGTGAGAGCGGTATTGGTAAATCCGAGGCGGCGCTTGAGCTGATTAAGAGAGGACACCGTCTGGTGACGGATGATGTGGTGGAAATCAGGCGTGTCAGTGAGGACACTCTGATCGGTTCCGCGCCGGATATCACAAAGCACTTTATCGAACTGCGGGGTATCGGCATTGTGGATGTGAAGGCGCTTTTCGGTGCATCCAGTGTCAGGGATACGCAGAATATAGATCTGGTTATCCGACTGGAGGACTGGGATAAGGATAAGGAGTACGATCGTCTTGGGCTGGAAGAAGAGCACACAGAGTATCTGGGCAACCGCGTAGTCTGCCACAGCATTCCGATCAGACCGGGACGTAATCTGGCAATCATCTGCGAGTCTGCGGCGGTTAACCATCGCCAGAAGAAGATGGGATACAATGCGGCACAGGAGCTGTATAAGCGCGTACAGAACTCCCTTGCGCACGGCAGAAATGATGAGGACGAGTAAAAATAAAAGAAAACGGAGGCAGGTATGGCAAATTATGTATTTGGGGTAGACGTGGGTGGAACCACCGTTAAAATGGGGCTATTTGACAAGGAAGGCAACGTTCTGGAGAAGTGGGAGATTCCCACCAGGACTGAAAACTGCGGGGAGAAAATTCTTCCCGATATCGCGGCTGCCATAAAGAAAAAGATGGCGCAGAAATCTATCGCGGCAGAGAAAGTTGCCGGCGTTGGCATCGGTGTGCCGGGGCCTGTGGAGAAAAGCGGAATTGTGCACAAAGCCGTTAACCTGGGCTGGAAAGAGATGAACATGAAGGAGGAACTTACCGCACTGCTTGACGGGATGCGCGTGGAGGGCGGCAACGACGCCAATGTGGCGGCGCTCGGAGAGATGTGGAAAGGCGGCGGCCAGGGACATAAGAATCTGGTGGCGGTTACCCTCGGCACGGGCGTGGGCGGAGGCATCATCATAAACGGTGAGATTATGACGGGCGCAACGGGCGCGGGCGGTGAGATTGGCCATATCCATGTGGAGGATAACGAGACGGAACCCTGCGGCTGTGGAAATCTCGGCTGTCTGGAGGAGTATGCATCCGCCACGGGAATCACCAGACTTGCGAACCGGGCTTTACGGGCGAGTGATAAGGACAGTGTTCTGAGAACGGGTGAGGTATCTGCAAAAGCCGTGTTTGACGCAGTTAAGGCAGGGGATGAACTGGCCATAGAGATTGCGAAGCAGTTTGGCGATTATCTGGGCAAGGGTCTGGGCGTGATCGCAGGCATTATCAACCCGGAGATTTTCGTGATCGGCGGCGGGGTGTCCAAGGCTGGCGAGGTGCTTTTCGAGTACATCAAGCCTTCCTTTGAGAAGACGACATTCTCCGGCGGCAAGGATGTGATCTTTGCGCTTGCGACACTTGGAAATGATGCGGGCATTTACGGCGCGGCGAGATTACTGCTATAGAAGATCAGACATAGCCCGGTCTCAGGATTTGTTTTACGGGCAGGGCAGATTGCTGATTGTAAGAATTGGTATGAGCTGTAAGGGATATATTATATAAATAAAAGAATGAGCGGGAGTAAATTTTGAGTGCATCAATGTATGATTATATCAGGACGATTGTTCCTGAAGAGAGGCTTCTGTTCCATGAGCCGATGAACAGACATACCACTTTCCGGGTAGGCGGCGAGGCGGAGTGCATGGCGGTAGTGGAGACGCAGGATGAGCTGTCACAGCTTGTTTCCTACCTGGGCCGGATAGAGCAGGAATACTTTGTTCTGGGAAATGGCAGTAATCTCCTTGTGGGAGATAAGGGTTATCGAGGGATTGTTGTAAAGCTTGGGTCACGGCTGAGTGCAGTCCGTGTGGAGCAAGATCATATTGCGGCGGGCGCGGGCGCACTGCTGTCTCAGGTGGCGTTTGCGGCAAGGGATGCAGGCTTAAGCGGCATGGAATTTGCCGCAGGGATACCGGGCAGCATCGGCGGCGGCATTGTGATGAATGCCGGCGCTTACGGCGGAGAAATGAAACAGATTGTGAAGATGGTCCGAGTGATGGACAAAGAGGGGGAAATCCTGACTCTGGACAATGATACGATGGAATTTGGCTACCGCACCAGCATCATCAGAAACAGGCCTTTCATTGTGCTGGGGGTGGTCTTGAAACTGACACCCGGTAATCGGGATGAGATCAGCGCGAAGATGGAAGAACTGATGAAGCAGCGCAAGAGTAAGCAGCCACTGGAGTATCCGAGCGCTGGCAGCACATTCAAGAGGCCAGAGGGGTATTATGCGGGCAAACTTATCATGGATGCGGGTCTGCGGGGCTACCGTATCGGCGGTGCGCAGGTGTCCGAGAAACACTGTGGTTTTGTCATCAATTCCGGCGGTGCATCGGCGGCGGATATCAGGGAAGTGATCGAGGAAGTACAGGAGCGCGTGCGGGATCGGTTTCATGTCCGGCTGGAGCCTGAGGTCATTTTTTTAGGAGACTTTTAAAAACAGTTCAGCCGGAGCGAAGCGGCCGAGAGCGTCGAAGACGCGATTTTGCAAATGCGCGTGGGCTGAACCGAATGATTCGGAAGAGAGAACGTTAACATGAGATTTGTGATTGTGACGGGGATGAGCGGTTCGGGAAAACGGACCGCCATGAAAATGTTGGAGGATCTGGGGTTTTACTGTGTGGATAATCTGCCGGTGGCGTTGATTGAGAAGTTTGCGGAACTGATCACGACGCCTGCAAGCGAGGTCAACAAGGTGGCGCTGGGGCTTGATGTGCGCGCGGACCAGTCGTTCAGTGGCGTGCGCCGTATTCTGGATCAGCTGAAGGAGAACGGCTATCTGTTTGAGATGCTTTTTCTGGAGGCGGGCGATAACGTTCTTCTGAAACGGTACAAGGAGACAAGGAGACTGCATCCGCTTTCCCCCGAGGGAAGAGTGGAGGAGGGAATCTGCCGGGAGAGGGAGATTCTGAAGGAGATCCGGGAAAAGGCAGATTATATCATTGACACGTCCCATCTTCTGACGAGAGAACTGAAAGAAGAAATTGATGATATCTTTGTGAGAAATAAGGAATATAATTCACTGATAGTCACAATCCTGTCCTTTGGCTTTAAGAAGGGGATTCCGGCTGATGCTGATCTGGTATTTGATGTGCGTTTTCTTCCGAATCCCTTTTATATCGATGAATTGAAGCATAAGACAGGAAATGACAAAGAGGTGCAGGATTATGTGATGTCCTTCCCGGAGGCAGGCGCTTTTCTGCAAAAGCTCGTGGACATGCTGGACTTCCTGATTCCCAATTATGTGAAAGAGGGCAAGCACCAGCTTGTAATCGGCATTGGCTGCACCGGGGGCAGGCACAGGAGCGTGACGCTTGCCAATATGCTTTACGCGGGGATTAAGGAACACGGCACTTACGGCGTGAAGCTGTATCATCGGGACGTGAATAAATAGAGGAAGAAAGATGTCTTTTTCGGGAACAGTAAAAGAGGAGCTTGCGGCTCATGTAAGCTCTGCCAGGCATTGTCAGCTTGCGGAGCTGGCGGCGCTCCTGCTGTATAACGGCAGCACCTGCGAGGGCGGACGACACCTTTGCCTGGAGACGGAAAATGAGGCAGTTGCGAGAAAATGCTTTACATTACTAAAAAAAACATTTAATATAGAAACTGTTATGCGGGGCAGGCAGAGGCTGATTCTCGATGACGAGACGGAACGCAGGGTGACAGAGGCGTTATATCTTGCAGAGGGAGAGGACGGGAAGATAACATTAACCAGATCGGTCAATAGTCTTTTGATTAGACATTCCTGCTGTGCAAGAGCCTGGCTGCGCGGCGTATTTTTGAGTGCGGGTTCCATGAGCGATCCGCAAAAGAGCTACCATCTGGAGTTTGTCTGTGATGAGAACGCGCAGGCAGTGCAGCTCAGGGAGGTACTTTCGGAATTTCAGATTGAGGCCAGAATCATTGGACGAAAGAAATACCAGGTGGTCTATCTGAAAGAGGGCGCGGGCATTGTGGATCTCCTGAATGTGATGGGAGCGCATGTATCTCTGATGGAGCTGGAAAACATGCGAATCCTGAAAGAAATGCGCAATTCAATTAACAGAAGGGTTAACTGCGAGACAGCCAACATCTCCAAGACGGTGACGGCTGCCGGCAGGCAGATTGAAGATATCCTTCTGATCAGAGACAGGTATGGGTTTGAGAATTTGCCGGATAATCTGCGGCAGATGGCAGAGGTTCGGCTGGAATATCCCGATGCGGCTTTAAAGGAGCTGGGGGGATATCTGGAACCGGTTGTGGGGAAATCAGGGGTGAATCACAGATTACGCAGGCTGAGTGAAATTGCCGACAGAATCAGGTCATAATAAGAGGCAGCACGCCTCGAAAAGAAAAGAGGAGGAAAATATTATGATTCAGAAGTCAATCCAGATCAAACTGGAGACGGGCCTTGAGGCAAGGCCGGTGGCGATGCTTGTTCAGGTGGCCAGCCAGTTTGAGAGCACCGTGTATCTTGGTTCCGACAACAAGAAGGTGAACGCAAAGAGCATCATGGGCATGATGAGCATGGGACTCGAGAGCGGGGCTGAGGTTACGGTAACCGCTGATGGAGCCGATGAGGAGTCGGCGGTTGCGGAGATCGAGAAGTTCCTGACCACCAGATAGGAATGGGTGTGACAGGATTGACATTTGATAAGGCATAATGTGTGGGCTGTTCAGAATCCTGTGACGCGGTGTGCGGATGAGATTCTGGGCAGCTTTTTATTATGTCGGCAGGAAATCAAGCGCATTGAAACTAAAATCAGGAGGGAACCTATGGCTAAACAAATGCTTTTTGTCTATAATCCCAGAGCAGGCAAGGCGCAGATCAGAAGTAACCTGTTAGATATCATTGATACTTTTGTGAAAGCGGGCTATGAAGTGACGGCCTATCCGACCCAGGCACCCGGCGATGCAGTCAAGGCTGTGAAGGAGAGACGCGCCGGTTACAATATCGTGGTTTGCAGCGGCGGGGACGGCACTCTGGACGAAGTGGTGACAGGCATGATGAAATCGGAGGAGAGGCTTCCTGTCGGTTATGTCCCGGCGGGCAGTACCAACGATTTTGCCAACAGTCTGAAAATTCCGAAGAACATGCTGCAGGCTGCGGATGTCGTTGTGAACGGCAGAACTTTCGCCTGCGACGTTGGAAAGTTCAACAGCGGCATTTTCATTTATGTAGCGGCGTTCGGCATCTTTACAGACGTGTCCTACGGAACGCCCCAGGACACAAAGAATGTGCTTGGCCATGCGGCTTACCTGATAGAAGGGGTCAAACGTCTTCCGTCCGTGCGCGCTTATCCGTTGAAAATAACCTGTAACGGTGAGGTGATCGAGGGAGAATTTCTCTACGGCATGATGACCAACTCTCATTCCGTGGGAGGGTTCCGCGGCATTACAGGGCAGAATGTGGCGCTGGACGATGGCCTGTTTGAGGTGACGCTGATCCGTAAGCCGACAAATCCCCTGGACATCAACAATATCATCCGCGCGCTTGTGGATAAGCGTGTAAAATCCGAACACATTTACACCTTTACGACCCAGAAGCTGAAGGTGGAGTCGGAAGAGCCGGTGGCCTGGACGCTGGACGGAGAGTTTGGCGGAGAGCATCAGTCGGTGGTGGTTGAGAGCTGGCACCAGGCGCTTGCAATACGGGTGCCGCAGGACATGGTCTGACTGTCGAAACGAGGGGCAGTCTGCGCGGGCGGAAGGTTGCGCAAAAGCTGTCCGCATTGCGGCGGAGTTGTTGACTTTCCGGGGGCTGGCTGTTAAAATAAAAATTGGATTCCAGATGATGGAAAGTAATAAAAAATTTTAATAGAAAGGAAGAAAATAGTATGGCATTAGTAACAACAACCGAAATGTTTAAGAAGGCTTACGACGGTGGTTACGCAGTCGGCGCTTTCAACGTAAACAACATGGAGATCGTTCAGGGCATTACCGAGGCTGCCGGAGAGCTGAACAGCCCTGTGATCCTGCAGGTTTCCAAGGGTGCGCGCGCATATGCGAACCACACTTATCTGGTGAAGCTGGTTGAGGCGGCTGTAGCGGAGAACCCCCAGATCCCGATCGCTCTTCACTTGGATCACGGTGACACCTTCGAGCTTTGTAAGTCCTGTATCGACGGCGGCTTCACTTCCGTTATGATCGACGCTTCTTCTAAGTCTTTCGAGGACAACATTGCACTGACCAAGCAGGTAGTTGAGTACGCGCATGACAAGGGCGTAGTGGTTGAGGCAGAGCTGGGTACACTGGCAGGCGTTGAGGACGAGGTCGTTGTAGAGGCCGGCAAAGAGTCCTACACCCGTCCCGAGGAAGTGGAGGAGTTCGTAGATAAGACAGGCTGTGACTCCCTCGCTATCGCAATCGGTACTTCCCACGGCGCATACAAGTTCACGGCTGCACAGTGCACAAGAAATGCAGACGGCATTCTTGTTCCCCCTCCGCTTCGTTTCGACGTGCTTGAGGAGTGCATCAAGAGACTGCCCGGTTTCCCGATCGTGCTTCACGGTTCTTCTTCCGTTCCTCAGGAGTTCGTAAAGATGGTGAACCAGTACGGCGGAAACATGCCAGACGCAGTAGGTATCCCGGAGGAGCAGCTTCGTAAGGCAGCAGAGCTTGCCGTATGTAAGATCAACATTGACTCCGATATCCGTCTGGCTATGACCGGTAACATCCGTCAGTACTTTGCGGAGCATCCTGATCACTTCGATCCCCGCCAGTATCTGAAGCCCGCCAGACAGGCTGTGAAGGATATGGTTGCGCACAAGATTAAGAACGTGCTCGGTTCCGACGGAAAGGCGTAAATGGCAGAAACAGAATGCATTCTGCCGGATGGCATATAAAAATCCCGGTACGGCTGTTATGGCTGTACCGGGATTCTTTCGTCTGAAATGACTACTGATACATTTTCTTCAGCTCCTCCGCATGCGTATCCTCGATATCCGGGAATGCGGAGAGCATCGGCTTTATCTCTTCCTTTTTCAGCACCCTTGCCACATAGTTTCTGGTGATCTTCATAACAATGGGCGACAGGCTTAAGACACCGATCAGGTTAGGAATCGCCATCAGGCCGTTGAAGGTATCGGAGAGATCCCATGCAAGCCCGAGATTCATCGTTGCGCCCACATAGATCATCAGGACGAACACGATCTTGTAGGCGATCATGGATTTGGTACCGAACAGATACTCCCACGCTTTAGAGCCGTAGTGGCTCCAGCCAAGCACGGTGGAGAATGCGAACAGCAGGATGGCAATGGCGATAAACATAGGGCCTGCACTGCCAAATTTTGTGGCGAAAGCTTCTCCCACCAGGGCCGAACCTTCGGAGGCGCTCAACACTGCGCCGGTCTCCAGGTCAACCAGGCCGGAAGAGAGCACTACGAATGCGGTCAGCGTGCAGACGATCATCGTGTCCGCAAACACCTCGAAAATACCCCACATACCCTGGCGCACAGGTTCTTTCACATTGGAGCTGGAATGCACCATGACAGAGGAGCCAAGGCCCGCCTCGTTGGAGAATACGCCGCGCTTCATACCCCATGTGACAGCCATCTTGACGCCGGAACCGACGATACCGCCGCCTACCGCGCGCAGACCGAAGGCACCCTTAAAGATAGCGGAAAAGATAGCGCCGCACTGATCAATATTCAAAAAGAAGATAACCAAGGCTCCAAGCACATAGATGATAGCCATAAACGGCACCAGTTTTTCCGTAACCGAAGCGATACGCTTCAGACCGCCCACGATAACAAGAGCGGCGAGGATCACAAGGGCGATACCCGTTATATAGGTAGGAACGCCGAAAGCCGATTTCATGTTGCCGGAGATGGAATTGATCTGGCTCATGTTGCCGATGCCGAAAGAGGCCATCACACAGAAGATAGAGAACAGGACAGCCAGCACAGCGCCGATCTGCTTAAATCCCTTGTAGGCGCCAAGCCCGTCCTTCAGATAGTACATGGCGCCGCCGCACCACTCGTCCTTTTCATTTTTGCGCCGGTAGTATATGCCGAGCACATTTTCGGAATAGTTGGTCATCATGCCGAAGAAAGCGACAATCCACATCCAGAAGATAGCGCCGGGACCGCCGGATATCAGCGCGCTGGCGACACCGACGATATTGCCGGTGCCGATGGTGGCAGCCAGGGCTGTGCACAGCGACTGGAACTGTGAGATGGACTGGTCTTCCTTGTCCGTGTGTTTCGTAATATGTTTGTCGTGAAAAATACCGCCTATGGTATTTTTAAACCAGTGTCCGATGTGGGATAACTGGAAAAATTTGGTGAGGGCAGTCATCAGAATACCCGTTCCGACGAGCAGCACCAGCATGGGGATGCCCCAGACAAAACCGTTGACGGCGCTGTTCACATTTGTAATCAGTTCAACCATGATACATTTCCTCCTTTTTGTTGTATTCAAGTATACCATAATAAAAAATAGATGAAAAGGAAAAATTGTATACATGGATATTTTATAGACAGAGAAGTGGAAACTTTCCCCAGAAAAGGGAGGATGCCAAGTAAGGTTGCCCCCACTTGGCATTTATTATGAAAAAGTTTTAAATTAATCAGCTAACTTTGTTATCAGCTCGCTGTGTTGTATCTTATGATCTTAGTATATGGTGTAGAAATGTCTAAATCATGATTCTAAAATGAAGTTTTTTAAAATTAAATATGAATAAACTATGAACGAAACATATTTTATCTGGAAAGACGAATCACATTCCAGCTCGCCTTTCCAAAGACAGCCTGCAGGATCCCGCCGTCCACTTTTGAGTTTCCTCCGATTCCGGGAACAACGTTGTTCGGATTTCCTTCCGTGTTTACTGCTTTCAGGTCATCGCTGTGCATAACAATGTGCTCCTGTACCCGGTAGTCTGCATACTGCCGTAGATCCAGGGTTACTTCCATATCCTCGTCCAGATCTTTGTTGACTGCAAAGACAACCAGTTCCTCCCGCTCCGGGTTTTCGACAACCACGCAGTCGAGATAGGGAGCTTCGCCATACTGCTTTGCCTCGTAGACAGGAGATTTCACAATCGTGTTTAAAACGGTTCCCTGTCCAAGCGTGGCCGCATGCATGTAAGGATAGAAGATTGTCTGCCTCCATGCGCCTGTGTCGGAAGTCATAATCGGTGCGATCACGTTTACAAGCTGTGCAAGACAGCCGATTTTTACGCGGTCGGCATGGCGCAGGATGGTGATCAGCATACTGCCAACCAGCAGAGCGTCCTCAAAATTGTAGATATCCTCGAGCTGATGAGGCTTCTGCACCCACTTCTCAAGCTGTTTGTCCGCCTCCTCGGAATGGAACCAGACATTCCACTCGTCCAGGGAGATGTTGATATTTTTCTTGCCGTGATGTTTGCCTTTCACATAATCACAGATGGAAACGACAGACGAGATAAACTGATCCAGATCCATGCTGCTTGCGAGGAAGTTTGCGGAATCGTTATCCCGGTTTCCGTAGTACTGGTGCATGGAAACGTAGTCTACCGTGTCGTAACACTCGTCCAGTACGGTCGCTTCCCACTCGCCGAAGGTAGGCATATGGGAGTTGGAGCTGCCGCATGCTACCAGCTCGATGGAAGGATCTAAGATTTTCATGGCCTTTCCTGTCTCGCAGGCGATTCTTGCGTACTCCACGGCTGTCTTATGCCCGGTCTGCCAGGAGCCGTCCATCTCATTGCCGAGACACCAGGTTTTGATGTTGTGGGGCTGCTCATAACCGTGGGATCTGCGCAGGTCGCTCATCAGGGTGCCGCCTTTAAAGTTGCAGTATTCCAGCAGCTCTTTCGCCTCCTGAAGTCCTCTCGTTCCCAGATTGACTGCCATCATAATTTCGCTTCCGGCTTTTTTCGACCAGTCAGCGAACTCATTGAGACCAAACTGGTTGGACTCTACGACCTGCCATGCAAGGTCAACCTGGGCGGGGCGCTGATCCTTCGGCCCCACGCCGTCCTCCCAGCGGTAGCCGGACACAAAATTTCCGCCGGGATAACGCACGATGGGCACCTGGCATTCTTTTACCAGTTCCAGCGTATCTTTGCGGAAGCCCTGTTCATCCGCGAAAGGACTTTCCGGCTGATAGATGCCCTCGTAGACGGCTCTTCCCAGATGCTCGATGAAAGACCCGTAAACCCTCCTGTCAATTTCACTTACGATGAATTCTTTGTCGATAATAACCTGTGCTTTTTTCATATTCTGTTCCTTTCTCCAGTTATCGTAATGATTTGCCCGTACAGCTTTGAAAACCTTAAAAATATTTTAGCAAAAGGTACAGAAATAACCATATCTTTTCTTGCGCCATATTTGACTTTTCTTCCGATGTTGAAATACAATATGGGTGACAGGGAGTGATTCGGATGAGAGCCGGATGTTTGAAAAAATATGGAAAAGGAGATTTTCTATGTTTCATACAGGTTACTGTGATTATAACAGGTTTAATCCTGACTGCGATATCATCAACCGCCCCGAAGGCAGCGGAGACTTTCTCTTTCTTTATCTGATGGCGCCCATGAAAGTGAAGATGGGAGGCAGAACACAGATGGCTGAGGACGGTGCGTGCATATTATACACGCCCGGAGAACCGCAGATTTATCAGGCTGTCGGGCGGTTTAAGAATAGTTTTGTGCATTTTACGGCCGATGATGACCGCTTTTTAGACACTTACGATCTGCCCGTCAACAGGATCGTCTATCCGCCTTATCCGGACATGATGAATGCACTTTTCAAGGCAATCTATGTGGAGAGCGTGACAAAGCAGGACTATTACCGGGAACAGACCGATAAGCTTCTGCATCAGCTGTTTATTCTTTTTTCCAGACAACTGCATACGTTCCCGGAGGGGGCGGGGACACACGCCGATCTGTTTGAGCAGTTCAGGAAAGCGAGAATTGAGATTCTGACCCACATTGACAGGAAGTGGGACGCGGACAGCATGGCGGCCCTGACGAATCTGGGGACGAGCCAGTTTTACAGTTATTACAGGCTGTTCTTTAACCGTTCGCCCAAATCCGAGCTGCTGGATGCCCGCCTGGAGCGGTCCAAGTATCTGCTCCGGGTAGAAAGACTCCCGGTAGGGCAGGCGGCAGCGCAGGCAGGATTTGACAGCCTGCCGCACTTTACACGGTACTTTAAAAAGATGTGCGGGATGACACCGTCGGAATACAGATTGTGAACGTGGTTCCCTCCCCCTCCCGGGAGACAGCCTCAATCTGTCCTGCATGTTCCAGAACAATGGCGCGCGTGATGGCAAGTCCCAGACCCTGCCCGCCCTTATCGCTGCGGGTTGTGTAGGAGCGGCGGAAAATATGGGGAAGATTTTTTTCCGGGATGCCGCAGCCCGTATCCGAGACGGTAATATAGGCGAAGTCTTCGTCTGCCGTCAGAGAGAGCGTTATTTTGCCGTCCGGCGGCGTAAAGTCGGCAGCGTTGTACAAAAGGTTTTCCAGTGCGCGGAAAAGCTGTTCACGGTTTGCCATAATATGACAGTGGCGCGGCGTTATTTTTTCAAAGAAATTCGGCCCGTATAATTCTATAATCGGGCGGCAGCTGTGGCAAAAATCCGAGAGAAAGGTATTCAGCAGCAGAGGTTCCATTTTGGCGGGAGAGCTTGTCTGGGCAGCGATCTCCTGAAAGGATTTCAGACGGTCAGCCAAAATATTACACTGTTCTTCTATCTGAATGATCCGCTGATGTGTGTCCTCATCCAGCATGATGTCGTTCAACCGTATGATCTGCGCCATGTTAGAGAGGGACGTCAGAGGGGACTTCATGTCATGTCCGAGCTCTGAGATCAGCTGGCTTCTTTCGGTGAGGAGCCTGCGCAGATGATCCGTTTTTTCCGCAACTTCCTCCTGCAGATGAAAATTGAGCTTCCTGTTTTCATCAGACATCTCACGGCTGCGCTGCACCATCAGAAAGGCAAATGCAGCCACCATACAGAAGGAACCGTATTCTTCCGGATAAGCGCCGGCAAACGGTTCATAGGATCCGATGGATAGAACGCTGTACATCAGACAGACGCCGTTCGCGACAGCGGCGGCGAGAATAGTCTTTGTGTGAAGCAGTCCCATAAGCCCGCCATAGACAGCCAGACTGATCAGAAAGAACGCCATGACTGCCTTGTACCATGAAATGAAAGGACCGTACCACTGCACAAGACCGGGAACGGCAGGAAACAGCAGCAAAGGCGCGGCGATAACAATACAGCAGGCCCCCAGGGAAACAAGGCGGAGTGCCTCTTTCAGACGTTGAAAAATCGTACCGGCGCCTGCCTGCGGCAGAAACAGCAGCAGGGCAATCTGCATGGAAAAGTAAATACCGGATACGGCGGCAACGTCCTCCACCGCATAAAGCGTGCGCACAAACGGTATGCCGGACAAGCGTAAGAAGGGATAACAGATTCGAATGGCAAAGGACAGACTTAACATGCCGAAGTAGAAGGTGGCCGTCCTGCCGTTGTCTTCCCTGCGTTCCCAGAGCACGATACAGAACAGAGAGAGCGTAAGGGAAGAAAAAAACAGCAGTCCGTAGATGAGCATGCGGGCGGCGATGAGACGTCCCACACTGTCTGCATCCCCTATGACGGGGGCGTACCAGATCCCGCCGTAGTAATGGGAGTAATTGGCAGTCTGAATCAGCAGTTCCGTATCCCCGTCAAGGGTAAACGCATATGTGCTGTCTTTGATCAGAGGAACATAAGCGCCCGGAGACACATCGCCGGTTCCTCCCAGATAATTGCCGTCCACATAGACCCTGGCGGCACAGAGAGGCTCCTGCAGATAGAGAAGGACATTGCCGGATCCCCGAAGATATATGCGCCATGTCGAGGTTCCATAAGGATTCCCGTCTTCATGGAACAGGGACAGATTGGGATATTCGCCTGCCCATGTATTGTAACGCGTATACGTCCCGGAAGAGAAATCCTCAGGAAACAGCAGTTTGTCGGGATAAAACGCCCAGCCGTCAACGAGAGAACAATAGCCTTTTTCTGGAAGAACGCAAAGATTTCCTTGTGCGGGAGCCGCCTTTGTTATATATTTATTATCATATTGTGTAACGAGAGACAATCCAAGCAGGCTGAAAACAAGGGCGCCTGTGATTGCCAGGACTGTCTGAACCGCAGATTTTTTAAGAGTAGTCTGTCTCATGGTTATTGTTGCTCCTTCGGGCATGATTTGGAGGAATGTATGAAAAATAAGTGTATCCATCTGGTGCTGTTCTTTATGATAGCAGGAATTTCCCTTTTTGGGATGGACTCTGCCGTTGCAGCGGCAGAGCAAAACGGGGAGCCGTCCGTCAGCCAGGAAGCGGAGGCAGTCAAAGGCCCGGCGGCCGATGCGGAGCCGGAAGCGGAAGCAGTCTGTGATCCGGCGGCCGATGCAGAGCCGGAAGCGGAGGCAGTCTGTGATCCGGCGGCCGATGCGGAGCCGGAAGCGGAAGCAGTCTGTGATCCGGCGGCCGAAGTAGAGCCGGAAGCGGAGGCGTGCGATGATCCTGTGGCTGATGCAGAGCCGGAGACTTATGCGCTGTCGGAACGGGAAGAACTCGTATCCTCGGGCCAGGCCCTGATAGACTGGCTGGAATCACACAAGTACACAGGCGGCACGGTAAAGCTGGCGGATCATATTGTTCTGGATGGGGATTACAGTTTCTATCCAGGTATGACGAATATGTCGGACATTCTTGTTGACACGGATCGGTATACCATTACTGTGACTGGACGGATTGAGATTTCGGGTGACCATCACCTTCTCTTCGCGGGCCAATCAAATGACAAAGCTGTCTTTTATGTGGCGGAAAACGGACTGCTTTCCATGCAGGGCACTGCAGTGGATAGTGATTGTTATGCTGCCTGGCAGGAGGAAGGGGCCGGACTGGTCATTACCGACTGCCATATATCGGGAAGCGTCCACTATGCCGATACGCCGTTTATCATGTATTTTAGGAACGATATCTGCGCCGTTGTGGAAAAAGGGCAGACAATAAATGAGGCGCTTCCTGCGCAAATTAACTGCAGGGTCAACCGCCAGGGGCGGATGAGTAATGATGTGCGGGTTCCGGTATCGTGGAATCTGGAAGGAACCGGGGCACTGCAGAGAGCAAGGCGGCGTTTCAAACTGCAGGGTTCTTTTTTGCAAGCGGCGTCCATGGAACCGGCTTCGTGTACGGTCGTTTACAATGATTATCCGCTGACCTTTACGGACGTGGAGGCGATGGCGAGAGGCTGCCTGTACACATTTCAAGGCGGATTCACGGTGCCGGAGGAAAATCTGCCGTTTACGATAAGGGCAGAATATTCGTTTGAAGGACAAAACTGGATGCTGTTTGAAGAACAACGTGTAACAACCGTAGATGCAGGGTTTTATATTGCGTGCAAAAGAGAGCAGGATGATGAGGAATCTCCGTTCAACATATATATCCGGCTGCAGTGGAATAATAACGGAACCGAATATTTTTCCAATGTGCTCTGCTATGCGGCGGATGATTTAGATTCGGAGGAGGACATAGGCGGTAGCCGGGGCGGCGGCACTTCCATAACAAATCCGCCGGATGAACCGCAGGAAGAACCAGACGGCACATCCACAGGGGCGGAAGAACCCGGCACGGATACAGACCGTGAAAACGGTTCTGAGGGCGACAACCGAAAACCTCCGGCAGGTAAAGACCAGACACATGGCGGAGACGGTGGCTCCGGCCAGACTGCATCGGATCGTGGTGGCTCAGACGAGGCGCTTTCTATCACAGACCATTCCGGGGCCGATATGGATCAACGGTTCCACGCAGAATCCTCTGGGGGCAATACCGGGCAGGCGCCGTATGCGGGATCTGCGGACGGCAGTGAGAAGCGTCCGCAGCAGGCTGAGTCCGCGCAGACCGGCGGGATATTCCATTCGGAAACCGAAGGGGACGGGAACCCCGGTGATTCCGGCATCCCCGAAAAAGAGGAAGCCGTTCCCGCTTTATCTGGATATGAGGCGGAAGGCGATGGTTTTCCGCAAATCAGTGAGCGGGCGCTGCGCGCTGAAAACCGCCGGGTCAATTACATGGCAGCAGCAGCGGGATTTGTCCTGCTTTCGGCATTTGCCGGAGCGGCGGTCTGCTATGCTCATTTTCGGTCTGGAACAAAAAGATAACCTTTGTAACGTTTGGTCTGGATGTAGTCGTGGCCGGGGCAGAGATCGTATAGCTTTTTGCGTATGCGCCCCATAATAACCTGCAGGGATTTCTGGCCTTTGTTGATCGGCGCTTTCCAGACCGAATCGTAAATCTGCTCCGGTGTGTATATTTCATTGGGATGTCTTGCGAGAAAATACAACACATCAAATTCATAGGAAGAAAAATCCGCGGAGCTCGCTTCGTAGCTGACACTGCAGGAGGAGGGACAGATAGAAAGAGGGCCGAAAGTAAGCGTTCTGGGAGGTTCGGCGGCCCTGCCGGAGCGGATGCGCGCCTGCACCCGCAGTTCCAGCTCCTTTAAGCTGTAGGGCTTGCACACATAGTCGTCCCCGCCAACCGACAATCCGCGGATCCGATTTTCTTCCTCGGTATAGCCGGAAAGAAAGACAATGGGAAGGCCTGTCTTGGAACGTATTTTTTCGCAGAGTTCGAAGCCGCTCATGTCGGGCAGATCAACGTCCAGTATGACGCAGTCAAGGGCGTTGGACAAAATGATTTTTTCTGCGGCAGTGGCGGTAGCCGCACAGACAACTTCATAGCCCATCGCGTTAAAATACGTCTTATTATTTTCCAGTATCACCAGATCATCATCTACCATCAAAACGTTATACATAATTACCCCGTTTTTA
>Ga0137308_100342_pt1 | contig 83693 bp, 72 predicted proteins | sample Inofrocosms_June_FD_97181 | JGI IMG/M metagenome (GOLD analysis project Ga0137308, IMG submission 97181) | Mouse cecal microbial communities from Vienna, Austria - N-Acetylneuraminic and N-Acetylglucosamine D2O microcosms_June | ecosystem: Host-associated > Mammals > Digestive system > Large...
CCATACGTAAAAGCAACTGTCTACTCCTTCAAAGTTCAAAAAAGATTTTGGCGCTTTCTCATCTCTACTGTACCCAAAAGTATGTACATAGGCTCCACACGGAATGTCCTGTGGCACATATGGTGGATCAAACGGAAATGGATACCGGATGTTTGTATACTGGTGTGTATCATATCCAGCCATCTGCCATACACTTGGAACCTGAATCTCATCAAAATTTTCTGTATCATAATTCTTCTCAAAGAAAGAATCCTTAATGTCATAGATGCTGTTAAAATACTGGAATTTCCAAGTTCCATTCAATAACTGCATACGATCTGACTCTTCTCTGTGTTCCACCAAGTTATCCATTCTTCTGGATGCCGGAATATAATAGGCTCTGGCTGGCATTGTGTTTTCGTGCAGTATGCTTAGATTTTCATAATAACGTGGTACGATCATAAATAGCTCTCCTCCAATACATATACTTTTTTGTTCTTTGTTTTCCTAAAGCAAACCTTATACTTTACTTTTTGTTTACGTTCCTTAGTTATGCTATATATAGCTTATCCTAATTCGCAAAATATGTCTATGAATTGGATTAGACAAAATATGCACTAAATGATACAATGATAAAAAGTACGAAAAGAGGTGCTGTCCTATGTATTTGAACACCGGTTATTTGAACCACTCACATATGGATTTCAAAGACAAAAGTCGTCCGCTGATTGTCGGTAGCTGTGGTACTTACCGTCTTTCCAGACATCCCAAACTTCCGACCTACCGTCCAAGGGGTCGTCTGGATTATCAGATTATATATATCACTGCTGGTTGTGGGCATTTTCATTTTGATAATGTAAATAATGAAACGATTGTTCCAGCCGGCAACATTGTACTGTACAGACCGAAAGAACTCCAAAAATATGAATATTACGGAGAAGATAAGACAGAAGTATACTGGATTCACTTCACAGGAAGCAATGTGAAAAATATCTTACGTCAATATGGGTTTCCGGATAAAGAACGTGTCTTTCAAGTGGGTACATCTAATGAATATGAACAAATTTTCAAACGTATCATTATCGAGCTCCAACGCTGTCAAGACAATTATGAGGAAATGCTTGTCCTTTTGCTACGTCATCTTCTGATCAGTTTCCACCGGGAACTGACAAGAGAGCACATATTAAAAAATGAATATCTTGATCATGAGATGGATAATGCTGTTACCTTTTTCAGTGAAAACTACAATCAAAATATCAATATTGATGATTATGCTGCCTCACGAGGCATGAGTGTCAGCTGGTTTATCCGAAATTTCAAAAAATATACCGGTTCTACACCAATGCAATTCATTGTGGGAATCCGTATCAACAATGCTCAGATGTTACTTGAAACAACAACTTATTCCATCAATGAGATTTCTAAGATTGTCGGATATGATAACCAGCTTTATTTCAGCCGGCTTTTTCACAAGCTGAAAGGATATTCGCCAAGAGAATACAGAAAAATAAGAAATAAGTTATGAAATCTATAATGCCCGTAAAAAACCAAATGCCAAAAAAGGATGCCACCGAATCAAAGCAGATTACGTGACATCCTCTTCTTTTTATTAGTGCTATTTTATGAATTCAACCGAATAGTAATACATGTACTCATTATCGGTATCTATATGCTCCCCTGTAATATCCTGTATTGGCAACGAACTTAACCCCTTTTCTCCATAAATCAGTGCCGCTAATCCTTGCTCTGTTCCATACTCTATCTTGCATTTGTTTTCAATAGACGTTGCTGATCTTCCATAATATTCCCTGTTTGTAACTCCCTCCAAAATTGGTATTTCTGTCATATATTTTGAATATTTATCTGCTGCGATGAGCTTTGCAGTAAAATTATCAAAATCCGGTGTAATGACAATCAATCCATTTGTGGAAGATTTCACATCTTCATAGGAAAGTTCCAAAACTTTTTTATGTGAAACTCGTTGTCCAAGCTGATATTCTGACAAATAAATAGATAACGTTTTAAATGTATCCCTTGAATTGTATCGAAACATCATTGTTCCATCAATTCCTGATAACAATTCAGCAGTTTTCATTCCTATACTATCTGAATCTACTGCTTCAATATAGTTTTGTGGTTGTCGCAATTTATTACATACGATGGATCCAAAAGTAACCATAGATATTCCCACTACAATAAGAAGCATTATAATGATTCTCTTTAAGTATCGTTGTTTGCGGCCACTGTCCTTTGTTATCTGTATCAATGTATCTTCTGATTTTTTTTCAATATTATCTATTTCAATATCTTCACCAGCCAAGAACTCATTAAGACTAATACCTAATATTCCGCATAATTCTAAGTATACTGATACATCCGGCAAACAGATTCCTCTCTCCCATTTAGAAACAGACTTATCACTCATACCTAATTTTTCTGCCAGTTGCTTTTGCGTCATCCCCAATGACTTTCTCTTACCTGCAATGTATTTTCCAATTTTGATAAGATCCATCCATCTACCTCCTTTTTTATATTGATCGTACTCTTTTTTAGAGAAAAAACATACCCCTCGAAGGTAGAATATGATTTTTAAGCCTGTCTAATTTGCCAGATAAACGAAAGAGCTTATATAGCGGATTCATATATAACCTTACTAAAGCTGATGCACCTACCTTATATATTGCTCCTGCCTCTTTTGCTAATGTCATAAATCTTGTCTTCCCTAGACTATATATAACTGAACCTTCAGAAGCATTCACAAATTTCTTCATTACATCCTTCATATCTGAATATGTTTTATATGAATACGCCACTTAATCACTTCCTTTTCCAATTATCGTTTTCTGGCTTCCACAATGGATTTTTCATTTCTCTGGGTTCTTCTCGAAACTGTTCCATATACTCATCAAATATTTCAAGATTAACAAGAACTGTCCCACCAGTTCCCTCGTTTATTTTATATACAGCTCCTGCTGCTCTTGCCATCTCAATAAACCTATGATGACCAATACTATATGTAATCGAACCCTCACCAATTCTAACGAACTTCTTTTGGACATATTTTCCGGTATTAGGAACCTTATGTAAATGATTCATATATTCCTCCATCTTTTTTCTATGTATTAGCGTAATCTTAGGCAAGTGATAGACTGCTCCTGCTGCTTGTGCAAAGTACAATACAGTGCTATACGGCAATCCAAATATATCTGCGGCAGTCTCTTCTCTTAAATATCTTATTGAGTCCAGTTCATAGATTTGATTCGACCTTTTAGATCCGTCTAACTGATTTGCCATGCCCTACCATCTCCTTACTTGTAAAAGTCATCCTCAACTATATGGAATGTCTCCAGATACTTATCAATTATTTCTAAATTGACCAGTACCAACTGATTTACCTTGTAACAAGCTTTTGCATCTTTTGCCAGCTGCATGAATTTTGACACGCTCATGCTATATAATTCTGCGCCATCTGCATACCTCACAAATTTCTTACTCTTTGCCCTTGTTTCTTTGTAATTATCCTGCATATGTTTTTACCTCCGTATCCGATGCTTCCGTTTGACCAATTCTATTGACCAAAACTACCTTTTTGACTATTTTTTCCATAACGCAAAAAAACGGGCTATTTCCTAATTTTCTTAGAAAATAGCCCGTAAACAGTGCATTCTTTCGTCCTGTTCGGATCTAATATAAAATTAAACTAAATTATATTGACTTGTTCGACACTGATTTTTTTTAGTCAAACGTTGGTCAACTCCATCTTGAGATTGCCTCAAACCCGCATAAACACTGGGTTTATTTCTCTAACGACTTCATCGTCGGGAACAGCAGAACATCCCTGATCGCCGGCTGATCTGTGAGCAGCATCACCAGCCTGTCGATTCCGTATCCGATTCCTCCCGTGGGCGGCATACCGATCTCCAGTGCATTCAGGAAATCCTCATCCGTTGTATTGGCTTCTTCATCACCTGCCGCCAGAGCAGCTTCCTGTGCTTTGAAACGCTCCCTCTGATCGATCGGATCATTCAGTTCGGAATAGGCATTGCACATTTCTCTCGCCATGATAAAGAGCTCAAACCGCTCCACATAATCCGGCTTGTCCGGTTTTCTCTTGGTCAGCGGAGAAACCTCCACCGGATGATCCATCACAAAGGTCGGCTGGATCAGATGCTCTTCCACAAACTCCTCGAAGAACAGATTCAGGATATCGCCCTTCGTATGCCGCGCCTCATAGTGTACTTCCTTCTCATCCGCCAGCTTCTTCGCCGCTTCCGTATCCGCCACTTCATCAAAATCGATGCCGGTATACTTCTTCACCGCTTCCACCATCGTAATCCGCTCAAAAGGCTTGCCCAGATCGATCATTTCCTCGCCGTAAGGAACCGTTGTCGTCCCGCAGACCTCCTGCGCCACATGCCGGAACATATCCTCCGTCAGATCCATCATACCGTTATAATCCGTATACGCCTGATAGAGCTCCATCAGCGTGAACTCCGGATTATGCCTTGTATCCAGCCCCTCGTTGCGGAACACACGCCCGATCTCGTACACGCGCTCCATGCCGCCCACGATCAGCCTCTTCAAATACAATTCCAGAGAGATACGCAGTTTTACATCCTCATTCAGCGCATTATAGTGGGTCTCAAAGGGCCTTGCAGCAGCGCCGCCGGCATTGCTGACCAGCATCGGCGTCTCCACCTCCAAAAATCCCTTCTCATCCAGATAACGGCGGATAGAACTGATGATCTTAGAACGTGCCACAAAGGTCTTCCTCACGTCCTCGTTCATGATCAGATCCGTATATCTCTGACGATATCTGATATCCGTGTTGGTGAGTCCATGCCATTTCTCCGGCAGGATCTGCAGAGATTTTGACAGAAGTGTCATTTTCTCCGCGTGGACGGAAGTCTCGCCGGTCTTTGTCTTAAATACAAAGCCCTCTATGCCGACCAGATCGCCGATATCATATTTTTTAAAATCAGCATAGGATTCCTCTCCGATACTGTCTTTCGCCACATAGCACTGTATCGTACCCTCCAAATCCTGCACATGGCAGAAAGAAGCCTTTCCCATCACACGCTTGCTCATCAAACGTCCGGCTACGGATACCTTCTCGTTTTCCAGCGCAGCAAACTTTGCCTTGATCTCTTCACTGTGATGTGTCACATCATATTTTGTGATCAAAAAAGGATCTTTTCCCGCTTCCTGCAGCGCGGATAGCTTTTCTCTTCTCACTTTCAGCAGCTGGCCTAAATCCTGCTGTTTCTCTTTATTCTGATTCTGTGTCTCTGTCACTTTTATTCCCTTCCCTTTTCCCGATCTCCAAAACCTGATAACGGATCTCGCCGACGGGAGCCTGTACGCTGACAGTCTCCCCTTCCGCCGTGCCGATCAGCGCCGCACCCAGCGGGGACTCGTTGGAAATCATATTTTCATCTGTATTCGCCTCACTGGAACCAACGATCTGATACTCCATCTCCTCGTCAAGTTCCAGATCCTTAATACGAACTGTGCTGCCGATGCGGACAACGGAACTATCCTCACTCTCAATCACAACTTCCACATTGCTCAGCATATTCTCCAGTTCTTCAATACGGGCGTCAGCCTGTCTCTGGGCATCCTTGGCCGCCTTATATTCGGCATTCTCGGATAAATCGCCCTGCGCCCGGGCTTCCTTGATCGCCTGAGTGATCTCTTTATATCTCTCATTTTTCAGATAATATAACTCATCCTCGTATCTTTTTAAACCTTCCGCAGTCAGAATGTGTTTTTTCTCTTCCATTATCCAACATCTTCCTTTCTTCATTCATTTTATTGGCAGTGCGCTTGTTATAGGACCGGATGGCTGGTTTGGCCTTTGTCTGCGGTCCGGTCTGCTCCCGAGGCAAAATATGGCTTGCTTTCCGCACGCGGTTTTGTCCGCTCCTGAGACGCGGTTTTGTCCGCTCTCGGACCACAGTCCGATTTGCCTTCAGTCCGCAGTGCCGAACCGGTGAATCTGCGATTCCCCGGTTCGCGGGCTTCGCCCTATCAACAAAAGTAAATAAGAAGCCGCTTATGTGCAAGCACAACGCTTCTTCTTATTTACTTTTGTTGGCACTGCTCATTGCCTTCGCGCACATTATACCCATTTTCCCCCGTTGTGTCAAGATTTTGGACCAGATACAGGTACTCTGATATATATTTTATATCCACCCTGTTTCCGGATATCTGCTTTTTCCGCCCGGGATCCGACCAGAGGTCCATATAGACGCATCCCCTCGGCAGTGCTCTCCAGTCCGCTTCCCCCTCCTGTCTGTCATCCAGCACGAGCAGTCTCCTGACCCGGCAGGTTGCAAGTTCTCCGGCTTCTTTCACCGGCATCAGCGGCATACCGTACCCGTTCCACAGATTCTCCTCCAGAACGGTGTATCGCTCCGTCTTCTCTCCCAGATAAAAAAAATAATGGAGCTTCCGGAGCAGTTCCTCCTTGAGGGGCATCTCCCCGGACCTATCCTGAAACTCCTCCGCCAGATACAAAATGCTGTCTATCCCCTGAAACTGTCCGGAAAATCTATGGATCAATTCCGGGCACATCCGCTGTCTGCCCGGTGTAAATCCCGGATCCCCTTCCGCAAGCTCCTTCTCGAATCCTTCTTCCAGATAGTAGGCATCCGCCGAAACATACTCACAGCAATTCTGCATCAGCCTGAGAAGCTGGCCGAAATTCCAGTGAATCGGAAAGCTTCCCTTCCATCTGCCCCAGCCCGCCGCTCTCGCATAATATTCCGGCAGGCCGCAGAAAAACACCTTGACCGTCCCCTCTGCTTCCGATCCCTCCAGTTCCTTTTCGCCGAAAAAAACATTGCCGGCATGACGATTTCTCCCGCCTCTCGCCATCCTGCCCGCATTTTTCTCCCTGTAAAAAGTATTCTCCCTTTTATAAAAATACAGTATTCGATATCCCACAGATGCCTCTCCGGTTTATAAGCTTGTCAACACAATATATGCAGATCCCGGAGAAAATTTTACTGAAATATTTCACGGACGCACTTTTCCAGTTCCGCCATGCTCTCCACCGTATTGATCCTGCCCCGCAGCTTCGCCGAATGGGGGCAGCCCGCCGTATACCACGAGACATGCTTGCGCATCTCCCTGACTGCCGTATACTCGCCTTTACACTCCAGCATCAGCGCCGCGTGTTCCAGAATACATTCCAGCTTTTCCTTCGCGCCGGGCTTTTCCGGAATCTTTCCGGTCTCCAGATAAGAAGTGATTTCCCGGAATATCCAGGGATTTCCCCGCGCCGCCCGGCCCACCATCACACCGTCACATCCTGTTTGCCTCAACATCCTCTCTGCACTCTCCGGTCCATCCGCATCCCCGTTTCCAATCACCGGGATATCCACCGCTTCCTTTACTTTCGCAATGATCTCCCAATCCGCCTTCCCCGTATAAAACTGCTCTCTGGTCCTGCCATGGACGGCCACCGCCGCCGCACCCGCTTCCTCGGCGCGCTTTGCCAGTTCCACCGCGTTTACATGCTCTTCGTCAAAGCCCTTCCGGATCTTCACCGTCACCGGCTTCCCCGATGCCTCTACAACATGGCGGATGATCTCCTCCGCCAGCTTCGGATCTTTCATCAGGGCAGAGCCTTCCTTGTTGTTAACGATCTTCGGCACAGGACACCCCATATTGATATCCAGCACATCAAAGGGCCTCTCCTGGATCTGCGCCGCTATTTCCCCCATGATCTCAGGGTCCGAACCAAACAACTGCAGGCTCACCGGCCGCTCGCCCGGCAAGATCTGCATCAGTTCCTCCGTATTCCTGTTTTTATACAAAATAGCTTTGGCGCTGACCATCTCCATGCAGACCATCCCGGCCCCCTGTTTTTTGCACAGCAAACGAAAAGGCAGATCGGTCACACCTGCCATGGGTGCCAGAATCACATTATTTTCCAGTGTCACGTTTCCTATTTTAAGAGTCTTCATCCCGATCACACTTCTTTGCCGTACAGGCTTATCCAACTGCCGCAGTCTGCCTCACTGCCGATCTCCTGCCTGCCGCATCAGCCCTTTTTATTTTTATGATAGATAATGCGCAGCCCGTCCAGCGTCAGCGTACTGTCATAGATATCAATGGTGTCCGTCTCCGCAGATATGATCCGTCCCAGCCCGCCGGTCGCGACCACCTTCATATCTTTCAGCCCGGTTTCCTTCTTCACCTGTCTGATAATATACTCCGTCTGGCCGATCTGTCCGTACACAAGCCCCGCCTGCATGCTGCTGATAGTCTCCTGTGCCAGAATCGTCTTCGGTTTGATGATCTCGATCTCCGGCAGTTTTGCCGCCTCCTGCCAGAGCGCCCTCGCCGCAGTCCGGATCCCCGGCGCCGTGATGCCTGCCGCGAAACAGCCGTCCGCCGTCACATAGTCGTAGGTTGTCGCAGTCCCGAAATCCAGTACCAGCACCGGCCCGCCGTATTTTTCATAGGCCGCCACCGCATCCACGATCCTGTCGCTTCCCACCTCATAAGGATTAGCCGTTATCACCCTGATACCGGTCTTTACTCCCGGTCCTACGATCAGCGGCGTCAGCTTTACATATTTCACTACCGCGCCCACCAGCGCGTGCATCACATTCGGCACAACGCTGGCAACGATCGCCCCGGTAAGCTGCTCCCGCCCGATCTCATTTCTCTCCAGCAGATCCACGATCTGCACGCCGTATTCATCCGAAGTATGGGGCGTCTTGGACATCATCCGAAAGGTCGCACAAAGCTTCTCTCCCTGATAAACCCCAAACGTAATATTCGTATTCCCTACATCCACAACCAAGATCATAGCTTCCCTTCCTTTCCTTATATCATGGATCCGCGGCTCATGATCGCCATTTGCCGCTCGCCAAATAAACTCATTTCTCCCGTCAACGCTCATTATATCATGAATCTGCGATTCATGATCGCCATTCACCGCTCGCCGAATGAGTAAACTCATTCTTCCCGCCAACGCTCATTATATCATACCAATGATACATCCCGGCGCATTCCTTTTTGCCCTCCCGCCGGAAACCGGAGCCCTGCTGTTATTTATTTTACAGGGGATCATCCCCCGATAACAGCGCCGAAATATCCTCATGCTTTACAAACACCCTGTAATACAGATCCAGCGACTCCAAAAGTTCCTGCCTTGTATTGCGGATCTTGCTCACCAGAAGCCCGCTGGATATCTCATCATACATATAGTCGTCCTCCGCCGCTTCCGTCTCAATGGAAAGGCTTCCGTCCGACTCAAATACAAAAGTGATCACACCGCCTGCCTCTTCCGTAAACAGCACGCACATGATATGCAGTTCGTCCTGAATAGACTTCGGTATCTTCTCAAATATCTTGTTAAAATAAAATTTCTGCTCATAGCTGCTGGCGCCGCAGAGCACGATCCTCCCGTTCTGATCTTCCATATCGTTCCTCTCTTCCCGCTGATCCTTTATCCCCTGATGCCGCCGTCTTGTTTCTCCGCCGCCCGCTCCGGCTTCGTCTCACTTTCCCTATTCCGCATACCCGTACAGCCCCCGCACCGAAACCTCCCCGGCATATACCTTTTTTACCGTTTTATCCTCTGTCTCCACCAGCAGGTCGCCGTCCTGATCGATCCCCTTTGCCACACCCGTGTACTCTCCTTTAGGGTCCAGCACCTTTACCGCGGCATCCCGGTTTACCAGAAGCACATTATAACTCTCCTGCAGGAAAGAAAGATCAAGCGTCTCCAGAAACAGTTCATAATTTTTTTCAAAAGCTTCCATTACATGCTGCACCAGAACAGCCCGCAGGATCTTCCCATCCTGTTCACCGGACTCCAGATAAAGACTGGTAGCAATTCCCTGCAGCGGCTCCGGAAACTCCCTGTTCCCGACATTGATGCCAACGCCGATCACCAGATACTGTATCTCCTTTGTCTCCAGCCCCATCTCCATTTCCGTCAGTATACCGCAGATCTTCTTTCCGTTCACCACCACGTCATTGGGCCATTTGATCTTTGCAGGGAGATCTGTGTATCCGCCCACTGCCTGCGCCACGGAAAGCCCCATCACAAGCGTCAGCATCGGCGCCTTCTCCGGCGGGAAATCCGGCCTGCACAGAAGGGACATATAGATGGAAGTACCTGCCGGAGACTGCCAGTTTCTGCCCCGCCTGCCTCTGCCGCTCACCTGCATTTCCGCCACCGCCAGCGTCCCGTGGGGCGCCCCCTGTCCGGCGAGCTGTTTGCAGTCTATGTTCGTAGAGCCTGTCTCCCTTTTATAAGAAACTTTCCTGCCCGCCCATTTTGTACAGATCCGGCTCTCCAGCTCATAAGCCTCCATGCTGTCCGGGCTTTCCATAAGGCGGTAGCCTTTATTCTGCTTTGCCTCTATCACATAGCCCTCTTCCTTCAACTGGTTTATGATCTTCCAGATGGCTGTGCGGGAAACCTGAAAGCGGTCGCATAACTCCTGTCCCGATATATAATCTTTACTTTCCCGCAAAAGCCTTATCATCTCTGCCTTCATCCGATCCACCCCTTATCTTCATATTCCGGCATATAACAGCCTTTATCCTGCCCGGACAGTCCGCCTCCTCCGGTTCAGCCTTCCATTCCCAGCGTTGCCGCCATAACCGCCTTGATCGTGTGCATTCTGTTTTCAGCCTCATCAAATACGATGGACGCCGGCGACTCAAATACCTCACCGGTCACTTCCAGTTCCGTAAAGCCGAATTTCTCCCCCTTTTCCTTTCCGATCTTTGTATTCAGATCATGAAAAGCCGGCAGACAGTGCATAAATACAGCTTTTTCCCCCGCATTCTCCATAATTTCGCGGTTGACCTGATAGGACGAAAGGGCTTTGATCCGTGACCCCCATACCTCGTCCGGTTCCCCCATGGAAACCCATACATCGGTACAGACAACATCCACGTCTTTCGTGCCCTTCATTGCATCCTCTTCCAGCGTCACGCTGCCGCCGCTCTCTTCCGCAAGCCTCCTGCACTCCTCCACCAGTCCCGCCGCCGGGAAAAACTCCTCTGTGGTACAGGCGGTAAAATGCATGCCCATCTTCGCGCAGGCAACCATCAGGGAATTTCCCATATTATACCGGGCGTCCCCCATATAAGTCAGTTTTATCCCTTTCAGATGCCCGAAATGCTCCCTTATCGTCAGAAGATCCGCCAGCATCTGGGTCGGGTGGAATTCATTGGTCAGTCCGTTCCATACCGGTACGCCAGCATATTTTGCCAGTTCCTCCACAATCTCCTGCCCGTAGCCCCTGTACTCGATCCCGTCATACATCCGCCCGAGTACCCGCGCCGTGTCCGCAATGCTCTCTTTTTTCCCGATCTGGGAACCCGCCGGATCAAGATAGGTTGTCCCCATGCCCAGATCATGCGCCGCCACCTCAAAGGAACACCTTGTCCTTGTGGACGTTTTCTCAAAGATCAGGGCGACATTCCTGCCGCGGAAATACTCCGTCAGTTCCCCTCTTTTCTTCTTCTCCTTAAATGATGCCGCCAGATCCAGCAGATATGTAATCTCCTCCGGCGTGTAATCCAGCAATTTTAAAAAATGTCTTCCTTTTAAATTCAATCCTTTTCCCTTCCTTCCGCCGTTTTTCCCTGCGTCCCGGTCTGCTCTCCCGGCCGTCTTTCTCCCATCCGCCGCCAGCGCAGCCCTGAAACCTTCTCCACGCAAATTCCCCCGCAGGGTAATCATTTTATCCTGCGGGGGCAATCATTTTCTCTTGTCTATTTTGTCATGATCTCCTTCACGGAACCTGCCAGCCCCGCGATCCCCTGAATTTCGGACGGAATGATGATCTTTGTTGCGTGTCCGTCCGCTGCTTTCGCAAACGCTTCCAGGCTCTTTAACTTCAGCACCGCTTCGTCCGCTCCCGCTTCTCTGAGCATCCGGATACCGTCTGCCGTCGCCTGCTGCACCTTCATGATAGCTTCCGCCTGACCTTCCGCCTCACGGATCATCTTCTCTTTCTGCGCCTCCGCACGCAGGATCGCAGACTGCTTCTCAGCCTCCGCCTCCAGAATTGCCGCAGCCTTCTTACCTTCCGCCACGGTTACGCTCGCTTTCTTCTCACCCTCTGCCCTTGTTACGGCTTCACGGCGTTCACGCTCCGCCTTCATCTGGCGCTCCATGGAATTCTGGATCTCCGCAGGCGGAATGATATTCTTCAGTTCCACACGGTTTACCTTGATGCCCCAGGGATCTGTCGCTTCATCCAGGGATGCTCGCATCTTTGTGTTGATGGTCTCTCTGGAAGTCAGTGTCTGGTCGAGTTCCAGTTCACCGATAATATTACGCAGTGTGGTCGCCGTCAGGTTTTCGATAGCCATAATCGGATTTTCCACACCGTAAGTGAACAGCTTCGGATCTGTGATCTGGAAAAATACTACCGTATCGATCCGCATCGTTACATTATCCTTTGTGATAACCGGCTGGGGCGCGAAGTCCACAACCTGTTCCTTTAAAATAACACGCCTTGCGACTCTGTCAAAGATCGGCATCTTGAAATGGATACCCACAGACCAGGTCCCCTGATAAGCGCCGAGCCTCTCCACCACATAAGCATGCGCCTGAGGCACGATCTTGATGCAGGATGCAAGCAGAAGCACCACTAAGATCAAAAGAATCAAAAACACTACTACAAAAAAGCCACCCATTTTCTTTCTCCTTTTTCTTAATATTATTTACGAAGAACGCGGTTTTTACGCTCTCCGGTTTCTAAAGATTTTCTTCGCGTTCCACCAGAAGTTTTACACCGTTGATCCCTCTGATTGCCACTACTTCTCCGGTCTTTATCACCTGTCCGTCCGTGATCGTCCTCGCCGTCCACTCCATACCGTTTACCGCCACCTGTCCGATACCCTGCAGATTATTGATCTCGCCGGTCACAATGGCCTGCCTGCCCACCAAAGATTCCGCATTGGTTCTTTCTCTGTCTCTGTTAAAATATTTCACTGCCACCGGCCTTGTAAAGAATAACAAGACTGCCGAAACGATAACAGCTGTTAAAACCTGCAGCCAGACCGGACCGCCCAGAGCTGCCACAGCAATCGCCACAAGCGCACCGCCCGCGAACCAGATCGTCGTCAGCCCCAGCGTGAATATCTCGATCACGACCAGAACGACTAAAATGATAAGCCATATGACAACAGGATTTGTAATCCACTCCATTTTCATTTCTCCTTTCCGCCAAAGCAGCTATACAAGCAAAATTCATTGGCATCCATACAACTGTTATTCTACACCTTTTCCGTTAAATATACAACCAAAAAAGATATCCCTGAAAATTTTCTTTCCGGGATATCTCCTATGCTCTCATTATTCAGTTTTAATAAAATACATGGCCGCCGATCACAAGCCCTTCTCTGCTGCCTGCTCTCTTAAAGTGCAGTGCGCCGCCCACATTGTCAACACCTGAGAAAGCCTGTTTCGCCGCTTCCCTGCAGGTATCCTTGATTGTGTCATTTGCCAGAAGATCCGCAAACAGCTGGCTGTCCGAGGGTCCGAACTGGTTCGGCTGCATGATCACTTCCTGTATCGTATTCGGGTAATTCGGTGCTTTCACACGGTTCATGATGACCGCACCGACTGCCAGCTGGCCTTCAAACTCCTGATTACCTGACTCGCACTGAATCATCGCCGCCATCATCCGAACTTCCTCGCTCCTTGCCAGAAGTTCCGCTTCATATGCCGCAATCAGCTCCTCGTCATAACCGATAAATTCCTGATACAGATACCCCTCTGCCCCGTTGTAATTTACCTTCGTATATATCTCTTCATTTTCCACGATCACTGCCACGGCATTTTTCGGAATCGGAGCAACCTTTCCCTCGTTGCAGTCGGGCAGTACAAAGAGGTCCGTATCTTCTGTGCAAACGATGTAGCTTCCGATCACATAATTCTGCTGTCCGGCTTCTACATCCTGCTTGTTTACAGCCGCCAGTGCCAGACACATTACCGCGCCCAGAAGGCCTGTCAGCCATTTCTTCCTGTTACACATCTCGATAACCTTCCTTTAGATTTTAATCTTTTTTCATTAACTTGTTACAAATATGTTACATTTGTTACAGCCTTATATTAACAAATTATAAACAGATTGTCAAACTTTTAGACGATTTTTTTAAGATTTTATTAAGAAAAAACCGGGAAAGCGCATTTTTACGCCTTCCCGGTCCTCTTTATCATCGAAAATCCTTTCTTTTTCCGTCTATAATCTTCTGGTTTTCTCCACGCAGGCGATCACGGCGTCCATCACGGTCCCCCGCATACCGCCCTTCTCCAGTGTTCTTACCCCCTGTATTGTCGTACCGCCCGGAGAGCATACCATATCCTTCAGCTCTTCCGGATGCAGTCCGCTCTCCAGCACCAGTTTCGCGCTGCCGTAGACCGCCTGCGCCGCAAACTCCAGCGCCTGCCCTCTCGGCATGCCTTCCGCCACCGCACCGTCCGCCAGCGCCTCGATAAACATAAACACAAAGGCGGGAGAGGAACCGCTGACACTGCCCACCGTATCCATCAGCCGCTCGGGTACTTCGATCGCTTTTCCGAAACTGGAAAAAAGCTTCTCTGCCAGATCCTTCTCCTCTTTATTCACCTGATCATTGACGCAGAATCCGGTGCATCCCGCCAGCACCAGTGCAGGCGTATTGGGCATACAACGCACCAGTTTTATACGCCTTTCGCTTTCATAAACCCCAAACTGTTCCTCTATATATTTTATACTCTTTCCCGCCGCCACGCTGACCACCAGCGTTCCTTCCCTCAGCACATCCCGTATCTCCGCGATCACTTCCGGAAAAAACCGGGGTTTTACCGCCAGCACCAGAACATCTGCCTGCTCCGCCACTCTCCTGTTATCCGTGCAGGTTTCCATACCGAATTCCGCCGCCTTTTTTTCCGCCGTCTTTTCCGTTTTTGCGGAGCCTGTGATATCCTGCGGCGCAGCTATCCCTTCTTTTAAAATACCGCCGATCATGGCGGATGCCATATTGCCAAGTCCGATAAATCCAAGTTTCATTTTGTGCTTCCTTTCTTACTGCAGGCCCGTATACGTATACTGCTGCTCAGATCTCTGATCACGCTTTTTTGCCCGGATCTGCGCATCTGCCCTCCTCATACGAATCCGCGTCTTTTCCTTCTCCCATGCGGATCTGTTCCTAATAATACTGCCTCTTTCAGACACAGCACACTTATCGCAAGTATTTCATCGCTGCCCATACCCTTTTCTTTGAGTTTACGAATAAGATTCACAACTGCTTTGCCCGGCATACAGTCACCTGCTTTCTCCATAATCGCATTAATCGTTTCCATACGCAACATATAACAAACGAAAGAAAAAATGTAGAGCCCGTTCATTTATCAGATACAGACTTTTTCCAACATCATTTCAGAGAACTCTTCTCTGCCTTGCGGCTTCATAGACAAGCAGCGCTGCCGATATCCCCGCATTCAGGCTTTCCAGTCTTCCCGCCATCGGAATGCGTACACGGGCATCTGCGGCAAGGGCGGTTTCCCTTGCCAGCCCGTTCCCTTCATTTCCGATCACAAATGCGCTGCCGCCCCGATAATCCATCTCATCATAAACTTCCGAGCCATCCAGATATGCGGCATACACTTTTACATTCTTTTCCTGCAGGAATTTTATTTCCCGGCAGAAATCTTCCGCCTGATAAAAAGGTACACGGAAAAGGCTTCCCATCGTGGAACGCACTACTTTGGGCTGATAGACATCCGCACAGCCGCAGCTCATGATCACACCGGTAACGCCCGCGCCTTCCGCCGTTCGCAGTATTGTTCCGAGATTACCGGGGTCCTGAATGTTTTCCAGCAAAAGCAGCAGCGGAGATTTCCCAAGAAGCGCCTCCTTCTCACACTTTTGCTGTGCGAGAACCGCCAGAATCCCCTGCGGGGCTTTTGTATCGGACATCTTTGCGAAAACCTGCTCTGACACGGTCTCATACCCTGTCTCCGCAAGCCTCTCTTTCATCTTTCCATCCACATTTTCCAGAAAACGTTCCGATACATACACTTCCTGTATCAGAGATGCGGGTGCTTCCCAAAAGAGCCTGCCGCCTTCTATGACGAACAGACTCTCTTCCCTGCGCAGCCTTGCTTTCTGCTGCAGGGCTGCTGCATGTTTTATTTTTTCATTTGCTGTGCTTGTGATCATTCATTGTCTCCATTGTATATGGCAGAACTCATTCGGGACTTTACGCATGCCACAGAACCTATCCAAGACCTTATTATACCGCAGCGCTCATCCGCAGGCATGTTGCAAATCCGTCTTCTTATCCTTCGACGCCACTACAGCTTACTGCTCACGTCGTAAATATACTGAGGTATTTCCTTCTGCATCTGCAGTGCTTCTTCGATATCGAAATCCACATATTCCCCGTTCCGGTAAGCCACGACTCTGTTGGACTTTCCGCTGCAGAGAATATCCGCCGCATATGCTCCCATAACCGAAGCGTACACCCTGTCCTTACAGGTCGGGGAGCCGCCTCTTTGCATGTAACCCAGGATCGTTGCCCTTGTCTCCATACCTGTGGCAGCCTCGATACGCCTTGCCATGGAAGTGGAATGACCGATTCCCTCCGCATTGATGATAATATGATGCCGCTTGCCGTGTTTTCTGTTATTGATGATATTGTTGATAATACGCTGTTCGTTGTAATCGTATTTTTCCGGTATCAGTATATCCTCGGCACCGTTGGCTATGCCGCACCAGAGCGCGATATAACCGGCGTTTCTGCCCATTACTTCGATAATGCTGCAGCGCTCATGGGAAGAGGAAGTATCTCTCACCTTATCAATCGCCTGCATCGCCGTATTAATCGCCGTGTCAAAACCGATCGTATATTCCGTACAGGCAATATCCAGATCGATGGTTCCCGGTATACCGATGGTGTTGATTCCCTGCCTCGCCAGTGCCTGGGCTCCCCGGTAGGAACCATCCCCGCCGATCACCACGATACCGTCAATACCATGCTTCCTGCAAATCTCCGCTCCCTTTGCCTGTCCCTCTTCATACTTAAACTCCGAACAGCGCGCCGTCCCCAGAATCGTACCGCCTCTCTGGATCGTATCGGATACGCTGGTTCTCTCCAAATCCACGATTTCTTCATTCAAAAGGCCCTGATACCCCTTTTTGATCCCCTTTACCTTCACACCGTTACTGAGTGCTTTTCTCACCACCGCGCGGATCGCGGCATTCATCCCCGGCGCATCCCCGCCGCTTGTCAGCACACCTATCGTTTTGATCTCTTTTGACATACGAGCCATCCTCCCGTCCCAGACTGCCTCTCCCGGCAGCCAGCTTTTTCCGTAACACCCTAATAATAAGCCATTTCCCTCTATTTTTCAAGTGGTAACAAAAGATAAGCCCTCTTCTGATACCATTGTATCAGAGGGGAGCTCAACAGATTTCACTTTAGTTGCTTCCGCCCTTTCCCGGAAATGAATATATCATATCTCTATCTTATGCTGCAACAAAGCTTTTGCAAACTCATACAGCTCGTCACTGACTTCCTCTATCAGCCTCACATCTTCCACCGCATCCGTATGCTTCAGAACTTCCTCTTTTACAATCGTTTCTATCGTATACTTTGCAGAAGGACAGCCGCTGCAATGGCCGGTAAATTTTACATACACAATATTGTTCCTGATCTCTGCCAGATAAAGGCTCCCGCCGTGCTTTGCCAGTTCAGGCTCCACATATTCCGCCAGAACCGCTCGGAAATCAGGATGTGCAACCTTGATCAGCGCAGATGCACGCTGTCTTAAGGATTTCCCCCGCAGTGCCGCGATCCCGTACTCTGTCACGATATAGTCAACATCCGTCCTGGATGTCGTCACCGCCGCGCCCTCGTCGAGAAAAGGAACGATCTTGGAAACGGTTCCCCTCTTCGCCGTAGAGCCGATAGCCATAATGGATTTCCCGCCTTTGCTGCGCCTTCTTTGCTGCTGCACATCGGTTATCCGCCATAACCGTTTCCCCGGAAGCCTGAAAGTATTTATTATGGCGGAAACGCCCGGATTTTAATTATGTTTTTCCTAGCGCACCTTCACATTTTCCTTACCCAGCACCCCTTCCAGCGCGGAAAGCATCCCCGTATCCGCCCTGACGTTTTTGTTCGCCGGCAGCTTTTTCATCTGCTTTGTCGCTTCTATATAATAGATCACCTGATCCGGTCCCTCGGAAGCGTTCAGGATCTCCTCCACCTGCTGCTGTTTTTCCTGATAAATATCCATATCCGCAAACTTCAGCCACAGCTTTTTCGGTATCTCATCAAACCCTTCGATCTTCTCGCAGATCAGCTTCGCGTCCTTTTCCTCCTCCGCGGAAACCCTGCCGTGGATAAAAATCTTCTCATCCTCTTTCAGCTTGTCCGAATACTTTTCGTAACTTTTCGGGAAAACGATGACTTCCACGGAGCCCACCAGATCTTCCAACTTGATAAACGCCATCACTTTGTTGTCCTTCGTGTACTTGATTGTCTTATCCGCCACCATGCCGCCGATCGTCACCCGGGCTCCGTCCTCCACGCTGACTTCCTCGGTTTCCTCCTGCAGGAAAAATGCCGCCGTCTGCGCCGTAATATGCTTCTCCCAGATATCCTGATATTCCTCCAGCGGATGCCCGCTGATGTAGATCCCGAGCACCTCCTTCTCAAAGGACAGCTTCAGTTCCTTCGGATACTCTCCCACATCCGGCAGTTTTACGTCAAACTCCTCCTTCTGATCCTCCGCCACCAGATCAAAGAGCGACATCTGCCCTGCCATATTGTTCTTCTTATCCTGCTGAATACTCTCCATGATCTGTACGTAGACGCACATAAACTGCTTTCTTGTACCGCCCAGAGAATCAAAGGCGCCCGCCTTGATAAAGTTTTCCATCGCCTTCTTATTGACTTCTCCGGTCATTCTTGTGATAAAGTCTTTGATATTTGTATAAGGGCCTCTCAATTCCCGTTCCTTCACAATGGCGTCGATCACAGGCCTGCCCACGGCGCGGATCGCGGTAAGAGCATACCGTATGCTGCCGTTCGACACGGAAAACCCGGCTTCCCCTTCGTTGATATCCGGCGAGAGGATCCGGATTCCCATATTTCTGCATACCAGAATATACTCCGCCACCTTTCCGGGGCTGTCGATCACCGAGGTGAGGAGCGCCGCCATAAACTCCACCGGATAATAATATTTCAGCCATGCCGTCTGATATGCCACCACGGCATAACAAGCAGCATGGGACTTGTTGAAAGCATATTTGGCAAAGTCCGTCATATCTTCATAGATCTGTTTTGCCGTCTGCTCCGGTATCCCCCGCGCCACACAGCCCGGCACCTTCTCTTCCTCATTGCCGTAGATAAAGTTTTTCCGCTCCTGCTCCATCACATACTGCTTCTTCTTACTCATGGCACGGCGCACCAGATCGCTCCGCCCCAGCGTATAGCCGCCCAAGTCCCGGACGATCTGCATCACCTGTTCCTGATACACGATACAGCCGTAGGTAGGGGCAAGGATCGGCTCAAGCTCCGGACAGGAATAGCTGACCGCCTCCCCGCTGTTCTTCCCCTTGACATACTTGGGGATAAAGTCCATCGGTCCCGGACGAAACAGCGAGATCCCGGCTATGATATCTTCAAAATTCTGGGGCTTCAATTCCTTCATAAAGTTCCGCATGCCGCCGCTTTCAAGCTGGAACACGCCCTCCGTTTTTCCCGTTCCGATGGCGGCAAATACCTTTTCATCATCAAAGCTTAAATGGTCGATATCCGGCTCGCTGCCGGTCTCCTTACCGATCATCCGACAGGCATTCTGAATCACGCCGAGGTTCCTGAGCCCTAAAAAGTCCATCTTCAAAAGCCCCAGTTCTTCAATCGTCGTCATTGTAAACTGGGTCACAATGGAACCGTCCTGAGCCCTTGCAAGGGGCACAAAGTCCTCCGCCGGCTCCTTGCAGATCACCACCCCCGCCGCGTGCATGGACATGTTTCTGGGCAGGCCCTCCAGTCGCCTGCACATGTCGATCAGCCGCTTTACCTGTTCATCGTTTTGATAAAGCTGCTTGAATTCACTGTTGATGGACAATGCCCTGTCGATCGTGATATTCAGCTCCCTCGGGATCATCTTGGCGATGGAATCCACAAAAGCATAGGGAAGTTCCATCACCCTTCCCACATCACGGATCACGGCTTTCGCCGCCATGGTGCCGAAGGTGACGATCTGCACCACCCTGTCGTCCCCGTATTTTTCCCGCACATAATCGATCACCTCCTGACGTCCCTCATCCCCGAAATCCACGTCGATATCCGGCATGGAAACACGTTCCGGATTCAGAAAACGCTCAAACAGAAGGCTGTATTTGATCGGGTCGATATCCGTGATCCTTAAACAATAGGAAACGATGCTGCCCGCCGCCGAACCTCGCCCGGGACCGACAGGAATGTCATGTTCTCTGGCATAATTGATATAATCCCATACGATCAGGAAATAGTCCACATAGCCCATCTCCCGGATCACGCCCAGTTCATAGGAAAGCCGCTGATCCAGCCCTTCCCCGCCCTCGGGATACCGCTCCTTCATCCCTTTTTCACACAGGTACTTTAAATATGTCCAGGAATCAAAGCCTTCCGGCACTTCGTATTTCGGCAGCTTCGTCACGCCGAACTCGATCTCCACATGGCATCTGTCCGCGATCCGCTGAGTATTTTCCACCGCCTCCCAGGCATAGGGAAAAAGCCCCTTCATCTCTTCCTCGCTCTTCACGTAATACTGCCCGCCCTCATAGCGCATCCTGTTTTCATCGGACAGCTTTTTCCCGGTCTGGATACAGAGCAGGATATCGTGGGGCTCCACATCCTCCGCATAGGTATAGTGCACATCATTCGTACACACCAGCGGAATATCCAGCTTCCTCGACATGCCGATCAGCGCCGTATTCACCGTGGACTGCGCCGGTATCCCGTGATCCTGCAGTTCCAGAAAATAATTGTCCTTTCCGAAGCATTCCTGATACTTTAACGCCGCCTGTTCCGCTTCCTCGATCAGTCCCTTTTCAATATACCGGGGCACCTCCCCCGCAAGGCAGGCGGAGAGCGCAATGATCCCCCCATGGAACTCTCTCAGGACTTCCATATCCACCCTGGGCTTATAATAATACCCCTCCGTATATCCCCTGCTCACGATCTTCATCAGGTTTTCATAACCCTTATTATTTTCCGCCAGCAGCACCAGATGATAGTACCGATCGTCTCCACCCGTCACTTCCCGGTCGAATCTGGAATTCGGCGCCACATAGACCTCACAGCCCAGCACCGGATTGATCCCTTCCTCTTTACAGGCACGGTAGAAATCTATCACGCCGTACATCGCTCCGTGATCCGTGATCGCCGCGGAATCCATGCCCAGCTCTTTTACTCTTTTCACGTATTCTTTGATCTTGTTGGAACCGTCCAACAGGCTGTATTCCGTATGGACATGCAGATGGGTAAATGCCATGATGTTTTCTCCTTACCATAAAAAGCGGGGAGCCGCTTTATGCTTGCTCCCCTACTATTTTACAGGTATTTTTTCAGATTTTCAACCTTATCTAATTTCTCCCACGGGAGATCCAGATCATTTCTACCGAAATGTCCGTAAGCCGCCGTCTGTTTATAGATCGGACGTCTCAGATCCAGCATTTTGATGATGCCTGCCGGACGCAGATCAAAGTTCTCGCGGATGATATCCACCAGTTTCTCGTCGGAAACCTTTCCGGTTTTGTCCGTATCCACCATAATGGAAGTGGGCTGTGCCACACCGATCGCATAGGAAAGCTGGATCTCGCATTTATCCGCCAGTCCCGCCGCCACGATGTTCTTTGCCACATACCTTGCCGCGTAAGCTGCGGAACGATCCACTTTGGTACAGTCCTTGCCGGAGAAAGCGCCGCCGCCGTGCCGCGCGTATCCGCCGTAGGTATCCACGATGATCTTACGCCCTGTCAGACCTGCGTCCCCGTGAGGACCGCCGATCACAAAACGCCCTGTGGGATTGATGAAGAACTTGGTCTCTCCGTCGATCATCTCCGCCGGAAGCACCGGATCGAACACATACTTTTTGATATCTTCATGGATCTGCTCCTGAGTCACATCCGCGTCATGCTGGGTGGAAAGCACCACCGCTTCCAGCCTCACGGGTTTTCCCGCCTCGTCGTATTCCACGGAAACCTGACTCTTGCCGTCCGGCCTCAAGTATTTCAGCGTACCGTCTTTACGGACTTTGGTCAGCTGTTTTACCAGCTTGTGGGCAAGATCGATAGAGTAAGGCATATAATCCTCTGTCTCGTTGGTCGCATAACCGAACATCATACCCTGGTCACCGGCGCCGATGGCTTCCAGTTCCTCATCGCTCATCTTGTTTTCCTTCGCCTCGAGCGCCTTATCCACGCCCATGGCGATATCCGAAGACTGCTCATCAATGGCTACCAGTACCGCACAGGTATTGGCATCAAAACCATAATCGGACTTATCGTAGCCGATCTCCTTTACCGTCTCACGAACCACCTTCTGCATATCCACATATGCCTTTGTGGTGATCTCGCCTGTCACCAGTACAAATCCTGTACATGCCGCCGTCTCGCATGCCACACGGCTCATCGGATCCTGTGCCATGCAGGCGTCCAGGATCGCATCGGAAATCGCGTCGCAGACTTTATCGGGATGTCCCTCTGTCACAGATTCCGATGTAAATAATCTTTTTTCCATCTTTCTTTCCTCCTTATCAGGCAATCTTACTGTCAGGCATTCGTGTGCAGGCACACGGGCCGTGATCTTTGTACCCTTGATGCAATAAAAAACCGCTTCGACAAGAAGCGGACTCGGGGTTTACCACAAATCCTCTTATTGTTCGATAATTCGCTCAGGTTGGCACCTTCCGTTGCCGGGGTTGCCGTGGCTTCACAGGTCCTATGTACCTCCACCACTCTGAATAAGAGAGATTCCGTATAGAATTTTCTATAAAGCTAAGATACCACTAACAACGCGTATTGTCAATGGTTTGTTCTTCAAAATAAACAATCCCTTTTTTTACCCTTTGAGTTTCCCCATTTTTTAACTGCTCATGTTCCACGAACGGCTATTTTAAAGTATTCAAACAGGGTTATCTGCTGTGATCGGACTTTCGGCGGTAGGAAGCCATCGATACCGGAGCGGCTCATAGAAAGAACACGTTCCAGGGCATATCCGATGGCATAGAAAATAAACTTTGGCATTTCATAAATCCTTTTGGAACATTCCTTTAATTCTGCAAGGAAAATGCTGTCTTTATGGATAGCTGTGGTAAGGCCGATATAGCCTACAGCCAACATTGCAAACAGATTCAGATTGCGGATGGACTGTAACGACATTACCCGCAGATCCTCCAGTTCAAACTGCTGTTTCTTGAATCGGAAATATTCCTCAATCCGCCACCGGAGCAGATATACTCTGGTGATAATGTGGCACAGCTTTTTCTTCTCCTGCATTTTCAGATTGGAAAGCAGGAGCATAGGTTCCTGCCCAAAGCCGTATACCACCGTCAGCACCAGCTCTTTGGATGGAAATTCACAAAGCCGTACGGGTATGCAGCTCATTTTGCACTGGACACTCCTGCCTCTTTTATCCTTAAAATCCATGCGGTATGCCCCTTTATACCGTAATGCCACATCCATGATATTACAGGTCTGTCCGTCATAAATGACGTTCCGGTTCTTTTTTGCACGGATGACAAAACGCTCCCCATGCTTCAGAAAATAGCGGTAATAGTCGTTGGCATCAAAACCCCGGTCGAGTGTACGGACGCATTTGGGGGTAAAGTTTTTGGTGAGGGATTCCAGGCAGCATAAATTTTCGTAGGTTTCACTGATGAATCCTTTTTCCGATGCTGAAAACACCTTTTCATAAACTGGAAGCGGCATCTTCCCTTTTTCGGAGAGCACTGCGGCATCGATGGTAAGGTAGCCCTGCGTAATCTCACCCGTACTGCCGTCCCGTATTTCTGAGAGCGCTTCCATTTTTTTGCTGGCAGGCTTGGCAATGTCCGAATTATCAATGATGATAACTGCATAATCATCTTTCACATGGCGTTTTACAAGGTTAAGGTAATTGTGCATAAGGGAATCCCTGTCTTCAAAAGCATTCAGGTTTCTGGAGAGACGATCAATGGTTTTTTTCAGGGTGATGTTTTCTTTTAAGGAACGGGCGATCTCACTTAGGTGCACCTTATTTCCCGCAAGGATACCATACACCATCTGGTGGACAAATTTCCCTTGAGGGCGTTTCAATCCTTTTGAAATCTTTAAAGAAAAGTTTGTAAAATCCCTTTTAATTTCGTATCCTAATCTGCTATAATTAATCATGCAAAAACACTCCTTTGTTTCGTTGTTTTGTGGTGATTCAATTATAACAAAGACCAAGTGTTTTTGCATTTTTATTTTATTTAGAAGTAAATGAGGAAGTTGAAAAAAATGGGGAAACTCAAATTTTTTTACCCCTCTTTTCTCTGCCAAAATTTTGTGATATACTTAAGAATAGCTTATTTTATACGGAGAAAGGGGAATGTTCCATGAAAAAGCTTAAAATCGATGAGCTGATCCCCGGAATGATCACTGCCGAAGACGTTTATAATTATAATGACCAGCTCATTCTTCCCAAAGGACTTGTTTTAAACGATAAATCCATTTCCAAACTACAGTTTTATGCGATCTATCAGATCCGTATAGAAGATGAACTGGCTGACGCAGAAAATGAGATGCCACAGGACATTCTCTTCGGGGATATCCCCGAGCCGGTGCCGGAAGAGATTCCTGCGGAGATAGACCCGGAACTTCTGCCGGAGGTGGATGATATCCCTCTGGAGATCACACCGGAACCATTACCCATAATGGAAGAAATTCCTGCGGAGATCATTCCGGAACCTTTGCCGGCTGCTGACGAAATTTCCATGGACAGAATTCCGGAGCCTCCCGCACCGGAACCGGAAAAAAAGAAATCAAAACCTGCGCCGAGATTTGCCCCTATCAGCGTCGTTCCGGCATCTGAACTGCCTGAAATGTCAAAGGGTTTTTCTTTTCCTACATCTTCCTATCAGGAAAAAATGAAATCCAGCGAGGATTATGAGCATTTTAAACAGGCGTTCGACGAAGAGGTTGAAAATTTTCAGTTAAAGATCAATGAGGTTGTTTTAAAAAATGCGCCTCTGGAAGTAAATGTTCTTCTGGATGACGCCCTCAATCTGGTTTCCCAGGGACAGCACAGCGCCTACGGTATCTTTGATATGCTCCATTCCATGCGTGAGAATGACGATACCACTTATACGCATTGCATCAACGTCGGGCTGTTCTGCAATGTTTTTGCCGGTTGGCTTAAACTTTCCGAGGAAGAAACAAAGCTTGCCACATTATGCGGCCTTCTGCACGACGTAGGAAAATTAAGGGTTCCCGAGGAACTGCTCAAGAAGACTGAAGCTTATACGGAAGAGGAGAAGATCGCGATCAAAGCGCATACCAGAGAAGGATATCTCCTTGTAAAAAATCTGGATATCGACAGCCACATAAAAAACGCGATCCTGACCCACCACGAACGATGCGACGGCAGCGGCTATCCCTTCGGGCTTTCGGGCTTCCGGATCGATCCCTATGCAAAAATGGTCGCTATTGCCGATGTTTATGACGCCATGACTTCCAAACGCGCCTACCGGGGAGCCATGTCCCCGATCCAGGCAATCGAGATGATGCAGGAAGAAGGGCTGCAGAAATATGATGTCCGTTTCATCATGATCTTTCTGGAAAATGTTATGAATACCTTTATCGGCAACCGGGTACTGCTCAGCAGCGGAGAAAAGGGAGAGATCATCTTCATTAATAAAAACAACATCACCCGTCCTACCATCAAATGCCAGAATCATTTTGTGGATCTGGACGAGGAAAAGGATATACAGATCGTATCCATATTATAGCAACTGTACTTACACTGCGAAAAATTTACATTAAAACAGGGCGGACAAAAATGTTCACCCTGTTTTTCGTGTAATCTGTTTGTGATTCCTGCCGGTCAGCCTGTTTTCAGCTTGAATTTCTGCAGTTCCCTCTCGGAGTCTACGCGTTCCATCACTGCGCCGAGGCTCTGCAATTTTATATGGAAATCCTCATAGCCTCTTTCGATATATTTGATATCGTCTACCGTCGTGATGCCCTCTGCCGCAAGTCCTGCGATCACCAGCGCCGCTCCCGCCCGCAGATCAGGCGCCGTGATACCGGCCCCGGTATATTTTTCCACACCGTTAATAAAAGCGGTATTGCCTTCCACCTTGATATCGCCGCCCATGCGTGTCATTTCATCCACATATTTAAAGCGGTTCTCAAAAATACTCTCCGTCACAATGCTCGCCCCTCTGGCAAGCGCCAGCGTTACCACCATCTGGGGCTGCATATCCGTCGGAAATCCCGGATAGGGAAGAGTCTTTACCTGAGTATGGGTCAGAGGCTTACTCGCCACCACCCGCACTGCATCGTCAGACTCCTCTATCTCGCAGCCGATCTCCGCCAGTTTGGCGCTGATGGACTCCAGATGTTTCGGGATCACATTCTTGACGGTAATGTCACCTTTTGTGATCGCCGCCGCGAACATAAAGGTACCCGCCTCAATCTGATCCGGAATGATCGTATATTCCGTACCGTGAAGCCTGCTTGTGCCCCTGATACGGATCACATCCGTTCCGGCTCCCTTGATATTGGCACCCATGCTGTTCAAAAAGTTCGCCACGTCCACCACATGGGGCTCTTTGGCGGCATTTTCAATGATCGTCTGTCCCTCTGCCATGACCGCCGACATCATCACGTTGATGGTCGCCCCCACCGAGACCACATCCATATAAATATGGCTGCCGGAGAGCTTTTCCGCCTCGGTTATGATCAATCCGTGTGCAATTTTCACATCAGCGCCAAGCGCTTTCCAGCCTTTGATATGCTGATCGATAGGCCTGCTGCCGATATTGCAGCCGCCCGGGAGCGCCACCTTAGCGCTCTTATATTTCCCCAACAGTGCGCCTATCAGATAATAGGACGCCCTGATCTTCTTTACATAATCATCCGCAATCACAAGATTACAGATTCTGGAGCCGTTTATCTTTACCGTATGTCTGTCAACTCTCTCAACTGCCGCGCCAATACTTTCTATCGCCTGCAGCAGGATATTCGTATCCCGCACATCAGGCATATTCTCTATCAAAACGGTTTCATCCGCCATGGTCGCTGCCGCAAGGATCGCAAGCGCGGCATTTTTAGCGCCGCCGATCTCCACCTCGCCAACCAGAGGATTTCCACCTTTAATCACATATTGTTCCATAAACTGACCTCTGATTTATTTTCACATCTTTGACTAGTTTAACACTTTTATCCCGATTTGTAAATAATAGTTTGCCTTTGTCAAAACCGGGGCCGGGCTGCCCCTCAGATTTCCTAGTTCAGATAGTTGAGCGGATTTACGGCGCTGCCGTTGATGCGGATCTCAAAATGCAGATGAGGCCCCGTACTGTTTCCGGTATTTCCCGAAAGCGCGATCTTCTGTCCCTGGGAAACGCTCTGTCCGGCGGATACCAGCACCTTGCTCAAGTGCCCGTACCTTGTTTCCCTGCCGTCAGGATGCCTGATATAGACCACATATCCATAACCGCTCCCCCAGCCAGCCTTTGTGACCACGCCGCCGCAGGAAGCCATAACCGCCGTGCCGGTTGGCGTTGCCCAGTCCACGCCTTTATGGTTCGTGCTGGCGCCCCGCTTGGGTGCTTTACGTCCGCCGAATCCGGAAGATAAACGTCCGCCGGAGATCGGTTTGATATAGGTGGGCGGAATCTTTGTGCCCTTCTCTATGATCTTAGGCACCGCTTCCATATCCACTTCTTCTTTGATGATCTCCGTATTCGTCACACTGTCATTTCGATAAGAGACAAGCGCCACAACCCTTCTGTGTCCCGCCGAGGGCTGCTGCAGGGTCACCTGCTCCGTTGTATACCAGTCATCGTTATCCACATATATGATATCCGCGTCATAATCTTCCTCATAGTACAATTCTTCCTGCCGTTCCACGGAAAGCTCCGGTTCCGGCACGGAAATGATCAGTTCATCTCCCACACGAATCACGGAATTTTCATTCTCCAGTGTTTCGTTCATGGCCACTACATCCTCGATGGTCATGTTGTGTTCTTCTGCGATCTCTCCTAAAGTATCACCGGTTACCACTTCATATATTTTATTCGTTTCCTGATCTTTTGTTACTTCTTCGATAGCGGTTTCCAGCCCGGAAAGATGGCTTTTGGGCATATAGGACTCCACGACCTCCACGGTATCTCCGAAATTCATATGGATCAGCCCGCGGTTATATTCCGACAGATCTTTCTCCTCTTCGATCTCCACTGCCTCCACCGCCTCCTGAAAGACCGCAAAAATTCCGGAACTCAAAAGATTCGAAGCGTCAGCCCTCGCCTTTTCCTCCTGCGTCTCCTCTTCCTTTGCCTCTATCTCGCTGTAGACTTTCGTCGTCAGGACGTTCAGTTCCCGGTCTGCATCCTGTATCATCTCCACACCGTAACTGTCTGTAGAATCATATTTATTGACCGCCGCCTGCAACAGCTGCTGCACCTCATCCATGCTCGAAAGGTTCACCGTAAAATTATTGATCTTCACGGTATACGCCTGCTGCATGGTCTCCTCCCGGCTGTTCTCCATAACCGCCTGCATCTGCGCTACAATGTCTTCCTCCCTGCTGATCTCCCCGAACAGGACTTCTCTTCCCTCCAGCGCAAGCTCCGTCTTCATAAATACAAGTTCATCGCTTTGTTCCGATACCGCATACCTTGCCCGCGTCATACAGTTTTCCGCTTCCTCCGCATCCGCCACCTGCCCTACCAGCGCACCGTTTAAATACACATCGAACATATTATCCCCTGTGTGCTCAAAAAATCTGATGCCGGGCAGCCCGAGGGCACCGAAAAACAGCATCAGGACCGACGTTTTGAAATAAATATATCTTACCTTTCTAACCAGATTCTTTTTCATCTTTATCTCCATGCATTCCGCAGGCCTATCCCGGCACTGCTTCAGACTTTCTGCTTTATCCTGTTCGTAACAATTTTGTAACAAATGTCATTTTAACAGTATTTCCCCCGATTGTAAAGGCGATACTATATTTTTTGTAAAAACTGTGCTACACTGTTTTTTATGAAACAGACCATTTTTCATATCGATGTCAACTCCGCTTTTTTAAGCTGGAGCGCCCTCGAAAAACTGAAAAACGGGGAAGAGAGAGACCTTCGTACCATCCCTTCGATCATCGGCGGCGATACTGCCAAGCGCCACGGCGTGGTACTGGCAAAATCCATTCCCGCAAAGGCTTACGGTATCCGTACCGGGGAGCCTGTCAGTGATGCCCTGAAAAAATGTCCTTTTCTGGTATCCTGTCCCCCCGACCATAAATTATACTCCGAAAAAAGCAGATTATTGATGGCGCACCTTTCCGACATCTGCCCGGATATCGAACAGGTCAGTGTGGATGAATGCTATATGGATTTTACTTCTGTCGCCTCCCATTACACAGACCCTGTTTCCGCCGCCCGCCGGATCAAGGACGGCATACGGGAAACCTTCGGATTTACCGTCAACGTCGGCATCTCCGATAAAAAAGTGCTGGCAAAGATGGCTTCGGATTTCAGAAAGCCCGATCTGGTACACACGCTGTATCAGTCCGAGATCCGTGAAAAACTCTGGCCTCTTCCCATTTCCGCCCTCTTTATGTGCGGCAGATCCAGCGTGGAGGCGCTGCACAATTTAGGTATCCTGACCATCGGCGATCTGGCGAAAGCCGATCCGCAGATCATCCTTTCCCATTTAAAGAGCCACGGGAAAACACTCTGGGAATTCGCCAACGGCATTGATGATTCCCGGGTTACTCCCGTCCCTGCGGAAGCCAAAGGGGTCGGCAACTCCACCACCCTCTCCCGGGATGCCCTGACGATGGAGGAGATTCAAAAATGTCTGCTTGGCCTGTCCGAATCCGTGGCCTCCAGACTGCGAAAGGCGCATGTGCAGGCATGCATGGTCAGCGTGGAGATCAAATACAGTTCCTTCCAGACCGCCTCCCACCAGGCAACCCTGCCGGACGCCACCAGCGACAGCGGCTGCATATACCGGACAGCCTGCCGGCTCGCCGCCGAACTCTGGAACGGCAGTCCTGTAAGGCTGCTTGGCATCCGCACCTCCAAACTGGAGGATATGGACGCGCCCACGCAGCTTTCCCTGTTCGATCTGGCACAGGAAAAGCCCCTGTCGGAAAAACAAAAGAGCCTCAACGAGGCCCTTGACAAGATCCGCTCCAAATACGGAAAAGATTCTATTGTACGGGGAACGCTGCTGAAATGATCAGCGATGTTTTTTCTTAGCATAAAGTCGGTCCGCACCGCGGACTGACTGCTGCTTGGTATAAAGGCGGTTCGCACCGCGGACTGACTGCTGCTTTACGCTGTAGCCGAACGTGCCCAGAGCCTCCCCCAGCGAAAAATAGGTTCCGTGGGAATATACGATAGGCTTTGCATCCTCCAGATGGAATTTCTGTTTTTCGTCCATATACGCCTCGTCCACATGCACGGATACCACTTCGGCCTGATACATCACATGGGAACCCAGATCCGTCCTTTCCACGACCCTGCATTCAATATTGACAGGGCTCTCCGCGATCATGGGTGCTTTTACAACATCCGCCTTCTCCCGTGTCAGATGCATTTCTTTCCACTTATCTATGTCTTTCCCGCTTCTTACGCCGCAAAAATCCACGGCCCTGACAAGGGCCTTCGTTGTCAGGTTCACAACAAACTCCCCCGTCTCTTCTATCATATGGTAAGAATAACGCTCTTTCCTCACCGAAATCGACAGCATCGGCGGATTCGAACAGGTGGTTCCGGTCCACGCGATCGTCAGGATATTATCCCTCCCCTCTCTGTCCGCGCAGCTTACCATGACCGCCGGCAGCGGATACAGCATATTTCCCGGTTTCCATGTTATTTTCGCCACGGCTGCAATTCCTCTCTTTCACACAGATTTACATATATCCCAAAACCTTCAGCACCTCGATCGCCACATTGGCAAGCGCCGCGATCAATGTCAGGATCCATATTACTTTAAAACCGCCGGAAACCCCTTTATCTTTCACTTCATTTTTTATTGCTTCCGTGATCTCTTCTGTCTGCTTCGGCAGAGCGCTCTCAATGACAGCCTGCACATTCCGGTATACCTTCACAGACTCTTTATGAGTAAAATCCTCCGTATCATGCAGAAGCTCTTCAAGCGTTGTCTTCTGCTTCTCCAGCAGTTCCTGCATCTGCGCATCCTGCCTCTCAAACAGTTCGCTCTGTTTCGCCCAAAACTCCCCTGTCTGATCCTTCTGCTCCTTCAGCAGTTCTGTCATCTGGTTTTTCTGCTCTTCCAAAATGATCGCTCCCTGATCATTCTGCATCTTCAGAAGCTCTGTCATCCTGTTTCCCAGTTCTTCGGAAATACCCTTTATCTCCCTGATCAACTCTTCTGATCTCAGATCCATACCTGCGTCCTTTTTCTGCACTTCCTCTATTTTATTCAGGCTTGCCGCAAGCAGCTCTCTCACCTTCTCGGCATTTTCCACTATCTGCAGATTACAGTTCCTCATTTCTTTTATCGCCTGCTCATATTCGGAAAGGCGTGATGCCATTCTTTCCTTTTCCTCCGCTTCCGCCATTGCATTTGCCCTTATCATCTCCTGTGCATTTTTCCGCTGCGCAAATTTATCGATAAAGCCGTCCATGTATTTTCCTCCGATAGTATTTCCTTTGTTGACAGATTCACGAACAGTATAGCATTCTTTTGCATTTTTGACAATGTGGAGATGGCTATATTACTACGCGGGAACAACGGTTCAGGACGGAAGCTGCCTGTCACATCAGGGGATTCCTTCGGAAGAAAAACAATTGGCAAATATCACAGTCGGTCAGAAATACCGCATTTTTATGTATTGTGCACTTTGTATATTTTATATTTTTCATTCCTTCATTTATTAGAAACATTTACCCATTATTTACATTTTGTTCATATTTTGTTCACATTTAGGTTGTATACTAATATCAGTTAGAGAAGGGTGAATATGTAATGAATTTCATTACACACATAGATAAATTTTTTCATAATAGCCCGGGTGCCGAAAGGTATCCGGGCACTCCTCATTTTACGATTTTTCCCCCGAAAAAACCCTGTGGCGGGCACAGGGCTTTCTAATGTTCGTTATATTTCTGCATTTCTTCATTCAGCATCATCATACGTGTATCTAACATGGACACGATCTTGGAACACTCCACCAGATCGTTTTTCAGATGCTCCGGCGCGTTCCCCTCAAACTTATAGTTCAGCTTATGCTCCAGGCTCGCCCAGAAATCCATCGCCACCGTCCGTATCTGGATCTCCACCTTCGTATCCAGAATCCTGTCGGAAAGATACACAGGCACCGTCACAATCATATGATAACTCTTATAGCCGCTCTTTTTCGGTTTTGTTATGTAGTCCTTTACCGAGATCACCCGGATATCCTGCTGCCCGCGCATAATGTCCGCCAGCCGGTAAATATCCGAAGTAAAGGAACATATGACTCTGATGCCCGCTATATCGTTGACATATTTTACCATATTGTCCAGCGTTGATTCATAACCGTGTTTTTTCAGTTTTTTAACAATGCTCTCAGAAGTCTTGACCCGGGATTTTATGTGTTCGATCGGGTTGTAACAATGTACGTGCTGAAATTCTTCATTTAATATTTCCAGTTTGGTTTCAATCTGTTTCAGTGCCGATGTATAGATCAGCATTAGCTCTGTCCAGTTATCCACGTCATCCGGTCTGTCCAGTTCTATATCCATCTTACTACCTGCCTTGCCGCATTTACTGCTTTAGATAAAATCTCATGTTCATTATATCACACTTTTCAGCGCGTGTGCATATTTTATAAAAATTTTCGATTATTTTTATATTTTTCGTCGTTTTTTACAACGTCGTTTTTTCAGTGCACACACCCTATAATATATGCCCGAAAATTTTCTTTTAGAACAATCTTTTTCGGCAAAGACAGGTATAAAAATGTAACAATCGAAGGCTGAACCGGTACATAAAAACTTTCTACAATTCCTCTCCGCCTGTGCGGATCACGTTCCGATACCAGTAAGCGGAATCCTTCCAGATCCGCTCCTGCGTCCGGTAATCCACATAGACCAGCCCGAACCGCTCGGAGTAACCTTTGGTCCACTCGAAATTATCCATCAGCGACCACAGAAAATATCCGCCCAGCTCGATCTCCCCCGCCGCCCGTTTCAGTTCCGACAGATACCGCGCAAGGAAATCGATCCTGTTCGGATCATGCACTTTTCCGTCAAGAGATACCACATCATGGCAGAGCATGCCGTTTTCGGTGATGTAGATTGGCTTTTTGTACCGTTCATATAAAAATTTCGGTCCCCAGTACAGACACTGCGGCGTGATGGGCCAGTCCGAAGCCGCCTTCGGAAATCCCTGATACCGCGCCGCCTCCTCGGGTTTCCCGTCGGCTCCCATCCTGATACATTTACCGTTATAAATATTCTGTCCGTAGATATCTATCGGCTCCGAGATCAGCTTCATATCCTCATCCGTGAAGGCAGGCAGATATGCCTCATAGCGCCTGATCCCCTCCTGCGGATAATGCCCCAGAAGCACCGGGTCAGACCACCACGCCACATTCCATGTCCATTCCCTGCCGCCTGCCGGCACGGAAAACACCATCTCTCTTGCCGCCTCGATATCTTCCGGTTTTTCCGTCTCCGGATAATACATCGTGCCGGTGGGCGCATAGCCGATCGTCAGAGGCTGTTTTCCGTACTGCCTGAGCATCCGCACCGCACAGCCATGCGCTTTTATTACATTATGCGCCATCTCAAACACATCGCGGTCCGGCGCTTTGATGCCCGGTGCATGTTCCCCGGTCAGGAAGCCAAGCCCGATAAAGCACTGGGGCTCGTTAAAGGTAAAAAAGTATTTCACCCTGTCACTGAAACGTTCCGCCACGAGCTTCGCATATTCCCCGAACCATTTTACGGACTTCGGATTCATCCAGCCGCCCCGCTTGTAGATCTCATAAGGCAGTTCCCAGTGATACAGCGTGATATAGGGCTCGATCCCCGCCTCCAGCAGAGCGTCTATCAGATTACTGTAAAAGGCGACTCCCGCCTCGTTTACCCTGCCTTTCCCCTCGGGGAGCACTCTGGACCAGTCGACGGAAAAGCGGTACGCCTTTATCCCCATCTCCTTCATCATCGCAACATCTTCCCGGTACCTGTGATAATGGTCACACGCGGTATCCCCCGTGTGACCGCCGAATATCCGCCCTTTCTCCTTCGCGAACACATTCCATATGTGCATCCCCTTACCGTCCTCACAGGACGCGCCTTCGACCTGATATGCACTGGTGGCAGCGCCCTAATTTTATATAGATTTTTGACTAATACTCTGCTTTTTTGCGTTTTTCCTTTCCTCTGTCAAAGATCCCGGGCCCATTCTGACCGGTTTCGGGCTTTCAGTTCCGCATCCATTTGGGTATAAACGTTTTTTCTTGCACCCTTTTCACATTTCCTGTATAGTTAAATATGGAATTTCACTTTTTCAGATACCCGCGGTACACAGAATCCATCTATACCGCACAGGAAAGGAACACCCGCTATGTTCAGACTCTGGGGAAAAATTTTTAAAGAAAATCATCTGCTCCGGGATACCGTTGCAGAAAACAACGCCGCAGACAGCAGGACACATAAAATATTTTCTGCGCTGGAAGAAATCTGTTATGAATTTGATCTGGGAAAACCCATCTGGCTCGAATCCAATGTGGAGGAATTCAAACGCCATAAAAAAACCCGGTTTTCGCAGGATAATTTTGTGGAAAGCATTGAATTCGATTATCTGGAAATTCATATCATTGAAGAAGATTAAACAGCAGGCTGTACCGCTCCGCGGACTGACCGTATGTTTATCGATGAACCGGAGACTCTGTAAACTGTCCTTATGTTTGAAAAAAGAAAAAAGGAAGCGTTCTCTTGAATGACCGCTTCCTTTTTATATGCTTTTCCATTAATATATCAATATATTTTATATATCAATCATTCTTCATATCCATTCGGATTATTGCTCTGCCATCTCCAGGAATCTTCACACATCTCTTTGATCCCTCTCTCTGCCACCCAGCCGAGCTCTGCCTTCGCTTTCGCCGCATCCGCATAGCAGGTTGCAATATCGCCTGCACGCCTCTCCTTAATCCGGTAGGGAATCTTTACGCCGTTTGCCGCCTCAAAGTTTTTCACGATATCCAGTACCGAATATCCCTGCCCGGTTCCCAGATTGTAAACACAAAGCCCCGCCTTCTCTTCTATCTTCTTCAGTGCCTTCACATGGCCGATTGCCAGATCCACCACATGGATATAATCCCTTACGCCCGTGCCGTCCGGCGTATCATAGTCATCACCGAAAACGCCCAGTTCTTTTAACTTGCCGACTGCCACCTGTGTCACATAGGGCATCAGGTTATTCGGAATACCGTTGGGATTCTCACCGATGGTTCCGCTCTTATGCGCGCCGATCGGATTAAAGTAACGAAGCAGAATCACATTCCATTCCGGATCCGCCTTCTGCATATCCGTCAGGATCTGCTCCAGCATGGATTTTGTCCAGCCGTAAGGATTGGTGCACTGTCCCTTCGGGCACTCCTCGGTGATCGGTATAAAAGCGGGATCGCCGTAAACCGTTGCGGAAGAAGAAAAGATGATGTTCCTGCAGTTATGCTTTCTCATCACATCCACCAGCGTTAAAGTTCCCGCGATATTATTCTGATAGTACTCCCAGGGCTTCTGCACAGACTCGCCCACCGCCTTCAGTCCCGCAAAATGGATACAGCTGTCCAGCTTCTCTTTTTCAAAAATCTCCTCCAGAGCTTCCCTGTCCAGAATATCCGCCTTATAAAACTTCACCGGTTTTCCCGTGATAGCCTCCACTCTCTTTAAGGATTTTTCGCTGGAATTTGCCAGATTATCCACTACCACCACATCATAGCCCGCGTTCTGCAGTTCCACCACCGTATGGCTGCCGATATATCCGGCACCCCCTGTTACTAAAATTGCCATGTTTTCATCCTCCTGTCATGGATATTGATATTGTATTGTTCTATAGCGCCATTTACCGAACTCCCGATTTTCTTCCATACCCCCGGATCCCCTATAACACGATACCGTTCTTTCTGCAAAGCTCCCTTGCCGTATCCACGGAATCTATCCCCGTCATATTTTTAATAGGTGCAAATTCACGCTCGCGTTCCACCTCATAGGGCAGACAGCTATCCATCATATGCACCATATCCAGCACCAACGTCTCATACTTATAGCCATTCGCCTCTTCCGGCTTCACAAAATTCCCGTCATCATCCATATACGGGATCTTCTTTTCCACGATATGGAGCGGCAGTTTTTCCGAAATAGTCTTCTCCAAAGCCTTTACCTGAAACAGATAGTTCAGGATTGCGCCGAAATTATATGCCGGTTCGCCCTTTTCGTTCTTCGCATGCATCAGCTCGTCCGTCAGGTCATAATACTCCACAATAGAGGGCCTGCCGTCTTCCAGACACATAACCCCCACTTTCTCATCCGGCGCGTTCTTTTTTACAACCTTCGCCCCGGAACTGCAGCCTCTCGCGATCACGGCGCCGACAAAGCAGGGATCAGCCATTCTCTGCAGTACATTATCCACGGCAAACACATTCAGCCATTCGATCCCGTTATTTTTCACGATCTCCAGTATGCCGCCGTTCGCCATGGAAGAAAACCACCCGCCGTTTCCGTTGGGGGAATTCGCGATCTTGTCCGGCCTTTCCATATAAACTTTTCCGTTAAAATCGGAAGCGGGCGCCATCTCCTGCCGGAAAAAATGAATATAACCCGGTTCATACCCGAAATAGTCATGTTCTGCCAGAAACGCCACCGTTTTTTCATGGTTCTTATCGCTGGTCATAATAAACAGATGAATCCATGCGCAGGCACGCTCCACAACCTCCAGCAGATTGGAAATGATCCGCTCAAAAATATAGACCGGTTTGGTCAATCCGATATCGTACATACCCTTCGGCTCATCCGAGCCGAGCCTTGTCCCCATACCGCCCGCCAGCAGCACCGTTCCGACCTGCCCCTGTCTGATCGCACGATAGCCAAGTTCCTCATACCATACATGACTTCTTTCTATCTCCGAAATTTCCATAGCGGCAAGGGGTGTGATCTCTCCCTTTTTCATCAACTCTTCTCTTTTTTCAAGATAAGAAAGTACCGAAAAATCCGTCAGGCCGATTTCCTTTAGCAGGCTTTTCTGCTGTGCCTCTGTCAGGGACTCATAATGTGCAAGAACATGAAGCTGTCCTGCCTTTTCCAGTTTCTGATATGCTTCCTGGTATGTCATATCCCGTATACCTCTTTGATCACCCCGAGAACTTCTTCATATAACGCCGTCACCCGCGGCATCATCTCTGCCGCCGCATCAAAATCTTTTCCGCGCAGATGATCCGTCTGCTCGCTGATCACACTATTCAGTCCGGACAGCGCAAGATTCCCCGTAACCCCTTTTAATGTGTGGGCTTCCGTAAAAGCCTTATCACAGTCCTTTTCCTTCATCGCCTTTACCAGATTCCCATAACTTTCATCAGACACAAATTTTATCAAAAACCTTTCCAATAACTTGTCGTTATTCATAAAACGCTGCATCGCTTCCTCTACGTTGACGCCGCCCTCTTCCAGTTTTTTCTTTGCTTCTTCTGTCATGCTATCCTTCTCCTTCATAAAACTCTTATTCTATATTCTTTACCTTATGCTGTCATCATAACATACTTTACATCAAGCCTCAAGCGAAAATGAAGCAGTTCCCCTTCCGGCATCCTTTTAAAAACAATATAAAAATAGAAATTTTTCTCAGACATATTTTCGTTTCAAAAACCACATACTGAAAACAGCAGATAGGATGATATCCACGGCAAAGGATATAAAAATATCTGCTATAGCGGATAAAACAGGAGGTGTGAAAATGGCTAATTTATCGGAATTGGAGCTTCAGAATCTGAGACACCTGATCGGTGGCTACGATACAACAAAGTGTAAGATGCAGGATTATGCTTCCAACACACAGGACCCCCAGCTTCGTCAGTTCTTTGAACAGGGTGCAAAAGGCGCCGAGAAAAACAAAGAACAGCTTATGCAGTTTTTAAGTTAAGTATTGTCAAAAAGGAGGTGCAATATGCAGGACAAAACAATGGTAAACGATACCCTCACAGGTATCAACGGCGAACTTGTAAGATTCGGCGAGATGATTCCCCAGACCGAAAACAAAGAATTGAAACAGACCCTGAAACAGTTCAGAAGCGCCTGTGAACAGTCACAGGAGGAGCTGTATCAGTTGGCACGTGAACGTTCTTATTATGTTCCCGCCGCAAAAGCGGATGCGGAAGAGGTAAAGCATGTGCGCAGTCTCTTCTGCGGAAGCGGAATGAAGTAAATCATAAAGATCATAAGCGGAAGCGCGCCGGACAACCCCCGGGTTCTCCGCGGCGCACTCCCGCTTTTTTCAAGCCGATCTCTAACATTTCAGGCGATCACGAAAACCGGGCTTCCCGTACTGCCGGCTGTCGCAATGATCCTTGTTATTTTATTCCCCCGTAAATAAAATCCCCGCCTCTTTCCGCATGGCCTCCAGTATTTCTATCACATCCACCGTGACCTTCAGATTTTTTTGTATCGTATCATAGTCCTCAGCCTGCAGCATTTTTGTCATATTCTGCACCTCGTAGAACCATCTGTCCGGATTATCCTGCTGATCATAAGACGTTTCGCCCTCTTTCGTCACAAGCCGGACCCTCTCAAGCCCGTTCGGGCCTCCCTCTATATACAGATATCCTTTTTCCCCCTGAATCTGAACGGAATTATCCCCCCAGGTATCCTTTGCCCCGGTACACTCGCTGACAAAATCAGGATACTGCAGGATGGCGATGCCGGAAGTATCCACTCCTGTATGGCAGATATTCGGATAATATACCGCTTTCTCCGGCTTTCCAAATAAAGCCACATTCAGATACAGATTATAATAATTGATATCCTGCAGGCAGCCTCCCGCAAACTCGGGGCTGAACACATTGGTAACATTCCCTGCCAGAAGCTGGTCATAACGACTCGAATACTGGCTGTAGCATGACATCACAAGCCGTACTCTGCCTATCTCCGGCAGCTTTTCCTTTATAATGCTCAGATTCGGCAAAAATGCAGTCGGCGTGGCATCGATCAGAAGAAGTCCTCTTTCCTCCGCCAGCGCAATCAGTTCCTCCGCCTCCACCTTCCGGGGGCACATAGGCTTTTCACAGATCACATTCTTTCCCTGCAGCAGCGCCGCCCTCGCCTGTTCATAGTGCATATTATTGGGAGATGCCACATAGATAAAGTTTACCTCTTTATCAGACAGCAGGGCATCCAGATCCGTATATACCTTTTTTGCCCCATACTTTCCGGCAAGCTCCCTGCCTTTTTCCTCCGTTCTGGAATAGACCGCCTCAAGACAGATGCCCTCTGTGGCTTTTACCCCCTTCAATATATAATGTACGATAAAACCGGAACCGATCGTACCTAGTTTGATCTGATTCATGATAAGCCTCCTTCCTATACACCGATCGCTTCTTTTAAAGTCAATTCGCCTGCCGCGATCATCCCGGAAACCGCCGCGCCATAGGCCGCCTCCTCTTCCCTCTTCGCCAGTTCCAGGCCCATCCCGAATTTTTCACTCATCACCTCCTGCAGATGGCGGTTTTTCCGGATACCGTTACCGGAAGCCACCATCCGGGTTTTAGGACCGGCGAGCCCTTTTTCAATCTTCCGGTACATTTTATACAATTCCTCCGCCATGCCCTCCAGTACGCCTCCGATCAGAGCCTTCGGCGTGAAATTCTCCGTTCCGATATTTTTGATGGAACCCCTCTTTTCCGGTTTTTCCCTTGTCCCGGAAAAGGTGGTATTTACCTTCAGTTTTTCCCCGTCGTTTTTTTCGTCAAGTATCTTCCCCATCACGCTGTAATGGTCTACACCGGTTATCCCCGCCACCTCCGCATAGCTTCTGAAGAAATGTTCCAGCAGCGCATACGCTCTGCCGCCGCAGAGAGAGGAGCCCGCAAGGAGATAATGCCCTTTCACAAAAGGACGCGCCTCGATTCCCTTCGCCGTAAAATAAGTATCAGACAGTACGGAAATCTGTCCCCCGGTTCCCATATTGACCAAAACAGAATCCGCGGCATTTTCCACCGATCCCAGAAAACTCGCCTGATTATCACCGATCGCCGCACTTACCGGGATACCTTTATAACTGCCGACGGAGATAAAATCATCCGTAACTTCCGGCAGGATATCCGCATCTGCGCCCGCCTTCTGCAAAATATCCGCCCTGAAACCATTTTTCTTTGCATCGTAAAGCCCCAGGCTTGCCGCATTACTGCTGTGCATCAGGGGTGTCCTCCTTCCTGTCAGCCGCATGCCCAGATAATCCATGATCGTACAGACCTTCGCCGCCCCTTCGGGCACAAGGTTATTTCTGCAGTTATACAGATGAGTCACAAGCCCGTAACCTGTGTGCGCCTTTACGCCGTATTCCTCCTCCAGAATCCCGCAGATGCTTCTTCCTGCCTCTGATAAAGCATCTTCCGGGACCGGATCTTCAGACAAGATTTTTTCCACCGGGATATTCCCCCTGCCGTCCTGCCAGGTATACAGCGGACTGATATGCTTTCCGTTCTCATCCAGATATACGATCCCATGCATCTGTCCGGTCAGTCCGATCACGCCGATATCCTGATGCTCCTGCAGAATTTCCTCCAAAAGTCCCAGCGCCTTTTGCATTATCTTATCCGGGTCCTGAATTTTCTCCCACGGAAGATCTGTCTCGATAAAACTTCCATTTGGAATAGTATACGCCTTTAATATCTCCCTTTCTTCCATCCCCACGACCACTGCGCTGATCGTTGTTGTTCCGATGTCAAGTCCTAATGCTTTCATCCTTTTGTACCCCTTTCGCTTTTATTCAGCATAAGGCCGCACGCCCCGCGGACAGCCATTGATCATTATACAACCGCCTTACCCGTTGCTTTTTATCATAGCATGAAACCATGCAATATGCCAACGGAAAATGCAGACCGCTTACCGCCCTTCCCGTAAACGCCGGTCAAAGAAAAAGCGCCGGATGTTACTCCAGCGCATATTTCACAATATCCATTTTTACTTCCCCGTCCGCAAAGAACGATATCCCGTCCGCTTCCTGCACGGTCTGGATCACGGCAGTCATCACCTGCTCCCCGTCGTTGATAAAGATCTCCGCGCTGAACCTATCCAGGATCATCCGCAGCTTCAGATGCCCGTTCTCACTCCGAACCCTGCTTCTTCTCTGGTGGATCACCGCTTTTCTGGAACCCGAGAACTTCCTGTCTATCTTCAGGATATTCTCCTTCGGCCGGAAGCTGAATGATGTCTGATACTGGGCATTCTGCGCAAACCGGACGGCAAATTTATGATAGGGCTTCTGTTCATCCGCAGGGCGTATCGTGAACTCCATATCCACCTTTCTGCCCTTAATGCCCTCAAGGTTGATCGTATCCGTCACAAAAACCTCCCTGTATTCCACTCTGTCCCGCCTTCTCTCCTCCAGCTCGCGCAGGGGCTTCTGATACAGCCTTCCGTTTTTTATGGAAAGTTCTCTGGGCAGGCTCATCTGTCCGAACCACAGATCCTCCGGCGTCCGTACCACACAGGTATCCCAGTTCTGCATCCAGCCGATCATCACCCGGCGTCCGTCCGGTGTCAGGATCGTCTGGGGCGCGTAAAAATCTATGCCGTAATCTATGGACTGATTATACCGCTCCGTAAAGGTATCCGTCTCTTCGTCATAATCCCCGATCAGACACAGCGTTCCGTTTCCGTTATGGTATTCAAAGCCCTGAGGCAGCATATCCTGCGGCGAAGTGATCACCACGGCTTTTCCGTCCAGTTCAAAGAAATCCGGGCATTCCCACATCTTCCCGAACCGGTTGTTATTTTCCGCCAGCACTTTTTTATACTGCCAGTGAAAACCGTCCTCACTGGTATAAAGCAGAAGCTGCCCGCTGCCGTCCGCCGGCCGGTTTCCGATCAGGCAGCAGTAACTGCCGTCCTTCTTTCTCCACATTTTAGGGTCCCTGAAATCAAACCTGCTGCCGCCCTCTGGTAAATCCGTTTCATTCAGCACCGGATTATTTTCATACTTCTCATAATCCACGCCGTCTCCCACCGCAAGGCACTGGGTCTGCACTTCGCAGGTTCCGCCGTTTTTCTGCCTTTCCCTGACCACGCCGGTATACATCAGAAGGTGCCGGCCGTCCGGCAGTTCTATGGCGCTGCCGGAAAAACATCCGTCCATATCATAGAATTCATCCGGTGCCAGCGCCGCCGGCAGATATTCCCAGTTCAGCAGATCCTTACTTACCGCATGCCCCCAGTGCATGGGACCCCAGTGCGCATCATAAGGATAATACTGATAAAACATATGATACTGCCCTTTATAATATGAAAATCCGTTCGGATCGTTCATCCACCCGGTACGTGCCGACAGATGAAACGACGGCCGTCCCTTCTCCGTGATCAGCTTTTCGGAAGCCTCCTCATATTTTCGCGCTTCCCGCAGTGTTTGACTTGTCATGTCACTCATCCCTTTCAACCAAATACGAATTTTTTAAAATTATCCTTGTTACTATATCCGGATGACCTCTCCCCGACCGGCCGCCAGCCGGGATATTTTTATCCCGGCATCTGCCGTCCTGCCTTTAAGAAGAATACCTGTCATAAGCCGCCTGATAAGTCGCCAGTAACTTATCCATACCACATTTCTCGCTCAAATGCTTTTTATAGCTCTCCCACTCTTCATCCGTGGGCCCGCCGTTTTTGATCCATAATCCTTCCTGTTCGGATACCGCATTCTCAAAGCTGGTCTTATACCAGTCGATGTCATCCAGATCTTTGCCAGGTTGGGCATATATTCTTCTGTCAGATCAATAAACGTCCCGTCATCGCCGCATCTGGAAATATCATAGTTGCTGAAGCCCACTCCCGGAAATGCATCCGGCAGCTCCTCCTCCGCAATACGGATATTCATCTGCTCCGCCAGAGATTCTCTCATGATAGTCCACTCAATACGAATCCCCGTATCTTCCTGAAACCGGTTAAGTACGATATTATTATCATAGCCCGGACTTAAAGCGCTCTGCGCGCCCATAATAGCAAACTCTGTCTGGCTCCTGTCCGGATTCGCCACTCCTTTTTCATGATTTCCGAATTCTTTCCCGCCGCAGGCTGTAAGCGATAATGCAAGGCCTGCTATCAGAATACAGGATATTACTTTTTTTCGCAATACAATTTGTTTTCTTTTCCATCACGTTAACTCCCATTCTGTATGTCATCCTTTCACCGCGCCTGCCATAAATCCTTTTTCAAAGTATTTCTGCACAAACGGATAGATCACCAGCATCGGCAGCGTCTCTATAATAATGGATGAAAATTTGATCATCTCCGTCATCTAATTCAGTTCCGCAAAGCCGCCGCTGGTATGCCTTCCGGTCACTTACGCTTACAGCGGACCAACAAAAGATTCCGCTTCCGACAGAAAAAGGACAGCCTATGAAACTTTATGATACCGCGCATGAACAAACACAGATAATGCCTGCGGCGGCATCCTTCTGTGGATCCTTATTGACGTGGCGGTCTGTGGGAAAAGAAACCTGATCTTCAGATAGCTTATGTGGGAAGTACATACCTTCCCGAAGACACCGTTGCCGCTTTGGAACAGGGCTTTGCACAACTCGCCGGAGATTTCAATCAGGACGGATCTGCGCTTGTCCGGGTAAATCAGTTCATCACCGCAGACCCCGAAGCCGCCCCGATACGGCGCTTTCCTCCTACGGTTCCGAGATCAAACTGATGGGGGACATTTCCGCCAATGAAAGTTATTTCTTTCTGACCGATGACCCGGAGACGCTGCAGCGCAGCTTTCAGATCCTGGCAGATCCCGACGGAAGCTGTCCCGATGAAACGGATTACTCCGCAGAGGGGAAAACGGTTCTCTGGAGTGACTGTTTTGCCCTTTCGGAGATGGATCCGGGCTCCTATACCGCTGTTATTGCGGGAAACGAAGTGACCGGAGACAGTCAGGAACTGCTTTCCGGACTCCATCTCGGCAGAAGGTGTTTTTATACCGATAGGGCAGTTGACTATTATAGTCAGTGCAATAAACTCTGGAATACCATACTCGGCACAAAAGACATATAGAAAGGCCACAGGTTATTATATGAATTTATTCCGTATTGACACCAGGTCCTGAACAGGAAGTCGTCTATGAGGATGATGAAGCGTGGCTGAAACGGCGGCAGGAAGAGATGAGAAAAAAGCCGGCCCCTCGGAAAGAAAGCTTATAAGTTTAAGGAAAATCTTTACAGCAGACCTGACAGCAGGCATTCCGGAACACAGCACAGATAGAATTTTGAAAACAAGGGGGTTCCGCCGTCCGGAACCCCCTCTTTATTTTCAGAACCCTTCCTGCTTCTGAATCTCCTTCAGCACCTGTGCCGAATTCCACAATCTCTTCTGTTCCTCCTCATCCAGAGACACCGGCACCACATGTTCCACGCCGTTTTCCCCGACAATGGCAGGCATGGAGAGCACCACGTCCGTCAGGCCGTACTCCCCGTGCATCATACTGGAGATCGGCAGCACCGACTTCTCATCCCGGACGATTGCCTCACAGATCCGTTTTACCGCCATAGCGATACCGTAATAGGTTGCATGCTTGCGCTCGATGATCTCATAAGCGCTGTTTTTTACCCTCTCCGCTATTTCTTCTGTCGCCTCTTTCAGTTCCTTATTACTGTCAATATCACTTCTGATTTTAAAGAACTCTTTCAGGGGCACACCGGAGACATTTGCGCTGCTCCAGGCTGCAATTTCACTGTCACCGTGTTCTCCCACGATAAATGCGTGAACGCCCCTGCTGTCCACCTCCAGAAATTCTCCCATTTCATATTTCAGCCTTGCAGTATCCAGCACCGTTCCGGAACCGATCACCCGGTTTTCCGGAAGTCCGCTGATCTTCAGTGCCGCATAAGTCAAAATATCCACCGGATTGGATACGATCATGATGATTCCGGTTTTATTATATTTTGTAACCTCCGGCATGATGCCCTTCAAAATACCGATATTTTTATGCACCAGATCCAGCCTTGTCTCTCCGGGCTTCTGATTTGCCCCTGCCGTAATAATCACGATCGCCGCATCCGCAACATCCTCATAGACGCCTGCCCATATTTTCATCGGATGGACAAAGGAAATGCCATGGCCGATATCCAGCGCTTCTCCCTCCGCCTTTTTCATATCCACATCGATCAACACCATCTCGGAAAACAGCCCGCTCTGCATCAGCGCAAAAGCTATCGTGGAACCCACAAACCCGCATCCGATGACCGCCACTTTGCGGCTGTCTACATAATGTACCTCACTCTTCATAATGCTCTCCTTTCATTCCTGAATCCATGCCGCGGCATTTTCGCCTGATTTTTCCGGATATCCTCCCGCCTCTTATATCCGGCGGCAGATTCCCGACGCAGCATCTCATTTCTCTGCACACATTATATATTCAGTATAACTCATTTTAAAAAAGTAATACCGCCTATTTTAAATATTTCCGAACCAGAAGCTCATGAATCACAGGATTTCCGCATATCACGCTGCTCTTCATCGCATTGCCGAGTTCCTTTCCTTCATAGTCCGTCGCCCTGCCGCCTGCTTCCGACACCAAAAGCCTTCCCGCCGCATAATCCCAGATGCTGAGTTTCGGCTCAAAAAATCCGTCGATCCTGCCCGCCGCCGTCTCCGCCATATCGATCGCCGCAGAACCGCTCCTGCGGATATCCTGAGAATCCATGAATACCCTGTATATCTTTTGAAAACATGCTTCGCCGTATTTCTCTTTCTCATAGGGCGCCGTCCCGAACGCAAACATGCACTCATCCATCGTCTGTGCCCTGCTGACATGGATCTGCCGCCCGTTTAAAAAAGCGCCCTTCCCTTTTTCCGCATAAAACATCTCCTCCGTATAGGGCTGATAAACGATCCCCAGGATCGTCCGCCCGTTTTCCATCAACGCCAGAGAAATGCTGCTCCTTTTGTAGTCATGGATCAGATTGGTCGTCCCGTCCACCGGATCAAGCACCCACACCCTCCCGGAAAAATCTATCTCATCATTATTTTTCTCTTCCCCCAGAAACTGTACCTCCGGATATCTCTCCTGCAGCGCCTTCTGAATAAAACTCTGTACACTTTTATCCACTTCCGTCACGTAATCCGACGCGCCCTTTACTGTAATATGCGTCGCTGCCTCCCGGTTTTTTAAATAAGTTCCGGCTTCTAAAACTATGTCCTTTATCTGTTCTATATTCATCTGCTGCATATTCATTTTTCCTTTCATTTTTATTCCGGTCAATCGCCGTGATCAGCCTTGTGCTGACAGCGGCCGGCCCCGATAAACTCCTTTATATCAACAGCTCCGCCACATACACCACAATACACGCCCCGATCGCCACCCGGAACAGGTTCCCATCGATATAAGCGATCAGAAGCGCCGCCGCAAAACCGGCCCAGGCGGAGATCCGGCTCCCCGTTGCGCTCAAAATAGCGGGAAACGTCATCACCGCCAACGTCACATAGGGCACATAATATAAGAAAGAACGGATAAACGGACTTTTGATATCCTTCCGTATCAGCGTCATGGGCAAAGCCCGGATCGCATATAACGTAAGCGCCGCCACGATCAGATAAAGATATACATTCTGTGTCATTCTTCCGCTCCTCCTTCCTGCTCCTGTTTCTCTTCCTGTACCGGAAATTTCCATGCTGCAAATCCCGCTATGGCAACCGTCAGGATAATGATCTTAAACCCTTCCGAAATCCCCCTGATCCCCGGCAGGCAGGAAAAAAGATAGCTTGCAAGCATGGAAATAATCACGGTCCCGCAGATGATCCTGCTCTTTTTCGCCGGCGGGATAATGATCGCGATAAACATCCCGTAAAGCGCAACGCCCAGCGCCCGTCCCAGTCTGTCCGGCAGGGCCGTCCCCAAAAGCGCGCCGAGAAAGGTGCCCAGCGTCCATCCCGGTCCCGCCACCGAAGCCGCCCCGTAATTATAAAACGGATTCAGCTTTCCCTCCACAGATGAGGCAATGCCGAATATCTCATCCGTGATATAATGGGAAACCGCCATCCGGTGCCCCATCTTCATTCCGCCTCCCGCTTTCTGGGACAAAGCGCAGGACATCAGCAGATACCGCAGATTGACAATCAGCGTCGTCATCACCATCTCCAGATAACCTGTCCCCGAGGCGATCACCGTCATCGCCGCATACTGTCCCGCCGAAGCATGGAGCAGCATGGAGGAAACCGCCGCCTGAATCGGCGTCATACCTATATTTTTTGCCGTGATCCCCAGCGTGAACGCCACCGCAAAGTACCCCATGGCAATGGGCATCCCGTCCCGCAGCCCCTTCTTATACCAGTATCCGTTTCCCTCTCGTATCGTATTGTTTATATTACCGCTCATCGTTCTATTTTATCCCTTTGTATCTTTTCGTAAATGTCCGGCCGGCCTGCTGCCGTACTGCGATCTCCTCCTGTTCGGCCTGTCAGGACTCCGCTTCCTGTGCCAAAACCTCCGTATGCATCCTTTCCCACCTTCCGGTACGGTACTCCGCATACGAGATCAGATAATTCGCGATCCATCCGATGGGCACCACGATCCAGACCACAGCCACCCCAAACCGCGGCGCAAAGATCATGGAGGCAAACACCCTGATCCCCAGATTTACCATATTTGCCACCGTAAACATTGTCATGTCCCCTGCGCCCCGCAGCAGTCCGTCCGTGATCATCTTCATACCGATAAACACAAAAAACCACCCGATAAACTGCAGATAACCGACACCGGTCTGATAAGCCGCCGAGGATGCCTCCTCTCCTAAAAACAGCAGGACAAGCGGCCTGTATGCCAGTTCCACAACCAGACAGAGTATCACGGCAAAAGCGGCAACAATCCCATAGCCTGTGTAATATCCCTGCTTCACCCGCTCCGTTTTCCCCGCGCCGATATTCTGTGCCGTGTAGGAGCTCATCACATTTCCCATAGCCGACATGGGCACAATACAGATACTTTCCACCCGCATCGTGGCGGAAAATCCCGCCAGCACCTGTGCGCCGAAGCTGTTTACCACAGACTGCACCAGCATCATGCCGATCGAGATGGTGGACTGCTGTAAAATGGAAGGAAGCGCCACCCGCGCCATGTTAAAGCATTCCGTCTTATCAAACAATGCAGTCCTGTAAACATCCCGTTTTTTACCCGTATCATCCTCCGGAATAAAGCGCCTCAGCTCTCTTTGCAATATAATGAATGAAAGCACCGCCGAAATTCCCTGTGCTATCAGCGTTGCCCATGCCACGCCGGATACCCCCATTGTCAGTTCCTTCACAAAAAACACATCCAGCACAATATTGAACAGGGAGGAAAAGATCAGCAGGTAAAGCGGAATCTGTGAACGCCCCAGCGCATTGAACATAGCCGATAAAATATTATACATGAACAAAAACGGCAGCCCCAGAAAATAGATCTTCAGATAAACCACCGCATCCCCCAGTACATCGGAAGGGGTATTCAACGCGATCATGATCTGTCTGCCAAGCAGAAGCCCCACGCCCCCGAGCGCGATGCTTGTCGCCAGAAAAACCGTCAGTGCCGTGCGGACAGAGAGCATCACCCTCCGATAATCCCGGGCGCCAAAATAACGGCTTGTGATCACGGAAGCCCCCACCCCTCCGCCGATGGCGATCGAGATAAAAACGGTGGTCAGCGCATAGGACGCCCCCACTGCCGCCAGCGCATTTTCACTGACAAAGCGCCCCACCACAATGGAATCCACCATCGTATAAAACTGCTGGAATAAATTACCGATGATCATCGGCATCGCAAACAGAAGAAGCGCTTTTAAGGGCTTTTCCGTGATCAGATATTCCTTTTTCATAACGTGGCGCCTCCTTTCCTGATCCGTATATTCATAACGGTTCAGCCTCTGCGGCATTTACCGCTGCATATATTTCAACTGTCCCTGCCTTTGATATACAATGTTATGTACTATCAGTATATGTCATTTCCAAATCTGCATCCACTATATTTTATACGCACCAGCCCGAAAAGGCAATGCTGTTTTTCACGTTTACCGTATTGTTGTCCGTCAGACACATCCCTTTTCCGCTTAACCTGTTGCCCTTCTGTTTTTACCTCTTGCGCAAAAACTGTTTACAGATTTCTTTTTTTCGCTATACTGAAACTGTAAGGCAGCCTGCGAAGAAAATCTGTAAAAACCGGAGAATTTTCATGAAAGTAACAATAGAAATTGATGAAGGGATCAGCGAAGACGAAGTCGTTATCCGGTGCACCCATCTGCACGACGGGATTATCAGCCTGCAGAACTATATCTCAAAACAGAATAACGGAAAGCAGTACCTTTCCCTGCATAACGGAGAAACCGACTACTACATTCCCGTACACGACATCTATTTTTTTGAGACCGAAGGGCGGGAAATACGCGCACATACAGCCGATAAACTTTTTGTCTGTCCCTACAAGCTTTATGAACTGGAGGATCTGCTGCCGGGCTGCTTTATGAGGATATCCAAATCTTCTATTGCAAATATGGACCATATCTATTCCATCACCCGGAATCTGACTGCTTCCAGTATTGTGGAATTTACCGGAAGCAATAAGCACGCACTGGTGAGCAGGGGCTATTACAAAGCGCTGACAGAACGGCTTCATGAAAGAAAACTGGGGCAGGTATCGCTCTCTTCATCTGGCCGGTCAGCGGAGAAACCGTAACAATATCAATTCCGCCGCGTTAATCCGACTCTCCGCCGCGGAATCAAAGTAAAAATGGAGGTATCAATCATGCATAAGAGACAACATAAAAAGATATTCTGGGGAATTTTATTCCTTCTGGGCGCAGCCGCACTGTTGATCGGCGGGTTAGGCCATCTGGAGGGCTTCAGTTTCTGGACGATCCTGCTTTCCATCGCCCTGCTGGGCTGTCTTGTGGACGGTATTCTGGACAGATCTTTCGGACAGATCCTGTTTTCCCTGGCAATCCTGATCATCATCAATGACGATTTCCTGCATCTTGAGGCGATCACCCCCTGGCCCGTACTGGGCGCCGCCCTGCTTGGAACGCTCGGGCTGAATATCATCTTTCCGAAACGCTCCGGATACAAAACCCCGCCGCTTCCCCATCACCCTAAAAATGCCGGTTTTTCCGGTAGGAATACGCAGGAATTTGTGAGCGGCGAAGAAATCCGCTGTGAAAGCGCCTTCGGATACGCCGTAAAATACATCGTCGGCAGGGATATCAGCCGGGTCTTTCTGGAAAGTTCCTTCGGCAATCTGGAAGTGTATTTCAACGACGCGGTATTTAAGGATAACAGGGCAAACGCCTTGATCGAATGCTCTTTCGGCAACATGGAACTCTTCGTGCCTGCCGACTGGAACGTAATAACAAATATAAAACGGTCCTTCGGCAGTATGGAAGAATCCGAATATGGAAATCCGAACGGGGCAGTCACACTGTTTCTGGAAGGAAGCGTGTCTTTCGGACATGTGGAGATCCATCATATCTGACAGCCCATATTCCATATGCGTCTGAAGCCGCTTTTTTTGGTCTTTCAGCGTTCGCCGGAGCAGTATTGGAAAACTTCTTTCGCAATATCCACAGACGCTTTGGCATCTTTTGCATAATAGTCGGCGCCGATCTCCATCGCATAACTCTCCGTCAATACGGCGCCGCCTACGAAAATCTTACAGGAATGTCCGCTCTTTCTAAGGGCGGCAATGGTCTTCTGCATCGAGGAAACGGTCGTAGTCATCAGGGCGGAAAGCCCCACCAGAGATACCTCCTCTTTCAGAACCGCCTCCACCACAGCTTCCACAGGCACATCCCTCCCCAGATCGATCACCTGATAGCCATAATTTTCCAATACCACCCGGACAATATTTTTTCCGATATCGTGGATATCTCCCTCCACTGTCGCCATTACGATCTTTCCTTTGGAGAGGCTCTCACCGCCTCTTGCGGCAATCTTTGTCTTGATCAGGTCAAATCCTGCGCAGGCAGCGTTTGCCGCATTAATAAGCTGGGGCAGAAAAATCTGCTGCTTTTCATATTTATCTCCGACAATATCCAGCGCCGGGATCAGTTTCCGGTTAATCACCTCCAGCTCGGACATGGTTTCCAAATGTTTTTCGGTCAGATCTGCCACTTCCTGCTTTAATCCCTTCAGCACCGCCGTCTCTATATCCATCTCTGCCGCTGCAGACGAAGCAGGCGCAGCTTTTTCCGCCGCTTCCCCGGCAAATCTTTCAATATAAGCCGCCGAGTCCACATCCTCTCCGGATAAGGCACGATACGAAAAAACCATGTCCATAATCTCTTTCTGGTTCGGATTGATGATCGGAAAATCCAAGCCGCAGCACATCGCCTGCGTTAAAAAGCTGGATGTAATATGAATCCGCTCCGGCAGTCCAAAGGAAATATTGCTGACGCCCAGTACACAGTGCAGTCCCATTACTTCACGGATATACCGCACCGCTTTCAGCGTTTCCGCCGCCTGCTTCTGCTGAGCGGATATCGTCAGGGTCAGTGCGTCTATCAGCACGTCCTCCCGTGGAATACCGTAACTTTCCGCCGCTTTTACAATACGCTCCGCAATAGCGATCCTCGCCTCCGCGGTTTCCGGGATTCCGCCTTTATCCATCGTCAGCCCCACTACCGCGGCTCCGTATTTTTTCACAATAGGCAGCACCTTTTCCAGCACTTCCTGTTCCCCGTTTACGGAATTGACGATAGCCCTTCCGTTACATGCCCGAAGCCCCGCTTCAATCGCCTCCGGATCGGAAGAATCGATCTGCAGCGGCAGAGATACTACACTCTGTACCGCCTTGACCACTCTGGTCATCATCTCCGCCTCCTCTATCCCCGGCAGTCCCACATTGATATCCAGAATATCCGCTCCCGCATCCGCCTGCTCGATGGCGCGCTCCATGATATAATTCATGTCGCCCTCCCGCAGCGCCTGCTGGAATCTTTTCTTTCCCGTCGGATTGATCCGTTCCCCGATCACAAGGATTCGTTCTGATTCCTGAATTCGTTCTGATTCCTGGATTCTTCCTGATTCCTGGATTCTTCCTGATTCCTGGATTCGTTCCGCATTCTGACGTCCGCCGAATTTTGCCACCTGCGAAGCCGAGCAGACGCCTCTGTGAAGTTTCCGCTCTATCACATCTCCTGTCTTCTCTCTCTCAGAAGAAATGTCCTGCCGGCTTCCTTCTTCCCCTGCGGTCTCTTCCGCCTCGGCCTGATCCGCCTCAGCCAGAGTATCCGCCAGCGCTTTTATAAAATCCGGATTTGTCCCGCAGCAGCCTCCGAAAACAGAAGCCCCCAGTTTCGGGAACACCGCCATGCGCTTTCCGAATTCCTCAGCCCCCATGCTGTACTCTCCAGTAGCCGGGTCCGGCAGCCCTGCGTTGGGCTTTACAATGATCGGCAGATCCGTCCAGTACCGCAACTCTTCCACTAAAGGCACCAGTTCTTCCGGTCCAAGAGAACAGTTGATCCCCAACGCATCCACACCGAGTCCCGTCAGCGTCAGCGCCATCGCCGCCACTGTCGTCCCTGTGAAAGTACGTCCCGAAGCCTCAAAACTCATCGTTGTCCAGACCGGAAGCTCACTGTTTTCTTTCGCCGCCAGTACCGCCGCTTTTACCTCATATAAATCCGTCATGGTCTCAAATATGATCAGATCCGCGCCGCATGACGCTCCCGCTCTCACCACCTGCGCATAAATCTCATAAGCCTTTTCAAAAGAAAGCATACCAAGAGGCTCCAGCAGTTCCCCGATGGGCCCCACATCCAGCGCCACCTTTGCTTTTCCTGCCGCCGCCCGTTTCGCGATCGCAATATTGGCTGAAACCACCTCTTCCACCGTATAACCCGTACCCTCCAGTTTATGGGCGTTGGTACCGAACGTATTGGCATACAGCACCTGCGATCCTGCCTCCACATAACTGCGCTGGACGCGCTCCACCACCTCCGGATGCTTCATGCCGAAAACATCCGGGCGCTCTCCCAGCCCAAGTCCTGCCGCCTGCAGCATCGTACCCATTCCGCCGTCTAAAATTACTCTCTTTTTCATCATCTCTTCTCCATAGGTTCCTTATATATTTCTGTTCTATATTTTTTTAACTTTTTCGATAATACATACATGTTCTTTCCTTTTTTTATCATAATGAATTCCAACTAAAAGAATATCTCCTGTATAACCTTCAAAAGCCTGTGTATATTTCTTTTATCTGTCGTATTGCCGCCTCCGCATTTTTATTCCATTTCAATTCTGCCACCAATGCCGGATACGCTTCTCTATATTCCGGTTTCGGAATATAAACAAAATCTGCAAATCCTCTTCCTGCCGGCATTTCTCTCACCGGCTTAAAATAATATTTCTGACTCCCTTTGAAAGCGAATCAGTTCACTCCATCTATTTCTTTTCATTGCAGCTATAAATTCCTGCCGGATTTCTTCATTAGGGATAGATACAGTCTGATTTGCCTGATTATAAGCAAGATGCAGATATTTTGTTGGTTCGCTCCCTTTAAACATTCCCCGAAGAAAATTAATATACTCCTCCTGGACCGCATGGTTTGCAGCCTCGTCACGAATCAGAACATCCCGTTCATCAACAATAACAATAAACTTTTTTCCCGGAACTGCATTAATACAGGACATCGCACCATAAGCCGTCTCTACAGCATCAGGCACCTCATTTGAATAAATCTCCCCATACTACTCACCTCTTTTCTTCTGCTGATCCGCCACTCCCTGACAGTTTTTCCCGTCCCTGCGATACATACAGTCCCGAAACAGGCTGCAGTTCTCGCATCCTCTCTTTCTCAGCGGTTTTTGCATATCGGCGATGCCCAGGACAGCAGTGACGGACTTCCCCGGTATCATCAGCAGGGACGGGCTTAAAGAAAGCCCTATCCTTCTTCCCGTATCCAGTGCGGCACATAGCTTCTTCTGTGCCGAAAGCGGCAGATCCCCATAGCCCGGACTGAACCGGTCTGTCAGATAAAGCCCTTCCGCCTCCACTTCCCTGCGCAGATCCATCTCAAAATTATCCGCTACATTCTCGATTGCCGTACTGGCACATGCATCCATGATCACCGCATCCGCCATATTGCTCACACTGTTCCTTGTGAGCAGCTTATCCACTCCCGGTCCCAATGTGACTGCCATCAATACCGCCTCCCGGCATCCGTCCAGAAGTTCTCTGATGTCTTTCCCCTCCAACGCCAGCGCGGTAAAATCCTCCCCATTCACCGGAAGCCTTCTCCAGATGAGTCTTGGCATAGCCGCCGCCAGCACATCTTTCTCACAGCGCTTTATCTGCGCTTCCACTTCCGCCGGATATTTCTGTCCCCGATAGCCAAGATAAAGCAATATTTCATTTTCGTTCAATTCAGTCAGCCTTGCCTGTATATCTTTTCCCGCCATAGCATATTATTTCCATTTCTCATAGTTCCTGCCAATACAATGTCACCGTCTCTTCAGCATTTTCTCCGCCGAGTCCGTACTCTTCTATAAGTTCGCTTGTTGCTTCTTCTCCGTAATCATCTTCAGCACATATTCCGGAATGTATTTTTTCTGTTCTTTTTCATAGTTTTCCCATATGAAAGCAATATATCGGAATACCTGCATGATAGTATTATAATCAACATCCGACTTATGTTCAATAAGAGAAACCAAATAAAATAAATTACTTTTCAAATATACTTTCTTTACTGAATCAGAATTTCTTTCTTCCGCAAACATATGCATATATCGCTCTGTTTTGATCTTTTGCCATTTAAATGCCTTCCTTTCCGGTATGGCATACAGGCAGACTTCTATATCAGAAAACAATTATATTCTTAGGCATACTGCCAAATACCACACCCGCTTTATTAAATTTTTGTTGTTGGAATACTTGCCTGAACTTTCAAGATTAGCAAGATTTGATAATATTAAAATAGAAACTTCCACTGAAAGAATCAGTGTAATTTATAAATACTTTATCAAAGCTCTAATCATTTTGCAAAATATTTTCATAAAAAGGAGCAACAGTTTCCCATTGCTCCTTTTCGTTTTTACCTTTATATCCGGTTATTACAAACCCTATTTATACTTCCGGCATGATCTAGTTCCCATCCACAGGCACTGCATCATTTGCATACAGTTCCGCGATCCGGTCCTCCAAATCCTTCTCCTGCTTTTTCATATCATGATGTTTCCAGGTAAAAGCCACTATCACCACGATCAGGATGATTGCTGCCGGCAAATCCCACCAGCAGAAGCCAAGCGTAGTATGTTCCAAAACGTATGACATATTTTTTCCTCCTTCTCACTTTTAGAGATTACGGTGTCCCCGCAACTCCCTTCTGCATGGTTTCCAGTCTTTCCGTTCTCTCTTCATCAAACTCTTCTTCCCGCTTCTTCTGATTGCGGCTGTGCACAATCAGTTCCACCAGAATGATCACTCCGGCAAGGAGCGCCGGCAGATCCCAGAAGTGCATTCCCAGACTGCTGTGTGTAAAATTATATAAATTCATCCACATATCATTACCTCCTTCCCGCCTGCGCGTCCTTACATTTCAGCCTGTCGGCCATCTGTGATGCCGGGCTGTTTTTTTAAAGTTTCTTCCGCCAGCTCATCTTTCATCTCTGCCAGCTTTTTCTGATGTTTCTTCATGCTGTGTGTATACCATGTGTAGATGATCAATGCTGCCAGCATCAGCAGGAAGTGCAGAATACAGCACTTATGGTCATCATTACTTCCGCCTGCCAGCGGAATTTCTTCTTCACTAATTGGTGTTACCGTAACATTGCCGTCCTCATCTACATCGATGAGTGCTCCCAGAGGTACCGCTTCGTCATCCAGTGCTGCCAGCGCGGGACCACCTACCGTTACAACCGGTGTTCCACCTGCCGGTACCGGTGTCGGCGGAATCGTTATAGCCGGATTCGGGTTAACCGGTAATGTCGGCGGTGTATCAGGTGTATCAGGTGCCGGCGGCGTATCAGGCGTATCATCCCCGCCGTCTCCGCCTCCTCCCGGCGTCGTCTGTGCCAGATAGATAACTGTAAGTTCAACATCGCTCGCCGGCATTCCCTTTTCACTGCTGCTGATAAACGGTGTACTGCTGATATAGCCGTTAACAGTCGGCGAATAGATCGGGCCGTACATTTCACCTGCCAGATATTGTCCCGTATAGTCTGCCGCTGCCATCGTCCCGTCCGCATATACATAATGGATGGTCAGGTTATAAATACTTTCCACGTTGACAGGTACTTCCGGTGTTTCCTCACTGCCCGGATCGATCGGGTCCCCGTCATCCGGCTTAACCGGATCTGCCGTTACAACCGCTTTATTCTGAATTGTATTTCCCGCATCTGCTCTTGTCACGGTATATTCACAATTCAGCCTCACTTCTTCTCCCGGCGCAATTGCCGCTATAGTTACCGTATTATCATCATTTAATGTAACTCTGGTTCCCGGTGCAAGGGAATCCTGATCTTCTATAGGCCTGTCGTTTACTCTTGTAAATGTAACCTCTCCCGCTGCGTTGCTCAGCTGATCGCTGACTACCACGTTTTCAAGCGTTACATTCCCCAGATTCTTCACCATGATCAGGTAAGGAATCGTCTCGCCTACCTTATACTCAGCCTGTGGCTCATCCTCCGGACCTTCCACGAACTTCTCTACCATGTAATTTACAACGATCTCCGCTGCAGGAGTTTCAACCACAGTTTCGTCCTCCGGATCATCTCCGCCGGCACTGTTTTCTCCTTTAACTGTCGCCGTATTTACAACTTTTCCTGCCAGGATATCTTTTTCCGTGACTGTGTAAGTTTCCGTAAAGGTTTTTGATTCTCCGGGAGCAAGTGTCCCCTGATAGATCAATGCATTCGTTCCGGTCTTTCCAAGCAGCGCATCCTCTGCCATTACATTGTTGATCGTCACGTTACCATTGTTTGTCACTGTGATCGTGTAAGTGATTACATCTCCCGGTTTCACATCCGATGTCATATCTGCCGTCTTGATGATGCTGAGGCTCGGTCTGTCCTTTTCGATAGTTATTTCCGCTTTACCAGGCTCTACTATTACCGGAATTTCCTCGTTTTTATCCGGATACAAAACTCCTGTTTTTCCTTCTCCAGTGACAATATTTACCATTTTACTTTGAGGATCTTTAATATCCTCTTCTGTCACCGTATAAGTTACTGTCCCTACAGTTACGCTCTCTCCCGGCTCGATTTTTTTAATAGTAAACGCCTTACCATTTTCAACCGTATTTCCGGTACGCTCATCTTCTATAACCAGATCTTCTACAGTCACCGTGCCATCATTTGTTGCTTCAATTACGAATTCCACTTCAGCATTAAGTGCATATTCCGCTTTAGGATCCTGTACACGCTTGGTTAATGTAATATGTGCTTTTGGCTCTGCCGTCTGCGTTTCTACTTCACCCGGTTTAATCTCCGGATCCGGAGCGTCATCCGGCTGTTCTGCTGTCGCAGTTGCAACATTCTTTACATATCCCTTAAGAATATCTGCTTCAGTCACTTTGTAACTCACCGAAATCTTCTTATGACCCTTTATCCCAAGTTCATCAAATACAATCCTACCGTTTTCTATTCTGCCGCCATCCAGATCGTTTGACTTAAATGTTACCGGCAATTCATCTGTCAGAACCACATTTTTCATTACAAGGTTTCCCTTGTTCTCAATCTCAATATTGTATTCAATAGTATCGTTAAGATTCGGCTTTTCTCCCTTCGGAATCGAACTTCCGTTTGCATCCCTAATGTCTGCCACCGTTTTGGTTATCTCAATATAACCATTGGGGTCTGTCGTTTCAACTTCTTTTTCCGCATCATACGTTTTATCGTTCAGAGTTACCGTTACCTTATTGATAAATTTCCCCGCTAAAATATCATCCTGCGTAATCCGGTAAAATGCGGTTATTTCTACTGTTTCCCCTGCTCCAACGGTAATTCTTTTCTCATTTGCTGGAGCAACTGCATCCATAATCCTATGCCATGTCCTAACAAGCCAGTTTGCCGCATCTAAATCATCCATCTTATCAAATGACACTTTCGGCAGTTCCGTCAAGACTATAGTCTTTTCTTCGTCAAAAATATTCGTGACAGAGATTGTGAATTCAACAACTTCTCCGACTTCGTACCCTTCGGTTCCATTGGCATCTTTTTTGATTACCAGTTCGTTATCAACTTCATCATCAGTTACTATAATCTTTCCTGTCTCATAATTGAACTTATAATTTGAAGTTACATCATTATTGTCTTTATCAGTAATCTTAATACTGCCGTCAATAATCTCCGTTGTACACTCGCCGACCAGGGTCTGGCTGCCTTCAACCTCTACTTCGTAATTATGTCCCGCAACAAGCGGTCTGCCTATTATGTCCGCCGGTTTTTCCATATCGGAAGCTTTATATTCTTCACCGGTGTATTTATAGGAAGCGCTGCCTGCCGTTATGGTAATTTCGCGTTCGTTGATTGTCACTAAGCCACGCTTTACTGTTATTTCAAATTGCTCACTGACATCTTTTCCGTCTTTATCTTTTACAACTGCTGTACCGCTTTCAATCACCGGATAGCCGCCATACTCTTTGTCTGCTACAGTCACTCCGCTTCCGGATGCCTGCAATCCGCTTATATAGAAAGTTTCTCTATTTTTCTTAATTTCGATAACTTTCTCTCCGTCGTGCTCAATCTCGCCTACAAACCCGGTCACAGTATGCTCTTCTCCGTCATAGTCAAAATTGCCGCTGTTTGTCACTAATTCTACTTTGTATTTTGCATTGCGGTTCGTTATAGATAAACCCCCGAGTACTTTTATAATATTATAATTGTTCAGATCCGTTCCCTGTTTCGGATTACACGTAAAATCATTCTCTGTAAAACTATTAGCGTAAAGTACACTACCTGTAAAATTATAAGTAGCTCCCTCACCTTCTACCCAGCCATCTTCTCTCACTAAGCCGTTTGACAATAACTTTACATTTTCTTTATTATCGCCATCTTTGCAAAATACTACTACGCCTTCGCTTCCTGCACTTCCATTATTCAGCGGTGTTCCATCGTATTCTTTCTCCAGAGATGCAGATACCAGTGTCACATCTTTTTTCTGGATTGTAAATGTTCCGTCTTCGCCAACTACAGTGAACCGTTTTGTGACCTCCTCCCCATCTTTGTCAAATACCTTAGCATTAGTACACTCAATTACATTAGAATAAGTACCAGCGTCTTTTCCTTTAGCTTTAGCCGTCACACCAGTTACATAGTATTCCTCACTTCCGTACGTAACCTGAATTTTTTCAGGCTGCTCCAGTTTCTGCCCTGCTTCATTAACAAAAAAGTTCTCTACAGTCTGGACTGTTCCATCGTAAACACTTTCCGGATTGCCAGCCTTTACTGTTAATACTCCCTTCTCAATTGCCACCTCCGCCGTCAATTTTGAATCATCTTCCAGCTTAATTTCAGAGTTTGAAAGTGCTACGGTGTTTATAATAGTCTTACCCATATCCGCATTCGGCACTACGTAATTGTAAGTGATCGTCACACGATGCACCTGTTGACCACTTATCGCAGGAGGAATTTTTTCAATTGTGAATGTATATGTTTTCGTTTCCTTGTCATATTCATATGTTGCGCCTTCCACATCCTGAATCTCGCCAGACGCATTTGTCATTTTGTCTAAAATAACTACATTTTCCAGATCTCTTCCACTGCTTGTATTCTCAACCTCAATTGAATACTTAATCTTATCCCCAGCTTTAGCCGTTTCCCTTTCCGCAGTTTTAAAGATCTTAGTTTTTAATGCCGGACGTTCATAATATAATGTAATAACATTGTCATCTAATCCAATTTTCAGTTTTTCTCCACTTGGAGACGATTCCACGTATGTATATCCAGAAATCGTTTTTATATCATTTCTACTAATTTCAATCTCATTCCCGATTTCCGTCCATTCTACTTCCCTTGTAACGCTCTCCGCAATTTCTTCATTATTCTCTTTATCTACATATTTTATCGTATATGATATCTTGCTCACATCAAGATATCCGTTCAGATGCCAAACATTTGTCCCTTCCTTCACATAATCATCTGCTCCGTCAGCTACTAAAAGGCCAAAATCGTCATCCTCACGCTCCGGAAACCATATAACATCATCCAACACCACTTTATGAGTTCCGTAACGCACCAATTTGCCTGATTGAATCGCATCCAAAACAGCTTTTTCTGTCGCATCAGTCACCATGCGACCATAAGATTCTTCCTTTGTTCCTGCAACTCCCTGCTCTGGTATATCAATCGGAATATCACCAATCCACCCTACTGTGCACCATCCATGGTCATTAACACTCAGTCCCAGTGCCTCAAGCTTTTTCAGGGTTTCTTCTGAAAGCTTACCATTACTCCCCTGCATACCATCCAATTTTACATAGACATATACGGGATTGGTTACTGTTACTGTCCCTACTGTAATATGAAAAATTGCCACTTCCTTATTATCTTTATATAAACTTACGTCCGCGTTTCCATTCTCTAAACAATCTACTATTGTACTATTAGCATTATTGTCACTTAATATATTAACAATACTGTTATCCGAAGATCTCCACTCATAATTACCTGACTTAAAGCCGCCCTCTACTGACTCATAATCATTCAAATGAGGCTTATCTTCCTTATTATATGTTTTATAATATTCTTTTACATCACTCTCTGCATAAACCGCTATAGCCTTCACGCTAAAATGCTCCGCTTCAAAGCTTGCATTGTTCGCATCATCGATATCAGCCACCTTTTTTACAGGTGCCTTTTCATCATCTGCATGGAATACGGATGCGTCATCCCCCTCCAAGCCTGTATTGGAAATTGTAACTGTAACGCTATTATCCGGCTGAATTTCCTTGCCTTCTGCATCCCAGATTGTCACGTCATACAATTTTATATCTGTCAGAGTTTTGCCTTCGACTTCCGCTGCTTCTTTGAATTTCTTTAGCACTTCCGAATCTTTCACAACCGAGATCGTAACCTTAGATCCCTCAGGCAGAGCTCCTTCGGGAGCCTCAACAGTAACTTTTGCACCGTCGCTTGCTCTGGCTGTCAGTGTCTGTGCCGGTTTTGCCACTTCTTCTTTTTTAAGAACATAGTAAACCTTTACCACATTCTTTCCGGCATCTTCTGTTACCTTGCCGTCCTTATTCTCAACTTTATCAAGGACATAATTGTTTCCATTATGCTCTACTTCTTTTTCCGCATCAAAGGTAAAAATGGAATCGCCAAGCGCGCCCTCTTTTTCAACTCTTGCACCCTTATCCTCTACACCGTCATAGTAATAATAAACGGCATAGCCATATGTAACTGCTTCTTCAACAATTTCCGGAACTTCTTCCGTAATTTCATCTTCTGTAATTCCATCTTCTGTAATTCCATCTTCCGGAACTTCAGTTTCCTCAGGAACCTGCCCTTCATTCTCGCCGGCTTCCTGCTCCGCATCCTGTGTCGAATCCTGCGTTTCCCCGCCATCGGTTTCTTCCGCTACCGCTTCGTCCGTACCGGTTTCGTCCCTACCGGTTTCTTCCGTATCGGCTTCTTCCGTGGTTTCACTTGAATCCGTTTCTTCTTCTGCTTCTTCGACTTCCATTTCCACTATATCTTCCGCCGGACCGCTATCAGTCTGCTCAGATACAGATGTCTCGTCTTCTCCTGTAGCCCACAAAAATACATCCGAAGAATTGATGCATGTTGTTACTATCAGAAGAAGCGCCAGAAAAAACGCTATCCATCTTTTGGATTTAAAGATCTTTTTCATTCTTTTTCTCCCTCCTTCAGTAATGAGATTTTATTGTTTCTTTATATATGAAGTGGATTTGAAAACTAAAAAAGGGTCACAAAAAGTCAGATTTTTATTTTAATTTTCAGCACGGAAAAAGGAACAGCTGTCTTTTGCCGCTCCTTTTTTCCTTATTTCATTCTTTAGTTTTTATTTTTACCGTTCCGGTTTATACCCCGGTTTCTTACATGGGTACTGCCTTTCCTTTACGCAGTTCCGCTATCTGATCCTCCAGATCTTTTTCCTGTTTCTTCATATCATGGTGTTTCCAGACAAACGCTGCCGCCACCACGATCAGGACGATCAGCGCCGGCAGATCCCACCAGCAGAAGCCGAGTACCGTATGTTCCAAAACATATGACATAATTTATTCCTCCTTCTCATTTATCCGAAGCCGCATTCTTCCCACTGCTTACTTCTGCATGGCTTCCAGTCTTTCTGTCCGCTCTTTGTCAAACTCATTTTCCCGTTTTTTCTGGTTCCGGCTATGCACGATCAGTTCTATCAGTATGACTGCTCCTGCAACAAGCGCCGGCAGATCCCAGAAATGCATTCCCAGACTGCTGTGTGTAAAATTATATAAATTCATCCACATATCATTATCTCCTTCCCGCCTGCGCGCCCTTATCTGTTAGATTGTCTTTTTAAAGTTTCTTCCGCCAGCCGATCCTCCAGTTCTGCCAGTTTCCTCTGACGTTTTTTCATGTTGCATGTAAACCACGTGTAGATGATCAGTGCCGCAAGCATCAGCAGGAAATGCAGGATACAGCATTTATGCTCATCGTTTTCTCCGCCTGCTAGCGGTACTTCCTCTTCGCTGATCGGCGTTATTGTAACATTACCGTCCTCATCCACGTCGATAAGTGCTCCCTGCAGCGGTACTTCTTCATCATCGATTGCTGCCAGCGCCTGGCCTGTCGGTACTGCCACCGGTATTGCTCCTGCCGGTACCGGTATGGGCGGAATCGTAACTACAGGCTCCGGTCCTTCCGGCTGTACCTGTGGTACGGGCGGTGTATCAGGAGTGTCATCTCCTCCGCCGCCTCCTCCTCCAGGAGTCGGCGCCGGTGCCGGTGCCGAATAGTAAATGATAAATTCAATATCCTCTTCTGGCATTGTTCCTGCCACGAACGCTGCGCTGCTGTTATATCCCTGAATGACAGGCGAATATACCATATAATCTTTGCCTGCCGGAAGTTGCGCCGAATAACTTGCCGCAGCTGCCATCCCGTTAGCAGCATATACATAATGAACCATCAAAGTATGACGTCCATCTATCGGTATGTCTCTTGTCTCGTCTTCGTCAACCGTACCGTCTTCACTTTCTGCCGTTGCCATGTTTCTGATACCCGTCTTTCCGACATCCTCTTCCTGTATGATATAATTGTAATACACTGTAGTATACTCACCGGGTGCCAGATGTTCAATTGTATGTTCGCTCTGTGCCGGTGTTATCTCACCTTCCTCATTCACGTTCACTGCAACCGCTTCCCCTGACGCATTCTGCATCTGATCTGTAATCCTGATATCTGACAGGCTTACATTCCCGATATTTCTTACAGTCACGCCGAAGAGAACCTCCTCGCCCATCACATACGCCGTACCGTTTGCCGGTTTGTTTGCAGCATATTTCATAACGCTGAGTTCTTTATTTTCTACAACGGCTTCCCTAACCACATCTGAGCCCGGTTTTCCTATTGCAGTATTGCGGATTGTCTTCCCTGCATCCTCAGGCTGCACCACATAATCATATGTGATTTTTGCACTGCCGCCGACAGCAATAGGATCATTTACAATAAAGCTTCCCATTCTCTCATTCCACGCCGCTCCGGCAACATTGCTTATTTCGCCGGCTATTCCGGTCATGAAATCCTTTACGACAATATTTCTCAAAGTCGTATTGCCTGTATTTGTCACTATGATTTCGTAGCTAATCGCTTCGCCCACTACATATTTTCCGTCCTCAGCAGCGCCTTTGCTCGTAACATTTTTAGCTATTGTAAAGTCAGGATTCTGCTCGCCAATCTTAAGAAATTCTGTCTCATCGTATCCTGTTGTACCGTCTGACGCAACTGCTGTTGCAGTATTCTTTATGGCATCCGCCCTTCCCGGAAGTTTAAGGTCTTCTTCTTTTACCACATAAGTAAATGTGTATGATCTATCCTCTCCTGCAGTTAAATCCCCAACCATCAATGTATTTGAACCGGTTCCGACTACAGCATTTCCCGAAGCGCCATCCATAATATCTGTCAGCTTAATTCCCCGCAGTTCCACGTTACCTGCATTTTTAACAGTAATGTTAAATCTGATAGTTTCTCCAAGCTTATATGATGCTCCATCTTCTGGTGCATTTATGATAGTCTTGCTCACTTCAAGCTTCCTGTTCTCTATCACTATCGGAACAGGATTTTCAGGTTCTTCCTCATTCTCGATATCTTCTACAACTGCCGCATTGCTGATAGTCTTTCCGATATCATCTTTTTGAATCCTGTAACTGTAAGTAATGTTTCTTGTCTCCCCTCTCGGAATCTCAGCGACCGTAAAGGAATACTCTCTGCCCTGCTCCGTCAGGACCGAACCGTTGTATCCTGCGCCTTTTACACTGGTTGCAAGTATCCTATCACTTGCACCGTTCATGGTATCCTTTACTTCCACATCTTTCAATGTCACATTACCTTTGTTCGTAACTGCTATCTGGTATGAAATGGTATCCCCCACTTTATACATACCGGTCTCAGCATCAGGACTGGAAGTGATCGTCTTTACAACAGATACTTTCGGTTCTGCCGCCTCCACATTGATCGGTCCTGCAATATCCGTATCCGACACCTTATCACCAACAAATGCTGGTTCTCCCTGCGCCGTAGCCTGATTATAAAGTCCGTATCCCAGATCCTCTTCTGTCACCTCATATTGATACCTCAATACTTTTGCCTCTTCCGGTACGAGATCAAAGAGTTCTTCTCCTTCTATCAGTTCTGCTGTTCTGCTTCCACCTTCTGTTACTCCCGGTGTCTTTGTCGCCCACATTCTGTCGCCTACAGCTACGTCCTCCAGTGTCACATTTCCGGTATTTGTCACGGTTACTGTAAAGTCAACAATCTCGCCAACCTTATATTCTCTCTGTGCAAGCTGCTCCTCCGTCATCACGTTTCCGTTTTCATCCAGAACTTCCTTTACCAATGTAAGAGAACGTTCCTCGACTTCTTCGGCTATAACCGGATCTGTCTCCTGCTCTCCTGCCTGGGCTGTATTTGTAATCTTTTTGCCTTTATCCTCCGGCTGTACCACATAATCATAAGTAATGACTGCCGTATCGCCGATCGGAATATTACCCAGGCTGAAGGTCTTTGTGTTCCCATCCCAGGATGCAGTTTTAGCCTCATCTGTTATGACGTTTCCTTCTGCATCAATCCTCCTCAAAGCTTCTTTGTAACCACTAATACTTCCGGCGGTATTTTCCATATTATCTGCCACTTCAATACCGGAAAGTACGGTATTACCTGTATTTTTAACCGTGATCTCGTAGCTGATCGTATCGCCGGCCGCATATTTACCGTCTTCTGCACTTCCTGTGCTGATAATCCTCTTAGCTATCTCATAACTCGGTTTTTTTCCGGCGATCGGCAACGGATCAGTGCTTCCTGTCTGCTCTGGAACATCAGTTACATTTACTCTCACCTTATTCCAAACGCTGTTAGTATTCCCGATATCGTCCGGCTGTATTTCATAGGTATAATACAGATCTATCTTTTCATTTACATCAAGTTTTCTAAGTATAACATCCCCGTTAGCATCCGACGCAATTTCTGCATTTGCATTATTCTCTCCGGTAAGAACCGCATCATATTTTGCTTCTCCTGCCGCATTCTGCATCTCATCCGACACCCGAATATCGGAAAGGCTTACATTACCGTTGTTTTCCACAGTTACAACAAAAACTACCTTTTCCCAAAGCTGATAAGACGCCTCTTCCGCCGGCGAACTATTTACTCTCTTCGTTACTGTAAGAGACCTTCTTTCCACATCTGCACTATCAGGATTTTCCTTAATCTCGGTCTCTACATTGTCTACCTCTGCCCTATTATCGATTTTCTCACCCTTCGCATCTTCCGCCCGCACCTCATACTCATAAGTAATCACCGCACTGCTTCCAATGGCAATATTCGGAATCGTAAACTGCCCGTTTCCAGAATCCCATATACCATCAGATTCTTCTCCGTTCAATTCTATATTGGTGATTGGACCTGACGCATTTGTCATGGCATCTTTTACTATCACATTTTTCAGAGTAGTATTCCCGGCGTTTTTAACCTCGATCATATATGCAATCTTTTCTCCGATCGCATACTTTCCGCCTTCAGCTGTTCCTTCGCTTGTAATCCTCTTGGAAAGTTCTGCCTTCGGTTCCGCCTTTTCTACCTCGATCTCCGGTGCCTCATCTCTGCCTAATTCTTCTTCGCCGCTCTTCACAGACACGGAATTTATGAGTTTCTCACCGTGGTCGCTTTCATCCACTGTATATGAATAATGTAATGTTATAGAAGTTCCTGCTGCAAGGGACGCGATACTGCTGCTCTCTCCCCCGTTAAGCGACGCTTCTCTGTTTCCATTCATGGTATCGATGACATCAATATTCCTCAGTTCCACATTGCCCGTGTTTTCTATCGTCACCGTATAATGAATGACATCGCCGGCTTTATATGTATTGGTTTTCAAACTGTCCTCGTCCACAGCTATATCATTGATATCGGAAACCTCTTTCACCACCGAAAGTGAACGCTTTTCGACAACCGGAGGATCTGCAGGTTCTTCTTTCTGTTCGTTATCACCCTCTCCTGCTGTTGCCACATTATTGATTGTCTTTCCGGCATCCGCTTCCTTAACAGTATAAGTATAGCTGATCTCCGCACTTCCCCCTGCAGGAATCTCACTCACTTCAAAAACACCATTCTGCCAATTCAATGTTGCCCCGGAAATTTCCTTACCCGCCTTATCTTTTACGACAACTTTCGGATTTACGATACGGTCTGTTATACTAATACTCGCCTCTTTGCTTTCCTCTAACCTCATGTCGTCTTTTACTTCAAAACTATTCAGAGCAGTATTTCCGGTATTTCCAACTGTAATGAAATATGTTACTTCATCGCCGGCTTTATATTTCCCCTCTGCCCCTTTAGGACTGCCCGTAACTGTTTTACTCAGATTGAATCCGCTCTCCGGATCTTCAACGGGGATTGGTTCTGACTCCCCTCTGAATTCCTTTAGCCCTTCTTCTGTATTCACTGTTGCAGTCGCCACATTTATTAAATTTACTTTCCCGAGATCTTCCTCCTTAATCTCGTATGTCGCTGTAATTGTTTCACTATCACCAGGTGACAGCCTGCTTATAGTTCCCTCTCCGTCAATCTGCCTGACACCTCTGAATAATCCTGTAAAGAAATTCACAAATGCACTCTTTTCATCAATCATCGCATTTTCAAGCGCTTCTTCTACCGAAATATCTTCCAATGTTTTATTGCCGGTATTGGTTACGATGATCTCAAACGAAACCGTATCTCCGGTCGTAAATGCCGGCTTACCGTCTTTCTCTCCGCTTGCTCCCACAGGTGCGGAATCCGGATCATCCATATTCTCCCTTACGATTCTCTTTGTCACCGTAAGCTGTTCGTCAACGTCTTCCATCGGGATATCCGCTGTCTCTTTATTTTTCACATCTTCACCGGCTTTAACTGTTGCAGTATTTCTAAAATTCTCTTTGCCCAGATCGTCCTCATCCACATCATAGTGGGCACTTACAGTCACGATATGATCGCTGCTGCCTTCCGTTTTTGCCGGAAGTAAATCGATAACTGCCTTTCCATCTACTAATTCATAGCCGCTGCCATCGTCGATCACCGCACCTTTCAACGTATCTTCCACAACAATGTCAGTTAACGCCACATCTCCAATATTCGTTACCCTGATCTCAAATTCGATCGTATCGCCAGCTTGGTATGCGTCCTGACCTTCCGGCAGTTCAGATACTACCTCTTTGCGGACATCAAACCCTCTCCACTGGGCAGTCAATACAATATTCTTATCCGGCATCACGAAAGTACCTTCCTCATGGAGAACACCATTTGCTCCGATCGATGTATCATTCGCAAGCCAATATGCAAATTTCACATCATCTTTACTAAATTCGTTTGCCTCCACTGTAACCGGCTCTCCGGCTGCATAGGTATTCCCGTCGGTAACTGTACCTTTTCCGCCGTTTCCGTTATAGATCACACTATGCTCCAGATAATCAGGAACACCATTATCGTTCGCATCCAGAACATAATATATATCTACTGTGTTATTCGCGTTTATTTCTAGTACTTTTCCACCAGACTTACCAAACACTATACCATTTCCATTTCCGCGCCTAATATCAATAATATAGTTCTTATCTTTATATGTTTTATTGTTTTCATTACTATAAGGAATATCACTGCCGTAAACTGCTTCTCCAGAAACTGCTTCTTCTCCTACAATATTATTCCCATCATCACAGTAGTGGTATGTTACAATATAATTCTGATTATTTCTACCATAATATACCTTCAGTACAAGAGTTCCGTCCGCCTCAATAGTTCCGCTTTCTAATGATTCCCCTTCTACCTCTACACGATGAAATCCCTGATAATCTTTAAACTCCGCTGTAACTTTTGTTCCTGTCGTTCCACTCTTATGTTCAGTATCTTTAATTACATACTCGCCGGAGTTTAGACTATACTGATAATGCTCCACTCTATATCGTGTATTTGAATCCGGCTTCCACACCGCCCTATAAACAGCATCTTCCGTAACTGTTTCAGCAACCTCCGGGTTCCAGGCATCAAATATATAACCTGTTTTAATCGGATCTTTCGGTCTTGGAGTCCTACTGTCTGATGCAAGGTTTTCGAATACCACATCAGATGTATTCCCATCTATGTTTCCCGCATCCAAATTATATCTCACCGTATATGTCGCTTTTTTTTCATAATACAGTATAATAACGTTATCTTTCAGCCCCATTGTTATTGTCCGATCCTCAGGACATGCGTTCGCATACTTATAACCTTCAATTTCAGGTATCTCACTCTCCTCTACTTTGACTGTTTTTCCATATGCCTGCTCTCCAGTGGTTTCTTTTAACACTCCACCCGAAGATATATCCACGCATTTTACAGTATAAGGCATATTTCTCAAATCTATATGTCCATCCAAATGCCATTTGGGCGGATGAATTTCTGTACCGTTTTCTATAACCGGATAATCCGTCGCACCGCTGCCAACCTTTAATTCCCAGTCTTTAATCATCTCCAACGATATCTTATTATTTTTGAAACGTTCTAATCTTTCAAACAAACTCTTTGCTGTATCTATTTCCTCAGCTGTACCTATCATGCTGCCTTCCGGCTCCCTGATCGGAACATTCGGAATGCGCCCTACAGTAAACCAGATTTTTCCGTCAGTTCCAACTTTAATCTCACCGTTCAGATTAAACTCATTCCGTAATAACGCAATTATTTCTGTATCATCCTTAGTAACACCTGCAAATTCAACATAAACATAAACATCCGCTGCTGTTGAAGCTTCTGCTACAATAATCTCATAGGCAGTAGCATCACAATCAATAGTTGCCTTTCCCGCCTTCTTTGCCGTAATCATCTGATTTGCAGACTGCCCATCCTTTATATTCTTATTGGCTATTACTGAAACTACCGAAGTATCACTGCTTTTCCAGTCATGTGAATGTGTTATTCCGCAGTTTACTTCATATGTCTCTCCTACCGTCAGCTGAATCGTATCTGTCGCTGCCTTTGCCCTGCCTTCAACCACCTTCACCGCCGCATACACAGAAAAATGATTCGTTCGAAATTCCACATCCGTAGAATCTGTCAGCTTTGCATTTTTAACCTCATCCGCGCTGTCGCCTGAAATATGATAAACTTTTACATCATTCCCGGGTGAATCACCAGCAAATATATTACTGAGTTTGACAGTAACACCGCCGCCCGGCTGTACTGCTTTGCCGTCCTTTTTCAATGTGATGTCCACTGCCTTTATTTCCGTACCCTGCAGTCCCTCTGCTTCCAAAGCCATTCGGATTGCATCCTGAGCATCTTCCGACATATCAGAGGATACCGCTTCTACAACCGTTCCCTCAGGCATAACGCCCGCGACACTTGCAGCCACATCCCCTGTCGCCGTAAGCGTCTGCTCTGCCATAGCTGCTTCCGGTGCTGCCGTCGACTTGTAGTAAACCTTCACCACATTCCCCCCGGCATCCTCGCCGATCTTACCGTCCTTGTTTTCGACACGGTCCAGTACATAATTTTTCCCGTCATGCACCGTTTCATCCGCCACGGAGGTAAAAATAGGATCACCAAGAGCGCCAGTTCCCTCGGCTCTGGCGTCTTCATCCTCTACACCGTCATAGTAATAATAAACGACATAGTTATATGTAACTACCCCCCCAACTGTTTCCGAAATATCCTCCGATACTTCTTCCTCCGGTACCTTCTCCTGTACTTCTTCCTCCAGCACTTCCTCCGGTACTTCTTCTTCCGCAGGCTCCTGCAATTCACTCTGATCAGTTCCCTGCTCCGGTTCTTCCGTCGGATTCTCCTGCGCATCATTGTCGGTTCCACCTGTCTCCGCCCCTTCTGCGCCAGTCTCATCCGTAACTTTACTTGAATCCGTAACTTTACTTGAATCCGTTTCTTCCTTGACTTCCATAACCACTACTTCTTCTGCCGGACTGCTCACAGGCTGCTCAGTTTTGACAGCCTCGTTGTCTTCTGTAGCCCACAAAAATACATCAGAAGAGTTGATGCATGTTGTCACTATCAGAAGAAGCGCCAGAAAAAACGCGATCCATCTTTTAGATTTGAAGCATCTTCTCATTTTTTCTCTCCCCCTTTAATTATGAAATATTTATAGCTGCTTTTTGTCTTGCTATGTATGAAGTGTAGTTGAAAATCAAAAAAGGGTCAGAAAAAATCAATTTTTTTCATTTTTATAAATTTTTTTTAAAATTTTACTAAAAAATGAATCAAACTTCCCGCGGATATTACTTTTTTCCGTATTGACAATCCCACTCTATTCTCCGATAATCATATTGTAATAAGCTATACAGACAACAGAGGTGATTTATCATGCGAAAGGAGAAAGAGGGCGCCGGAAAACGGCGTTTTTTAAAGAAGTATGACGGCTTGAAGTACGGCTGGCTGAAGGAGACGAAAAAATTCCTGCTGCTGCTTGTGATACTTTTTATCGTCTTTCACAATCTGATCGGTTTTTCTTTTGTAAAAGGCCATTCCATGGAGCCCACTTTAATAGAAGACAACATTGTCCTCTACACGAGGATCCATCCGCAGTATCACCACGGAGATGTGGTATCCGTCCGGATTCCGTCCGGAGAATACTATGTGAAACGGATCATAGCAATGGAGGGGGACGTTCTTGATCTCAGGGACGGAAGTGTCTATCTGAATGGCGTGCCTCTCTCCGAGCCCTATCTCTGCGGTGAACTGACGCACGAGGATGACGGAATAGTCCGCTATCCCTACACCCTGCGGCAGGGGCAGATCTTCGTTATGGGAGATAACAGGGCGGAATCCATGGACTCCCGCAGTTTTGGCGCCGTAGGCATCCGGCAGATCAGGGGAAAGATCTGGTTTAGGGTCGGCAGATTTTTCATACAGAAGATATAAAAAAAGCCGGCAGCCGCCTTCTTTTGAAGACAGCCTGCCGGCTTTTTTTATATCTTTTCCTAAAATCCTATTGTCAATATCAGCTGAAGTTTATTCCCTGCCTGATCTGTTACATAGACGTTGATCGTATCCGACACGGCAGGCAGTGTCACACGTCCCGCCTCCTCATCCACGGAAATCACCTTTATTTCGTTTCCCTCCAGATCCAGCGCCTCTATCCCGGAAAAATCAATTCCCGAACCGTCATCGGAAAGATACAGATGAAGTTCATCCCCTTCCTTACTGCAGGAAAGCGCCGTTGGAACCTCCCGGTCCACTCCGGTGACCTTTACATACTGTGTCAGTGTCTGTCTGTTGATGAGCGTCACAGTGACCTCCATTTCCCCGTTTCTGGAAGGCTCTAAGGAATATATATGGGAATCCACTTCATAAACAGGAATATTAAATCCGTCTATCGATGCGCTCACCCTGTCCACCAGCATCAGGGAATCCACTGTCAGCCTGTAAACCGGATTAAAATTTCTCCCCGGCGTCTCATCCATATTTACCGTAAACGCAGCCGGTATAAACAGAAGCGGCAACAGTATAAAAAGCATCATGATGATCACCAGTATCGTCCGCTGCAGGGTAAAACGCTCCTTCCGGTAACTGCTGTAGGACGCCAGTACCTCCAGCGGGATGGAATTATTCTCCATCTCATTCGCTTCAAAAGCCCGCTCCAGAATCCGGCTCGCCTCTTCAAAAGACAGCTGCGGTCCGGATGATCTATGAAAAACTTTCATACGTAAAACTCACCTCCCTGCCGCTGAAGAATGCCTGCAAGATGTTCCTTGCCGCTGCGCAGATACCGTTTTACAGAACTTTGGCTGATCTCCAGAAGATCCGCTATCTCATTATATTTCAAACTTCGATAAAATCTTAAGATGATCACCTGCGCCTCTGTAAAGGGAAGTTTCAGGATCTGGTTCATGATATATTCCCGGGAATCCACCTGCACTACCATATCCTCAGGATTTCCGTCAGATGAAGGACTCATTTCCGCCTGTGACATCGCCAGTGCCATTTTATTCCCCTCCTCCGTGTCATCATAATATCCTCTCATTTCAGCATCATAGCGTTTCTGTTTTTTATGCAGTTGAAAGCATACCCGGAAATTGATCTGGTTCAGCCACGCCACAAGCAGCATCGGATCTTTCAGTTTGGTGATCTCCTTCAGCGCAATAATATATGTTTCCTGCAATGCGTCCTGTGCCAGATATTCATCTTTTAAATAACTGTACGCGAACTGGTACTGTTTCTGATATGTAGCCGCATAGAGCTCGGCAAAAGCATCACTGTCACCGCCTTGTGCATTGACGACCAGCTCTGCCATATAACTATAATCCAAAGCAGGCATAAGCAGTTTCCTCCCCCTCAAATGCTCAAAGCAATCACTACTCCCGGTCAAACCCACTATCAGCTGCAACATCATCAAAACTTTCATAGATCCGTTGGTTCGACAATGCGATAAGGTCCGTGATAGTCTTCACCTTTTCTCCCTCGCGGTAGGCAGAACCATACTCATACTGAATCTGTATATCCCCGGAATCCGCATTATGTTTTTTCACCTTTTTATCTACACGGGTCAGAAAGGTGTTCATTTTCTGAGAGCTGCCGTTTTCAAACAGTGCCAGAAATTTATTGCCGCCGTTCCTTCCCACAAAACACATATTCGCCGAAGAAGACTGCAGAATACCGGAAAATTCATAAATCATCTCATTCCCTCTGATATGTCCCCACAGCCGGTTGACCTCACCGATATTGGTCAGATCAAACATAATACACCCGATATCACTCGGAAGAGGTTTATCAAGATATTTCTCTATCAGCGTATCACAGCTGTACCGGTTGGCAATTCCTGCCACCGGATCGGAGGATACTGCAAAATCAAGCTCTCTGTAATCTTTCTTGAATGTGGAAAACAGGCTGAAATCCATAAAAATAAACAGAAACGTCATAACAAGCGCCGCCCACAGCAGTATGCAGAGCGCCCGTATATGCGGATCATTGGCTATCAGCTGATATAATTCATGGTCAGTGAAAATAATATAGAGCCCGACTGCCGTGAGAATGATAAAAAGTACCAGCTGGATCGTTTTAAATACATCAAATTTCTTCATGATTCCTTTTCCCCTGTTTACAGACACAAAACTTTTTTATAAACTTTAACAAGTAGTATACCATACTTTTATGAAAATGCCAAAAAATTTACAAAATGAAAACAGGCAGACCTTTTTACGGAGCCTGCCTGCCGGAGCAAAGTATCCGCACCGCAGATACCCTGCCCCATATATAAGGATAAAAGTTATAAAGTGGATACCCTCTTTAGATGGATCTGCACGGCTGCATCATCGCCCTTTATTTCGGGAAGCAGGATACCGCCTGCCATAAGCGCCGCTCCGGTATAAACGTTCTCCTCTCCCGCCACCTGATACTTTGCCTCTTTCGCAAGGCCGGCAAGCCTTATCCTTCTTCTCAGGGCATTCGGCTCCGCCCGGTATACCACACCCTGCACCAGTACCTGCTCCCCGTCCCTTGCCGCAAACTCCCAGATCGACATATTGTCCTCCATAGGATCACACAGCCTGTAGTAAAGCCCGTTGTAGATCAGATCCTGATTTTTCCTGTATGTTTCCACCTGCCTGAAAACTTCCTGTTTTTCTTCTTCGCTCAGCATATTTAAATCCAGTTCGTAACCAAAGCTTCCCGCCATTGCAACCGTTCCTCTCGTCCCGATCGCCGACACCCTGCCGGTCTGATGGTTCGGCACTGCTGAAACATGCGCTCCCACCGTGGAAACCGGATAAAAGAAACTTGTTCCATACTGGATGATCGTTCTTTCATAGGCATCCGTATCATCACTGCACCAGATCTGGGGACAGTAATACAGCATCCCCGCGTCAAACCTTCCTCCGCCGCCGCAGCAACCCTCAAACAACACATCCGGGAATTCTCCTGTCAGTTTCTCCAACAGTTCATAGAGTCCCAGTATATATCGATGCGGAAGTTCCAGCTGCCGGTCCTTCGGAAGCGTCGGCGTATACCAGTCGCACATATTCCGGTTGATATCCCATTTTACATACTCGATATTGTTTTCCCGAAGGATATTGCTGATCACCTCATATAAGTATGCGATGACCTCCGGATTCGCCATATCCAGCGCAAGCTGATACCTGCCCCGCATCGGGTTTCTGCCCGGTATGCGGATCGCCCACCCGGGGTGGTTTCTGTACAGTTCGCTGTCCTCCGAAACCATTTCCGGTTCCATCCAGATCCCGAACTTCATGCCCAGTCTGTTGATCCTCTCCACCAGCCTGCCCAGACCGCCCTGCAGCTTTTCCTCGTTGACAAACCAGTCGCCCAGACCCGATATATCCGAATCCCGCTTGCCGAACCAGCCGTCATCCAACACCATCATATCGATGCCAAGCTTTGCCGCCTGTTTCGCTATCTCTTCGATCTTTGTATCGTTAAAGTCAAAATAAGTTGCTTCCCAGTTATTGATCAGCACCGGACGTTTTGACAGTTTGTATTTTCCTCTGCACACATTGTTCCTGATCACCTGATGGAAGCGGTGCGAGAGTTCCCCGAAACCGTTCTCAGCGCAGGATAGGATCACCTCCGGCGCATAAAAGCTCTCGCCTTCCTCCAGTTTCCATGAAAAGGTATCCGGATGGATGCCCATCACAAGTCTCACCTGATCGAGCTGATCTCTTTCTATCTGCATCTGGAATCCTCCGCTGTACATCAGCGCGGCTCCGATACAGAATCCCTTTTTCTCCGAAGTTCCCCTTTCGCACAGGATCACGGCAGGATTCTGCTGATGGCTTGACATCCCTCTGTTGCTGCCGCTCTCCTGAATCCCGTGGATCAGCGGCACCCTCTCAACCTGCCTCTCCTTTGTGTGCCTGCCGTGGAAGTGGATCCACTCCCAATCCCCGTAGGGAAAATCCATACACAGGCTGTGCACCCTGTTTAAGATCACGGGCGTTTTTCCCCGGTTCTGCACGACAACGCTTCTTGTAATGATATCTTCCTTTTCCAGCACGCCGTATTTCAGTATAACTTTTACGTCCGTCGCCGTGTCTTTTAAAACAATTTCCAGCGTTTCCGCCTCTTCCTCTCCCGCATACACCGCGGGCAGTCCCGGAATCTGATATTTTCCCTTTAAGATATGATATTCCTGATAACGCAGATCCAGAGCACAGCTTCCGTTTTCATGGGTAACGGACACCGCCGGCACCCGAAAATCCCCCACGCCGCCTACCGCATACTCCAGCGGCAATGTATCAAGGGAATATGTTCTCAGATTTTCCGCTTCATATATATTGCCGGAAAACCCCACATCAGGATAATCCAGAAGATAATCCATCACATTGTCCGTTTTTGCTCCATACCATAAATGATTCAATACCCCGAAATGATCTGCCTTCATCTGGTAAAGGGTATTCGCTGTCTCAACATGAAACACACCATGTTCTACCGTTATTGCCATACCAAAACTTCCCTCCACTGTCTGTTTTTATTTCTATTGGTTTTATTGAAACCGGCACCCCTGCCGTTTTCAGCGGGGATACCGGTTATTCAAGTAATTATCATTATAGCATATTTTTCCAATTTACAACCGGCAGATAGCAGAAAGCTTCTGTTCTCAGTCACTGTCCGCAGTTCAGACATGAACCGGACACAGCTTCTTTGATTATCCTTTCACCGCTCCGTTTGCAACGCCGTTTAAGATCTGCTTCTGGCATACGATATAGAACAGCAGGATCGGAATGAGCGCCAATATATAGGAAGCAAACGCCAGGTTATAGTTTGTACCGAACTGCGTCTGGAAGTTCAGCTGTGCCAGCGGCAGTGTGTTGATTCCTGTACCTGACATGATAACAAGCGGTGTCATTACATCGTTCCATGTACCCAGCGCTGTCAGGATCGCAACCGTTGCATGCATCGGGGACATCATCGGGAAAATCACCTTCCAGTAGGTAGTCCATGTGGTCGCTCCGTCAATATATGCAGCCTCTTCCAGTGCCAACGGTATATTTTTTAAATATCCTGTATAAAGCATCACATTCATCGGCATATAGAATACCACATACAGCAGGATAACGCCGAGTCTGTTGCCCAGTCCCATCTGCGCCGTCTGTTTTACCAGAGGCATCATCAGGATAGCGAAAGGTACGAACATACCGCTTACGATGTAGAGATAGATAAACTTAAAACCCTTTCTCTCCGCCATGCCTCTTCCGATCGCATAGCCCGCGATGGAATGGATCACAATAGCGATGACGATGGTGGCGATCGTGATCAGAAGGCTGTTCCCGAGGGAGCGCCAGAAGTCGGTCACCTCCATAGCCTGTCTGAAATTCTCGAAACTCCATGTCGACGGGAACGCCAGCGCTCCTGCCACATCGTTTGTCATTTCACTGGGCTGCTTGAAGGCAATGATAAATGCCATATATAAGGGAAAGAATACGGTTATGGTGCCTAATATCAGAACGACCGTCAGCACCCAGTTTGTTCTTTTTTCTTCCTTCATTATAACTGTTCCTCCTTCTTATTCATGATCGTCAGCTGAGCCACGGTTATTCCTACTATTACAAGGAAGAATATCACTGCGTTCGCACTCTGGAAACCGAACTGTCCGCCGTCCATACCGTTTCTGTAGATCAGGTAGGAAATGGATTCCGTGCTCTGTGCAGGACCGCCCTTTGTCAGGGACATGATCTGGTCAAATACCATCAGAAGATTCTTTGTGCTGAGTACAAGGTTGATCGTCAAAAACGGGATCACAAGGGGCAGCGTCACTTTCCAGAATTCCTGCCATTTTGTCGCGCCGTCCAGATTACTTGCCTCATATACATCCTCCGGCACCGTCTGAAGGCCGGATATGTAAATAATGGTGTTTGTCGCCACCGCCTGCCATACGCCGACGATCAAAACACCGATCCATGCGTATTTCTCACTGGCAAGGATACTGTTCTGTATCCAGCTGATATTCAATGCGTTACCTACCGCCGGAACGATATAAGTAAAGAAGAAACTGAAGATGTAACCGATAACGAGCCCCCCCAGAATGTTCGGTACAAAGTAGATACCTCTGAGTGCACTCTTGAAACGGATCTGACTGTTCAGCCCCAGCGCCATGATCAGGCTCAGTACATTGACAAGCACTGTTCCCACCAGCGCGTATTTGAAGGTAAACAGGTAACTCTTGCCTACTCTGAGATCCGTAAACAGATCCTTATAGTTTCTGAATCCCACGTAGTCATAACCGCCGTAACCACGGTAATTGGTAAAGCTGTACATAAATCCCTTCAGCATGGGAAGTGTATTAAATGTGAAGAACAATAAAACTACCGGTATGGTAATTGCCCAGAATGTTTTTTCCCGGGTGGTCATTTTACTTTTCATAGTAAAACCTTTTCCTTTCTTTATTTTTTATTGTGCATTCTGATACTGCTGTACTTTCCAGATCAGATCCTTGTTATATCTGGTCCAGTCCGAATCAAACCGTGCCAGGAATGTATCAACGGCACTGTCGCTCTCGTCCAGCAGGAAAGTCTGGATCATAGCATCCACGCTCATCTCACTGGGATAGTGGTGATCCTGATAGTCCGTCATTCTGCCTGCCTCTATGTACGCTCTCATACCTTCCAGCTCAGCGGGAATTTCAAAGTCGCCTTCCTTGCAGGCGATACCGCCCTGATCGTCAAGGTATATATTGATCGTCTCATCCTCATAGAGGAACCGCAGTACTTCATACACCGCCTCTTTATTCTTTGTCTCTTTCATAACGCAGAACTGCAGGTCGATACCGGAGTTCAGTACATTGTCCTCTTCCGCCTCATTTGCCGGGAATGTAAAGGAGTCAATATTCATATCGGGATTTACCGATTTGATCTGAGGGATCGCATAGTTACCGATCGTATACATTGCGGATTCTCCTCTTGCAAAAGCGGTACATGCATCATTATAACCGTATGCGTAAGGATTGGGCTCCGCATACTGCAGAAGCGCTTCCGTCTTCTCCGCCACTTCACGGTAGTTATCCGTAAAGGTTGTATTTCCCTGATTCACCTGGGCACAGGTATCAGACGGTGTAAGGCCTACCGCCAGCGCGTTCCAGGGCGCCAGACAGGTCCAGGTGTCCTTATAGCCAAGATACAGAGGCTGGATGCCTTCTGATTCGATCTGTTCACAGAGCGCCGTAAATTCCGACCATGTTTCCGGGATCTCCCAGCCGTGCTCCTCAAACATATTCTTATTGTAGAGAACGCCCGCAGCATTCGCCACATAAGGAAGCGCGTAAATGCCGTCCTGCGGAATGAATTCCAGTTCCTTGTCCATGTTTGCATAAGCCTGTTTCACATCTGCCGTTACGTCCAGATCAGAGATGTCCATAAACAATTCTGCATCCAGGAAGTTGGAATAATTGATATCGCCGCCGATTCCTACGATATCAGGATAGTTCTCCCTGATAAATCTTGTTTTTAAAATCGTCATTGCTTCATTAGGCGAGTTGATCGTCAAATGGATATCATCATGGGTCTCATTGAAACGAGCCTCGATCTTCTCCATTGCCGCCACCGCCTCCGGTTTGTAAGACACTAACTCTACCTCGATCTTACCGTCCGATGCTGTCTGTCCGCAGCCTGTCAGACCTGCCACACAGAGCACAAGCCCGAACGCTGCTGCTGCTTTTTTGGCAATCTTTCTTTTTGACATATTTCCCTCTTCCTTCCTATGTTATTTTGTAACTTTTTTTGGTAATTTTATTTTAACATACCTTTATGCTATCAAAAATAGCACTGTTTTTCATATTTTATTCCAATATGCTATATTTCATGCTATAATAGCAAAAGATATCGCATTCGGATATATGCGCTGGCATTGAGCAGTGTCAAAAAGGGAAATATAATTTTTTGTCATGCCTGCATGTAAGAAAATTTATACTTGACTTTTTTGACAGGACTACGCAGTTACATAGTCCATGCGAACGCTCGACATTCGGAAAATCGCAGATTTTCCGAATGGCACTGCAGATTAACGGAAATCACAGCAAAAGGAGAACCTTTATGAGCAATATTTTCTTTAATATATTCCCCAGCGAGAATTTCATCGATCTGGATATGTATCAGCATGGTTATGAGCAGTGCGATCCCGGCCACTCCTTTGGTCCTCTTGCCCGAAACCATTATCTTTTTCATTATGTCATCTCCGGCACCGGCACGCTGATGGCGGACAATTCCAAAGGAGAGACGCAGACCTTCTCCATTAAGAGCGGCCAGGGTTTTTTGATCTTTCCCGGGCAGATCAATACTTATTTTGCCGATAACCGTCTTCCCTGGGAGTATATGTGGATCGAGTTTGACGGCCTGCGGGTGAAGGAAGCGCTTGATCTGACGGAACTTTCTCTGGATACGCCGGTATACCATCCCCATTCCAAAGAACTGCGGGAAATGCTGATGCAGGAGATGGACTATATTGTCCATCACCCCAAAGAATCCCCTATGCATCTGATGGGGCATCTTTATCTTTTTCTGGATTACCTCGCCCGCTCCGCCAAGCGGACCACGCCTGTGCACAGCAGTAAGATGAGCGACTATTATATAAAAGAAGCGATCAATTTCATCGAGCAGAATTTCCAGAACAATATATCCATAGAGGAGATCGCCGCGGTATGCGGCATCAACCGGAGTTATTTCGGCAAGATCTTCCGCAACACGGTGGGACGCTCTCCGCAGGAATTTCTGATGCATTACCGGATGGTAAAGGCGACGGAACTTCTGAAACTGACCTCGCTTTCCATTGCGGATATCGGTTCCGCCGTCGGGTATGAAAACCAGCTTCATTTTTCCCGGGCGTTTAAAGGCGTTTATAAAGTTCCGCCGAGAGAATGGAGAAATCAGCATAAATAAGAGTGGATATGGCAGGCAGGCGCCAGAAGAGCGCACTATACCGATAACGATTTAAAGAAATCTTAAAGACTTCATAAAAGACTTTTCATAGAGAAATTGATATGATCGTACAGAGTAATATTATCAGTCCAAAGTCGAAGGGGGACAGTCTTTTATGAGTATTTTCGCATTAAAATGCATCGCATTGTATCTGATGGTTTTAGATCATATCGGACTTTATTTCGAGAGTTATATGCCCTATGGGCTTTCTATGGTTCTGCGGATTTTAGGGCGGATGAGTTATCCGTTATTTTTGTTCTGTATGACGCAGGGATACCGGCACACAAGAAGCAGGAAAAAATATCTGCTGCGGCTTTATCTCGGCAGTCTGTTTATGACGGGGTTTATCCTGTTTGTGGACGCGTTTTTCCCCACGGAAGGAATGGGATACGGATATCACAATATCTTTTTATCTTTGTTTCTTGTGGGAATTCTGATCAGTACGATCGAGGCGTTTCAGAAGGATCGGAAAACAGGGCTGATCATGACAGGATGTGTTTTTGTTTCCCAGCTCCTGTACCATATCGCCCCCGATTTTCTGCCCGTGCTGCGGCATTACAGCGGAGATGTCCGCACCGGCATCATGCCCAATCTCGCACTCAATGAGTATGGACTGATGTTTATCATTCTCGGGCTCGGTATGTATTTTCTGTGGGAAAAGAAAGAAGTTTTTACTGTTGTCTATCTGCTCTTTTGCGTTGCGCAATACAGCGATGAAGCTTTAAATTTAAACGGCGAATTTTCCGAATTTCCTACTCAGTGGTTTATGGTGCTCGCCCTGCCTCTGATCCTCCGCTATAACGGAAAACGGGGCAGGAGTTTTAAATATTTCTTCTATATCTTCTATCCTGCCCATACGTTTTTATTGTTTTATCTGGGGAATTTTGTGTGGAAATAAGCCGACTGCAATTTTCCATCATCTGGCACAGGCTTCTGATACCGAGGCCTGTTTTTTCCTGTTTGAATCACTTCGCTGCTGCCATATTACATCTATCCCACAGTTCATCCCGATACGAAAATACTCCTTTTGTGATTTGCCTTACCTTAAAACCGGCTTTTTCATAGCACCGCTTCGCCGGAAGGTTTTCGGGAAATACATTCAGTTGGACAACCTGTGCCCCTGTTATTGTAAAGGCATACTGCAGGGCAAGCCGCAGCATTCTTTCACCGTACCCCCTTCCCCTTTTTGTATTATCCACGATCACATATTTCAAAAATCCTGTATTATTGCTTACATCAATACAATAGCAGAAAAAACCTGCCGGCGTACCGTCATCCTCCGTCGCCACATAGGCGCTGTCAGTCCAGTCCCGCTCATTCTCCCTCAATGTCCGATGCAGATTTTCCTTTGTCATGGGGTAAGGTATGTAATTGCCGCACCACATGGCGTGCGCCCTTTCGTTATCAATCCATTTTTCCAGATATGGATAATCTTTGTCTTCTATATAAGGTCTTATTCGCATGTTTTCACCTGTCTCCTGCACTGTTTTAAATATAAAAATTCCACATAAATTTATCTCTTATTAAAATATTCAAGCTTTATTACACCTGTAAGATAAATTCTAGGTATAATCTGCAAATGTAATATCAGGGCAATACTATATTTTGAGGGAAACAGATCAGCAGTGTCCCCTTTTCCACAGATATCCTGCTCTCTTTCCCGATAAATTCATTGCTCACTCCCAGCGGAAAACTGTTTGTCAAAGTTGCATTATGCAGCTTGTATTTCAAATTCCGCAGATACACTCCCACGGATTTCTCCGAATGGGAAAATACCGATACATAGCCGGATGCTCCCACATCAAAAACAAGTTCCCTGTCTGTGATCATCGTCAGCACGCAGTCTTTATGGAACAGATATCCCTGCATCTTATTCTCCGCCAGATAAGCCAGCATCTGCAGATTCGCGATCGTATGATCGAACCTTCCGCCTGTTCCACAGTAAATATAAAATCGATCATACCCTGCCTTTATACCCTCTTTTACTGCCATAAACATATCCGTATCGTCTTTCTCAGCGGGCAGTTTCAGCACGTTGCCTTTATCCGGCACATAATTCAGCGTATCAAAATCCCCTACGATCAAATCAGGATCGGTTCCTTTCTCTTCCAGATAATGCAGTCCCGCATCCGCCGCGATCACATAATCTTCTTTTTCCGGCTTAAAATCCAGTCCATAGTTTTCACCGGCTCCCACCACATAACAAATGCCCTTTTTCATCCAGCCACCCCTATCCTTCATCCGCCTTCTGCAAGCTTCTTGTTTTTCCGCAGACAGGTTATTTTCTATGCCCACTTCCAGCGCTTACAATACGTTCTCAATTCTAATATGTTTTTTATCATTCTTCTCCTTACGCCTCTGTCTTAGACATATTGCCTTCCTCTGACATACTGACGACCGCTTCCGGATTCTCTTTGAGAAACGCCGCGATCTCATCCAGGAACCTCTGCCCGTACTTATGCAGTTTATTTTCTCCGACTCCCGATACGCCCAACATCTCTTCCTCATTCTCCGGATGCTTTGCGCACATATCGATCAGCGTCTTATCGCTGAAGATAATATATGGCGGCATCCCTTCCTCCTTCGCGATTGTAAGACGAAGCTGGCGGAGCCTCTCAAACAGCTTATAACCTGCACCGGTGAGCGCATCCGTGCTCTTTGCCTTTTTCTTTTTCAGTTCCGGCGCTTTCTTCTCTTCCGCTTTTCTGATTCCGACATAAGCGTCTT
>Ga0137308_100343_pt1 | contig 83693 bp, 68 predicted proteins | sample Inofrocosms_June_FD_97181 | JGI IMG/M metagenome (GOLD analysis project Ga0137308, IMG submission 97181) | Mouse cecal microbial communities from Vienna, Austria - N-Acetylneuraminic and N-Acetylglucosamine D2O microcosms_June | ecosystem: Host-associated > Mammals > Digestive system > Large...
GCTGATTGCCATTCGCCTTTTCAATAAAAAACAGCTTTAATTGTCGAATTTACAACGATTTGAAGAAATACTCTTATGTATAAACAATTTAACATCTGCGTAAATCTGCCGGACGACGGCAAAAGAAAAAAAGCCGTCGTACAGCAGACGTACTTCTATGCTCTTAATGCGGCGGCTTAGACTAAGCCGCTGTTTTATTATGGCGGCTTCGGGAGGTAGCCGTCATGTTGATTACAGTTATCACGAATAGCAGATTGTCAAAAAAATCCTATTTTCTGCAACGGCATATTCCGGTCATAGAGATGAACACACAAATCATCATAATTACTTAAGTAACTCATATTACCAAACGCCTATGCGGTTTTATGCCTGCATGGGCGTTTGTTGTAATAGCCCCCTACTGGGAGGAAAGGGGGTGATGAGAAAATGAGGTATTCCGAACAATTTATGGAGCATATCGAATATGCCTTTGCCGCGTTCTGTAAAATCGTTCTCCGCAATGCGGCAATCAGCGCGTACCGCGATTTGGGACGGAAACAGAAGCATGAAGTATCACTTGACTATCTGATGTCGGAAACGTCTTTTGAACCGTTTGCAACCGATAACTATTTTGAGCAGTATGTTTATGAGAAGCCGACTGTTTTTGTCGTGCAAGGGAAAGAAGTCGTCGTTACAAGTAAACGGTTAGCCGACGCATTAGCTAACCTGTCAGAACAAAGGCGTACTGTTCTGCTGATGAATTTCTTCCTCGGTTACAGCGAAAGAAAAATCGGGAATGAATACAAAAGAAGCAGAAGTGCAGTCAACTACTGGAAACTGGCGGCATTGAAGCAGTTAAGAAAAGAACTGGAGAAAACAAAACATGAGGAATAAGAAACTGATACCCTTTGAAACCATTGAGAAAGCTGTTGCCGGCTAGCCGGAAGCCATAGACGCGGTACTGCGGCATTACACAGCGCGGATTAAATATCTGTCTACTTATCGCGGGCATATTAACGACGATATTCAAGACCGTTTGAAAGCACAGCTTATCAAAGCTATCCTGCAATTCCGTTTTGACAGGTAAGAAGTAGCAAAGCCAGAAAAAGCCGTCAAGGATAAAATGCACGCTTGCGTGTCCTTGACGGCTTTCCCTGTCTTTGCTGTTGGGCAGCCAAGAGAGCACAATCGGATAAACCGCTTACGCTCTCTATCCATTATGGAATGTTACGCGATAGAGTGTGCTTCTTGCTTGATTTAAGCGGCATTACAGAGAAGATAAGGGCAGGGGTAAGGGTTTTATACTCCCACCCTTAAAAATGAGGTTCTACTGCGTAACATAACAAACGATATTTTTATATTGCCGTTTCCATTCCGTTCTTTTCCATTCCGGAAACTCTGTCGTTTTGCTTTGCCCCCAAATGAGAGAGATTAGGGAAAGGATAGGAAGGGAATGGGTATTTGATTAAATCTGTATTTGGTATTTCTCTAGTTGTTTATATCTTTATTTAATTGCGTTGGATTTTCCAACGTAGGTTTTTCCAATGTTGGATAATCCAATGTAGGCTTTTCCAACATTGGAAAAGCCAAGATAGGCGGTCTATGCTCCCTCGGATAATTACCACAGGTTTGTTACGCAGTAGAAAGGCGTTTTTGAGGGAAAGGGTATAAAACCCTTGCCGCGCGGAAAACGTACCCGCAAAGCCGCTTGTATCAAGGCTTTCTCAGCCCCTACTGCGTAACAAAGAGCATGAAAAAAGCGGGCAAGAAACGCTTTGTTTCTCACTCGCCTTTTTCTGCACCCCGTATGGCAGCTACCCTATTTCAATTTGTTGGTTGATACTGTTTTATGAGTAACTACCATTTTGCCGCTCTTTTTTATAATAACGAATCAATAACATTCTCAATAATATTGATTACAAAAATCAAAATAAAGAAAGAGGCATCATAATAAAAATGAACAACATCGAACTTGCCATCTCCACAGATTTCATGGGAGAACAACCAGAACTGGAACAATTACATTCCATACTCAGGAAAATTGCAGATGCCGGAGTCACACACATTCACTGGTGTCATGAATGGGAAGGAGACTATATCTATTCTTCCTTTGAAATGCAGCAGATCAGAAAATGGATGGACGAATTCTCCCTATGAAGGACCTGTTGTGCTTGAAGTAAATTCCTATGATCCCGAACCTGAGATCTTCTTGAAGAAGGCATATGAGGCAGGGTGTTATTTGAATTCATTACTGTAAAATTGTTATTTACAAAATTCCGAGAACAAATCCTTAAAAAAAATGTAGTGATTAGACAATGACAATAAAAGCAACAACTAACCTGCTGAATACTTTGCCACTATAAAAAGAAAAGAAGAATCCCCGAATCGTGTTGCAGCACAATTCGGGGATTCGTTCCTTGTCCACATGGACTTGTGATTTCTTTTTGCCTATTGGCATTATAGCATATGATAATTTCTGTTACAAGATACATTTTTTCCAAAAAAATCAAAACACTCAATTTGTTTAGAATAAAAAGTGGGGATTACCCCCTTTTTAACGGCTTCTTACTTGCCATCCCGGCTTTTCTTGGATATTTAGCAGGTGTCAGATCACACTTTTCAACTACAAACAAATTGCGAAACAAATCCGAATCAGGAAGCGTAAAAGAAACCTGTTCCCCGATTCTTCCGCCTAATAACTGAATCGCATACTCAGCATCTTTCATCTCTTCTACGATCTTCTCAGACTTATAGGAGATAAACTTTCCGCCAACCTTAACATATGGAAGACAATATTCCGAAAGAACAGACAGATTGGCTACCGCCCTTGATACACACAGATCATACTGCTCTCTCAACTGACCAGGTTTTGCAAAATCCTCCGCTCTTCCATGAATTACATCAATATCACTCAAACCAAGCTCTTCTATTACTTCCTTTAAAAAATCAACCCGCTTATTCAAAGAATCCATCAAAGTCACCTTCAAGTGCGGAAAAGCAATCTTAAGTGGAATTCCCGGAAAACCACCTCCTGTTCCGATATCAATAACAGAAATCGGGAGATTATCTCTACTGTCATAAGCCTTCACAAGAGAAAGACTGTCGATAAAATGTTTCTTCATAACCTCATCAAATTCCGTAATAGCAGTTAAATTCATAACCTTATTTTTCTCTATCAGCATTTCATAATAAATAAGAAACTGCTCAATCTGAGAATCGGACAATATGATATGAAGTTCCTCCAAATCCTTATGAAACTGTCTAAGATCGTACTTTTGTAAAATATCAGCCATCTTCTATTCTCCCAGAAATAATGTAATAACATTTATATAGCATTTTTTACATATACAGGTATGAATTGATTCATGTTGTCTCACACTCTATGATAATGCTCCAAATAGATCAACAACACAGAAATATCAGCCGGCGAAACTCCGGAAATCCTCGAAGCCTGTCCTACCGAAACAGGCTTATAAGCGATCAGTTTCTGTCTCGCCTCCAGCCGCAATGAACTGATATCATTATAATCCAGATCAGCCGGAATCTTTTTCTTCTCCATTTTCTTATACTGCTCTACCTGACGCATCTGCCTTTCGATATAGCCTTCATACTTCACTTCAATCTCTACCTGTTCTATCACATCATCAGGGAGAGGCGTACGTTTCGGATCGATTTCTGCCAGTTTTTCATAGCTGAGCTCAGGACGGCACATAAGTTCCGCCAGATTTGTACCTGTCTTTAAGAGAGCACTTCCATGGGCAGTCAAAAATTCCTGATTCTCCTTAGCCGCACCGATAACAGTATTTTTCAGACGGTTAATTTCCTCTTCTATCATTTTTTTCTTGTGCAGTGTCTTCGTGTAGATCTCCTCAGAAACCAATCCTACCTCATAACCAATCCGGCGAAGACGCAGGTCGGCATTATCCTGACGCAATAACAGTCGATATTCTGCTCTTGACGTCATCATACGGTACGGTTCAAAGTTTTCTTTCGTCACCAGATCATCAATTAACACCCCTATATATGCCTGAGAACGATCAATAACAACCGGTTGTTTTCCAAAAATTGTAAGAGAAGCATTTATTCCCGCTATCAACCCCTGGGCAGCCGCCTCCTCATATCCACTGCTTCCGTTAAACTGTCCGCCGCTGAACAATCCTTTAATATCTTTAAATTCCAAAGTAGGATACAACTGTCTTGGATTAATACAGTCATACTCAATGGCATAGGCATTTCTCACGATCTTACAATGTTCCAGACCAGGCACAGTGCGGTACATTGCAAGCTGCACATCTTCCGGAAGAGAGGATGACATACCCCCTACATACATTTCACTGGTATGAATTCCCTCCGGTTCAATAAAAACCTGATGCCTTTCCTTATCGGAAAACTTCACCACCTTATCTTCAATAGAAGGACAGTACCTGGGGCCTGTTCCCTCGATAATCCCCGCATAAATCGGTGATCTGTCCAGATTTGATCTTATAATATCATGTGTTTTTTCATTCGTATAAGTCAGCCAGCAGGAGACCTGGTCTATCTGTACATCTTCCGGATCCGTGGAAAAAGAAAAAGGAATCACTTTCTCGTCTCCAAACTGCTCTTCCATCTTACTGTAATCAATCGAATTGCCATCCATTCTAGCCGGCGTACCGGTTTTGAATCTTCTCATCTCTATGCCAAGACTTTCAAGAGATTCCGTCAGATGATCAGCAGCCTGCAGGCCATTCGGTCCCGTATAGGTAATGGCTTCCCCACACAGACATCTCGCTTTTAAGTAAGTGCCGGTACACAAGATAACCGCTTTACACTCATAAACAGCACCCGTAAAAGTCATAACACCTGTTATTATCTTAGTAGCAATACATTCTTCACCTGAATAACAGTTGTAATCTTCTGTTAAGATCTTACAGACCTCCGCCTGCTTGATCGTAAGATTCTCCTGATTTTCCAAAACCTTACGCATTTCTCTGGAGTACTCTGCTTTATCTGCCTGCGCACGAAGAGAATGCACGGCAGGACCTTTTGACCTGTTTAACATCTTCGACTGGATAAAAGTCTTATCAATATTTTTACCCATCTCTCCACCCAGAGCATCAATCTCACGGACTAGATGCCCTTTTGAAGTTCCTCCGATATTAGGATTACAGGGCATTAAAGCAATACTGTCCACACTGACCGTAAAGATCACCGTCTTTAATCCCAGTCTTGCACACGCAAGCGCCGCTTCACATCCAGCATGTCCTGCTCCGACTACACATACATCTACTTTTTCCTGTACATAAGATTTATCAAACATCTTTGGCATATTGTGTCCTCTATTTATTTACCCATACAAAATTTAGAGAAAATCTCATTCACAAGATCATCTCCCACTTCTTCTCCGATAATGCGTCCAAGCGATGCATATGCACTCATCAGATCAATAGAATAAAAATCTTCCGGCATATCCATTTCCAGACTTTTCTCAACCTGATTCATACTGTCAAGAGCTTCCCTGATCGCCTCTTTATGGCGCATATTCGTGATATACACCTGATCATTATACAATATTTTCCCGTGAAAGAACATTTCTCTGATCAAATCCATAACTTCTTCCATACCGGAATCCATTCTGGCAGATGTCTTGACAATTTTCACTTTTTCACAAAGGGCAGCGCATGTATTCCTGATTTCTTTTAAAATCTCATCTTCACATACGACTTCTTCAAGGTCCGACTTATTCAGCAATACGATCGTATTCTTATCCCGTATCATACGCATGATATCCCGATCGTTTTCATCCAGTGGAAGGGAAGAATCCACCACGTAAAGGATCAGATCCGCATCTGCAGAAATCTTTCTCGCTCTCTCCACACCAATCTTTTCCACCACATCCTGTGTATTGCGGATACCGGCAGTATCGACGATATTTAAAGTAATACCACCAAGAGAAATAACTTCTTCCAGCGTATCTCTGGTTGTTCCCGCGATATCTGTCACGATCGCTTTCTCTTCTCCTACCATCAGATTCAAAATAGAAGATTTACCCGCATTCGGTTTTCCCACGATCACTGTATTAATACCCTCCCGCAGCATTCTCCCGTCATCTGCAGAATGAAGCAGAGCGCGCAGCTCACTGCTGACAGATTCTGTTTTTTCTGACAGTCTGTCATGGTAACCGTCCAGACTGATATGTTCCGGGTCATCCAGAGCAGATTCTATATAAGCGATTTCATACAGGATATTTTCCCTGAGTTTTCTTATTTTATCGGATACGGAACCTTTTAGCTGCTTTACAGAGGACTGCAGGGCAAATTCATTTCCGGCATGGATGATATCCATAACGGCTTCCGCTTTGGACAGATCGATTCTTCCATTTAAAAAGGCCCTCTTCGTAAATTCTCCAGGCTCGGCAATCCTTGCCCCCGATTTTATAACAGTATCCAGAATCTTTCTCATCATAAGAATACCGCCATGACAATTGATCTCCACCGTATCTTCCGTCGTATAACTGCGGGGAGCCTTCATCACCGTGACCATAACCTCATCTATGATCGTTTCATTCTCTTCTGTTATATTGATATCTACTATAAATCCATAGTGTATCGTATGAGTGGCATACCTTGTCAACGCTCTCTCGTTCTTTTTATTTCTGTATATTTTATCAACGACTGTAAACGCCTGATCACCGCTGACACGTATGATGCCGATTCCGGAATCAGACATGGCTGTCGCGATCGCCGCGATCGTGTCTGTTTTCATATTTCTTATAACCTCATTCTATATAAAATTAAAATTAATCGACTTTCGCCAGACGGCAGGCTGAGCATGATGGATGTTTACTATAATATATACTAAAAACGGCAAGATTGAAATATCCTGCCGTTTTTTAACTTATTTAATATTATCTGTTTCTGTCATACTTCTTTAAAACAACCACCACATGTCTGAACGGCTCATCCCCTTCGCTGTGTGTTGTAACATACTTATCATTCTGGAGTGCGGAATGTATGATCCTTCTCTCGTAAGGATTCATCGGCTCCAAAGATACCGGTCTCTTCGTCCTCTTAACCTTATAGGAAATATTCTTTGCCAGATTCTCAAGGGTTTCTTTCCTTCTCTGACGGTAATTCTCGGTATCTACCTTAACTCTGATATAATTCTCAACATTCTTATTCACTACCAGCGATACAAGGTACTGCAGGGAATCCAGTGTCTGCCCTCTCTTACCGATCAGCACACCCATATCGTCACCGCTCAATTCGATTTCCATGGAATTCTCGATCTCGTCATATTTTACATCCACAACAACTGTCATATCCATGGCTTCGAAAACATCTTTCAGGAAATCCCTGGCGGTATCCTGTATGGAAGATTTCACTCTCGCCTTGATAATGGCCGGCTTCGCGCCTATTCCCAGAAATCCGGAGGAACCTTCTTCTACAACTTCATATTCCAGTTTGTCACTGGTCACGGTAAATTTCTGACACGCTTCCGTGATCGCATCGTTCACTGTCTTTGCGGATATTTCAATAAATTCCATAAATACTAAATCCTCCATTCCTACACAAAATCAATCTATAGTTAACGACATTAGAAATTTCGTTTACTATAACATATCACACCAATGCTACTTATTATTCTTCTCGTTATACTGCTTCACCATGTTAGCCTTGGACATCATACTTCCGGGTTTGGCATTTTTGTTATAATACTCTGTGGATTTCCTCACTGCTTCTTCCTTCTCCTCAGCTGTCATGGAAGGAGTGGACGACGCTTTGGCAGCAGTGCTTACCTTCTTCGTATTCATATTGGCGTAAGCTGCCATCTGTTCGGCTTTTACACCTGCTTTTTCCATTTTCTTCTTAGCCTTAACTTCATTCTTCTTAATGATCTCGTCCAGATCCAGCTTATCAATATGCTTATTGATCACAACCTGCTGGATACTTCTCACGACAGCACCGGCTACCCAGTAAAGACCAAGACCTGCAGGCAATGTATAACAGAAAATAGCAGACATGATGGGCATCATCATATTCATTGTCTTCATGGACTGCATCATGGTATTCTGTGTATCGTTCTTATTGTCCGACTGGGTCTCCTGCTGCGGCATCAGCTTCAAATTGATCCACTGGGTCACAGCAGACAGAACAGGAATCGAGACGGCCGCCAATACCATCAGATAAGAACCTGCGCTGATAGCCTCTTTCATAATATAGGAAGGCGAATTACCGATATTCAATCCCAGAAAGTTATTATACTGGTTCAATAACCCAAGCGTATGATCCACATCTTCCGACAGATTCGGAAATTTATCTTTGATGCTGAGCCATTCCGCCGTCGATGACTTGTTCAGCACATCAATAAAAGTATTCTGCACGTAAGTAGTGACACCGTTTATAAAAGACTCATTCTCAAACTGTTTGCCAAAATAACCGGCCTGAGAAAATGTTTTGATAAATTCCGTGCTCCCGGCCTGTGCGATCAGGTTGTCCACCAGAGGAAAGAAGGCTTCTTTGATCTTATCTACATAAGCGGGCATATTGTTGATGACCCGGTAGAGAGCAAACAGAATCGGCATCTGGATGATCAGCTGCAGACAGTTACCGGTGGGCGAAACGCCGTACTTCGCATAAATGGCTTTCGTCTCCATATTCATTGCCATCATGGCATCATTGTCTTTCCTGTTCTTATACTTGGCCTGAACAGCCTGCAGTTCCGGATTCATCTTCGCAGATAATTTGGAGAACTTCTGCTGCTTGATCGTGAGCGGCATCATAAGAAGATACATTACGATCGTAAACAAAATAATAGCAAGTCCAATATTAGGGATACCGATCTTATCAATAATAAAGAAGATACCCTCCATAATATAACCCAGAAGCTTTGCGATGGGACCGAGTATCTTACCGGGATCCTGGGTTAACAAAATATTTGACACTATCGATTTACCTCCTTGAAATCATGTTTTCTCAACTGTTTAAATCTTCCTGTTCTTTGAGATGTAACAGTTTAGCCTGCGGCTTCCCTGTTACGGAACAGGGTCATAACCACCTTTCGAAAAAGGATTACATCTGCATATTCTCCAAATCGCCATCAATCCGCCCTTAAAAGCGCCGTATTTCTCAACGGCCTCCAGTCCGTATTCGGAACAGCTCGGAAAATAAGGACATTTTGTGCTTTTCATCGGAGAAATATAGCTTCTATAGAATTTAATAAGATAAATTAGTAATTTTTTCATATCAATTTCTAAATCTACACTTCGTCACAAAGAATGTGATGAAGGCCCGAAAGATGTAATAATGCGCTTTCGATCTCAAAATAACCTACCGAAGCAGCACTTTTTCTTGCAACGACTACTATATCTAAACCACTATTAAATATATTCTCGTGTAGCCGGTAACTCTCTCTCACCAGTCTGGCGAACCTGTGCCTTACGACGCTGTTGCCCACCTTCTTACTGGCGGATATTCCCAGTCTGTTTCGCTGTGTGTTGTTTTTCAATACATACATTACCAGATACTTGTTTGCGTAACTTTTACCATTTCTGTAAACATACTGGAAATCATAATTCTTCTTTAAAGATTCTGAAAAAACCATCTTTCCTCCCAAATCTATAGCAAACCCCATTATGCTCAGTCTGCCGCATAATAAATTACAACTTACATGAAATCAGGAGAAAAAAAGGCCACATAAATGCGGCCTATGCTGATAATCTCTTTCTTCCTTTTGCACGTCTTGCAGCCAGAACTTTTCTTCCGCCGGCAGTACTCATTCTCTTGCGGAATCCGTGAACCTTGGATCTCTGCCTCTTCTTGGGCTGATAAGTCATTTTCATTTCGATGCACCTCCTTCTATGAAACCTTAATTTATATATAAGGTAGTTTTATTTTACAAATATTTGAAAAACAACATGTTGATTATATATAATTCACCGGGAAACGTCAAGTAAATAAGCCCATTTTTTCAATATAAAATAAAAGAAAAAGGCTGAAAAACCATACACAATATCCACAATCATGTGTATAACTTGTGCATAACTCCTTCATAAAATGGACAAGGTCCTGTTTTTCATTCAAAAATGCGGTGTTCATAATGTTTATATCTGATTTCACAGTTATCCACAGGTCTTTGCATTTACTGCAAAGGCCGTGAGAACATATAAAGGTTGAGAAGAATCTGGCCTCTTTGCCGAAGGCAAACCTGGAATAGGCCAGATTCCGCAACTATGAAGCCAAAGGCTGAATAGTTGCGATCCATCTGACATTCATTTTCAAGTTGCTTTTCTCCATAAACATGAAGATGTGGACAAACCTGTGGATATAAATATTATTTTGTGGACAACTTCATTTGAATTTTTAGAATATTTATATTAATATATAGTGTAGGAGAGTTTCGACGTAACATAAAAAATGAGGTTTATCAAAATATGGATTCAATCAAAGACAAGTGGGATTTAATAAAAGAGACGCTGCGGGAGGAATATGAGCTTACGGATATTTCCTACAATACCTGGATCGTTCCTCTTAATTTCTATCAGGTAAAGAATAATGTGGTGATGATCATCATCCCTTCCGATCAGGCTCACGCTCTCAACTACATCTCTTCCAAATATAAAAGTTATTTTCAGGTAACCATATCGGAGATGATGAACCATACCTACGATATCGCTTTTATTCTGGAAAAGGATGTGGTGGAAGGCTCTCTTGACGAAGACGACCCTGTCTATAATATGAAATATGAGCACGCAAACCTGAATCCAAAATATAAATTCGATACTTTTGTCGTAGGCAGCAACAACAAATTCGCCCACTCGGCTTCTCTGGCAGTAGCCGAATCTCCGGGCGAAATATACAATCCTCTCTATATCTATGGAGGAGCAGGTCTTGGCAAGACGCACCTGATGCATTCGATCGGGCGCTTCATACTGGAACAGAATCCAGACATGAAGGTCCTTTATGTAACGTCGGAAGTGTTTACCAACGAAGTCATCGACGGCGTCAGAAGCGGTGATATCGTCAAGATGAATAAATTCCGTGAAAAATACCGGACTGTTGACGTACTTCTGATCGATGATATCCAGTTCATCATCGGCAAAGAAAGTACCCAGGAAGAGTTTTTCCATACTTTTAACACGCTGCATTCCGCCGGAAAGCAGATCATCCTTTCCTCGGACAAGCCGCCAAAAGATATGGAGATTCTCGAAGAAAGGTTCCGTTCAAGATTCGAGTGGGGTCTGATCGCGGATATCCAGCCGCCCGACTATGAGACGAGGATGGCGATCCTTAAGAAAAATGCGGAAGTCTATCCGAAAGAAATAGACGATGAAGTTTTTCAATATATAGCAAACAACATCAAATCCAATATCAGAGAACTGGAAGGCGCTTTTAATAAGATCCTTGCCTTTTCCAAATTAAACAAGGTGGATATCAATCTGGCCTATGCGGAAGAAGCACTCAAAGACGTGATAGACCCGAATCTGCCAAGGGAGGTCACCCCGACGCTGATCATCAACGTTGTGGCGGAACATTTTAACGTCAACCCGGCAGATATCACCTCAAAAAAGAGGAACTCCGAATTTGTACTGCCAAGACAGATTGTCATGTATCTGTGCAGAACCATGACGGACACGCCGCTTGCAGGTATCGCCAAGATCCTGGGCAAGAAAGACCACACCACTGTCATCCACGGAATCAAGAAAATAACAGAAGGCATAGTGGAAAACGAAGAACTCAAGAATAAGGTGGAACTGATCAAGAAGAAAGTAAGTCCTTCATAACGTTTCTTATCCACATATAAGGTGATAATACTGTGGTAACACTGTTGAAATCCGGTGGAAAAGAAGTTGATATCGTAAAAGAACAGTTTTCGTGCATTCCGTACAGCAGAAAGCCGGTGTTGATAATTTAAGATTTATGATCAGGTTATCCGGAGTTTTTCACACGGTTATTCTTTTACTTTTCTGCTGATAAATAGTATAATAGACGGGGTTATCCACTTATCAACACCTGTTATTACTAAGACTATGAAATAAATTATTAATATATTACCTGATGGCAGCTCAAAATTTTTGCACATATACAAGAAAGGAACCTATACACATTATGAAGATTGTATGTTCAAAGTCCAGTCTCTTAAACGGAGTACAAACTGTTTCCAAAGCCGTTCCCAACAAGACGACGATGTCTATTCTGGAATGTATTCTTGTAGATACGAGAACCGGTGAGATCAAACTGACTGCTAATGATATGGAACTTGGTATAGAAACTGTCATTGACGGTGAGATCATAGAGAAGGGTATTATCGCGTTAGATGCCAAAATTTTTCTGGAGATCGTAAGGAAACTTCCGGATAATGATATCACGATTGAGACGGATGATTCTTTTAAGACGACCATTACCTGTGAAAAGGCCAAATTTAACATTATCGGGAAATCAGGAGAAGATTTCTCTTTCCTGCCGGAGATCGAGAAGAATGACTGCGTGATGCTGTCCCAGTTTACTTTGAAAGAAGTGATCAGACAGACGATCTTTGCCATTTCGGATAACGATAATAACAAACTGATGACAGGAGAATTATTCGAGATCAGTGACAATACGTTGAAGGTGGTTGCGCTTGACGGCCACAGGATCTCGATCAGAAGGATACTGCTTAAGAATTCTTATGATTACAAGAAAGTGGTCGTACCCGGTAAGACATTGAATGAAATAAGCAAGATCCTTTCCGGCGATATGGATAAGGATGTGAGCATTTATTTTACAAGTAAGCACATTTTGTTTGAATTCGATAATACGATCGTTGTTTCCAGACTGATCGAGGGCGAGTATTTCAGGATTGAACAGATGCTGTCCAGCGATTACGAGACAAGAGTGCGAATCAACAAAAAGGAATTGCTCAACTGTATCGACAGGGCTACTCTGCTTGTAAAAGAAGGGGACAAGAAGCCTGTTATCATGAGTGTTATGGAAGGCATGATACAGCTGAAAATGAATTCCACTGTCGGAAGCATGGATGAGGAGATCGATATTGACAAGGAAGGGAAGGATCTGATGATCGGATTCAATCCAAAGTTCCTGATCGATTCCCTGCGCGTGATCGAGGATGAAGAGATCAATCTGTTTATGGTCAATCCGAAGGCTCCCTGTTTTATCAGGAATGCGGAAGAGACTTATATCTATGTGATACTGCCGGTGAATTTTACGACGGTGAATTAAGGAAGCATACTCTGAAAGTTGGTTCACGATAATCAAAAGTTGATGGGAATAAGATAGAAAAATATGGAAATAATAAAGATCAGGGACGATTTTATCAAGCTGGGACAGGCGCTTAAGCTGGCAGGTCTGGTGGAATCCGGTGTGGATGCCAAGATCGAGGTACAGGAAGGACAGGTTAAGTTAAACGGTGTTGTGGAGGTGCAGCGCGGTAAGAAGGTTCATCCGGGCGATGTGATAGAATACGGCGGACAACAGGTTAGGGTAGAGAACTGATGATTATAAAATCATTGGAAATTGCAGATTACAGGAATTACGACTCTTTACATATTGATTTCAGCAGCGGCACAAATATTCTCTATGGAGATAACGCGCAGGGTAAGACGAATATTCTGGAAGCGATCTACATGTCGGCTACTACGAAATCCCACAAAGGAACAAAGGATAAGGACGTCGTCAATTTCAGGAAAGAGGAAGCGCATATCAGGACTTATCTGGAAAAAGAAGGTATAGAGACGAGAGTGGATATGCATCTTCGGAAAAACAAGTCCAAGGGAATTGCGATTGACGGCCAGAAGATCAAGAAAGCGGCACAGCTGCTTGGTTTGTTGAATGTTGTTTTCTTTTCTCCGGAAGACTTAAGCATCATTAAGAATGGTCCGGCGGAGAGAAGAAGATTTGTGGATATGGAATTGTGTCAGCTGGATCAGTTCTATCTCTACAACCTGAACAATTACAACAAGATTGTAAACCAGCGCAATAAGCTGTTGAAAGATATGTATTTCAATCCTTCTCTGCGCGATACCCTGAATATATGGGATTCGCAGCTTATCTCTTTCGGAAGTAAGATCATAGAGAGAAGGCAGCTCTTTGTGGAGCAGCTGAATGAGATCATATTGGAGATACACAGGAAACTGTCGGGCGGCAGGGAGAATCTCGTCATTCAGTATGAGCCGGATGTGCTCATAGATGAGTATGAGAAAAAGATGTCGTTGAATCAGGAGCGGGATGTCAAGTTAAAGCAGACCAGTACGGGGCCGCACAGGGATGATTTCAGTTTTGTGGTGGGAGATATCGACATCCGCAAATTCGGATCCCAGGGGCAGCAGAGGACGGCGGCGCTTTCACTTAAGTTATCGGAGATTGAACTGGTAAAGAAGATGACCAGAGATAATCCGGTGCTCCTGTTGGATGATGTTTTGTCGGAGCTTGACAGCAACAGGCAGAATTATCTGTTAAGTACGATTGGGGATATTCAGACGATCATCACCTGTACGGGGCTGGATGAATTTGTGAATAACCGATTTGAAATCGACAAAGTTTTTCATATAGAGAGTGGTAAAATTATAGTATAGCTATTTATTGATACAGGCTGTATGGTCAGCCGAAAAGCGTGGATAGCGGCGTTGAAGAAGGGCATGGTGAATATGGCTAACGAATACGGTGCAGATCAAATACAGATTCTGGAGGGTCTTGAGGCAGTCAGGAAAAGACCCGGTATGTATATAGGCAGTACGTCACTGAGAGGACTTCATCATCTGGTGTATGAGATTGTGGATAACTCGGTTGACGAGGCGCTGGCCGGTTTCTGTAACACGATCTATGTTACGATCAATCAGGATAATTCAATCACCGTGGAGGATAACGGAAGAGGAATTCCTGTGGGGATCAACCACAAGGCGGGTATTCCCGCTGTGGAAGTGGTATTTACGATTCTTCATGCCGGCGGAAAATTCGGCGGCGGAGGATATAAGGTATCCGGCGGCCTGCATGGCGTGGGAGCTTCCGTGGTCAATGCGTTGTCCGACTGGCTGGAAGTGGAAATCTGTGCGGAAGGCAAGGTGCATAAACAGCGCTATGAGAGAGGACATGTGTGTTATCCGCTTAAGGTAGTGGGAGAATGTGAAGCCGATAAGACGGGAACGAAAGTGCACTTTATACCGGATAAGACGATTTTTGAGGAGACTGTTTTTGACTATGATACGCTCAAAACAAGGCTTCGGGAGACGGCTTTTCTGACGAAAGGTTTAAGAATTGTTCTTATTGATGAGAGAGAAGGGAAGGAACAGAAGAAAGAATTCCATTACGAGGGCGGTATCAAGGAGTTTGTTACATATCTGAATAAGAGTAAGGAAGCATTGTACAACGACGTTATGTATTTCGAGGGCAGCAGGAACGGCGTGTATGTGGAGGTGGCCCTGCAGCATAATGATTCCTATAACGAAAGCGTATATACTTTTGTCAATAATATTAATACACCGGAGGGCGGTACGCATCTGGTAGGTTTCAGGAATGCGCTGACGAAGACTTTTAACGATTATGCACGCACTAATAAACTGCTGAAAGACAGTGAAGCGAATCTTTCCGGAGAGGATATCAGGGAAGGTTTGACGGCTATTATCAGTATAAAGGTGGAAGATCCGCAGTTTGAAGGACAGACGAAACAGAAGCTGGGGAATTCGGAAGCCAGAGGAGCGGTTGACGGTGTGGTCAGTGAACAGCTCACCTATTTCCTGGAGCAGAATCCGTCGGTTGCCAAGACGATCTGCGAGAAGTCGATTCTGGCGCAGCGTGCCAGAGAGGCGGCCAGAAAGGCGAGGGATCTGACAAGGCGTAAGACGGCGCTGGAAGGGAGCGCTCTTCCGGGTAAGCTGGCGGACTGTTCCGATAAAGATCCTAAGAATTGCGAGATCTATATCGTGGAGGGAGATTCTGCAGGCGGTTCTGCCAAGACTGCCAGAAGCCGTGCGACGCAGGCTATTCTACCGCTTCGCGGTAAAATCCTGAATGTGGAAAAGGCGAGACTGGATAAAATTTATGCCAATGCTGAGATCAAAGCCATGATCACGGCTTTCGGCACGGGGATTCATGATGATTTTGATATCAGCAAGCTGCGGTACGACAAGATCATTATTATGACGGATGCCGATGTGGACGGGGCGCATATCGCTACGCTGATGCTGACTTTTATCTATCGTTTCATGCCGGAACTGATCAAGCAGGGACATGTGTATCTGGCGAAGCCGCCTCTCTATAAACTGGAGAAAAACAGGCAGGTGTGGTATGCCTACAGCGATGAGGAACTGGAAAAAATCCTTACGGAAGTGGGACGCGACCAGAATAATAAGATTCAGCGGTACAAAGGTCTGGGAGAGATGGACGCGGACCAGCTGTGGGAAACTACCATGGATCCGGAGAAACGTATCCTGCTTCGTGTGAATATCAACGAGGAAGAAGAGTCGGAGGTGGATCTTACCTTTAACACGCTGATGGGTGACAAGGTGGAGCCGCGCCGGATCTTTATCGAAGAAAATGCGAAGTTTGTAAAGAATCTGGATATATGATAATGAAGGGTTACCGGAAAGGAACATTGTTACAGGATGGATGATAGAATTTTTGACAAGATTGAGGAAGTAGATCTCAAAAAAAAGATGGAAGATTCTTACATAGATTATGCCATGAGCGTTATTGCGGCCCGTGCGCTTCCTGATGTAAGAGACGGTTTGAAGCCGGTACAGCGCCGGGTTCTCTATTCCATGATCGAGTTGAATAACGGCCCGGACAAGCCTCACAGAAAGAGTGCCCGTATCGTCGGTGATACGATGGGTAAATATCACCCCCACGGTGACAGTTCCATCTATGGAGCACTTGTTAATATGGCGCAGGAATGGTCTACCAGATATCCGCTTGTGGACGGACACGGAAATTTCGGTTCCGTGGACGGCGACGGAGCGGCGGCCATGCGTTATACGGAGGCAAGGCTGAGCAAAATTTCCATGGAGCTTCTGGCAGATATCAATAAAGATACCGTTGATTTTGCTCCCAACTTTGACGATACGGAGAAAGAACCCAAGGTTCTGCCCAGCCGTTATCCGAATCTGCTTGTAAACGGTACTTCCGGTATTGCGGTTGGTATGGCTACTAACATACCGCCTCATAATCTGCGGGAAGTGATCAGTGCGGTAGTGAAGATCATTGACAATCGTGTGAATGAGGACAGAGCCACCGATATGGAGGAGCTTCTGGAGATCGTGAAAGCTCCTGATTTTCCTACGGGCGGAATCATCCTCGGTACGCGGGGGGCGGAAGAAGCCTACAGGACAGGGCGCGGCAAGGTGAGAGTACGCGCTGTCACGGATATCGAGACGATGCCTAACGGAAAGAGCCGCATCATCGTGACGGAACTTCCCTATATGGTCAACAAGGCCAACTTGATCTTAAAGATCGCAGATCTTGTGAAGTTAAAAAAGATTGACGGTATCACGGACCTTCGGGATGAGACGAACCGTGAAGGTATGCGTATCGTGATAGAACTGCGCAAGGATGCCAATGCCAACGTGATCCTGAATCAGCTGTACAAGCATACACAGCTTCAGGATTCCTTCGGCGTTATCATGCTGGCGCTGGTGAATAATGAACCTAAGGTCATGAATCTTCTTGACATGCTGACGCACTATATCAGACATCAGGAAGAAGTGGTGACCAGAAGGACGAGATATGATCTGAACAAAGCGGAAGAACGGGATCATATTTTACAGGGTCTTCTGATTGCGCTGGATCATATTGATGAAGTGATCCAGATCATCAGAAGCAGCCAGACTACGCCGATCGCGAAAGAAAGGCTTATCGAGCGTTTCCAGTTCTCCGATGCACAGGCACAGGCGATCGTGGACATGCGTCTGCGTGCGCTGACAGGTCTGGAGAGAGAAAAACTCGAGAACGAACACAGGGAGTTAATGGCTAAAATCGCCGAATTAAAGGCAATTCTGGCGGATGAAAAACTGCTGCTGGGAGTGATCAGAGAAGAAATCCTCATTATTTCCGAGAAATTCGGAGATGACAGAAGAAGTAAGATCGGATTCGATGTCTATGACATCAATATGGAGGATCTGATTCCCAAAGGAAATACCGTGATCGCCATGACCAGTCTCGGTTATGTGAAACGTATGACTGTGGATAACTTCAAGTCACAAAACCGCGGCGGCAAGGGCATTAAAGGAATGCAGACGATCGAGGAAGATTATATCGAGGATCTTCTGATGACATCGACGCATCACTATCTGATGTTCTTTACCAATTTAGGACGGGTATACCGGATCAAAGCGTATGAGATTCCGGAGGCCAGCCGGACCGCCAGAGGGATTGCCATTGTCAATATCCTGCAGCTGAATCCGGGAGAAAAGATATCGGCGATGATACCGATCAAGGATTATGAGGAGAATGAAAATCTTTTCATGGTCACAAAGCGCGGTATTGTAAAGAAAACACCTGTTATGGAATTTAGTAATGTCCGCAAAAACGGGCTTGCTGCCATTAATCTGCGGGAAGACGATGAATTGATCGAAGTAAAGACAACTTCCCGGGATACGGAGATCTTCCTGGTGACAAAACTTGGTATGTGTATTCGCTTCAAGGAGACAGATGTGCGGCCCACCGGCAGAAGTTCTATGGGTGTGATCGGCATGAATTTGTCAGACGGGGATGAGATCGTCGGAATGCAGCTGGATCACCAGGGCGATTCTCTTCTGATCGTGTCCGAAAATGGTATGGGAAAACGTACTTATCTGGATGAATTTACGGTACAGAAACGAGGCGGCAAAGGTATCAAATGTTATAAGATCACCGAGAAGACAGGAGATGTGGTCGGTGTGAAAGCGGTGGATGATGAGCATGAGATCATGATGATCACCACAGAGGGCATTATCATACAGCTCCGCATGGATGATATTTCCACTCTGGGAAGAATTACTTCCGGTGTGAAGATGATCAATCTGGATGATAATGTGAAGGTGGCAAGAATTGCCAAGGTAAGAGAGAAGCTCAGCGACGGGCATCATGAGATAGAGAATCTGGATGATATCGTAGATGAAGAAGAGGAAGCAGAAGATAAATGAAGCTGGCGGTGATCGGGGATATTCACAGTAATCATATTGCTTTAGAGACCTGTATTGAGCATGCACTTGCGAGAAATGTGGATGAATTCCTTTTTCTGGGAGATTACGTCAGTGATTGCCCTTATCCGCAGAGAACGATGAAGATTATCTATGAAATGAAAGAGAAGTATCGCTGTACGTTTATTCGGGGAAACAGAGAGGATTATATGCTGGATCACCGGAAAGATCCGCAGCAGAGATGGACTTATTCTTCCGCCAGCGGTAATCTGCTCTATACTTATGAAAATCTGACGAAGCGGGATCTGGATTTTTATGAAGAGATGGACATTCAGGGAATCTATGTGAGAGAAGGGTATCCTGTTTTTCGTTATTGCCATGGGTCCCCTGTAAGATCCAATGAATTATTAACATTTGAAAATGATAATCTGAAAAAGATCATAGAAGCTCTGGATGTGGATTTGATCATCAGCGGACACACTCATATACAGGAGAGTGTTATGTTTGGTTCCAAAAAGCTGATTCATCCGGGTTCTGTAGGGGTTCCCTGGTATTATGAAGGTAAGACACAGTATATGATACTGCATGGAACGGATCATGGATGGAAGGAGGAGTTTTTTCAGTTAAATTACGATGTGGATGCCGTGAAGGAAGAATTTCTGACTTCCGGGATTATGGAGAAAGCGCTGCATTGGCCTGAATTAATTCTGCATTGTCTGTATACGGGGAATGACTATACGCCTCTTTGTCTGCCGCAGGCGATGAAACTGTGCAGGGAGGCGGAAGGAGAAGCAAACTGGCCGGATATACCGGAAAAGTACTGGGAGATGGCGTTTGCTCAACTTGTGCATAAGTAAAAAGCCGGGATTCCGGCTTTTTTTTTCTGACGATCTTAGCTTGTGAGATTTCTGTAACATTTTTGTGTTATCCTGATCAGGAGGGGGTGTAATACCATGAAACTTTTAGTGGTTGAAGATGACAGACTTTTGAACAATACGCTTTGCTACAATCTTTCAGCAGCGGGTTACACTGTGGATGCTGCCATGACAAAATCAGCAGCGGACGATCTCTGTAAAGCGCAGGACTATGATCTGATTGTGCTGGATGTCAATTTGCCTGATGGAAACGGTTTTGAACTGTGCAGGAAAATCAAGGAGCGCCGGCCTGATACTGCAGTTATTTTCCTGACAGCGAACGACATGGAGAGCGATATGCTCAAAGGCTTTGAGTTGGGGGCGGACGACTATGTAACAAAGCCGTTTCCCATCAGCGTATTCCGCAAAAAGGTTTCGGCACTGCTGGCCCGTATCCGGAAGCAGACAGGCGGTGACTGCTACACAGACGGTACGCTGTCCATCAATTTTTCGGAATTGACTGCTGCTCTCGCCGGAAAATCGGTTATCTTCACGCCGCTGGAATACAGACTGCTAAAGGTACTGGTGAGAAATCCGAAAATTGTTCTAACCCGTCAGGTACTTCTTGAAAAACTGTGGGATGCAGACGAAAATTTTGTTGATGAACATAATTTGACCGTTGCGATCAGCCGTATCCGGGGAAAAATCGAAACGGACGGACTTCAATATATCAAGACGGTCTATGGCATGGGTTATATGTGGATTGGAGGGATGAAAAAGTGAATGGGAGTAAACTTTCCGTTAACCACGTCTGTGCGGCGGGGATAGCTTTTTTAGGTGTGCTCTCCATTGTGACCATCATTTCGGCGTTCCTTTTTGCTCAAAATACTACAGCAATCGTGTGGCTGTGCCTGTTGTTTATTCTGCTGGTGTTTTCCTGTGTAGTTCTTTTTGTGGTCTTTCTGCGCCGGAAGCTGGTGTTATTCTCGGATAATCTGTGCCGGACGATAGACGATATGTTGAATGGAGCGGCACCACCGCCGCAAATGCACGAAGAAGAAAATCTTTTTTTCAAAATCAATTACCGGCTGGCCCACCTCTATGACGTTCTGCGCGAGAATCGGGAGAGTATAGCGAAAGAACGGGCTGATTTGCAGGAATTGATCTCCGATATATCCCATCAGGTAAAAACGCCGGTCAGCAATCTGAAAATGATCAATGCCACTTTGTTGGAACAGCCTGTGCCGGAAGAAAAACAAAGGGAGTTTTTGCAGGCTTCCAGCGGACAGCTTGAAAAGCTGGATTTTCTCATGCAGTCCATGATAAAGACCTCCCGCCTGGAAACCGGAGTCATTTCACTGGACAGAAGGATGCAGCCGCTTTATGATACTCTGGCGGCAGCGCTTGGAGGTATTCTGCTGAACGCCGAAAGGAAGAAGATTCATGTCAGTGTAGATTGTCCGGAAGATATCGCGCTGGCCCACGACAGGAAATGGACAAGCGAGGCCATGTTTAACATTCTGGACAATGCGGTGAAGTACACTCCGGCAGGCGGCGATATTCAGGTTTCCGTTCAAAGCTGGGAGTTTCATGTTAAAATCGACATAACCGACAGCGGCAAAGGAATAGCGGAGAGCAGACAGGGAATCATCTTCAAACGCTTTTACCGGGAAGAAGAAGTACATGATGTTGAGGGCATCGGCATAGGACTGTACCTTGCCCGTGAGATCATTACCATGCAGGGCGGCTACATCAAGGTCACATCGAAGGTGGGATATGGCTCTACATTTTCTGTTTTTCTGCCCGTGGATAGAATTTATTGAGATGTCAAAGATTTGTGACATTTCAAGTGTGAAAAAAAGAGATCCGTGACATTTCTGTGAGATTTGGCTGTTAGACTGACGGCATCACAGAAAGGATGGTGAAAATCATGAGTATTTTGCAAACAACTGATCTCAAAAAATACTATGGCGTGGAACCGAATATCACAAAGGCACTGGACGGCGTGACTCTGTCCATTGAACAGGGAGAATTTGTCGCCATTGTAGGAACCTCCGGAAGCGGCAAGTCTACTCTGCTGAATATGATGGGTGGTCTGGACGTGCCAACCTCCGGCAGCGTTCATATCAAGAGCAGGGAACTGGCTTCTATGAATGACGAGGAGCTTACCATCTTCCGTCGGCGCAACATCGGGTTTATCTTTCAGAATTACAACCTTGTCCCTGTTCTTAATGTCTATGAAAACATTGTTCTGCCTGTGGAACTGGACGGCGATATCGTAGACAAAAAATTTCTGGACGAAGTAGTGGGTCTGCTGGCTCTGGAGGATAAGCTGTACAATATGCCAAACAACCTGTCCGGCGGACAACAGCAGCGTGTCGCCATCGCCCGTGCTCTTGTTTCCAAGCCTGCTATCGTCCTGGCAGATGAACCGACCGGCAATCTGGACAGCCGGACGAGCGGAGATGTGCTGAGCCTGTTGAAAATAACCAGCAATAAATTTCATCAAACGCTGGTGATGATAACCCATAACAACGAGATTGCCCAGCTTGCCGATCGCATTATCCGCATTGAGGACGGCAGGATTTTTGAGTAGAGGGGAGGTGGTGAAAATGAATGACATTTTATTCGGCAACAACAACGGCACTGTCATAAAAAAGCTGTCAGGCCGTTATTTCAAAGCAAATAAGAGTAGAAATATCATTGCAATCATCGCAATTATTTTGACTACGATACTTTTTACCACGATATTCACTCTGGGTTCTGGCCTGATGGACACCGTTCATGATCAGAATATCCGCAAAGCGGGCGGCGATGGACAGGCGGTCTTAAGCTATATCAGCGATGAAGTATATGACGATGTAGCGGGAAATTCTCTGATCGACCGCATCGCCTATACAAAGGCGGTTTCCTACCGTCTGAAAAATCCGGGACTGGAACGCTGGCGTTCTGATCTGTGGTATATGGATGACATCGCGTTGGAATTTGCCCGTTATACTCCTACCACAGGCCGCCGGCCCGAGGGGTCAAACGAGATCATCGCGGATACAAAGACGCTGAATGCCCTGGGTGTACCGGCACGGATTGGGGAAACCGTTTCATTGACCTATGAAATTAAAGGGACAGAGTACACTACCGATTTTATCCTCTGCGGCTTTTGGGAAACGGACAGTTTGAGTAATATTGGAAGGCTTATTGTATCAAAATCCTTTGTAGATGCGCACTCGGATATTCTGACTTATACCTATCCTGTAGACAATGATTACTCCGGCGTTGTCACTGCCTATGTGATGTTCAGAGGAAACGGTGATTTAGAAGAAAGGCTCCACCGGCTTCTTTCCGAAACAGGTTATACCTGTGAGACAATGGGCGGCAGCCCGAAGGATGACAATTACGTGATTGCCCGTGTCAGTCCAGCCTATCAGAGCGGCGTACTGTCAGATAATATGGCTATGCTTGTTTCCGGCATTGTGGGTGTACTGCTGATTATCGTGACCGGATATTTGATTATCTACAATATTTTCCAAATCTCTGTCATTCAGGATATTCAGTCCTACGGACAGTTAAAAACGCTGGGCACAACAAAGCGGCAGATCAAGCGGTTGATCAACCGGCAGGCGTTTAGGCTTTCCCTGATTGGTATTCCTGTCGGTTTGCTGGCAGGCTTCCTGATCGGCCGGGCGCTGGTTCCTTTCCTGATGAACGGGACCAGTTATACGGCGGACGCCGGTATTAAGGTGACAGTAAATCCGCTGATTTTTATTGGCTCCACAGTGTTCACTTTTTTTACAGTCTTTGTCAGCGTCCATAAGCCCGCGAAGATCGCCGGTGCAGTTTCCGCGATAGAGGCTATTCGCTATACCGAAAACGATACGGCGGCATTTGGGACGCACAGGGCAAAAGACAGGAAATCGACCCATGGAGCAAAGCTTCACTTTATGGCTCTGGCGAACCTTGGACGGAACCGCAAACGAACAGGATTGGTTATTGTATCCATGACGCTTAGTCTGGTGCTGTTCAATACTGTGTTTACCCTGTCCGGCGGGTTTGATATTGACAAGTATATCTCAAAATTTATGGATAGGGACTTTGTGATTTCTAACGTGGACTACTTCCAATACAAGATTGAAGAAGGCAAAAACGACTTGTCTGAGAACTTTATTGAGGCGGTCAAACAAAATAACAGCTTCGAGGATGGCGGCAGGCTCTATTCTTCCTGGATGCTGGAAGAAACGTTTTCTACAAATCACAACGCCTTTTTCAGCTATAACAAAGATGAGAACGGTAATCCCTGTGTAAGACTATATGGTGCAGACGATTTTCTTCTGAATAACATGGAGGTCATAGAGGGGACAATCGACATGGAAAAGCTGAAATCAGGAAAGTATATTCTGTTGAGTGTGGAGTGTAACGATGATGGAACCGTTATAGATAACCCGGATATCAATGTGAGTGATACAGTGCAGATCAACCATCTGGAAGTGGAGGGTCTTTCCTCCACCATTACTGACAGCTATGACTTTACCATCATGGCAAAAGTCCGGGTTAACGAGAATACGGCTACTACCCGCAACACGGGAGAATCCCGGTTCTATCTGCCAACAGAAATCTTCCTGCCGCTGTGCGATAATCCTCATCTGGTCAATTTCACCTTTGATGTGAAAGAGAGAACAGAGGCTGAAATGACAGAGTTTTTGAATGACTATATCGACAGTGTGGAACCGGGTATGGATTTTGAATCCAAAGCAACATATGTCAGCTCTTTTGACGATCTGACCTCCCTGATCATTACCATCGGCGGAGCATTGAGCGTCATTATTGGAATTATCGGTATTGCAAACTTTGTGAACTCTGTTTTGACAAGTGTTATCACCCGCAAAAAAGAATTTGCCATGCTGCAAAGCATCGGCATGACCGGCAGGCAGTTAAAGCGTATGCTCTCTTTTGAAGGATTTTATTATGCTGTGGGAACGATTGTCACATCGATTGTTCTTGGAGGTCTGTTTTCCGTGGTAGTCGTGCGGGGAATTTCCAACGGGATCTGGTTTTTCACTTACCGCTTTGTCATGTGGCCCATGCTGGTGATCTATCCGTTCCTTATACTCCTGACTGTGGCGATACCGGCGCTTTTGTACCGTCAAATTGCTAAAGTCAGCATCATAGAACGGCTGCGGCAGTGATAAAATTTATGGTACTAAAAGAGCCGGAAAAATCCGGCTCTTTTATACCCGTTAAATTTGCTGTGATTTTTTGAAGTTGATAATGATAGAGGCAATGGCGCAGCCGATACCGCCGATGGCAAATACTGCGACGGAAGGCATTCCCCATTTATTGAATACGAAACCGGCGATCAGGTATAAGATCGTGGCAATCAACATGATGCAGCCGCATACAGTACGTGTCATGGCGCTTTTTTTGTAAGTGTCGGAATTTTTGTCATTGAGTTGATTGTATTTTTCAATGTCGTATTTATCTTTTTGTGTGCTGTAGTAAACGATAATAGTAGTGGCGATCGAAACAATCAGGAAGAAAAAGGACATCTCGAAAGACTCCAGGTATTCGTTCCCGGATATCTGTGGAAAGATCGCATCAAAACCTGCAAGCAGGATCACATTTATGATAAAAAGAGAAATTCCTGTAGTGGCCATGACCGAAAATTTTCTGTTAAAGCTGTCAATCTCTTTCTCCTGATAGAAGTTTACAATATGAGGGTTTTTCTTCTTAAAATCATCATCGCGGATACCGTACAGGATAAGGATTGCCATGCCGACTACAAGAAAAATCAGGAATATAATACCGCAGAAATCTTCTGTGAGCGGTTCTCCCTCAAAGAAATAATTCAAGCCGTAAACCAGCATCATAGCAGAAAGGCCGAGTAAGATCAGGCCTATGCCAAGAGAAACGAATTTACTGAATTCATTATAATGTCTGTCATAATTACTCTTATCTTCTACGTAAATCTGGCTGATCTCTTTTTGCATCAAATCATCCATGGTACATTGAAAGAGTTTGCATAATTGAAGAAGTTTCTCCATTTCAGGGTATGCGGTATCAGATTCCCATTTCGATATGGACTGTCTGGAAACTCCAAGCTGTTCTGCCAGCTGCTCCTGCGTGATGTTTTCCTTTTTCCTTAAGAATTGTAAATTTTCTCCTAAACTCATGTGAATTCTCCTTTTCTATAACGGTCGACATTTTTGATCGTTATCATTCTGTCTGCTTTAACTGTCTCCTATTTTAGAAAAAAGTTGATGTAAACTCTATCAATTTCATGTTGCTTTTAAGTTTTTTTATGGTAAGTTGCGGTTGCATCCCTGTAAAATGGGTGTTTTTTTGTGAATTACAATAATTTTACCATACGATTGGCTGATAGTGTGGTATAGTAAATATGTTGGATTGACTGGTCATGATGGATTTTTTTTTCAGTCATATGCGGTAGCTACTGCAAGTCCAAAAACGAAATTTCTAATGTCGTTACCTGTAAATGATACCATAAAATATATAAAAACATATGTTATTTATAATGGAGATAATGGAAGAACGATGGAACAGATGAGTTTATTCGATAACCGGATCACAAGCGCTCCGCTGGCCAGCAGGCTGCGGCCGGAGACATTGCAGGATTATGTGGGACAGAAGCATCTTTTGGGTGAAGGGAAGATGTTACGGCGTCTGATCGAGCAGGATCAGATTTCTTCCATGATCTTCTGGGGGCCTCCTGGTGTAGGGAAAACTACGCTGGCGCGGATCATTGCCGGTATGACAAGGGCTGATTTTGTGGATTTCAGCGCAGTGACCAGCGGTATTAAGGAAATCAGGCAGGTGATGGAGCAGGCTGAGGGCAGCAGGCGGATGGGAATCAATACCTTGCTTTTTGTGGATGAGATCCATCGTTTCAATAAGGCACAACAGGACGCGTTTCTGCCATTTGTGGAAAAGGGAAGTATTGTTCTGGTGGGAGCCACTACGGAAAATCCTTCTTTTGAGATCAATTCGGCTCTGTTGTCCAGATGTAAGGTATTCGTGCTGAAAATGCTGGAAGAAGAAGATTTGTATGAATTGCTGCGGCACGCTTTGGAGAGTCCGAAAGGATTTGGAAATCAACAGATTGTGATCTCCGAGGAACAGATTCGTGCCATAGCGCGTTTTGCCAACGGAGACGGCAGGACAGCCTTAAATACGCTGGAGATGGCGGTGATCAACAGTCAGCTTGACAGAGAAGGAACCATACACGTGACGGATGAGACATTGGTAGAATGTACGAACCGTCGCTCCCTGCTTTATGACAAGAAAGGTGAAGAGCATTATAACCTGATATCCGCTCTTCATAAATCTATGCGAAACAGTGATCCTGATGCGGCGGTCTACTGGATGAACCGGATGCTGGATGGCGGGGAGAATCCGCTGTATATTGCCAGACGTCTGATACGCTTCGCCAGCGAGGATGTCGGTATGGCAGATTCAAGAGCGCTGCAGGTGGCGGTTTCTGTCTATCAGGCCTGTCATTTTCTTGGAATGCCGGAGTGTGATGTGCATTTGACGCATGCTGTGGTCTATCTGTCCATGGCTCCTAAGTCTAATGCCCTGTACAGAGCCTGCGAGGCCGCGAAAAAAGATATTCATGATTTCCCGGCAGAACCTGTTCCGCTGCAGATCAGAAATGCTCCTACGAAGTTGATGGAAGCGCTGCACTATGGAGAAGGATATTGTTATGCTCATGATACGGAAGAGAAACTGACCAGAATGCAGTGTCTGCCGGATACTTTGCAGGACAGACGATACTATATTCCTACTGCAGAAGGGGAGGAGAAAGAGACCGGGGAGCGGCTTAAGGAGATTATGACATGGAAAAGCGGTGCTGGAAATGAATAAAAATCTTAGATGAAGGATACCTATACATATGAAGAAACAGATTGAAGGCCAGATAAATCTTTTTGATTATATATCTGCAGAAGATGCTAAAGTTGATGATAAACACGATACGATTGAAATCTCGTTATTTGCGGCATGTGTTTCCTGCTGGTGCAGTACCTGCAGGCATAATGCGGAGGGTAAGGCTGTTCCCCGTGATTTTGCGGGAGTGAAGAAGCCCTGTCCTTCCTGCAGTTTCTGTGTCAGTCAGGACAAGGCGGAAATCTGTGAGATAAATTCCTATGAGAACGGCTGCAAACTGCGGGCGGAGGAAGAGGGTATCACTGAATGACTGAATGTGAGAAATCATTTTCCTATAAGATTTTTTCGAAATCTTCTATGCCGTGTTTGCACCATGGGCAGACAAAATCCGGAGGAAGTTCTTCTCCTTCGTAGACATATCCGCAGACGACGCATCGCCAACCTTTCACAGAAGTATTTTCAGGCTTTGGTTTGACATATTCATGATAGAAGGAGTAGGTCATCGCCTTTTCACCGGAAAGGACATCGCAGTCCGATACAGATGCCAGGAAAAGCATATGAGTACCGAGGTCGTAACTGTTTATGACTTTACAGTCCAGGTAGGCAGTGACATGTTCTGTGAGATAAGGAAGTTCCTGGCCTGTCATGGAAAAAGGGATATCTATAAATTTATCCACGGTGCTTCCACTTTGGAATCCAAAACGCTGAAACAGGGAAAAAGGTGCCGTCTCAGAGAGGATGGAGACAGAAAGGATTCCGGATTTTTGGATCAGCTCACAGGTTAGGTTCTGTTTGTTGATGGCCACGACGATCTGCTTCGGGTCGTCTGTCACCTGAGTGACTGTGTTGATGATGCAGCCATTCATTTTTTTGTCATGTTTTGTAGATACGACGTAGAGGCCGTAGGATAACTGAAAGAGTGCTTTTGGATTCATGGGGATATTCGTTTCCTTTCTTTATTGTATTGATATTATTATTTAAATATAATCGATATTATCATAATAATCAATATAATCATATGGATGAAAGATTTTGACTATTGATATCATATTTGCAGATTATGTGGACGTTAAGAACAGTATGTGTAGAAAAATTTGAAATATACGCATTTTTAATTTGTAAAATCCCTGTGGGTGGCAAGTTTGCACAGCAGGCGGTTGTTAATCCGGCCGCTTTTCAAAAGCACAATCATTTCATCACTCAAATGCAATTTTGTTAAAGGCGTGTTGGCCTGTTCCCTGTGATATCGTCTGTCGGATTCCCCCAAATGTAATCTCTGAATTCTTTTGGGGAATATTCATAATTCTTTTTAAACTGCTTACAAAAGTAGGATGTAGAAGAAAACCCGACCGAATAGGCGACGGTAGTGATCGAAAGATAGGGGTCTTTGAGCATGGCGCAGGCCCGTTCCAAGCGGATTTTGTTCAATAACTGGTTGGGTGTGACTCCGTATTGTTTCTTGACACATCTGATCAGGTGGGAAGGGTGGCAGTTTAAAGTTTTAGCCAGGTCATCCATTGTGAACTGTTCAGCATAGTGAAAATTAATATACTGCAGGGCGGAATAGGCAATGCTGTTATGGTCAGAAGTATCCTGGGTGACGGCCAGAATATTTAAGAGGCGCATGAGCAGTTCCTGCTGGTGGAACAGGTTGTTATCCGAGGTAAGGACTGTACGGGAGTCTGTGAAGAAATCAATGGAACGACGTTCCAATTGTTTCAGGATGGAAAGTACGTTTTGCGCCGTGGCGTCAGGCAACGCCTGTTCCTGCAGGAAAGACAGGATATATTTGTTCTCCTTGAAATCCGTATTAGGTTCCCATGGCTGACGGTGGGAGACATCCGACAGTTCAATGGTTTCGTTGGTATTGAAATGCAGCCAGTGAAAAAGAGTCTTTTCTGTACAGATGCGGCTGCCCTGGTGTGGCGTGTAGGGCGGGATCAGCAGGACGTGATCCTTCGAAATTGTGAATTCCTGCTTTCCGACGAGCATATAGAGGGTTCCTGTCTCTACCATGAGTAGATCGAAGAAGTCGACTCCTTTTCGGCTGTTATGTTTATCACCGGGCCGGTAGATTGCGTTTCCGGAATGGGAATACCATGGAAAAGGGGGGACTTGGATGTTGATAAAAGACATTAGAAACCTCCGTAAAATAAAATGAAGCACAATTTCTGTCAAATACAAATTTTGTCATATCAATTATAGCGTGATTACGCTGTTTTTTCAATATTACTTCATTCGAATGCTAAAAATCTACTATTATTTTTGATATTTTTCTTATATATTCCTGCTAATAAAACTGTATAAATTCATGAATAAAGTGGATATAATTTCAATGAAAACAGTAAATAGTGACAAAGAATTCGGATATTATTTCCGAATATGTGGGAAATCCCACAAAAGAAAGGAGTCGAAATGAGAAGAAAATTGTTAATTAGTCTGTTGGTATCTTCTATGATCTTTGGCTTGACGGCATGTGGAGATTCTGGCAGGGGGGGTAATACAACCACGGCAGAGGACACACAGGAACAAGACGGCGGATCAGCGCAGGAGAGTGCAAATTCTGTAGAAAATGACACGGCGGCGGAGAAAAGCCAAGGTGCAGACAGCGGTGAAGCGCTGGAAGTCTGGGTGAGAAATACTTACTTTGATGAAGTAACGACGGCAGCGAAGGATTTTACGGAACAGACAGGTATTCCGGTGACAGTTTCGGAGCCATCTAATATGTCGGATGATCTGGCACTGGCATTATCCTCCGGCGAGACTCCGGACATCGTCTCGATCGATTGCGTACTGGTTCCTTATTATGCTTCGATCGGCGCATTGAAAGATATCACAACGGAATTTTCGGCACTGGATTACAAAGACACGTTTTCCGGAGGCCTGTTGGATCTTTCTACTTATGATGGAAAGCAGTATGCAGTGCCCTTTGCACCGGATGTGAGCGTTCTGCTCTATAACAAAGATATCTTCAAGGCAAACGGTCTTGATCCTGAGGCGCCGCCGAAAACCTGGGATGAGCTGATCGCGGCAGCGCAGGCATGTACCAGCGATGATGTGTATGGTTATATGTTTGCGGCATCTGACGCGGGCGGCATGATGTTTACCTTCTGTCCTTATATCTGGTGTAACGGCGGTGAGTTTACCAGCGAAGACGGTACAGAGTCTATGCTGAACCAGCCTGAGGCGGTAGAAGCGCTGCAGTTGATCACTGATATGGTCTATAAGTACCAGGTTACCCCGGAGAGTATCACGTCTTACGACTGGACAGCAGTAGAAGATGCCTTTAAAGCACAGAAATCAGCTATGATCGTGCAAGGCAGCAGTGCAGTTGGCAATATTGTAAATGAAGGATATGATTTCAACGCAGGCTGTACACTGATTCCCTCCCCGGACGGAAGCAAGTATGCATCTTTCTCCGGCGGCGACAGTATCGCGATCTTAGCGGACACGGACAAGTATGATGCGGCATGGCAGTTTGTACAGTACTGCCTCAGCAAGGAAGTGCAGGTAGACCAGTTGGCGGCTTATGGAAACATTCCTTCCCGTTCAGATATGTTTGAAAATGAGATTTTCGGTTCCCACGCAGAGTATGACGTGCTCCGACAGGCATTGGAAGTAGGAGAGGCGCCTTACAGCCTGAAATATAATGAAATGTATACACCCTGGATCGATGCGGTACAGTATGCGCTGAATCAGGAGAAGACTCCGGAAGAAGCGTTTGATGACGCGAAAGAAGAAATTGACGCTCTTCTTTCAGAATAAGAAGATGTTGAATGAGTCAGCCGCATTTCGTTCGGAAGAAGCGGAATGCGGCGGCTTTTTAAATTTGTGCCTGTTAAGCGGGCAGGGGGTGTTGCTTTTATGAAGAAAAAGAATTGGACAAATATGTTTTTTGTTCTGCCTTTGCTGGTGATCAATATCACGTTTTTTGTGGTTCCTTTCGTGAAATCACTGTATATGTCTTTGTATGACTGGCCATTGTTAGGTGAAAAAACATTTATCGGGATACAGAATTTCATTCGGGCTTTTGTGGATAAGAAATTTCTGCACTCACTTCTGTTTACGATGGAGTATGCATTGATCGTGACGCCGATGTTATTTCTGGTAGCGTTTGTCATGGCAATTTTAGTTAACCAGAAATTCAGGGGAGTCGGTATTTTTCGTACCATTTACTTTATGCCGGTGGTGATTTCCATGACGGCCAGCGCAGATATCTGGCTGTGGATCTATAACGAGTTATACGGTGTGTTGAATCATATATTGCTGGCAGTGGGGATTGTTGACAAGCCGGTCGCCTGGATGCATTTGCCGAAAACATCCCTTCCGGCGGTCTGCGCCATGGTCACATGGAAGATGGCGGGATTCAGTATGTTGATGCTCCTTGGCGCGTTCCAATCTGTGGATGAGGAGGTCTACCAGTCGGCGAGTATTGATGGGGCAAGCAAGATACAGCAGTTTTTCCGGATCACACTGCCGTTGATCCGTCCAACCATCGGATTGTCCATGGTAATTTCTATCATCGGGTCGGTGCTTGCCTTTGAGCAGTTTAAGATCATGACGGCGGGCGGCCCGTCCTCGAAGACACAGACGGCGGTCTACTATATTTACCAGACTTCTTTCGGACATTTTAAGTTCGGATACGGAGCGGCAATGTCTATGATCTTGTTGGTGATCTTGGCTGTTTTGAGTTATTTTCAGTTTGCCGTGATGAAAGATAAGACGGAGTAGGAGAGGGTGCAGATGAATAAAGAGAGAAGTAAGGTAATCATTATCGTGTTAAATATTCTGCTGGGCATGCTCTGGATTATGCCGATCTATTGGGCGGTTGTCACTTCCGTCAAGACACAGAAAGAGCTGTATGGCGGGATCAGCCTGATCCCGCACGTGGTGACGCCGGAGAATTATGTTTCGCTGTTTCAATATAAAGATGGTATTTTCTTCTTTTATTTGAAAAATTCGTTTCAGATCTGCGTTTTGACAATGTTGCTCGTGACAGTAGTCTCTGTGTTGGCAGGGTTTGCTTTTTCGAAATTGAAGATCTGGGGCGTGAAGATCTGGACGGCGATGATCCTCTTTACGATCATGGTTCCGGCACAGGCGTTGATGGTGCCTTTGTACAATACGTTGTCCGATCTGAATCTGCTGGGAACTGTCTGGGGGATGGTGCTGATCTATGTGACCTTCCAGACACCGTTCTGTGTGCTGATGATGAAGAGTTCTTTCGATATGGTGCCGAATGCGCTGCGGGAAGCTGCGCTGATGGACGGGGCGAGCAGCCTGGCGATCTTCTGGAATATTTATTGTCCGCTGGCTCTTCCCGGGGCAATCACGGTGATCGTCTATGCCGCCTATAATACCTGGAATGATTATACCATCGGACTGACTTTTGGCGGCAGTTCCATGAAAACCTTTAATGTGGGGCTGGTGGATATGCTTTCTGCGGATACGACGGTTAACTGGGGGACGTTGACTTCCGGAGCGATTGTGGGAATGCTGCCAATCCTGATCCTGTTCCTGTTGCTGCAGAAGCATTTCGTGAAGGGTATGATGAGCGGGGCAGTCAAATAGGAAGATTTTGCTGGTGAAAATGAGAGAAAGGCTTTAGGGTAGATTAATGAAAAAATATGACAGGCTTACGTTGACGGAAATAAAGCCGTCAGGATGGTTTTACAAGCAGTTACAGATTCAGATGAATGGGCTGAGCGGGAAACTGTATGAAATCTGGGACAGTGTGGGAAGTTATTCCGGATGGCTGGGTGGTACGGGAGACGGGTGGGAGCGAGCGCCTTACTACCTGGACGGGTTGCTGCCGTTGTCCTATTATCTGGACGACAAAGCGCATTGGGATCTTTGTATGAAATTTATTGAATGGACGCTGCAGAGCCAGGATGAAAGCGGTAATTTCGGTCCGCTGTCAACCCGGGGAGAGCAGTGGTCGCGTTTTGCTATGCTGAAAGTCCTGATCCAGTATGAAGAGATTACGGGAGATGGCAGGGTCGTGTCGTTTGCGGAAAAGTATCTGCGTTATATGGACGCCCTAGTAGAGAAGACGGCGCTTTTGAGCTGGTCCAGAGCCCGGGTTCCGGAACTGCTCTATGTAGGAAAATGGCTTTATGAGCAGACGAAGGAGAGTTGGATCTTGGAGGCGATGAAGAAGATTGACAGGTGTAGTCTGGACTGGTGCGATTATCTGGAGAATTTGCCGTTTCCACGTCCGGCGAAAGAATACATCTATTGGGATAAGGTGAAACGGTTCGAGCATTTAGAGATTGAAGATATGTGTCCTTACCATGAGACACATATCGTGAATGTCACAATGGGGTTCAAACATCCCGCCCTGCGGGCATGGTTATGCGATGGACAGGACTACGGAAGGATCGCCAGGGAAGGCATAGAGGAGGTCATTCGGAAACATGGCGTGGTTTCTGGCTGTATCAACGGAGATGAGCATCTGGCGGGAAATCACCCTTCCCAGGGGTCGGAGTTGTGTTCGGTGACAGAGTATATGTTCAGCCTGCAGCCTTTGATGGAGATCTTTGGGGATCCCTGGTATGGAGACTTGATGGAACGTCTGGCTTACAATGCCCTGCCGGCTACCATCACGGAAGATTTTATGGGGCATCAGTATCTGCAGCAGGCGAATCAGATTATCGTGGATGATTCGAGACGGCCCTGGTTTAATAATGATACGGATTCCACTGTTTTCGGGCTGGAACCGAACTTCGGCTGTTGTACGGCTAATATGCATCAAGGGTGGCCGAAACTGGTCAATGCGCTCTGGTATCGGGAAGGGGAGGATACCTTGGTAAACATGGTGTTGGCGCCTTCCTGTGTGGATACCATGCTTGCAGGAGAAAGACTTGCACTTCGTCTGGAGACAGAGTATCCTTTCAGAGAACGATTATGTTATCGACTGGAAGAAGCGCCTGACAGGCCGGTGCGGATTAAGATCAGGATCCCTGCCTGGTGCCAGTCGCCGCAGATTGAGTGCGCCGGAAGCGCATTGACCTTTGATGAAGAAGGGCGTTTCGCGGTGGTGGAGAAGGCGTTTCAAAAGGGAGACCAGATTCTGGTCAGATTTGAGATGAAGGTCATACCTTCCTTCTGGTATCGGGATACAATGGCAGTGGAGAGAGGCCCGCTGGTATATGGATTGGATATTCGGGAGAGATGGGAAGTGAAGAAGGAAACGGCAGGGGTAAAGGACTATTATATTTTTCCGGAGAGTTCATGGAATTATGCGCTTGCGGCATCCCTGTCCTGCCAGGTGGAAGAGGAAGAAGTCTCGGATGTTCCTTTTTCCAAAGAACATGCGCCGGTGCGTCTTAAGGTATCGGCACGAAGACTGGAAGAGTGGAGAGAGCAAAACGGAGATGCGAGAGAGATTCCAGAGAGCCCGGTAACAGAAAGGGGAGAAGAGGAGACGGTCACTTTGCTTCCCTTTGGCTGTACGAAACTTCGCGTTTCCCAGTTTCCCTATTATGGGAAGGCACAGCATTGACAAGAATGATAAAGAGATTGCCGTGTAAACGGCGGAATGAGAGGAATCATGGAGAAATATAGTGGGAGGACAGTCAGCTTTCGTCAGGTTGACCTGACGGGCGGTTTCTGGCAGACGCAGCAGGAACTGGTAAGGAATGTAACGATCGGAGCGGTTTACGACCGATTCGAAGAGACGGGACGATTTGAGGCCCTGAAAGGAGAATGGAGAGAAGGAATGCCATGTAAACCGCATATCTTCTGGGATTCCGACGTGACGAAATGGATGGAAGGCGTCGCCTATTATCTGCAGAAGCAGCCGGATCAGCGTCTGGAAGAGAAGATGGATATGCTGGTGGAGCGGATGGAAAAGCTGCAGACAGAAGACGGTTATCTGAATTCCTATTTTAGCACGGTAGAACCGAAAGCGCGTTTTACCAGAAGACTGGATCATGAGTTGTACTGTGCGGGACATTTGATCGAAGGCGCGCTGGCTTATTATAAGGCGACGGGGAAACGCAAGATGTTGGATCTTACGATCCGCTATATCGATCTGATTGACAGAGCCTTCCGCATAGAGCATTCGGCGGCCTTCGATACGCCTGGACACCAGGAAATTGAAATGGCTTTGGTGGAACTGTATCAGTTTACCGGAGAGAACCGCTATAAAGAGCTGGCAGCGTTTTTTATGGAGATGCGGGGACGCAGTCAGAAAGACAGGGAAAACAGCAAGGAAGATCCGGTCAGTTTTCAGTCCCATCTGCCGGTCAGGGAACAGAAGACAGCGGATGGGCATGCGGTACGGATGCTGTACCAGCTATGTGGAATGGCAGATCTGGCACTGTTAGATCAGGATGAGGAAATGACAGCAGCCTGTGAGACATTATTTGATAATGTTGTGCATAAAAGGATGCATATTACCGGCGGCGTTGGTTCTACCTATCTGGCTGAGGCATTCACCTTCGATTACGATCTGCCGGAGGTCACGACTTATAATGAGACCTGCGCTTCGATCGCGCTGGCAATGTTCTGCCGGCGTATGTGGCTGATCGAGGCGGATCACAGATATGCGGACTGCGCGGAGCTGGCGCTTTATAATACGATGCTGAGCGGCATGTCCCTGTCCGGGGATCGGTTCTTCTATGAGAATCCACTGGCGGCCGATCCTGTCCGGGATCGTTTCAACCAGTCCAGGAAGGAGAATCTGCGGGAGCATCTTCCGATCTTGGAACGGGTCAAAGTATTTGAGTGTTCCTGCTGTCCGCCCAATCTGGTACGCACGATGGGTTCGATCGGTGACTATATGTATTCCGTGTCGGGAAATACAATATATGCCCATTGTTATATGGATGCTGAGGCACAGATCAGCCTGCCCGGACAGGAAATCTGTCTGCGACAGAGGACGGATTACCCTTATGATGGCAGGATCGATCTGGAGATAGGGACAGGCGGCAGATATACGATAGCACCCCGTATTCCCGGGTGGTGTGCGTCCTACCGTGTTCTTGTCAATGGAGAGGAAGCAGCGTTTGATCTGGAAAAAGGCTATGCCCGTCTGGAACGAACATGGCAGGAGAAAGATCATATTGTCTTAGAGTTGGATATGCCGGTGGAAATGATAGAGGCAAATCCCAAGGTTCCTAATTTGTGCGGGCGTGTTGCTGTGATGCGGGGGCCATTAGCCTTCTGTGCGGAAGGGATCGATAATCCGGATCTGCCGCTGCGGGATATCCGCCTCTGTATGGATTCTGCATTTGTGGTATCGATGGAGGAGATTTGTGGAAGAAGGCTGTCTGTACTTACCGGGAAGGCGTCGGTTAGAAAAGACTTTGATGAACTGTACAGGATCTGCCGCGCGGAGGAAGAGGATGCCGCAGTGAAGATGATTCCTTATTTTGCCTGGGCAAACAGGGGAATCACGGAAATGAATGTGTGGTTCATTAGGAGATAAAAAGACAGAAGAAGAGAAAACGAGGCTGTTCGTCATTAAAGTTTGGTGGCAACGGCCTTGTTTTCTTTTATGCAGCCATAAGCGAATAGAGGTATACTATGAAAAAAGTTTTGACTTTTCTCGAGGGTAATTCGTTATACAGGACATAGGGGGTGGCGCATTAGATTGCTTCCCCATGATTATTTTTTGACATACTTTTAGCATTTTATTGTCTGTCTAGTGGGATTAAAACCCTCGCCTTAAGATCAACATGGAACAATTCAGAAGCGAAAAGGAAAACTGGATCGATCTTACCGAATCTATTTTAAACGTTTTTAAGTCATCTCCAGATATCAAGGCATTAGATATACAAAGGTGTTGCGTAAACGGCAGATAGTTCTAAGGAGTTAGTTGTGATAATTCTTTCTCAGTATAACCGTAGGATAAGATCTGTTCTTTGGTGGCTCCTGCTTTGAGCATCCGTTTTATTGCGTTGATGCGCTCTGTTTCAATACCTTTCTCAATACCTTTCTCAATACCTTTCTCAATGCCTTTCTCAATGCCTTTTGCTTCAATATTTTCTGACAGGTTGCACATGATCTGTATCCTCCCTTCTAATTCGGCGGTCATTATCATTCCGTAGTCTTTGGTCAGTAGACGCTTCTTTTCGACGGTATCCATCTGTGAAAGCAGTTTTTCCAGCATATCGATGAGGATATTTTGAGAAGCCTTCAGATTTTCGCCGTTTCTGATATTGATAATGATTCCTTTCATTAAATCCGTATGATACGAATCTGATCTATTTCCGAAGACATTCTTGTTTTCAAAACCAAGCTCTATGATAGAATCGCCATCGTCACTGCTGTCCATACAGATCCAGATACTCCGGACTTTTTTCAGGCTGTCATAATCGCTGTGGAAAAATTCAGTCTGCTTCTGTGCGGAGATCATCTGTGCCATGTAAAAGACGATCCTGTTTTCCAGATGATAGCCAAGACTCGATGGGTCAGATGACTTTTGAGCCTCTACGTTGATCAGTATTTTCATTTCTGATTGTCTGTGATATGCAGTAAAGCGGATATCGTAAAAGATGATCCCCTCGCCCGGGATATTATCTTCGGTGTTGGAGTCTTTAATGCGCCCTAAATTAGATAATCCGGCATCCAGCGGCTTACTGCCGATCTCGATATCGTTGCCGATGCAGGACATGATTTCATTGATCGGCATATCCTGGAATTCACTGACGGCGTATTTCAGGATACGGGCAAGGATCTGTCTGTCCGCAAGCAGGAATTTAACATTCGTATCATAAGTGCCTGCGTCGTTTGCAGCATCCACTGCCTGCGATAAATAAGTCTGTGCCATATTTTTCCTCTTCTGTGATCTTGATCAATAAATGCAGGTTCTTTGATATAGTATCATTATACTTGATTAACAGAGTAATAGCAATAATGACAGCATGTTAGAAAAAATCAAGGGGATGATCTTTATACAAAACTGGAGCAAACCTGTATGATAGAAACAGATTTGCCCCGGCTTTATTTTATTTCATCTTTATTGGGTTTCCGGCAGTTCTAAGGAATTAGTTGTGATAATTCTTTCTCAGTATAACCGTAGGATAAGATCTGTTCTTTCGTGGCTCCGGCTTTGAGCATTCGTTTTATCGCGTTGATGCGTTCTGTTTCAATGCCTTTTTCAATGCCTTTCTCAATACCTTTTGCTTCAATATTTTCTGACAGGTTGCACATGATCTGTATCCTCCCTTCTAATTCGGCGGTCATTATCATTCCGTAGTCTTTGGTCAGTAGACGCTTCTTTTCGACGGTATCCATCTGTGAAAGCAGTTTTTCCAGCATATCGATGAGGATATTTTGAGAAGCCTTCAGATTTTCGCCGTTTCTGATATTGATAATGATTCCTTTCATTAAATCCGTATGATACGAATCTGATCTATTTCCGAAGACATTCTTGTTTTCAAAACCAAGCTCTATGATAGAATCGCCATCGTCACTGCTGTCCATACAGATCCAGATACTCCGGACTTTTTTCAGGCTGTCATAATCGCTGTGGAAAAATTCAGTCTGCTTCTGTGCGGAGATCATCTGTGCCATGTAAAAGACGATCCTGTTTTCCAGATGATAGCCAAGACTCGATGGGTCAGATGACTTTTGAGCCTCTACGTTGATCAGTATTTTCATTTCTGATTGTCTGTGATATGCAGTAAAGCGGATATCGTAAAAGATGATCCCCTCGCCCGGGATATTATCTTCGGTGTTGGAGTCTTTAATGCGCCCTAAATTAGATAATCCGGCATCCAGCGGCTTACTGCCGATCTCGATATCGTTGCCGATGCAGGACATGATTTCATTGATCGGCATATCCTGGAATTCACTGACGGCGTATTTCAGGATACGGGCAAGGATCTGTCTGTCCGCAAGCAGGAATTTAACATTCGTATCATAAGTGCCTGCGTCGTTTGCAGCATCCACTGCCTGCGATAAATAAGTCTGTGCCATATTTTTCCTCTTTTGTGATCTTTATTAATAAATGCAGGTTCTTCAATATAGTATCATTATACTTGATCAGCAGAGCAATAGCAATAATGACAGTATATTATAGTAAACGACATAACAAATTTCTGTTTCCGGTTCTTGCAGAAGCCATATACGGTAGTTCCTACTACCCTGTTACGGATATGTCTACTCGAATTGTTTCCGGTATATTAAAAGTATGGAAGAACCTGTGATTCCTGCATTTGATATTTATCACATATACGTGCGATAATCTCTGTATCCGACAAATTCAGACTGCGAAGAATGTCTATTGTATTTGTAATAGATTTGTGATATTCTTTCTGCATTCTTTCGATTGTTTGACTTTGTTCTTTAATAGCATGGCTCTGTTCATCAATGGTATGTTTCTGTTCATCAATTTCATTCTGCATTTCATCTATCATATACTTTACAGTATTCCGGTCGAGAATAGCCAGTTCCTCAGAAAACATTCCCATAACCCTTTCTATATTCAGACAGATCCTGTAGGCTTCTTCATATATTTCCAGAAATTCGGGATATTCTGTGATCAGCTTGATAATCGTATCCGGATCGTCGTTGGAAAAAAGAGTCAGCCAAGCATCTCTTTTATTGTTGATACTTTCATTTTGCTGTCTTTTCTGAAAGATGTCAAGAGGGATAAAAAGGTATTTCTGCAAAAGCTCCATTTCCAGTCCGGTATCAGATTTCTGTTCGAAAAAATGATAAAAATGAAATGGGTAAGTATGAAATATTTTAGGGCTTCTTTCGAACAGAACGATTGTGTATACATTCTTGATATCCTTATAACTGAAATTTTTATTTGTTTCACCCTTTATTCTCTTATATTGTCTCAAAAGCAGATCTGCCGAATAGCAGGCGCTTCGTTGACCTGGAAACAGATAGCCTATTTTCTGCATTTCTATATTTGCTATGCTCCTGTCCTCCAGTTCAACTACGATATCCATGATCAACAGAGAACTTTCATCAGCGATCCGGGTGGAATCACCAGGCAGAATTTTCAGGATTGTGACTTTTTGACAAAGCATATGGGAGAGAAAATCATCAAGCCGCTTTGGAACATATTCCGGGTTCATGATCTCTTTGAAAAAGCCGTCATATAGAAGTTTAAGCCCCTTTACACCGGTACATAGATTCAGAAATTCTTCCTGTTGTTCTGGTGTCCAGTTCTTGAATTTTGTATGAAGCGTACTGTTCTTACAGATTTCTGCCAGTACCTCCTCTTTTTCCCGAATCATGGGAAAGTACTTTTTTAATTTTGCTGTCATGTGATGTCCTCCTGTTTGTAAAAATTCGCTAAGTGTAAACTTGTCTTACTATAATAAAGTGGTTGGAAATTTACGGCAGAAACTGCCGATTTTCACGATTAAGTGATATCCATATATTTTCTTATGGTCCTGTCACTGTAATCGTAGAAATAAAGAAAAATCAGAATATAAATACTATATAAATAAACTACAGTATTCATATAAATTTGTCAACAGCGATCGTAAATATTTTAAATATTACCTGAATAGTTGATAAGAATGAATAGGTGATTGACATGCTCTTCCAATTAGCGATATACTTATAATGACTACTAAATACAGTCGAAAAAAATACAGAGAGGAGATATACCTGTGAAAAGTATTTACAGTATGACGGAAGCGGAAAGTGAAGTAATGGAAAAGCTGTGGGATCAGGAGGAAAGTATTAAACAATCTCATCTTCTTACATTATTTGAAGAAGACGGAAAGGAATGGAAACGGCAGACACTCAATACCTTTTTGTCAAGGCTGGAGGAGAAGGGTTTTGTAATAAGGGAAAGAAGAATGGTCAAGGCCGTGTACAGCAGAGAAGAATATCATCTTATGAGGATGAAAGAGGAGATCGATAGGATATACAATGGCAAACTGGGCAACTTCGTGGCAGCTTTTACCAAAGAGAACGGCATTGACAGGAAGGAAGCGAAAGAACTGATCGAGCTTTTGGAAAAATACTAAGGAGAGGCCTTAAGATCATGGAAAATCTGCTGGTAATGTCATTATCAGGAACTACGATGACAGTGATCTGTTTATTTATCAGGTATCGGTTTAAGGATACTGTTTCAAACAACCTGGAATATCTTCTGAATAAGCTGTCCATTTTGTTCTATATTGTACCCCTGCCGTTTCTCGGGGAATACTATAAAGATATGATCTGGTCTACTGCAGAGACAGGCGGCAGCAATATCACCGAATTGTCCCTTCATCATTCTTATTATCTTATCAATGTAAATGGACAGGTATTGCCAAATACTTATTTGAAGATTCAGGCTGCTGTAACAGTCGTGTGGATCGTAGTTTCGATCATATTTTTTATAAGGGAATTATGTGATTATCAAAATACAGGTAATATGATTAGAAACTACATAAAGAAAATAAAAATACTGCCAGAATCGGTCTCAGTTGAGCGGGGAAACAGATTTCTTCATTTTTCACAAAGGGCGACAGTGTATCAGAAAGTACCGGCTGGAAAAAACATGACATTTGGTCTGCTTCGTCCGGTGATTCTGTTTGGATTGGATCCTGTGGATGAAGCAGCGAAGACAGTGCTGGAACATGAGATTATGCACGTCAGAAGGCTTGATATTTTCTGGAAAATGCTGCTGCGGTTTGCCGTTATCCTGCACTGTTGGAATCCCTTTGTATGGTTTCTTAACGAAAATTTTGAGCGGGTCTGCGAATGTTCCTGTGATGAAGCAGTACTGCAGGGGAAGACGATAAAAGAAAGAAAAGATTACCTGCGACTTATGGTCTGCTTATCACAAAAAGAAGGGACGGAAGAGATGAATCGTTCTCATTGGGAAATGAGATTGGAGAGTGATCGTAAATTATTGGAAGAAAGGATAGAGAGTGCAATGAATATCAAAAAACATAATAAAATAATTGGAATAGTAATAGCAGTGGTTTTGATGACGCTTAATTCGGTGACGGTGCTTGCTTATCCGAGGGTGTATACTGAGACGTGGAAAGAGGAAGCATCTGAATCAGAGATAGAAGTAGCTCTGAGAACGGATGTGATACAGTTTGTACCGAATGGAATAAATGCGGAAAGTACTTATGCAGTAAAACCGATTGAAATTTTATATGAAGAACAGTTCATTGATACACAGGGAAATATTTTTCCGGTTAAGGATACAGTAGATGAGAATCTTTATAGAAGCTGCAACCATAATTATGTTTCTGGTACAACATGTAGACATACTAAGAATTCTAATGGAAGCTGTGTAATAATTACATATAATGCAGAAAGATGCAGTAAATGTAATAATATTTTGCTAGGTGATGTTATATCCGAATTTAAGTCTACAGTTTGTCCTCATTAGATTTTAGAATTTTTTGTGAACATAAGAATCTGTAATAGAAATTAAACAATAATAATTTGATAAAAGTAAAAAGGAATTTGTTATAAAAATGTAGTTGACAATTTCCTAAATAAATGTGGAGAGGTCGTTACGATTATATTCGGAGGTATGAAAATGCAGATTAGTAATACACTTAATACTAATATTTTTAATCTTTCAAACACAACATCAGGCAAGACTGCATCAAATGAGTCTTTTGAGTTCTCAAGTGCAGTAACCAAAAGTGAAGAACAGGATGGAGAATTTCTGGGTCTGACAATGTTGCCGGAGGAAGGGAAACACAATATATATGGCATGAGAGCAAAACTTTCCAGCCAGTCTACCATAGACAATCCGATCGTACAGGTAATCTCTAATTTTGATGGAAAAAAAGAAGTTTTTGATATTGAAATTAAAAAAATAGATCCGAAAAACGCTTCACGAATGGAAATGTTTGCATTATGTTGTTATGAAGACAAATATGGAACAGGAACAGGCAGCACATTTGGTTCTTTTCATACTTTTAGAATGTATGAAGAAACGGCAATACAAAATGGCTATCTTAACCGGGGAAATGATCAGATGTCCGCATTGGAACAGTTCAGAAATGAAAAGGAAAACTGGATTAACCTTACAGAATTTGTTTTAAATGTTTTTAAGTTATCTCCAGATATTAAGGCATTAGATATGTATTTCAAAGGTACAAAACTTTTTAATTTTTATAATAAATATGCAGGGGTTACCTCCTGATCAGGAATTCAAAGACAGATTTAAGCAGAATATATGGAAAATCGACAAAGCGTGTAAGCTCCGTCTCCGGAAACTCACACGCTTTTCTTAATACTTCCCCACACTCAATTTCATAAAAACAAATTGCGCTTATTCAGCTGCAGGTGCTTCAGCAGGTACTTCGATGAATGCAAGGATGCCTTCGGAAGTGATATCAACAACAACGTGGTCGTCTCTTACTTCTGTAACATTGCACTCTGTCCAGGAATCTGCACTAAAAGTATAAACCTTAACATTCTGTCCAGTAACGATACCAGGTGTATAGAAGTTTACGTTTGCAGATGCCCACTTTAAGTTAGCAGGAACATCAACCTTAACTACGTTGAGTACGGAACCACCCAGAGTAGCTGCGAAATCCTTAGCGGAGTAAACGCGGGAAAGCTCCGGTTTCAGAACGGAGAATGTCATGTTGGACTCTACGCCGTCAACAATAACCTTACCGCCCTGTGCTACAGGAACAACTTTGTCCATTGCCCAGATGCCTGTAACTGCGTTGTTCATATACTCGCCGATCTGTTTGTCCTCTGAGATAGCGCCGTTAACGATGCTGGAGGGCATAACAGTTACGGGATCTTTGGAGTAGATATCGAAAGCGTGATCAATGATATCACCATTCTCATCTACCCAAAAATAGCACTCTGTAACTTCTGCGGGCTTAGCCAGCTCATAGTCTGCTACAGGAGCGCCAACTTCTTTAGCCATTGCTGTCATGGAGAATGCCATGCAGCCAGCTAACACCAAACTAAAAAATCTACTTGCCTTTTTCATTATGAAACTCCTTTCATTCTTGGTATTTTGTAAGTGTGGTGTGGGATATATTTTCGCCCTGCGGCGGAAATACCAAAAAAAATAAAAATCAAAATAAACTAAAAAAACTAAACCAAATATCTTGAGATTCAATAATGGCATGATTCAATTATATACCTTTTTTAATGAAATGCAAATGTTATTTCATTTTTGATGCTGTTTTTATAGTTTATTTTTTATAAATTATTTTTTTATAGATAAGACGGACTGCCGGCTTATATCCAAATGAACTGTCCGACAGTTATTCGTCAGCGGATCACGCTTTTCATAAGAGAAGAGAACAGCGCGCGGCGTATCAAAAATGGACGTAAATACTTCAACATGCAGAATTTTCGTCAAATCCCGGTAACCGGAATCTGCCAGTTGTGGAAAGAGTTCATGAGCCTCCGCTTCCCGATGCAGGATCCCGTGTATGATATCTTTCCATGTTTCCAGAGAGGCCGCGAAGGAGGGGCGGTTTTTTACGTGTTCCCGCAGGTATAAGTCGTAGGTGACATACTCTGTGAGAAGTGAGATCTGTCTGGATTTTTCATAAGCCTCTATCTGTTCTTTGTTCTCGATGCAGGCAGCTCCAAATGCCAGTATGGTCTCGTATTTCTTTAGCCGGGAGGACTGTATGCCGAACAGAGCATGTTCCTCATACCAGCCGGCAAGGCTTTCATACATGGCAAAGGGCGTGTCAAAATGACCGCACAGAAATGCCAGCGTATGCGCAAACTGTCCGCTGTTATAGTAGATTTCCAGCACCTCTTCCACCTGTTTCAAGCGGCAGATATCCTCATAGGAAAGCCATTTCGTGGACAGCACTTCGTAGGGCGGCAGGCCGGTATATACAAGATCATACTGCAGAGAACGCCGTTCCATGGCGGATCCTTTCAGTACTTTCAGGAAACCCAGCTGGAGCTGCTGCGGACGCAGGGCATAGACGTCATTGAAGGAATTTCGGAATGTGCACAGATCCTCAAAAGGAAGTCCGGCGATCAGATCCAGATGAATATGGATATTATGCCAGCGGGAGATCTGTCTGACCACGTCAGCCACTTTCGCGAAATCCATTTTCCGGTCAATGGCAGCGATGGTTTCCGGGCATGTTGATTGAATGCCGATCTCCAGCTGCACGGCGCCGGGCCGAAGTTGTCTCAATACTGCAAAATATTCCTCATCCAGCAGGTCCGCGGCAATTTCAAAATGAAAATTGGTAATGCCGTTATCGTGTTCGAGAATATGCCGCAGAACAGGCAGCGCATGGTCTTTCTTACAGTTAAAAGTACGGTCTGTAAATTTAACCTGCGGTACTTTTTGTTCGAGAAAGAAATCCAGCTCCCGGCAGACGCGTTCGACAGGGAGGAAGTCCATGGTTTTGTCGATGGAAGAAAGACAATAGCTGCAGGAGAAGGGACAGCCTCTGCTGCTTTCATAATAGATGATGCGATTTGTAAAGTCTGCCAGGTCTTTTTCCCGTTGGATATCATTGTCTGCATTGTCTGTTCCGGCATCTTTGGTATTGCTGGTGTGTCCGGTTGTTGTATCCCTGGCTTCATAGCCGCCATACCAGAAGGGAATTTCATTAAGGGAAAGCCTGACCGTATTGGTTTGATCGAGAATGGCGGGCAGACTGTCGGCTGTTCCATTTACATAAGAAGATACCAGATAAGAGAAAGAACCTTCCCCGGGACCTGTCATAATGCCGCGCAGCTGCCATCTGTCGATCATTTCCTGTGCGTTGTATGAGACCTCCGGCCCGCCGGCCCAGAAATCGGTCTTTGGCAGTATTTTGTGCAGATCGGGAATAACGGCATCCAGTATAGTCCGGTTCCAGATATAACAGGAGAAGGCGGCCACATCGGGCTGCTTTTTATAAATGTCCTGTAAAAGATAAGAAGGTGACTGGTTGATCGTAAATTCGATGATATCTACATAAGAATTGTAGATGCCTGTACATGCTTTCAGAGAAAAAACAGCAGGATTGGAATGGATATATCTGGCATTGACAGCGATCAGTAAAATTTTCATGATTATCCGTTAACCTCTACATTTTCCCGGTATAACCCACAATAAGCAGGGTAACGGTACTTATCGTGGATGATACCGGACATACCATGGTTCAGTGTACAAATTGTTTCAATACCGCTATAAAGATATCCATATCGAGGGGTTTTGCGATATGGGCATTCATGCCGTTTTTCAGGGCCGCTTCTTTATCTTCTTCCATGGCATTGGCTGTCATGGCGATGATGGGCAGAGTCTTGACGTCATTTCGCGGCATGTTGCGGATCGTACGGGTTGCCTCGTAACCGTTCATAACGGGCATCTGGATATCCATCAGGATCACGTCGTAGTAGTTTTCTTCGGCCTTTTCCATCATGGCTACGGCATCCGTTCCGTCAGGAGCGGATTCTACGACGAAACCGGCTTCGGTCAGGATCATCTCTGCAATTTCCCGGTTCAGTTCGATATCTTCCACCAGAAGGACGCGTTTGCCGCTGAAATCTGCCAGAGTCCAGGCGGCGGCTTCCTCATTCCTGCCGGCCGGGTTGCTGGCTGCCAGCAGTGCGGATTTTAAGTCTGACATAAAGAGCGGTTTCGCGCAGAAAGCGGAAATATTGGCTGTTCTGGCATCCTCCTCGATATCGGACCAGTCGTAGGCGGTAAGAATGATAATGGAAACATCTTCTCCGGCTATGCTGCGGATCTGTCTGGCCGTCTCGATACCGCTCATCTCCGGCATCTGCCAGTCTACAATATAAATCCGGAAGGAATCTTCTTCCTCCAGCGCCGTCCGGGCACGGTAGGCGGCCTCTCTGCCGGAGGTAGTCCATTCGGCGCGCATACCAAGCTGTTTGAGCATTTTCGTGACGCTGTCACAGACGTTAAAGTCGTCGTCCACTACCATGACGCGAAGTCCGTTCAGCTCCTTAAGCTGTTCCGCGTTTTTCTCTATATCCTGCAGCTTTAAGGTGAGTTCCACGGTAAAGGCGCTTCCTTTTCCCGGTTCGCTTTCCACGGAAATGGTGCCGTTCATCATTTCCACGATATTTTTCGTGATCGCCATGCCAAGGCCTGTACCCTGAATGCCGGAGCGGGTCACGGTAGTCTCCCGCTCGAAAGGCTCGAAGATATGCCGTACAAAATCTTCTGACATGCCGATACCGGAATCCCGGATGATAAAGGCATATTCCCCGTATCCGTGGCGGAAGGTGGTCTTCTGCTGAATACGGAAGGAAATAGTGCCGCCGGCCGGAGTATACTTTACGGAGTTACTCAAAAGATTGATGAATACCTGATTTAATTTCAGAGCGTCCGCGATCACATCTTCATTGACTACTTCGAAGGTATCAATGAACAGCTCCAGCTGTTTTGCCTTGACCTGCGGCTGGATGATATTGACCAGATTGTGCATCAGCTCGGAAATATTGCACTCCTGTTCTTTGATCTGTACCTTGCCGCTCTCGATACGGCTCATGTCAAGAATATCGTTGATCAGGCTCAACAGATGATTGCTGGAAGAAAGAACCTTCTGCAGACAATCCCTGACCTGCTCTTTGTTGTCGATATGGTTGACGGCGATGGTGGCAAAGCCGATGATCGCATTCATCGGCGTGCGGATATCGTGGGACATGTTGGAAAGGAAAGTGCTCTTGGCCTTGTTGGCATGCTGCGCCTGCATCAGGGCATCCTGCAGCGCCTGTGTCTGCTCCTTCTGTTCCCGCACCTGCTCGGTGATCTCTTTGGAGACTACCATTACCATGATTTCGTCCGTATTGTCGACCCGCGTCATGATAAAGGACTGACGGACGCACATCGGATGGTCGGCATAAGCCTGCCCCCAGTAATCCACATCCACCTGAGCGTCGCCTTCTTCGAAGCGATGCCGCAGATATTCCAGGTTCACCATAGCAGTGTATTCTTCTAAAGATTCCTCCAGGACGAATTCCTTCCATTTATGAAAACATGCGGAAGCGCTGCAGGGCGCTTTGAGTCCTACCCGCTCGAGCAGGGAGATCTGCTGTCCGTCAACCGTGCGGACAATATCATTTTCAATTAAGTCTTTGGTCAGATTGAATTCAAAAGTGCAGAATGCATTGGAAGTAATGGCGATCCGGTACTGTCTTTCTTTCCGATTCAAAAGGGAATGGACGTCGTTGATCCGGTATCCAAGTTCATAGTTCTCCTGCTCCAGCATTTTCTTCTCCCGTCTGGCACGGAAGAGCAGCAGGATCACATAGATGACAAAGAGGATCAGCAGCATGACTTCCAGGCGGATACCGACGAGATTTTCATCCCGGATCATGCGCTGGGTGATATTTTTTGGAAAAGTCTGCAGAAGGACAAAGTCATGGCTGGGCAGATAGGTAACGCAGAGATTGTCGGTCAGACTGTCGGAATCACAAAGATAAGCTCCCTCGCCGCCGTTTGCAAAGATCTCCCGGGCGCCGGCCGCCGCCTCTTCATTGATCACATTGGTTTCCAGCAGAATATCGATCAGATTGCCTTCGTAAGTTTTCTCGTTGTCATCGGAGCTGGCGATCACCGTGCCGTCCGGCGTACAGAGAAAAAGACCTGCCCGCTCGCCGAAGTAGGAGGTATTTAACATGTCGTGCAGATATTCCTCCGCCAGATAAGCGCCCCGCAGGACGCCTATGATCTCGCCGTCATAATGGATCGGCGCATAGAAACAGGCCATCGTCTCATTGAAAAGATGGGGATCGAATATGATATCCGTGCCGATGCCGCCATTCATACCGTCTATGAAAAAGCTGCGGTCGGTCGCATTGGAAGTTCTGCCGTCGCTGATATGGTCAACACCATCGGAATCCGTAAAGAGAAGTACGTCAAACAGGGAATGTTCGGCAAGGTTGTCCAGCATGGAAAGAGTGATGACGGGTTCGGTCAGTACGTCTTCTATAAAATAAGCATAAGTGGTGATCAGATCCAGAGCGTTGTTGAGTTCTTCGTCTATTTTGACAGCTGTCTGGCGCGCAGAGTCGGCGGCATAGATTTTATTCTGTTCTTCCATCCGCCGGCTGTTCTGCGATGTATACCAGAAAAACAACAGGATGATCGCTGTCAGGAGAAACAGGACATATGCAATGTCCTGCAGTGTTTTTTTACGTCTCATATGCTTAGCCCTCAATTCGATTGTCTGTTAGCTTATTTTAACACGATTAAAGGGACTCAACAATAATTACCACAGATATTTCTCCGCAGTGTGGATCGAAAAGTTAAAATTGCGCAGATGCATCTCCTCGGACAGTTCTTCAATCTTCAGATAATACAGACGCATCCAGTTCAGTTCATCTACGGCGTCTTCTTCCGGATTCAGACAGGTTCTGATCTCCTCATAGCTTTCCGGCAGGCCTTCTTTGCGGATGTATTCATTCGCTTCCTTAATATAGAAGTTGTACCTGTCATCAAGCAGGATCGGTGCGGCATCCGCCGACAGGGTGGAAAGATACCGCTGGTTGTCGTGAATGTCATAATCGTTCAGAAGGGTCATATGCTCCTGGTTTAGATTATAGCGGGCAATCCAGTAGTCTGGACGGGAGAAGGAAAGCACAATATAAAAAACGGTGACCACTGCCATGCCATAAGGAAAGAGCGGAAAGCTGTTCTTATAGATAAATACCGTCATGCCCATCATCAGCAGGAAGATAACAGACAGCGCCCAGAGAACGAGGATCCGCAGCAGCGTCAGGTTATAGCGGTTGATGTACATGAGCATTCGCAGGGCGCTTGAAAAGATCATGATAAAAGTGCACCCGGAAAGAACCGTGAGCAGGATCCTCAGCACAATATTTTCCCGGAAAAAACAGAGGAAAATAAGTACAATGATCAGGTTTAAAATACATACGGCAAGCAGCTGGAAAAATCCTTCTCTGGCATAGCTGGAATAAGTATAACCTTCTGGAAGACGCATGTTTCCAATAAAAAGATACAGAATCTGTATCACACTGAAGATCAGGTAGACGAAGCAGAGCGCCGCCGTAATGATGATGGCGATAACCGGTTCCTGCGTCCTGTGATCCGTCCGCTCTTCTTTGACGTTTTTCATGGCAAGCGCCGCATAGACTGCATAGGAGCAGAAGAACACGACAATCGTCATAAACAGAGTGCCGAAAACGGTCTCAAAATTGATGGATTCCAGTATGCGTGAAAAAATCTCGGCAAATACCGCGTCTGCGCTGGCTAAGAGCATGGTAACAAACAGAAGCAGCGGAATGGTGATGGCAATACCGATCAGTACAGGAAAGAAATAAGAATTTTTCCCTGTTTTCTTCTGTTTCTGTGCATCGGCGTAAGCCGCCATATCGCCAAAAGGGCGGAACAGACAGCAGATCGCCGTACCGACCGTCTGGAAACAGGCAGTAAAATATTTGGGCAGATCCCAGTTCAGATCGTTGTACATCATATGCAGCATCAGAATAAGAGCCAGCAGGAAAATGCCGCATTTGTTAAAAAACAGAAGCAGCGGGGAATCAGTGAGGCAGTTGGAGATCCCCAGAAGCTGAATGCCGACAAGATAGAATATGTTGCTTTTTTTGTACGGAACCCCTAACTTTTGCATAGAGAAGAAGAAATAAAAGAGGGTTCCTGCGACGAAAAAAGGGTAGGTGATCCCGGATGCATTCTTATACAGACAAAAGGTGTAGAAGATCGCATAGAGCAGGCTGCCGATACCGAAGAAGGAAAAATGTTCTTTCATAGTCTTCGTGTAGACGGTGTCGGGCTTTGGAGTGTAGGCCGGCTGGTATGCCGCGTAAGGATTGTTTCCGGTGGGGGAGGATGCGGCAGGGTAGGGGCTGTTGTTTTTAGGTTTCGTTTGTTCTGTTTGTTGCATAAGTGGACTCCTTTCTTATCAAAAATATTTCATGTATCATTTTATTTTCCGGCAGCTTCCGGAGAATCTTCGTCTTCCACATACTGCAGCAGATCCCCGGGCTGGCAGCCCAGCGCTTTGCAGATCTCGTTTAAAGTGGAGAGACGGATCGCTTTTGCTTTGTTATTTTTTAAGATGGACAGATTCGCAAGGGTGATATCAATTTCGCCTGCCAGTTCGGTCAGTCCTTTCTTGCGCATCGCCATCATTACATCCAGATTAATGATGATTGCCATGATAGCCTCCTTCATTGTATTTTGTCGTTATGTCATGCTGTCTTTTAAACATCTGCAGGTATTTTCATATACTTTTAAATAGTCAGATCGTTTTCCAGCTTATAGGTCACTGCCTTGTCAAAAACGCCCGCTAATACTTTGCTGAAAAGCCCCGCGATCACAAAGACAAGGATGATGATAAAGATGGAGGGCGTGATGAAGATAAAGAGACGGCACGCGGTAATGACTGCAATAAAAAAGCTGTAGGTACTCATCTTCTCAAGACTCTTCACATTTTCACGGATAAAGCAGTCATCATCGATGACCGTTCTGAACATCCTGCGCAGCTGCTGTACGATCAGAATGGCAAATACGCCGGACAGGAAAAGTACGACGCACAGAGAATAATAATTTTCAGCAAAATAGGTGCTGTATCTGCCGTAAAACCTGACACTGAATGGAAGCGTTATGATAACGAGAATACCGGAATAAAACATAAAATCGAGCAGGTATTTGGTAAAAAGGGTCAGTTTGTCTTTCATGGGAATAGCAGTCCTTCCTTTCTGTGGTTTGTGATATATCATTCTGTAAGGATACAGTAGCATTATTGGAAATGAATGTCAATAAAAATTTATCGAATATCAATAAAATATTATTCTCTATCAATAAGAATATAAAAAACGGCATTCTCTGTTCTTCGGTTTCAGAGAATGCCGTTTTATCACATGTCGTGGTGGTCTATTGCAAAACTGCCTGAAAAGTCATATCTTTTGTGACGGGCATGGTATGATCGGGAAGGCTGCCGTCTTCTGCAGAAGTCCAGGCGACTACATTTGCATGTTCGGCGGGCACCTGCGGAAATTCCGGAAGGGTATCGTTATCCAGAACATACAGGGTGTCATAGACGGCTCCCTCGATCAGTAGTGTGACTGTGTGGACAGGAATCTGTGCGATCCATGCCTGGTCGAGAAAATCCTTACGTGCTTTGATATAATCCGCAATAAAGGTTATCTGTTCCGAACGGTCACCGCTGTATCCGTTTCTGGCATACTGATCCTCCCAGCGCACTTGATCCATGGCGGCGGAAGCGGCAGTGATCTCGTCCAGCATCGGCAGTATTTCGTCAGCCAGAAGCGTCAGATAAGGGCTGATTTCCTGCGCATAACAGGAAACGATCTTCTCATAGACTTCCGGTTTATGATACAGGCTTTGGAACCAGACCGAGGAATCACTGTGGGATGCCAGTCTGGACAGGCGCTCCGGGGATGTGGAGATCTGCCCCAGATATGCGGGCGAATTCCCCCAGGAAACATCGTAATCCCAGACAGGCCCGGCGTACAGACGGCCGTCAATGGTATCCGAATCCTTGTAGAAATAAGAGCTTGCCACACCGCCGTCATAATTGGCGGTAACTTCTTCCAACAGATATTTACGGACAAAAGAATCTACATCGATCAGGTCCTGATAAGATTTTCCGGTAGTGCCGTCGATGCCTTCTGCAGAGAGAATGGCATTCTCTACACTTTGGACATAGCTGTCGATATAAGCGATCTGCGCTTCTGAGGTATACTCCGGGTCACGGACAATAAAGCACTCCTTCGCTTCTGTTATAAAATAACTTTCGTTTATTTCCACTTCTTTTAAAAATCTGTTATCGAAATCCCGTTCAATAAGATAACCGCCGGTGATGTCCTCAGGATCATTGGGAATCTGTTTTGCTTTGGTGGTATCCGTCCACGCCGTCTCATAGGTACTTAGATCTTCTGTCTCATTTTCATGCTCGGTGGCCTTCTGCAGATCCGAAAGCAGGAGGCGGTTTTCCTGAATCTCAATTTTTTCCACAACGTAATAATTACCGACATATTCTTTATTTACATACAGATCGACAAAGGTTCCTTCTTCCGACTGCGGCAGGTTAAGATGACCGGCCAGGCTTCTGGAAAGGGCATTGCGGATCAGGGAGGAATCGGCCGAATTGGAGACGAAGACCCATTTTTTCCCTGGTTCCATGTCAAGAAAAGGAGCGTCTTGTGTCAGCTTGATCTGGTAGGGCTTTTTGTCAAATTCTGTGTAGGAAGTGTTACCCCGGCCCTTAATGTATTCGAGAGAATGCTCCAGGCTGAAACTGCCGTCCGGTTCCAGTACCTTGATCGTTCCGGCCTCTTTTATATTTTTGTCGCTGTTGATCTGGTCGGAGGTCCCGGATTCGGTTTCGATAAAAACTGCCGGGATATGTTCTGAATACAGCCAGACCACGGAATCAGGGTCGATGTTCTCAGAGAGTTCCGGCTCCAGTCCTGCTTCCCTGCAGGCTGAAGGCAGAAAGGCATAGTACTGTCCGTTCTTTGGCCAGAGGCTGATTTCCTGTCCGGCCACGTTAAAATGCAGGGAGTCTTCATTTGCCAAAATATGGTTGTCAGCTCCTGTGTCGGAAGATTGACTGCCTGCTGCGTTGTCAGTTCCTGCGTCAGAAGATTGACCGTCTGTTGTGTTGTTTGTGTTAACTGCAGCCAGGGCAGAGGCAGCTTCGGCTTCGGTTTCTAATTCCGCCGCTCTGCTTTTTTCCAGAACATGGGAGATGACGGTCACACATATAACTGCGGCAAAGAGAACGCCCGCATACAGGCAGGCGGTGTATTTTCTGTTCATTTTCTGTAACTATGCTCCTCTGTTTTTATGATAAGGCGATGGACAATCCTACCGGACAGTGATCCGAACCCATGATATCTTTATAGATAACGGCGTCCTGCAATGCGTCTTTCAGAGAATCCGACACAAGGAAATAGTCGATACGCCAGCCTGCGTTCTTGGCTCTGGCACTGAAACGGTAGGACCACCAAGAATAGGCGCCTTCCAGATCGGGATAAAAGTGCCGGAAGGTGTCGATAAAGCCGGCTTTGGTCAGAGCTGTAAATTTGTCCCGCTCTTCGTCCGTGAAACCGGCGTTTCTGCGGTTGGTCTTCGGATTTTTGAGGTCGATCTCCTTATGGGCAACATTCAGGTCACCGCAGAAGATGACGGGCTTTTTTTCTTCCAGTTTCTTTAGATATGCGAGAAAGTCATCTTCCCAGCACATGCGATAGTCAAGCCTCGCCAGCTCGTTTTGTGAATTGGGGGTGTAGACGGTGATAAAGTAAAATCCGGGAAATTCAAGCGTGATCACGCGTCCCTCGTGGTCGTGTTCCTCGACTCCGATGCCGTAGGAAACCGAAAGAGGCTCCGTCTTCGAGAAGATAGCCGTGCCGGAATAACCCTTTTTCTCCGCATAATTCCAGTACTGATGATAGCCCGGAAGATCCAGTGTGATCTGTCCCTCCTGCAGCTTCGTCTCCTGCACGCAGAAAAGATCGGCGTCCTCGGCCAGCAGAAATTCGGTAAATCCCTTGCCCACACAGGCTCTTAAACCGTTAACATTCCATGATATAAATTTCATAATGTTTTCCTTTCTTTTGTGTTCTCTTGAAAAGCGAACTGTTCACTGTCTATTTATAATATTCTTTGATCAGGTCGTCCACGATCTCCTGCGAAAGATCATACATGCCGTCCAGCCGTTGTTCGTAATTGTCTTTCGTCAGCCGGGCTTCTCCTTTGGCAAGTCTGTCATAGATATAATAGTTGATATCTTTGGAAAAGTGGATCATATCCATATAATTGTCCAGGTTCGTGATGATATCCCTGTCGTCCTGATAGAAATAAACTTCCGCATTGTCATATTCCAGCAGAGCCGCAACAGCCTGTTTTTCATTGTAGATCACGGCGTCCCGTTCACCGCTCCTGCAGGCGTTATCCCACCAGAGCATGGAGTAGGGCGGAAAAAAGAATTTGAAAGTAGTCTCCGGGTGCGCCTCCAGCTGTGCCGTGAGCAGGGCGATATTTCCGGCCAGTTCTTCGCTGTTTGCAGTTTCGGGCTGCATCTCTTTGACTGCAGGCAGACGGGTATAAAGGCCCATCGCCATTTCCCGGCTGAAATGCTTCCACTGTGCCCAGTTGTAGGAGTCCCCTTCATCATAATCGCCAAGCAGGGAGAAGGCCAGCATATGGGGCAGTTTATTCATCAGCACATCCTTGTTGAGCAGGTAGGGATAGTCGTTCAGCGGATTTTTGTCATATAAATACATCGGACAGCCGGTGGATTCATAAGTCGGCTGTGTGCTGGCTGAGAGGGAGGAAGGGTCGATGTTGTAAAAAACATATCTCAGGTCATGTTTCTCAAAGGCGCTGTCGAGCAGATAACACAGATCGGCGGTGGCGCCGTAGGAACGGATGGCCTTGATCGTCTGACAGCCGAATCCCTCATCAAACCAGTGGTTATTATAATTCTCGCACACCGAAGAACCCACGATCAACGCGTCGTAGTCAAAAGTGCGCAGTGTGCCGATGCACTGGTATTCCTTATCCGTCAGCACGGCTTTGAGACCGGGCAGAGGCTTGTGATAATGATAAAAAGGGTCAAAGACCACCACCACGGCGATGACGGCCGAAAGCAGCAGGATGCTTCTTATAAAAAAAGATCTGATAAATTTTCTGTCGGCTTCCATAGTTTTCTCCATTTCTGCGCTGCTTTTTGCGCTGATCATTTGAGCTTTTCCTGTGTAGTCTGTCTGTGCCGGTCTGCGGCTAAAAGTTGAAATACAAAAATGTGCTGACCTGTGACAGCGATACGATGCACCAGATCAAGAGGATGCAGATAAGCCAGCATCTTTTGGAGGTCAGTTCGCCCCGCATGGTCCTCTCCAGCGCAGTGGGCCGAAAAACAAGCCGGAAGGAGAGCACAAACAGCAGAAGAAGAAAAACAAGATACATATAGCGCACCAGATCCGGAGAAACCATCTCCAGCGCCTGTTTGATCACATACAGCTCGGAGATATCCAGCTGCGCGGCAATTTCGTAGATCTTACCGGTAAAAGTTCCGGAGAAAAGATTCTTAAACAGCTGCACGGCGCCGGCCATACTCTGGCTGCGGAAGAAAAAGAGGGACAGGTTAAAGAGAGTAAAGGTAAAGATCCAGCCCAGCCAGGCAGGGATATGATACCGCGCCGGCCTTTTTTCTTCGCGTCCGTATATGCCGATGATGCCAAGGTTGTCCCACACGACCAGCAGGCCCTGCATAGCGCCCCAGGCCACATAAGTCCAGGCCGCCCCGTGCCAGAGGCCGCTGAGCAGAAAAACGATGAAAGTATTCAATAACATACGTGTTTTTCCCTTTTTGCTGCCGCCCAGAGGGATATATACATAGGTGATAAAAAAGCGTGACAGCGTGATATGCCATCTCTGCCAGAATTCCTTGATGCTGCAGGCACGGTAAGGCGCGTCGAAATTGACAGGCAGTTCTATATTGAACATCCTGCCGAGACCGATCGCCATATCGGAATAGCCGCTGAAATCAAAGTACAGTTCGAACGTATAGGCCAGTATCACTGCCACGGTGGAAATACTGTCCAGAGAAAAAGTCTGCGCAAACCCGTAGTTGGCCACAAGGGCGAAGGTATCCGCCAGCAACACCTTCTTGGCAAGTCCGAGGATAAAAAGGTAGATACCGCGGGCGAAGGATGAGGCATTCGGACAGCGGCGGGAATGGTCTTCAAACTGAGGAATCATTTCTTTGTATAAGACAATCGGACCGGCAATCAGCTGCGGGAAAAAAGTAACAAATGTTATGTAATTAATAAGGGAATAATGTTCGCATTTTCCGAGACATCTGTCAATCACAAAGGATAATTGCTGGAAGGTAAAGAAACTGATCCCAAGCGGCAGCAGGATGTGTTTGAGCGTGTAGTGCGTCTGAAAGATAAAGTTTATATTTTCTATAAAGAAATCATAATATTTGAAGTAGAACAAAATGCCCAGATTTAACACAACGCCTGCCAAAAGTCCGGTGCGGCGAAAGAGCAGGGTGTGCCGGTCGTCTGCGGGAATCCGCGTAAGCAGCCGGCTGAGGGCATAGTTCAGCCCGATACTGACCAGAATGATCGTCAGATAATAGAGATTAAAATAGCCGTAGAACCACAAAGACATACCGGCCAGGAAGAGATTGGCCAGTTTGTATTTTTTATAAAAGTTAAGTCCGTACCAGCCCAGCAGTACGATGGGCAGAAAGATAAAAATAAAAATATATGAATTAAATAACATTTGGAATTAATGATCCTTTCTGAAATCAGACTTTTGTTTTGTAAAAAATTAATGGTGTTATATGCAGATTATAATAAAAACGTATGTTATTTATACATATTTTTCATAGAAAGGCAAAAACTAGTACCGGATACAGTATAACAAATCGAATGTGCAGAAACAAGAAAGAAAGTATTAAATAACAATTCCTAAAAGTCATCAAGGAGGGTATTATGAGAAAATTTGTCACAGGAATTTTGGTCACAACGATGTTTCTTTTATCAGGGTGCGAAGAACAGCTGCCGGAGGATGAGCTGGTCGATCAGGGCCGGGCATTTGAGATGGAGAAGACAGAGGATGATCTGGAAGCAAGCAGTTTTCCCATGTTAAACCGGGAAAAATTTATCCCCCTTACAGAATTGAAGGAAAATGTCAAAGACCTTTTGGGAGACAACTACTGGCCGGAGGTAGATCTGACAAAGGAAGAGCTGGCGTCGAAAACCGGCATCACCGAGGATATGTATGTGGATTTTCTGGCAGAAAAGCAGGTACTGGATGCCCATATTGATACGATGATCATTGTGCAGGCTAAAGAGGCGTATGTGGGAACGGTGGAACAGGCCCTGGAGGATTACCGCACGGCCATCATAGAGGAAAACCGCGACCATCCCCAGAATCTGGGCAAGGCCAAAGCCTCCCGGATGGAGACGATCGACAATTATGTCTGTTTCGTGCTGCTGGGCGCGGATACGACCGCCATCGCCGAACAGGGAGAAGAGCAGCTGATTGATTACTGTCAGGAAGAGAATGAACGGGCACTGTATGTGCTGGAGCAGGATATATTGGAGCAGCTGCGGGATTGAGTGAATATTTCCGGAGCCGTTCTGCAGCATGTTTGAAACTTGATAATGACACACAGAACATGTTTGTGTAAAATGAAAGCGGACCGGGAGACAGGCAGGTAAAACCGCAGACCGCTTTTTATGGCTGTAAATCTGCAAATTGAGGAAGGAGTATTCTACAAATGAACACAGATGATAAAGAAATCAGACTGATCGCCACAGATCTGGACGGAACATTGCTCAATTCCCGCAAAGAAGTTCCGGCAGAGTTCGAGGAATGGGTATGCGCACACCTTGATATCAAAACAGTGATCGCCAGCGGCCGGCAGTACTATAATATCAGGAAGCTGTTTCCAAAAGCAGCCGACAGAATGATCTATCTGGCGGAAAACGGCGGGATGGTAGTCGAAAACGGGGAAGTCATCTACGCATGTACAATCAGGGAAGAAGATGTGTTAGACTGCATTGAGCGCTTTCAGGAGAAGGAAGGCCATGTGGTCATTGTCTGCGGCGAAAAATCGGCGTATATGTGTCATGCCGGTGAAGATGCGGAGCGGAACGCACACATGTATTATGAAAATCTGAAATTTGTGGAAGACCTGAGGGGCTGTGTGCAGGAAGATCATATGATCAAGATCGCGGTTTTCTTTGAGGATTATGATGCGGATACATATTACAGGGGCATGGAGAAAGTGCATGACAGGCTTAATGTGGTATTGTCCGGGGAATGCTGGATCGATATTGCCAATAAGGAAGTGTGTAAAGGTGCGGCCCTTAAATTTCTGCAGGACAGATACGACATAAGCGCCGATGAGAGTATGGCGTTCGGGGATTTCCTCAATGATGAGAGTATGCTTCTGCAGTGTACGGAAAGCTATGCCATGAGCAATGGACATCCGCTCTTGAAGGAAAAGGCGCGCTATATCGCGCCGTCCAACGATGAGGATGGCGTGATGAAGATTCTGCGTGCTGTTATACTTTTGTAATTGTTCCTGTTCATGATGTGTGATAGTATCAAATTAAGCATTTTAAGAGACAAATTTACAAATAACGGCGTAGCATGAATGGAGGGAGTTTATACATGATATTTCGGGTTGGCGTTGGAGAATCTGACTTTGCCGCACTGCGCAGGTCGGGTAAATACTATGTGGATAAAACGGCTGTCATGTATGAGCTTGTGGAAGAGACGGAAAATAAAGTCACGTTGTTTACCAGACCGCGTAGATTCGGTAAGACATTGATGATGAGTATGCTCTCCAATTTTTTCAGTATCAGGAAAGACAGCAGGGAAATCTTCGAAGGACTCGGGATTACGGCGTATAAAGAGTTTTGTGAAAAGTGGATGAATCAATCCCCGGTGCTTTTTCTTTCTTATAAAGATGTTGAGGCGGAGACTTTTGAGGGCGCCTACAGAATGCTGAAAACAAAACTGGCAGATCTATGTAAAGAATTGGATTTCTTATTAGAAGAAACAGCAGTTAATTCTGCGGACAGGGATATTTTCAGGAAATTAATGTTCAAAACGGCAGAGGAAGATGATGTCAAGAATTCATTAAAAACCATTATGCGTATGCTGTACGCCGTTTACGGCAGGAAAACGATTCTTCTGATCGACGAATACGATGTGCCGCTTGCCAGGGCCAGTGAGAAGAACACGGTTGAGAATGCATACTATTCCGCTATGCTGGATGTGATCAAGGGCATGATGGGCACTGCGTTAAAGAACAATGAATTTCTGGAGTTTTCGGTGATCACAGGATGTCTTCGTATCGCGAAGGAGAGTATCTTTACCGGTACCAATAACTTTGCGTCTTACTCTGTCTTAGATGCGGATTTTTCTGAGTATTTTGGATTTTCGGAAGAAGAAGTGGAGAAAATGCTGCTCGCAGCTGACAGACAGGATAAGGCAGATTTGATCAAAGAATGGTATGACGGGTACATATTCGGTGACAGTTTTCTATATTGCCCCTGGGATGTGATGAACTATATGTCAGCTCTGAAAAAGAGAGAAAATGCAAAACCGAAAAACTATTGGAAAAACACGAGTCACAATGGCATACTTCTTACTTTTGTCAAAAGAACCGATTTCAAAGTAAGGGGCAAATTTGAGATCCTTATGAATGGAGGAACGATCACGCAGACAATCTCAGATGAGTTAACCTATGATACGCTGCATTCCTCGGAAGATAACCTGTGGAGTGTGATCTTGATGACCGGTTATCTGACAAAAGCAGATGCAGGAGAAGAAGGAGAAACCGTAAGACTAAAAATTCCAAACAGAGAGATTGCGTCTATTTTTGAAGATACGGTCGTGAAATTATTTCAGGATACAATAGACGATAACTGTCGGAAAGATATGATGGAAGCGCTCTGGAGAGGAGATGAACGGGAAGCCTCTGAGGCGATTTCCAATCTTTTGTGGAAGACCATAAGTTATAATGATTATCATGAGGATTATTATCATGCTTTTCTTGCGGGCGCTTTCGTTGGACTGGGTTACGAAGTGGAATCCAATAAGGAGAAGGGACTTGGAAGACCGGATATATTCTTGAAGGATGATGATAACCGTCGTGTCATAATTATTGAAACCAAGAGGTCGAAGAAAGAAGACAATCTGGGTCAGGACTGTGACAGGGCAGTTAATCAGATTCTCAGTAAAAAATATGCGGAGGGACTCTATGGCTATACGCAGATTCTTTGCTATGGAATCGCTTTCTTTCAGAAGCAGGCCAGGGTGAAGAGGGTGTTGTGAAAAAAACTTCTGTCATTATTGACCACCTGACCGCAGATGTCAAGAAACCGTTCAGGCTCGATTCTAATTTATTGCGTATAGATGATACTTCCATTCATAAATCTCTTAGGGAATGTCTCGCAAACGCCCTTATTCATGCTGATTTCCATGGACGACGTGGCATTGTGGTCGATAAGGAATTTCGTAAAATTGTAATTGCAAATCCGGGCACATTTCGTATCGGTATTGATGAAGCGATTGCCGGTGGTATCAGTGATGCACGAAATGGAAGAATTTTTAATATGTTTGCACTGATCAATGTGGGCGAACGTTCCGGTACAGGAATCTGTGACGTATACCATATCTGGGCAGAAAATGGATTTAAGGAGCCTTCTTACGTTGAAACAGTCGATCCTGACCGCATTGTTCTTACCCTTCAAATGGATCCTTATGATAATGGTGATGATGGTAATGATGGGAGTCTTACACAGAATGAAATATATGTCTTACAGGTTATATCCAAAATGCCTGCTCTGTCAGCTTCTAAAATTGCTGCTGCAACAGGAATCTCAAAGCCATCCGTAGAGCGGGCGCTCCGTTCTTTAAAAGAAAAGAAGTATATCCGCAGAGAAGGATCAACCCGGGGCAGATGGAAGGATATCTTGCGGTTTATGCGCGGAAAACAGGAAATGTTATTGTCACGGAGATATTTCTTTCGGGAGAGGCATATCTGGAATTTATGGAAAATTGGCGCTGCCGGGACAGCAATTTTGACAGAAAGCGGATTGTCCGCCATGCCATTGGCGGCAGGATGCTATCTGTCTGGATGCCTGGTTGGGACTGTGGTCGGGGCGGTCATGATCACCGGAGGCAGGCCGTTGGAGCTTTTGCAGGATAAGGAGTAGTGGATGTGCAGGAGAAAGAGAGAGGAGTAAGAAACCTTATGGATACATTGACTTTGGAACATATTTCTTATCAATATAAGAAAGCGGACAGGGAGGTTCTGAAGGATGTGAACTGCCGCTTTTCCAGCGGAGAGATGGCGGCGGTCATCGGGCCTTCTGGTTCCGGAAAGACTACGTTCCTGTCCATCCTGGCAGGGTTGGACATGCCAACGTCTGGGACGATCCGGATGGACGGACAGGATATGCTGGGGATGGACAGGGATCTGTGGCGGCGCAGGGAAGTGGCTGTGATCTTCCAGTCTTTCCAGCTGTTTCCGCGGCTGACGGTGTTAGAGAATGCCATGTTTCCTTTGGAACTGAATGGGACGTCCGGAAAAGAGGCAGCCAGAGAGGCGAAAGCTAATCTGAAGCTCGTGGGACTTGCAGAAGAAAAGTTCAAGCGTTATCCGGCAAACCTGTCCGGCGGGGAACAGCAGCGGGTGGCTATTGCCCGCAGCCTGTCCAGTGGGGCAAGGATCCTGCTGGCGGATGAACCTACCGGAAATCTGGACGAGGAGAATACAAAGAATATCATTTCCATTTTCAGGCGTCTTGCCCATGAGCTGGGCTACTGCATCATCGTGGTGACCCATGATAATGAGATCGCAGCCATATCGGATGCAGTGTGGAAAATGACGGATGGAGAGCTTGTGCACTATGAAGCGGTCCAGGGATAGATTGGCAGGGGTTGCTGCATTTCCGGTATCCGTGATGGACAGGTCGGTGAGCTGGATTGATTTCACCTGAAAAGAGTGTTATTATAGATAAATACAATACGATAAAATATAACATCAGAATACAATATATTTTTATTGCTATACGAGGGAGGAACAATATGAAAACAAAAGCATTGTTAAAATGCATCGGTTTAATCTGCATATGGTTCCTGTCTCTGCAATTTTTTTCGATTCTGTTCCGCAATGCAGATATCACCAGGATTTTGTCCATATTGATCGTGGGTATTCTGGTTTTCTGCATGAACAGAAAGAATCATTATATCTGTTTTGTGCCCGAGGAAAAACCGCGGATGCAGATCATCCTGCTGGCGTTACTGTCCGGAATTGGTCTGTCATTTTTTAATATGATCTCTGCATTACAGTTTATGCTGAGCGGGGCAATGGAGGAAATGGCACAAGTACAGACAGATGATGTGAGTATCTCACTTTTGTATATTGTCCTTAGCGTGGCAGGTGCGGTCGTGGAAGAATTATTTTTCAGAGGAATTCTTTTGAATCTATGCCGGCCATATGATAGAGCGGCGTCTGCAATTATCATATCGGCTGTGCTTTTTGCGGTGATGCATTTAAGTCCCCTGATGATGCTGCATACTTTTATTTCAGGGCTTGTATTCGGTTACTTTTATTATCATACGGAAAATATTTACATACCCATACTTATGCACCTGACGAATAATCTGTTGTGGTCAACTGCGTTGAATGCCTGGTTGTTTGGCCCGTTTATGTCATTAACGGGAGAGTTGCAAGGGGCGGTTATCATGGTTGTGGCGGGTCTTGTTATGGTCATTTGTTCGACAGCAGTTTTTACACAAAAATATGTAAAGTGATCATAACATCGTTTCGCAGTATTTTATGAAAGATTTGCCGAAACAGCTTTTGTTCAAGTGCTTTATGAAGTAGTTTAAAGACAGATTCCGGCAGAGCGTATCTTTGGACAGGATGTTGTGAGAAAATTCCGGAAAAATTAAATTATAAATATCGAAATGATAGAACAGTATATTATTTTGGTAGAATATTTTGTATTAAAATGACAAGGATATCTGTAATGAAAGAAAGAGAAGAACTGTTAAGAGTAGGAAAATATAATTTAAAATTTAATGAATTATTAGGGATAGATATAAAGGATTTTGAAATATATAGATCGAAAGGTTTGCCGTCACATATGGTTAAGCGAAAACATTTTAATTGTTTGAGGTATATTGACTATATACCAGATATCATATTAGAACCTGATTATATTGGAGTGAATCCTAATGAACAAGGGTTAAGTATAGAACTTATTAAAAGATATGCTGATAATGTTTTAATTGGAGTAAAGCTGGATGCAGAAAAAGAATATCTTTATGTTTCTACTATGCATGATGTACAGGAAGCAAAAATTACAAGGCGGTTACATAGCGGAAGAATTAAGGCATTCTCGGTTGACAATGTGGGGCAGGAATAGTATATTATTAAGTATAAAAGAATATGTTAGTAATGAGCATGATTATTTTTGAGGTCGGAAATGGTTCCCGACGCACTCTGAAAAGAGTACCTGAGATGATGGATACACCGCCCATCCAAAAATAATCATGCTTTTTTAATATTATTCCATCGCTACTTCGCTACATGCTCATTGCGCCACTGTCTTGGCGAGATCCCATACACATTCTTAAACGCTCTGGAAAAATGCAGCTGGTTCGGATAGCCCACTGCATTTCCGGTATCCGCAATGGACAGGTCAGTGAGCCGCAGCAGTTCGGTGGCCTTGGACATGCGGTAGGAGATCAGGAAATCCTGGGGCGACTTTCCCATATTTTCATGGAAGATCTTGCCGAAATAGCTTCTGTTCAGGCCGCAGGCGGCCGCGATATCCTCCACGGAGATATCGTTCTGGAAGTTCTGCTCGATGAAGGAAATAGCCTCTTTGATGTAGAAATCACGCAGGCTGTTTCCTCTGCTGACCTCAGAGGAGGAAGCGGAACGTATAAAACTGTCAATAAAGAGAAAGAGGTGCCCGATCAGGTGGAAGGGGGACTCATTCTTATGGTTGACGATATAAAGCATTTCTGATTTCATCGTATCTGCGATATCTTTATAGCGCGCTCTGTAGACAGGCTGACCCGGGCTTAAGCCGGTCAGCTCCACGGCTTCCTTGGCGCGCAGTCCGTCGAATTCGATCCAGACATACTCCCACGGAATTTCATGATCCGCTATGTAGGTGCAGACCTGGTGGGGAAAGATCATGAATCCCTGGCCGCTTTTTATCTGATAATTGACGGATTTGCCCGATGTATTCTCGGCAATCAGCATGCCGGTACCGGACAGGCAGTAGTGGAAGAGATAATGGTTTCTGGCAGCAGGGCCGAAGGAGTGGGAGGGATCGCACTGCTCCCATCCGAACTGATACAGACCGAGATCGACAAAATTTTCACTGGGAAAAACCGAGAAGATCACTTCACTCATACATTCCTCCGTTCCGGGGCATCATGCTCCGCTCATCTGTGGACGTTATTCAGGGTAACATCAATATTCAGCTTAAAGAGATTACGGTAAAAAGTAATCTGAACTGTTTCTTAACCTGATTATATACCAAAATGCTACTCTACTTCAATTAATTGGCATAAAAACAGCATTAAGGTATATAACATATAAAATAAGGCTATTTATGGATAGCAAAATGGTATGTTACAATGCAAATATCAAATCAGGGAAGGAGATATGCTATGTTAAGGAGGAAAGTAAAATACCTTGGCGCGGCGGTTTGCAGTGTTGCTGCAATGGCGGTTGCCGGGGGATGTGGAAACTCGGCTGGCGATGGTAAGATTGAAGTTGAGATCGTTCAGTACAAGCCTGAGGCGGCCAACTATTTCACTGCTGTGGAAGAGGAATTCAACGCAACACATGATGACATCCATTTAAAGATCAGTTCTCCCAATGATGCGATGGCGATCTTGAAGACGAGATTCATCAGAGAGGATTATCCCGACATCATAGGAATCGGCGGAGACATCAACTATTCTTATTTCATGGATGCTAAGATCCTGGAGGATATTTCTGATTATGAAGGGCTTGCAAATATTAATCAGGGATATCTGGACATCGACGAGGCGCTTAAGTTTGTGCCCATTGAGGGAACTTATGCAGTGCCTTACGTGGCCAACGCGGCAGGAATTTTGTACAACAGGGATATGTTCGAGGAGCATGGCTGGACGATCCCGACGACCTGGGACGAATTACTTACTTTGTGTGACACCATTCAGGGAGAAGGGATCTTACCTTTCTATTTCGGCTTCAAGGATATCTGGACCTGCCTTGCGCCGTGGAATGCGATGGCGGTAGATCTGGCTCCGGCGGATGCATCCAAGCAGGTAAACCGCGGGGAGACCACATTTGCCAAAGAGTACCGGGAAGTATCCGAGAAATATCTGGAATTGCTGCAGTACGGACCGGAGGATCCGTTTGCGTACGGCTACAATGACGCATGTACGGCGTTTGCAAGAGGCGAATCCGCAATGTATCCGATCGGAAGCTATGCGGCTCCGCAGATTCTGTCCGTGAATCCGGACTTAAATCTGGATTCTTTCGTTATGCCGGCCAATGACGCGGCGGACGGCAATACCCTGAATTCCGGTATTGACCTGCAGTTCTGCGTGACGGCAGGATGCAAGAACAAGGAAGCGGTCTATGAGGTGCTGGATTTCCTTTATGAAGATGAGAACATCCAGAAGTACATAGACGCGCAGACGGCTATCCCCTGTAAGGACGGAGACTTTACGCTTCCTTCCATTCTGGACGGCATGACAGACTATATCACATCCGGCAATATGACGGACTATCAGGATCACTATTATCCGTCAGAGATGGCAGTGGATGCGCAGATTCAGACTTTCCTGTTAAATCAGGATGTGGACGCTTTCCTGGAAAAGTTTGATAAGGACTGGCTGCGGTACAACAGGGATATCATCCGGCTGGTACAGGATTATGAAAAGCAGCACGGAAACGCGAATTGACCGCGAATTAGTGAGAAAGGAGAGCATGCATAATGAAATTAGGAAAAAATGAGAGAAAAACAACATTTTTATTGATCACCATTCCGATTCTTGCCCTGTTTATCTGCTTCAATACCATTCCGTTGATCCGCGGTGTGATATACAGTTTTACGAATTTCAGGGGCTTCGGAAAGTATGACTGGGTAGGCTTTAGAAACTATATCGATCTGTTTTCGGATGTTCGTGTGGGCAAGTCCTACTGGTTTACGTTTAAGCTGTCGATCGTAACGACCGTTGTGGTTAATGTTTTAAGCCTGCTGCTGGCGCTGGCGCTTAACAGTTCCATCAAGGCCAAGAGCTTTTTCCGCGGCGCGTACTTTTTACCCAATATCCTGGGTGCGCTGGTTGTAGGTTACATTTTCAATTATTTCTTTACTTATATTTTGCCGGCTCTGGCGGACATGATCGGGATCGACGCACTGCGCACCTCCATCCTGTCCAATCCGGGTGCGGCGTGGATCGGTATCATGGTTGTCTGTGCATGGCAGGCGATCGCCATGAATACGATCATCTATATTTCCGGCCTGCAGACGGTGCCGGAAGACGTGTATGAGGCAGGCGGCCTCGACGGTGCGACAGGCTGGAAGCAGTTTAAATACCTGACTTTCCCGCTGATCATTCCCTTTTTCTCCATCAACATGGTTCTGTGCGTGAAGAACTTCCTGATGGTGTTTGATCAGATCATGGCTTTGACCAAGGGCGGCCCGGCGCAGAGTACGGAGTCTATTTCCTACCTGATCTACAACAACGGTATGTCGGGCGGACAGTTCGGCTTCCAGAGCGCGAACGCGGTTGTATTCTTCATCGTGATCGTGGCGGTTTCCGTGGCGCAGATGAAATTTTCCGGTAAAAAGGAGGAGCAGTTATGACAATAAAGAAAACAAACAAAACAGCGATGATCGTCCTGATCCTTGGGCTTTCCACGATCATCCTGCCGTTGTACATGACGATAGTTATTGCATTCAAACAGCCCTCGGAAATGACAAACAGTATCAGCGGCATCCTGTCGCTGCCCAAGGCATGGAGCCTGAACAATTTCAGGGAAGCCATGGAGATCACAAATTTCTGGCGTTCCTTAAGCAACAGCTTACTGATCACGGCAGCGACCGTGGGACTGTCCATCGCGGTTCATTCCCTGATGGGTTATGCGCTGGGACGTAACAAGGCTCACAGCAAGTTCTACAGCTTCGTGTATCTGTTCATCGTCAGCGGTATGTTCGTGCCCTTTGCGATCCTGATGATGCCTCTGGCAAAACAGACGGCAGAGCTGGGACTGGCTAACTGGTTCGGCGTGATCGTGCTGTATGTGGTGTTCTACATGCCGATGAATGTACTGCTCTACTCCGGTTATCTGGTAAATATCCCGATGGCGCTGGAGGAGGCGGCGAAGGTGGACGGCGCTTCAACCTGGAGAACCTACTGGAAGATCATCTTTCCGATCATGAGGCCCATGCATGCAACGGTGGCAGTACTTACGGCGCTGGCGGTTTGGAACGACGTTATGACACCGCTTATTATCATGGCAGGTTCCGGACAGAATACGCTGCCTCTGGCACAGCTTAACTTCCAGTCGCAGTTCGGTACGAATTATAACCTGGCGTTTGCGTCTTATCTGCTTTCGCTGGTTCCGATCCTGATCTTCTACATCGTATGTCAGAAGCAGATCCTGAACGGCGTTGTGAACGGAGCGGTTAAGTAAAAACAAAGTGAATAAAATGTAAAATTATGGTATACTTGGAGCAGCCTTATGGCTTGCTTCAAGTATATTGTATCTCATAAAATACTTGAAGAAAAACGAAAAACAGTAAATATAAGAAAAAGGTTGGTGCGGCGTATGGCAATTCTATTTCAAGAGGAAAAGAGGATCTTCACATTACAGACAAAGCAGACGACCTACCAGATGAAGGTAGATGATTTCGGGTTTCTTTTGCATCTGTATTATGGGACGAAGGTGTCCGGCGATATGGATTATCTTTTGACTTATTATGACAGGGGGTTTTCGGGAAATCCGAATGATGTGGGGAACAACAGGACTTATTCCATGGACGTTCTGCCACAGGAATATCCGACTTTGGGAACAGGAGATTACAGAAACAGTGCGTTAGTGCTGCGTGGTCATGACGAATCGGAATGTTGTGATCTGCGGTATGCCGGATATGAGATCCGGGAAGGCAAGTATGAACTTGAGGGACTGCCGGCGGTGTATGCCGGGGAGAAGGAAGCACAGACGCTTAAGATCGTGCTGGAGGATAACGTGAGCAAAGTGCGCGTGCAGTTGTTGTACGGCGTACTGGAAGACGAGGATATCATTACAAGAAGCGTGAAGATCACCAATTACGGCACAGCGTGTGTGGTTGTGGAGAAGGCGGCCTCGGCCTGTCTGGATTTTATCACGGGACAGTATGACCTGCTCAGTTTCTACGGAAGACATACGATGGAAAGGAATCTGCAGAGGATAAGGATCGGGCATGGAAGCCACAGTATCGGAAGCCGCAGAGGTACTTCCAGCCATCAGTATAATCCGGCAGTCATCGTGGCAGAGAAGAACACCACGGAGAATACCGGGGACTGCTACGGTATGGTCTTTGTCTACAGCGGGAACTTTCTCTGTGAGGCGGAGCAGGATCAGTTTGACCAGACACGTGTGCTGATGGGACTGCAGAGTGATCTTTTTCATTATCCGCTGGAATCCGGACAGACGCTTGAGATTCCGGAGACGATTATGTGTTACAGCGACGGAGGATTTGGGGATCTGTCGGTGAAATATCATCGTTGTATCAGAAATCATATATGCAACGGAGCGCGCAGCAGGCGCATAACAGGAATGCAGGGAAATGGCAGCAGCGAGACGGGATTTACGCCCCGGCCGGTGCTTGTGAACAGCTGGGAGGCGGCTTACTTTAACTTTACCGGAGAGACGATCGTGGAACTGGCGAGGGAAGCGGCCGGACTGGGTATCGATATGGTCGTGATGGACGACGGGTGGTTCGGCAAACGCGAGGACGACAACAGCGGCCTGGGAGACTGGCAGGTCAATGAAAAGAAGCTGGGATGCAGTCTTGGCGAGCTGGTGCGCAGGGTCAATGCGGAAGGTGTCAAGTTCGGTATCTGGATCGAGCCGGAAATGATCTCCGAGGACAGCGATCTGTACAGAGAGCATCCGGACTGGGCGATGCAGAATCCGGGCAGGAATCCGGCCAGAGGCAGGAATCAGCTGGTACTTGATTTTTCGAGGGAGGATGTGCGGGAGCATATTTTCGATCAGATCTGCAGAGTGTTGGATCAGGGCAATATCGAGTACATTAAATGGGATATGAACCGGAGCGTCACGGATTTCTATTCCGTGGAGAACAGACAGGGCAGGGTGTCCTATGATTTTGTGACCGGCCTGTATGATTTCATGGAGAAGCTTCTGGCCAGGTATCCGAAGCTGATGATTGAGGGCTGCAGCGGCGGCGGGGGCCGGTTTGACGCCGGAATGATGTATTATACACCGCAGATCTGGTGCAGTGATAATACGGATGCGTTGGACAGGCTGCGGATTCAGTACGGGACCTCTTTCTTCTATCCGATGTCTACGGTCAGCGCTCATGTGTCGGCGGTGCCCAACCATCAGACAGGCAGGATCACAAGCCTGCGCACGAGAGGCATTGTGGCTATGACGGGGGCTTTCGGCTATGAGTTGTCCTTAAGCGGGCTGAGTGCGGAAGAGAAAGAGGAGATCAGAGAGCAGATCAGGCAGTATAAGGAGTTTGAGCCGCTGATCAGCACGGGAGATTATTATCGTCTTTCAAATCCTTTTGAGGATGCCTGTGCGGCATGGATGTTTGTGTCAGGGGACAGGAAGCAAATCCTGCTGCATGTGGTGATTTTGGAGAATCACGGCAATATGACCGTGAATTATGTACGGCTGAAAGAACTTCTGCCGGATGCCGTCTATGAGGAGGCGGCAAGCGGTAAGTGCTACTGCGGTTCTGCGCTGATGCAGGCGGGAATCCCGATTCCGGTGGAGATGGGAGATTACCGTGCATATCAATTTGTGTTTAGGGTTAAAGAATAGATCAAGGGATTAGAATTATAATTTGGGGAAAGAGAGACTGCCGTATCGGGTTGTATGACCGGTGTTGGCAGTCTTTTTTATGGGACCAGTAACTGCACTGCATATCTGAAATTGCGATACGAATCTTGAAAATGATATGAGCTCGTTTTTATAATGCTTCAGGTTCGGGTACAGATTCTTCAAACAGTTGCATTAAATCATGGTTTGCACCTATATAGTATAATGGTACAAAACGTCTTCTATTGTATAGTCATTTTCATTTTCTCCATCGTCGCTGTTGTACCACACCCATTTTGTCACATAGTCCATAAACCATGTCTTTTCACGCAAAGAAGTGATAATATTACCAAAAGCGCCGTAATCCTTTGGATTACCATTTCCTGTAAAAGACATCGTCCCGTCAGCATCCTGCATCTGGTTGAATTTATATTTGGAAAAGGCCTGCTGTAATGCCTGGTAAATACTTTCCACACTATATTTCTTTTCTGCACGTATTTTTTCTTCATCCATTTTTATTTCTAATTTCAGCATAAATGTCTCCTGTTCACAATCAGTTACATTTTCCCGTATTTTTATTATATCTGATGTTGTTCAAAAATTCTACCATGATTTTTTATAATATTTAAAATAGGGCTGGCTGTAACAGCGGAAGATTGATACAATAAATAATAGAAGCCATAAATTCTATGATGTATTCAGGATTGATGATACAGGTGCTGTCAAAAAGATGATGAACAGATTGAGGACGAAAGGTGGAGAATCATGCAGGATTTTATCAAAATATCAAAATACGCAGGAATGCGCAACGACCTGGCACAGGCGGGAGGCGGCAATACTTCCGTGAAACTTGACGATCATATCATGCTTGTGAAAAGTTCCGGGTTCCAGCTGGCGGATGTGAGTGAGCAGGCGGGATATTCCAGGGTGGATTACAGGAAGATCGTGGAATATTTCAGAGAATATGTGGAACCCTTTGCGGAGGATGTATTTACGGAGGAGAAGGGGAATCAGCTTCTGAAAGAGGCGCAGATCGAGGGAGGACGCGCTTCTATCGAGACATTCCTTCATGCGATTACCGGAAAGTATACGCTGCATTCCCACCCGCTGCTTGTGAATATCCTGACGGCGCGGGAAGATGCGGAGGAGATTGTGCATGAACTTTTTCCGAAAGCTGTCTTTGTGCCTTACAGGAAGCCGGGTGCTGCGCTGGCGGAGGCTTATGACAAGATCTATCGTGCGAAAGAAGCGCAGGGAGCGGACGGGACGATCGTCTTTTTACAGAATCACGGACTGGTGGTCAGCGGGGACGACGGGGATACGGTGATCGAGAAGACAGAGCAGGTGTTGGCAAAGATCGCAGAGTATTTGGATCTGGATAACAGTGCATGTCGTGCGGCAACGGAACTTTACAGGGTGATTGGAGAGATTGAGGCGCTGGCGGGGAATATTGTCTATCTGTCGGAAAACCGTTATCTGTCGCAGGAATACGCAGGCAGCAGTCTTGTGGAGCAGGGGATGTGGGAACATGCTTTTTGCCCGGACTGCGTAGTCTACGCAGGCAAGAAGCTGCTCTGGTTAAAGAAGGATTATGACAGGCAGGATATTCTGGGTTTTATGCAGGCGCATGGTTTGCCGACACTTGTGTATTATGAAGGGCATTTCTATATACTGGCGGAGAGTGTGAAGAAGGCGCAGGAGATCGAGAATGTGATGAGCTTCGCCGCCAGAGTGCAGTATGGCAACAGAGGCCGGAGAATGCAGTATTTAAGTGATGCACAGGAGGAAGAACTGCTTAACTGGGATGCGGAGAAATACCGCAGGACAAAGGTATAAAGAAGAGGGATGCAGGCAAAAACGGCAGGAGAAGCATTCGGTTACGGCGGTGTGCTGCAAAAGTCCGGTCAGGCTTCTGGAGAAACAGGGAAGGCACACAGAAGCAGGGAAGTTGCTGTGACATGACAGCAAAATAACGGTTGACAAACGCCGTCCTTACGGGCTAGAATAAATAAAATCAGACGTGACGAAGAAGAGAATAGTACGGACAGGGAACGTGACAGAGAGAGGATCGGCGGTGGAAGATCCTTACGGGAGATGTTCGGAACCGGCCTCGGAGTCCTGTGCGATGAGTGCAGCGTAGCACCGGCGATAACGGTAGGAGAAGAGGAGCGCGCAAGCGTTAATTAGGGTGGTACCGCCGAGATTTCGGTCCCTTTCGGGATGGAAATCCCGGCGTTTTTTGTTGTGTTCCGGCGGGATATACGCCCGGCCGGAAAGAAAGCAGAGAATAAAAAATAAAATAAAGAAAGGATGAAGGAAAAATGGCTGACAAGAAGTTGGTAGAAGCGATCACTTCCATGGAAGATGATTTCGCGCAGTGGTACACGGACGTGGTCAGGAAGGCAGAGCTTTTAGACTACACGAGCATTAAAGGATGCATGGTATTTAAGCCGGCAGGTTATGCCATCTGGGAGTTGATCCAGAAGCAGATGGATGATATGTTTAAGGCGACGGGCGTGCAGAATGTCTACCTGCCCATGTTTATTTCGGAAAGCCTCCTGAATAAGGAGAAGGACCATGTGGAGGGCTTTGCACCGGAAGTGGCATGGGTGACGCATGGCGGTATGCAGCCCCTGCAGGAGCGGCTTTGCGTAAGGCCTACGTCGGAGACGCTTTTCTGCGATTATTATAAGAATGTGGTGCAGTCTTACCGTGATCTGCCTCAGGTATGCAACCAGTGGTGTTCTGTCGTGCGCTGGGAGAAGGAGACGAGACCTTTCCTGCGCAGCCGTGAGTTCTTGTGGCAGGAGGGTCACACCGCTCATGCCACGGCTGAGGAAGCGGAGGAGAGAACGGTGCAGATGTTGAATGTCTACGCCGATTTCTGTGAGCAGGTGCTGGCGATTCCTGTGATCAAGGGTCAGAAGACGGAGAAGGAGAAATTCGCGGGCGCTACGGCGACTTATACGATCGAGGCGTTGATGCATGACGGTAAGGCACTGCAGTCCGGCACCAGCCATAACTTCGGAGACGGTTTTGCGAAGGCTTTCGGCATCCAGTATACGGATAAAGACAATACGTTGAAATATGTGCACCAGACTTCATGGGGCGCATCCACGCGCCTGATCGGTGCGCTGATCATGGTACACGGCGACAACTCGGGCCTGGTACTGCCTCCCCGGATCGCACCTGTACAGATCATGATCATTCCTGTTCAGCAGAAAAAAGAAGGCGTGCTGGATAAGGCTTACGAGTTGAGAGACAGGCTTGGCAGCTTCCGTGTGAAAGTGGACGATGCGGATAAGAGTCCCGGCTGGAAGTTCTCCGAGCAGGAGATGCGGGGAATTCCGATCCGTGTGGAGATCGGGCCTAAGGACATCGAGGCGAACAGGTGCGTGATCTGCCGCCGTGATACGAGGGAGAAGATCGAGGTATCTTTGGACGAACTGGAGACGAAGGCGGGAGAGATCCTGGAGAAGATGCAGACGGAAATGCTGGAGCGTGCCCGGGCGCACAGGGATGAGCACACTTACACGGCAGAGAATATGGAAGAGTTCCGCCGCCTGTTTACGGAGAAATCCGGCTTCGTGAAGGCGATGTGGTGCGGAGAGCAGGACTGCGAAGATAAGATCAAGGAAGAGCTTGCGGTCACCAGCCGTTGCATGCCTTTTGAGCAGGAGACGATCGGGGATGTGTGCGTCTGCTGCGGTAAGCCTGCGAAGAAGATGGTTTACTGGGGACGTGCGTACTAAGCGGCGGCTCTTTTCAGAGTATTCCAGAATAAGATCAATAAAAAATAAAAAAGTAAAGGGGTTGAAGTGGAAATGAATGTTTTGGTGATTAACTGTGGTTCTTCTTCGTTAAAGTACCAGCTGATCAACAGCGATTCGGAGGAGGTATTGGCAAAGGGGTTATGTGAGAGGATCGGGATTGACGGAAGTGCGATCGTACATCAGCCTGCGGGCGGTGAGAAGGTAAAGAGCGAGATAGATATGCCGAATCACACGAAAGCGGTGCAGCTGGTGATCGAGAAGCTGACGGATCCGCAGGTGGGTGTGATCACTTCTCTGGAGGAGATTGATGCGGTTGGGCATCGTATCGTACACGGCGGCGAGCGGTTTGCCGGTTCCGTGGTGCTGGACGACGAGGTTTTGGCAGTGATCGAGCAGTGCAACGATCTGGCGCCGCTTCACAACCCGGCGAATCTGATCGGCATTAATTCCTGCCGGGAGATCATGCCGGATGTGCCGATGGTGGGTGTATTCGACACGGCATTTCATCAGACGATGCCGAAGAAGGCATATCTGTACGGCCTGCCGTTATCTTATTATGAGAAGTACAAGGTGCGCCGTTACGGCTTCCACGGCACGAGCCATGATTTCGTATCCAAAAGGGCGGCGGAACTGCTGGGCAGGGACATTAAGGATCTGAAGATCATCGTATGCCATCTCGGCAACGGCGCTTCCGTATCTGCGGTGCAGTATGGAGAATCCGTGGATACTTCCATGGGGCTGACTCCGCTGGAAGGTCTGATCATGGGTACACGGTCCGGTGATCTGGATCCGGCGATCGTTACTTTTATCGCGCAGAAGGAAGGTATCAGTGCGGAAGAAATGATCAATATCTGCAACAAGAAGTCCGGCGTGCTGGGGCTGTCCGGCGGTGTTTCCAGTGATTTCCGTGATCTGGGCGACGCGGCGGAGGCAGGGAATGAAGCGGCCAGGACTGCATTGGAGACTTACGGGTATCGTGTGGGCAAATATATCGGCGCTTATGCGGCGGCGATGAACGGCGTTGACGCGATCGTGTTTACGGCCGGCGTGGGCGAAAATAATGCCCAGGCCAGAGCGGAAATCGGCAAGTATATCGGGTATCTTGGAACGAATATCGACCCGGAGAAAAATAAGCTGCGCGGCGAAGAAGTGATCCTGTCCGACGAGGGAGCAAAAGTCACGGTGATGGTAATCCCCACGAATGAGGAGCTTGCGATCGCGAGAGAGACCGTGCGCCTGGTAAAACAGTGACAAACCAGACATGGTGGATCAGCATAAGGCTGCTGCCTGATGAGACTGGTGGAAAAGGGGAATTGTATGAGCAGACGGAAGAATGGACGGAGAAGAAAGAAAAAAGGCATGGGAAAGATCATCTTTCTCAGTATTCTTATTGTGGTATGTCTGATCGTTTTGTCCGGTCTGGTAAGCGGTGTTTTTTCGACGGATAAGCTCACGGGCGGGATTAAATCCGCGGTAACCAAAAAGGTGACGGAGACGGTTATGGAACAGGCCGTGCAGAAGGCACTGGAAAGTTCCGGTGATCAACAGGCCGCCGAGAAGGCGAAGGAGATCGTGGGCAATATGGAAGAATCGGATAAGAAAGAGGCTGAGGCGATCATCGGGAAATATGCCGACAGCGAGACGATATCCGACTGCCTGGAAATCGTGGGGGACGGCGTTAACAGCGAATCCATCGCGGAGGTTCAGGAATATCTGCAGGAGAGCGTTTCCGAAGAGGATATCCGGAAGCTGCAGGAACTGTACCAGAAGTATGGTGGGGTAATGCCGTAGATCCGGTTTTGGCGGATACCGGCCGACAGAAAAAGAAATAGCAGCAACAGATCAAAGGACTGAAGCAGAGTAGACTGCGGCAGTCCTTTTTTTAATAAAAAGGTTGACAGACGTATACCTTTGGTGTAACATGCGGTTAAAGAGGTAAACGGATGTATACCAAAAATTGGCAGTCAAAAATCGGGCAGTATTTTTTATGCCTTTGTGAAATGAAAGGAATGGATATCAGGATGGGAAAGGTCAGTCTATCGGACGGAGAATGGAAGATCATGAACAGTCTGTGGGAGAGCGGCGAAAGTACGATCACCGAGTTGACGGCCAGTCTGGAGAACGAGACGGGCTGGGATAAGCATATTATCATTACCATGCTGGGCCGTATGGAGAAGAAGGAGGCCGTCGCGCACAGACAGGGCGGCAGGGCCAAGGTCTTCTATCCGCTTGTATCGAGGGAGGAGGTCTCCATGCAGGAGACGCGCGGTTTTCTGGAAAAGGTATACCGCGGCAGCCTCGGCATGATGGTGAATGCCATGGTGGCGGATCAGGCCCTGTCAGAGCAGGAGATCCAGGAGTTGTACGATATTTTGGAGCAGGCCAGGAAGAAAGGATAACCGCGCCTGTATCGAAAGGATATGAGCCGCAGGGCAGGACGGGAACAGGCACGGGAAAGAGGGAGATATTATGAAAGAAATCATTATTACAGCTTCGGTTTTGATTCTATGTGTTATGCTGATCAGGCATTTTTTCAAGGGAAAGATCAGCAACAGGCTGCAGTATGCGTTATGGCTGCTGGTGGCGATACGGCTGATCATTCCGGTATCCGCGCAGCTTTATCTTTCGCTTGGAGAAATAGATGAGTTTCGCATCATGGATCTGGTGAGAAGGCTGGAGGGAGATTTCGGGGATATCACGGAGCGTCTGGAGCAGCCGGTCAGTTTCACCATGAATATGAATTCTCCGGTCGGTCAGCAGATCATTAAGAATATGCTGGAAGAGGAGATGGAGTATATAGGTGGGGCGGACGGACCGACAAGTATTTTCCTGGCCGGATCCGTCGGATTTACGTGGCTGGATATCCTGCGGTGGATCTGGTTTGGAGGCATGGGCGTGATGGCGGTGTGGATGGCTGCCGTTAATCTGCGGTTTTGCCGTAAGCTGCGCCGGGAGCGGCAGGACTTCGTGCTGCCGGAAGAGGTGACGGGCAGGCTGCATCCCAAGGTTTTGGCGAGTCTGCGCAGAGGCGGAGTTTACACGGTGAAGGAGCTGGTGTCTCCGTGTCTGTACGGGATACCGGGATTGGAAGCCGTTTACCTGCCGGAGGCTGTTACCGGGGAGGAAGACAGGCTGTGCCATGTGCTCACCCACGAGATCTGCCACAAAAGGCACGGTGACGGATTCTGGTCATTTGTCCGCAACATGCTTTTATTATGTTATTGGTTTCACCCGCTTGTATGGGCGGCGGCGGTGCTGTCCAAAAGGGACTGTGAGCTTGCCTGTGACGAAGGGGCGCTGTTATTGTTAGGAGAGCAGGAGCGGATCGGTTACGGGAAGACGCTGTTGTCTATCATTACCGGCAGGGGAAGGTTTTCGGATTTTGCCTGTACGGCGACGACCATGACCGGATCGGGCAGAAGCGTAAAGGAACGGATCCGCTGTATTGCCGAGAAACCGAGAGTACTTGGCGCTGCGGTGGCAGCGGTGCTTATTCTGATTACGGCTGCTTCTGTGCTTGTCTTCACGAAGAATCCGCAGTTTGTCGGCGGCACATGGGACGGCGGGACGATCTATGTGATGACGGAGGATAAGCGGATCATGCTGCCCGATTCCATAGCCGGGATAAGCGGTTATACGACGGAGGAAGGGAACAAAAAGAATCTGATCATTTATCAGGTTGCTTCCGATCAGGAGGTGGGCAGATTCTGTACGGTTTCCTATGAAGAAGCGGCAGCGCTGGTGGACGCGGGCCGGTCGGTGGTGCCCCTTGGCACCTATGGAAAGAACGGGCAGCTCCGGGAGTATATGGGTCTTGCGACGGCGGAAGTGACGCAGCACGAATATTTTCCGTCGGGAGAGGATATGGAGAAGGATACAGACTATATAGAGGGAACGGAGGGCGTCACAGGAGAAATCGAAGGAGCGCCGCAGACGGAAGAGGAGCAGGAAAGCAGCATAAAGCGCAGTGAGAAGGATCCCTTTGCTTTTGACGGGAGGACGGAGTGGGAAGAAGACGAAACTTACGAGAGCGCGAAAAAGCCTTTTGCCTTTGACGGGAAAAATGAATGGGGCATAGAAGAGCCGCAGCAGGTCGAGCAGGAAGCGGAAGCTGTACAAAGTGCTGTGCCGGGGACAGACAGTAATACCGAGGAATCGACAACGTATGTCATACCGGAAGAAATGGCCGAACCGGACATGGCGCACGAAGAGGCGGCAACGTATCTGCCGAATGAGGCTGCTGCCGAAACAGACGATTCTGCGATTTATCTGCCGGATGAGGCGGATACGGAAACAGACGGTTCCACGATCTATCTGCCGGATGAGACGATCACGACGACGTATTATCCGTATCATATGGGTCTTACGGATTGTTATATTTATCTGACGGCCGACCATGCCGGGGTAAAAGACAGGGATCTGGAAGAAATGCACTATATTGACAACGAGCTTAAAGCCGCTGCCGGGGCGGTGATCGTGACCAGCATCAACCGGGATATCACGGAGAAGACTTTCCAGTCGCTGGCAGAGCACAGGACGCAGTATCTTGGCGATGCTTCGGCGGTGGTGGCGTTGGTGAATGCCCTGCCGTTTCCGGAGGGAATCTCCTACAAGGGAACGGAGCTGACCACCGATGACTCTGAGAAGAAGTCTCTGCGTATTCTGTGCGAACCGACAGAAGCGGATCTGGATATGCGGTATGTGAACCGTGATGTGCTGCGTTTTGACGGGGTCATGCTTTTTGCTGTGATCGGGAATCTGGAAGAGTGTGTTTTCGCAGTGACAGGCGGGGACGGTTCTTTGCTGGAAGAAACGGTATATGACAGAGAGGAGCTGACAGAGTGGATCGGTGTGGACAGCCTGTGGCGGGATCTGGACGGAGAGGAGCTGCAGGTCTGGTTAAAAGAGCTGCACCAGCGAGTGATCATAAGCCTGTATCAGGCCCTTGATTATCTTGATCCGTAAAATAATAAAAAAATATTAAGAATCCTGAAACTTTTTCTTAATCTGCGACATCTAATATATAAATAAGTGTGAAGGGGACCTCATTTAGAGGAATTTTAAAGATTTCTCTGCTATCATATGACGAAAAGAATTATGGCAGTGCAGATTGAGGTACTAAAGAGGGAAAGCAAGTGGGACAGGTGCAGAGAAGAGAACAGCAGGATATCGAACTTTGGGAACTGTATGAAGAGGAAGAGCGGACAGCCGAACGGACAGGAACGCGCAGGAGCGGCAGGAACGGTTACGGCCGGGAAAGCCGGCGCAGCGGCGGTTATGAGCGGAAGGAAGAGAGCCGGCGCGCAGCCGGGCATGGAAACCGCAGCGGGCGCAATGGGAACCGGAGTGCAGGCAGATATGGAAATGACGGAGAGCGAAGCCGTGAAAGAAGATCCGCCAATGAAGGCAGGCGGCCGCAGGGCAGAACCGGCAGCGGCAATATAAGGCTGTATGAGATGGAAGGAAACAGACGACCGTCCAATGGCAAAAGGCAGCAGGAGAATCCGTCAAGGCAGCGTCGGCCGGCCAGAGCAGCCGGCGCTTCACAGATCAACTATATCCAGCCTTATCCGGCGCAGAGAATCCGCAGGGATGAACCGGAATCCGTATACAGGGGTAATGCCCGTCCGGTACAGTCCATCAGACGGCGGCGTGCGAGACGCAGGAGAGAATTTCTGTGCAAGGCGGTCATTGTGTTGTTTGCGGTGGCATGTCTGGCAATGATCTACATGATCACCGGCCGGATTTATCAGATGGTGCACAGGAATACAGAGGAGAAACCGCTTCCGGTGATGACAGAGCAGTCGTTTGACGATATGGAAATCGCGGATGAAGGAATAGCGCCGCCGGAGATTATACAGGACTTTCTGGAGATCAATGAGTATTCCAGACCGGGAGACAAGCTGGACACGATCAATAGTATCTTCGTGCACTATACGGCGAATCCCGGCACCTCTGCGGCACAGAACCGGAGTTATTTCGCGAATCTGGCGGAGACACACGAGCGGTCGGCCAGTGCCCATCTGATCATTGGCTATGAAGGGGAGCTGATACAGTGCATACCATTTGACGAACAGGCTTATGCAGTGATGACGCGCAATGAAGATTCCCTGTCGATCGAGTGCTGCTATTTGTCAGACGACGGTTCTTTTACACAGGAAACCTATGATACACTGATACATACACTGGCATGGCTGATTGATAAGTATGATTTGACGACGGCGGATATTCTGCGGCATTACGACTGCGGCGGAAAGCTCTGCCCCCTGTACTATGCGGAAAATGAAGGCGCGTGGGATCGTCTGCGGCAGGATGTAGAGATGTATCTGGCACAATCCGGACAGTGAACTTATACTTCCACTGCGCAAACCCGGACCGGAAATATCTTCAATCGCAAATCGAATATAAGCCAACCCGGTTCCATGCATTGTATTTTCCTGTGTCTCCGGAATGTTCATCAAATACTCTGTATGGAACCGATCTGCATGTTCATAGACGACTCTTTTTCATTCCTCACTCTATATACAAAATGTCAAAAACTCTTGACACTTTCATTTCTTTACTATATGATGAAAATGTCAAGAGTTTTTGACATTCAAAATATATTACCCAAAGGAGAAAACATTATGCCGGTACCTGCACAAATTTTTTTAGGAGTTGTTTTTTTAGTATTTGTTGTTTTGGATATTATCATGTTAATATCCCTGCTAAAACCCGGAGATGAACGTAACCAGATTATTGTGTGGAAAGCAGGTTCATTTACTTTATTTGCGACTGTTGGAGCAAAGATAATAGAGGTAATCGAGAATATTGTAAGAGCTCAGCCAATGACTGCTAACCCGCTTGTTCAAGTGGAAGTTGCTGCTGTTATTTATTGCATTTCGTTGATGTATTACAAAAAAAGATATGGTGGATGACATGGAAAATTCAATAAGACACAGACGAAAAGAATTGGGATTATCCCAGGAAGAATTAGCAAAAAAATGTGGAGTTTCACGACAAACAGTAAATGCCATTGAAAACGATAAATATGACCCTACTTTAGCATTAGCGTTCAATTTGGCAAGAGAGTTAAAAACAACCGTTGATGAACTTTTCAAACCATAATTGCACAGGAAAAAACGGGGCATTTCAGAAAGACGGGAGCAAAAGCTGTGTGAGGAAAACCGCATACCGGGTGCGGCAAAGTTCAGTCGTTTGCGGCTAATCCCAAAGGACGCAGAGAAGCCGGCAGACAAACGGCGTAAATTTAATGGAAAGGAACGATTTCATGGCGAATATTTTAATTGTAGAAGATGAAAAAAATATGCAGGATATTATTGCCGAGTATGTCAAAAAAGGCGGACATACCTGCTTTACCGCTGACGACGGAATAGATGCTTTAATGATATTAAAAAGCAATCCAATGGACTTAATGATACTGGATATTATGATGCCCCACATGGACGGGTTTACTGTTTGTAAAATGGCACGGGAAATGAGTAATATGCCTATTATCATGTTGACAGCGAAAGGCGAAGAAGGCGACAAATTAAAAGGGTATGAATATGGTGCTGACGATTATACGACTAAACCTTTTAGCCCAAAAGTTTTATTGGCTAAAGTTAATGCGCTTCTCCGGCGTTCTTCCTCTGAACCATTAGAACTATTGAGTATAGGAAAAATTTCAGTTATGCCGTCCTCACATAAAGTATTTTTAGATGGGCAGGAAATCAGCCTTACTCACAAGGAATACGAACTGCTTTATTTTTTTATGATGAACCCCGGGCAGATTTTTACCCGTGAACAGTTGCTGAACAGGATTTGGGGATATGATTTTGAGGGAACTACCCGCACTGTAGATACCCATATCAAAACATTGCGGCAAAAACTGGGAGGCGAAGGAAAGCATATTGTAACGCTTATCCGCTCCGGCTATAAATTAGAGGTGACAGTATGAAAAGCAATGATACTTTCAGTGTTCATTCAATACGGAAAAAAATACTTTTAGCATCTAAAGTTATAGGAGCTGTTCTCATTATTTCGTATATACTTTCGACTAAATTACCGTTTTCGCCAAATATTTCACTTCCTATTTGGACTGTTTTTGTGGTGCTGTTAATTTTTACTGTTGATTTTTTAATGAGCTGCTTTATTTCCAAACCTATTGCCAAATTAGAACAGGCAGCAAAGAGAATGGCTGATTTAGATTTTTCTTCGACCTGTGATGTTATGACAAATGATGAATTTGGACGGCTTTCTAAAAATCTTAATATCATGGCTGAAAATTTACAAAAAGCCCTTATAAAGTTAGAGAGGGCAAATAGCCGGCTTGAAAAAGATGTCGAACAGGAACGCATACTGTTAGCAGAGCGTAAAGAATTAGTAGACAGTTTATCCCATGAAATGAAAACCCCTTTGGGGATCATAAGAGCTTATGCGGAGGGTTATCAAGACGAAGAAGATGAAATAAAAAAGCAAAGATATGCAGAAATAATCATATCGGAAACAGAACGAATGAATAATCTGATTACTACTCTGTTAGATTTGTCTGCATTAGAAACCGGAGCTGTTCAGCTTTCCCCCGAACGCTTTGACTTTGTTGAACTTTTAGAAACAGTCGCCGGACGGCTATTGATTGATACGCCGGATGTTAATTTTGAAT
>Ga0137308_100344_pt1 | contig 83577 bp, 75 predicted proteins | sample Inofrocosms_June_FD_97181 | JGI IMG/M metagenome (GOLD analysis project Ga0137308, IMG submission 97181) | Mouse cecal microbial communities from Vienna, Austria - N-Acetylneuraminic and N-Acetylglucosamine D2O microcosms_June | ecosystem: Host-associated > Mammals > Digestive system > Large...
ATCCCATGGCATTTGATAAGGTAGCGGATGTAGAGCCAGAATTTCGCAGTGCTAAATATAGAATATTGACAAAAGGCTGCCTTTCAACTAAATTTTATACAGGGTTTTTATTTGGTTCTGCAAGGAAGAGGTCTGTTGTCAAAGGACAAGTATGATTGGTATGTGCGCCAAAGCGCGCAGAGGGGTGTAAACATGGAAACCATACGGATAAAAATAAAATCAGCCTTGGGGGAGCTTTCCTGCGAGGAAGAACAAGGCCTGCGCCAGGCCGGCGAACTCATCAAAAAGGGTGGCCTGGTGGCTTTCCCCACGGAGACGGTCTACGGCTTGGGCGGGGACGCCCTGAATCCGGACTCCTCCAGGAAGATCTACGCCGCAAAGGGCAGGCCCTCGGATAATCCCCTGATCATCCATATCAGCCGCTTCGCGGACATCCACAGGATCGTAGACCAACTGCCGGAAGCGGCCGTGAAGATAGCGGACGCATTCTGGCCGGGGCCCCTGACCATGATCCTGCCGAAAGCGGACATCGTCCCCCGGGAGACCACGGGCGGGCTTCGGACCGTAGCGGTGCGCTTTCCCTCTCATCCGGTGGCCAGGAAGCTGATCGCCTACAGTGGCGGCTATATCGCCGCGCCCAGCGCAAACCTCTCGGGAAAGCCCAGCCCCACCAGCGCGAAATACGTCTGCGAGGACATGGACGGCCGTATCGACATGATCATAGACGGCGGGGAGGTAGGCATTGGCCTGGAATCCACAATCATCGACCTGACTGTAGAGCCGCCCCGGATTCTGCGCCCGGGCTATGTGACCCAGGAAATGCTGGACAGGGTGCTGGGAAAAGTTGACATAGATGTCACAATTATAGACCCGGACAGCGGACAGGCCCCCAAAGCGCCGGGTATGAAGTACCGCCACTATGCGCCTAAGGGCAGCCTGACCATTGTGGAGGGGGCTGCGGAACAGACGGCGGCCTATATCAACGAAATGGCGGCAGCCGACAGGGCTGCCGGGCGAAAAAGCGGTGTCATCGGCACGACAGAAGTACTTGAACAATACCGTACTGATGTGGTAAAATGTATAGGAAGCCGGGGAGACGAGGAAGAGATCGCCAGAAACCTGTTCACCGTCCTGCGCCAGATGGACGATGAGGGGGTGGAAAGCATCTACTCGGAGAGCTTTTCGGAGAAAGGCTTGGGACAAGCCATCATGAATCGCCTGCTCAAGGCTGCGGGGCATCGGGTGGTGCATCTGCCCGGGCGGCCAAACGCACAGGGATGGAATAGAAACCGGATGGAACCATAACAGGACGGAATGGAAAGACCAGGAGGGAACGGGAAGATGATAGCAATCGGAAGCGACCATGGAGGCTATGCGCTGAAGCAGCACATTTTAAAGCACTTGGAAGAAATAGGAGTCCCTTATGAGGATTTGGGCTGTTACAATGGGGACAGCTGCGATTACCCCGTGTACGGACACGCTGTGGCAGAGGCTGTGGCAGAGGGCCGTTTTGAGAAAGGCATCGTCATCTGCACCACGGGCATCGGCATCAGCATTGCGGCCAACAAGCATCCGGGTATTCGCTGTGCCCTGTGCGCGGACAGCCTTACTGCCAGACTGACCAGGCTGCACAACGACGCCAATGTGCTGGCCTTGGGCGGGGGAATCGTGGGCCCGAATCTGGCTCTGGAGATCGTGGATACTTTCCTGAACACGGCATTTTCCGGGGAAGCCCGCCATCAGAGAAGAGTAGATTTGATCGAAAAATAGAAAAAATAAAATACGAAAGTGGAGGAACGCAAAATGGCAAACGTATTCATCATGGATCACCCGCTGATTCAGCACAAAATCGGTCTTATCCGCAAAAAAGAAACCGGCACCAAGGATTTCCGCCAGACAATCAGCGAGATTGCCATGCTGATCTGTTACGAGGCCACCAGGGAGCTGAAGCTGTCCGACGTGGAGATTGAGACGCCCATCTGTAAGACCGTGGTCAAAGAGCTCAGCGGCAAGAAGATGGCCATTGTTCCAATCCTGCGGGCGGGACTGGGCATGGTGGACGGTATGCTGACACTGATTCCTGCCGCAAGGGTGGGGCATATCGGCCTTTACAGGGATCCGGAGACCCTAAAGCCTGTGGAGTATTACTGTAAGCTTCCCGCGGACTGCGCGGAGCGGGAGGTATTCGTGGTAGACCCTATGCTGGCCACCGGCGGTTCTTCCGTGGCGGCTATCAGGATGCTGAAAGAAAAGGGCTGTAAGAATATTCACTTCATGTGTATCATCGCGGCGCCGGAGGGGATCGAGGCCATGAAAGAGGCCCATCCGGACGTGGATGTCTATGTGGGCGCATTGGACGAGAGACTCAATGACCACGGATATATCGTACCAGGTCTGGGAGATGCGGGGGACCGGATCTTCGGCACCAAGTAATTATACAATTGGTGCAAACCCGGAAGAATGCCTGCACAAAGAGAATGTGATTCGCTCAGGCATTCTGACCTGTGCAACCCACTGGGAAAGGCGGTGTATGTTTTGAAAGTTTGGAAGCGGGCAGGCGTTGTTCTGGCAGTGGTTCTTCTGTTTGCGGAATGGGAACCTGTCCCCGGCATGCCGGTGGTTTTGGCTACTACCAAGACCAGGGAAGAGATCGAAAGAGAGCAGCAGGAGAAAGACAATCTTCAAAACGAGCTGGATAAGACCCAGGAGAACCTGGATCATCTGGAGGGCAAGCGGGACAGCCTGGAAAAGGAGCTGTCTTACTTAAAGTCCCAGATGGACATGGTGGTGGCGAATCTGGAGGAGCTGGAGCGGCTGACAAAAGAGAAAGAACAGGAAATCAAGGATACCTTGGAAGCGCTGGAGGAAGCCAGGGCCAAGGAGGCATGGCAGCAGCAGAGCATGGCCGCCATGGTCCGCTGTATGTACGAACAGCAGGAGAACAGCTATCTGAATACGCTGCTGACGGCCGGGAGCTTTGGGGAGCTTCTGAATCTGGCGGACCGTATGGAAAAGATAGCGGCCTATGACCAGAAGATGTTGGAAACCTATATAAACAACAGAACTTTTATCGAGGAACAGGAAGCCAGGCTGGAGACGGAAAAAGCCGAGCTGGACGTGCTGACCGCCCAGGCTCAGGCAGAGAGGGATAAGGTCTCTGGTCTCATCGAACAGGCGTCCAGTTCTATCAGCAGGTATTCCGGCCAGATATCCGACGCGGAGCAGAAAGCCCTGGCCTATGAAGCGGAAATTAAGAAAAAGGAAGAGAATCTGGAGTACCTGAAGAAAAAGCTGGCTGAGGAGATCGCACTGTCCCAGGCGGCGGCCAACGGTGTCTGGCGCAATATTTCCGAGGTGACCTTTGCCGAGGGGGACAGAAAGCTGCTGGCGAATCTGATCTACTGCGAGGCCGGAGGGGAGCCCTACGAGGGCCAGGTGGCGGTGGGCAGCGTGGTCATCAATAGGGTGCTCAGCTCCCAGTATCCCGACACGGTGGTGGGCGTCATCTATCAGAGCTGGCAGTTCTCGCCGGTGGCCAGCGGACGCCTGGATCTGGCTCTTGCCGCGGACCAGGCCACGGACAGCTGTTACCGGGCTGCGGACGAAGCCATGTCCGGTATCACCAATGTGGGAAACTGCGTGTACTTCAGGACGCCTATTGAGGGGTTGAGCGGCATCAACATTGGAGGGCATGTTTTCTACTGAAGCACAGGATTCGGAGGGCCGACTCGGCGCTTTGGCCGACCGCGGACTACAGCCCGAGGCTGTCCAGCTTTGTCTGAAGCCTGTCAAACTTATCCCGGTAGATCAATGAGAGCAGACGATTCAGATTGCGCAGGCAAAGGAGCGTCTGCTCTTTTGTAATCCAGTCATGCTCCATGGCCTCGGCCAGCTCGTCCAGGTCCACTACCTTGACCATGCCCTGGGAATCAATGATCACATCCGCCAGCAGATCCGTGTATGTCATGCTTTTCTCTTCGGGGTCAAAGTCGTATGCCACAATGTCGCAGTACCAGCGCAGGAGAGAATTGTCGCTGCGGTATACCTTGCTGATCTTGATGCCTTCCTTTAGAAAGAAGCAGGAGCAGCCGTGGGAGAATGCGGGCTTGGGATTTAAGGTGTTCCACTTGGTGATCACAGTCTCGTCATCCTGCGCCACGATGACGTCGTCCTTTAAAAGGATGCAGTCCCGGGGGATGATGCGTCTGCGATAAATTTTGGTTATGTTCATGGCAGCCTCCTTTTTCATACGTTTTTTCCATGATACAGCGCCGGAGAGGGATAGTCAATGCGTAAGGAAATTTTTTGTAAATGGCCTAGACATTTCGGGGAAAAATGAGTATAATCATTAAGGGGCAAAAATTGCCCTTTCAGCGTATGAAACGACGGAGTCGGCGGTATCTGGGGAATGAAACAACGAAAAAATGATCAAAGAAAAGTGTACCAATCCTTTGCCATGGTCATGCAGTTCGGCCTGAATATGATCGTGCCTATCGGCATGATGTCCGCGTTGGGAGTCTGGCTGGACGGTAAGCTTGGTACCTCTTGGATCACCATTCTTTTTTTTGTAATTGGAGCCGTGGCAGGGGGACAGAATGTGTACCGCTGTGTTATGGGCATGTTTGATACGGAGGAAACGGACGGGGAGCGTGTGCGCGATGAGGTTGATCGAAGCAGCGAAAAGGATGAATAGGACACTTTTGGAAATGCATATCGGTATGATTTTCTTCGGACTGATGTGTCAGGCGGCGGGAGCCTTTCTGGTGAAAGACCAAAAAAGCTATGCCCTGAGCCTTTGGTTCGGTGTGGCTTTTGCCCTTGCGGGCAGCATCCATATGTGCCGTACCCTGGACCGGGCGCTGCTTTGCGGCGGCAACGCTTCCGGTATGGTCACGAGAGGATATCTGTTCCGGTATTTTCTGCTGGCCGCGGTGCTGGTGATCATTGCCCTGACGGATGTGATGAATCCGTTGGTGTTTTTTCTGGGATATATGAGCCTGAAAGTAACGGCATATCTTCAGCCGATTACTCATAAATTGTGCAATAAGCTGTTCCGCGAGGAGGATCCGGTTCCTCTCTCGGAGGAGGAGCTGGCGGCACAGGAGGGGGAAACCCCTGCCAGCTAGAGGATGTGCCTGCCGGATGGGCAGGGACGCCGCTGTATGGCAAAAGCAAGCAAAAAATTGAAAAGAAAGTGAGGTGAGAGTATGGGACATGGAATTCTGCTGTCTGGCGGTGCGGAAGTGGATTTTAATATTCACGGAGTGTTTCAGTATTCCTTTTTCGGGCATCCTGTGTGGATCACCACATCGCACATATGTATCCTGATTGTGATGCTTCTTCTGATAGCTTTCGCCATAGCCGCGAACCGGTGCATGGCCAAGGCCACGGAAGTGCCGGGCAGTTTTCAAAATGTGGTGGAAATGATTGTCGAGAAGCTGGACGGTATGGTAAGCGGCTCCATGGGACAGGCTGCCCCGAGGTATTTTAACTACATCGGAACCATTTTTATCTTTATCCTGGTCAGCAACATATCGGGTCTGCTGGGCCTGCGGCCGCCGACGGCGGACTATGGCGTAACGCTGCCGTTAGCGATCCTGACATTTTCATTGATTCATTATAATAAATGGAAATATCAGAAACCAAAGACAATCTGGGCGGATTTGTGTTCTCCGCTGCCGCCCTGGCTGCCGATCTGGATGCCTATCAATGTGATCAGCGCGATTGCGGTGCCGATTTCTCTGTCGCTGCGTTTGTTCGCAAACGTTTTGTCGGGAACGGCTATGATGGCATTGCTGTACGGTCTGTTAGGATGGTTCGCCACGGCTTGGCCCGCAGCGCTCCATGTGTATTTTGATCTGTTCTCAGGGGCGATCCAGACGTATGTGTTCTGCATGCTGACCATGACATACATTTCGAATGAGATTGGTGATGGCACCAGACGCTAGTGTGGGAAGAAGTTCTAAGGCGTCAAAAAACGCCGCCTAAGAACTTCTAGGTCCGCAAGCGAATAGGATTCGCTTTGCAGACCGGTCCCACACGAAAGAATGCCTGAAGGGCAGGCATTCTTTCAGAATCCAGATAGTTGTAACTACATTTACTTAAATTTTACTTAAATTTAGGAGGAAAAAAGAATGGATTTCAATGAAAACTTTATTTTAGGGTGTTCTGCTATTGGTGCAGGTCTGGCGGTTATTGCCGGTATCGGACCTGGTGTCGGACAGGGTATCGCGGCAGGACACGCGGCGGCGGCAGTGGGACGCAACCCCGGCGCCCAGCCCAAGGTTATGCAGACCATGCTTCTTGGCCAGGCAGTGGCAGAGACCACGGGTCTGTATGGTTTGCTGGTAGCAATCCTTTTGATGTTTGTAAAACCTCTTCTGCCCTAATAGTGTGAAAAGACTAAAAATGTTTGCAAATGCATTTTAGGAGGCAGAAAGGAGGCAAAAATGATACTTTTAACAGGTGAGTCCATGTCAAGGCTGTTTGACTTGGACTGGCAGCTGTTGGCTGATGCCAGCCTGATGATTATTGCCATCTTTTTCCTGTTCCTGATCTTGAGCTATCTCCTGTTCAACCCTGCGCGGAAGATGCTGAACGGCCGTAAGGAGAAGATCCAGAATGAGCTGGATACCGCCAAGACCGCTATGGACAATGCGCAGAGCCTGAAGCAGGAATATGAGGCGAAGCTGAAGGAAATCGACAAGGAGGCAGAGAGCATTTTGAGCGAGGCCCGCAGGAAAGCGCTGGCCAACGAGAATGCCATTGTCGCCGAGGCAAAGGAAGAGGCGGCGCGTATTCTGGACAGAGCGCGTGTGGAAGCGGAGCTTGAGAAGCAGAAGATGTCTGACGATGTGAAGAGAGAGATCATCGTCGTGGCATCTTTGATGGCCGGCAAGATTGTGTCGGCATCTGTAGATACCGCCATGCAGAATCAGCTGATAGATGAAACCTTGAAAGAAATGGGTGATAAGACATGGCTAAATTAGTATCGAAGACATACGGTGAGGCCCTGTATGAAGTGGCTGCGGAAGCGGGCAAAGCATCGGAGCTGATGGAAGAAATCCGCTGTGTGAGAGAGATACTGGCGTCGAATCCCGGATTCGATGAGCTGATGGAGCATCCGGGTGTTCCCAAGCAGGAGAAGCTTCAGATTGTGGAGAATGTCTTCAAGGGCCGGCTCAGCGACGAGCTGACGGGACTGCTGGAGGTGGTGGTCTCCAAGGAGCGCTACCGGGATCTGCCTGCGATATTCGCCTATTTTACGGAGAAGGTGAAAGAAGAGCAGCGCATTGCCGTGGCCTGGGTGACCACGGCCGTGGAGCTTGCGCCAGGGCAGCGGGAAGCCGTAAAGACGAAGCTTTTAGAGACCAGCGGCTATGCCAGCATGGAGATGCATTATGAGGTGGATGCCTCTATCATCGGCGGAATGATTATCCGTATAGGAGACAGAGTGGTGGACAGCAGTGTCCGCACAAAGTTAGACGGTTTGAAGAAACAACTATTACAAATCCAGTTAGGTTGACCTGCTGGAAGAAAGGTGCGACAGATCCATGAATTTAAGACCGGAAGAAATAAGTTCAGTTATCAAGGATCAGATCAAGAGGTATGCTTCTACCCTGGATGTGGCCGATGTGGGTACGGTCATCCAGGTGGCAGACGGCATTGCCCGTGTCCATGGACTGGAAAACGCCATGCAGGGTGAGCTGCTGGAATTTCCCGGAGAAGTCTACGGCATGGTGCTGAATCTGGAAGAGGATAACGTGGGCGTGGTTCTTTTGGGCAGTGCGCGCAATATCAATGAAGGCGACACTGTCAAGACTACCGGACGCGTGGTTGAGGTTCCGGTGGGCGATGCCATGATGGGGCGCGTGGTCAATGCGCTGGGACAGCCCATTGACGGGAAAGGACCCATCCAGACCAGTAAATATCGTAAAATCGAGCGTGTGGCCAGCGGCGTTATCACGAGAAAGAGCGTGGACACCCCGCTTCAGACAGGTATCAAGGCAATCGACGCCATGATTCCCATCGGAAGAGGCCAGCGTGAGCTGATCATTGGCGACCGCCAGACTGGTAAGACGGCCATTGCCATTGACACCATCATCAACCAGAAAGGCCAGGGCGTCAAATGTATCTACGTTGCCATCGGCCAGAAAGCTTCCACCATCGCCAATATCGTTAAGACCCTGGAGGAGTATGGCGCCATGGCGTATACTACCGTAGTAGTGTCTACGGCCAGCGACCTTGCTCCCCTGCAGTATATCGCTCCCTACTCAGGCTGCGCCATCGGCGAGGAGTGGATGGAGAAAGGTGAGGATGTGCTGGTAGTGTACGATGACTTGAGCAAACATGCAACGGCATACCGTACACTCTCTTTGCTCCTGAGACGTCCGCCCGGGCGTGAAGCTTATCCCGGAGACGTGTTCTATCTGCATTCCAGACTGCTGGAGCGCGCGGCCAGGATGAACGAGGAGTATGGCGGCGGTTCCCTTACGGCCCTGCCCATTATCGAGACCCAGGCCGGAGACGTGTCCGCTTACATCCCTACGAACGTGATCTCCATCACGGACGGCCAGATCTATCTGGAGACAGAGATGTTCAACTCGGGCTTCCGTCCGGCCATTAACGCAGGACTTTCCGTGTCCCGTGTGGGCGGCGCTGCCCAGATCAAGGCCATGAAGAAGATAGCGGCTCCTATCCGTACGGAACTGGCTCAGTACAGAGAGCTGGCAAGCTTTGCACAGTTCGGGTCCGAGCTGGACGACAATACCAAGGAGACGCTGGCACAGGGCGAGCGCATCAGAGAGGTGCTCAAGCAGCCTCAGTACGCTCCCATGCCGGTGCAGTACCAGGTCATCATCATTTACGCGGTGACCCGCAAGTACCTGCTGGATGTGCCCACGGCGGACATTACCAGATTCGAGAAAGAATTCTTCGAATTTCTGGATACCAAGTATCCCGAGGTTCCGGGGAATATTGCGTCCGAAAAGGTGATCTCCGACGAGACGGATACCGCTCTGAAGAAAGCGATTGAGGAGTTCAAGAAGCAGTTCAAATAGAAAGAGGATATAGAATATGGCATCAATGCGTGATATAAAGCGTCGCAAGACCAGTATCCAGGGGACGCAGCAGATTACCAAAGCCATGAAGCTGGTATCCACTGTGAAACTGCAGCGTGCCAGAGCCAGCGCGGAGCGCTCAAAAGGATATTTCACCTGCATGTACGATACGGTGAACAATATCCTGCAGCGGGTGGGACATATCGATCATCCCTATCTGATCCCGGGGGAGTCCCGGAGGAAAGCAGTGGTCGTGATCACGTCCAACCGCGGACTGGCAGGCGGCTACAACTCCAATGTGACGAAGCTGGTGACCAGACATCCTGAGTGGAAGAAAGAGGATCTGGATCTCTACTGCCTGGGAAATAAAGGCCGGGAGACCTTTGCGCGTAACGGCTATACGGTAAAGGAATGCGACAATGACATCGTGGAAAGTCCCATGTATGCCGATGCCGCCGCGCTGTCGGAAAAGCTTCTGGCTTCCTATGCGGCAGGCGAGATCGGCGAGATCTATCTGGCCTATACGGGATTCAAGAACACGGTGAGCCATGTGCCTACGCTGCTGCGCCTGCTTCCGGTGGATGTGGAGGAGCAGGGGGAGAAAGAGACCTCCAATGAGGCTGCACCCATCATGAACTTCGAGACAGAGGATACGGAGGCGCTGGATCTGCTCATCCCTAAATACGTCACCAGCCTGATCTATGGGGCGCTGAGAGAATCAGTGGCCAGCGAGAACGGCGCGCGTATGCAGGCCATGGACAATGCGACCAGCAATGCGGAGGAAATCATCAGCGATTTGACGCTGAAATACAACAGAGCCCGTCAGGGTTCCATAACACAGGAATTGACAGAAATTATAGCCGGAGCGGAGGCTCTGGGCTAAGCGTGAGAAGAAGTTCTAAGTTTGCAAGAGGGGGCTGGCCCACCTCTTTAGTACGCAAACTAAGAACTTCTGGGCGCGTGAGCGAACGAGTTCGCTCTGCACGCCAATCTCACGCGGAAGAATGCCAAGGGAGGCATTCTTCCGGATTGCGGCAATCTGTATAATATGTCAGAGATTTAGAAATGAGAGTTATGCCCGCGCAAGCGGGCGGGAAAGAGGTAGAAATGGCAGGAGAAAACAGAGGCAAGGTTACCCAGGTCATCGGCGCGGTGCTGGACATCCGCTTCGATGAGGGTAAGCTGCCTGAAATCAACGAAGCAATTCGCATTCCTACCAGAGACGGCAATGAACTGACCGTGGAAGTATCCCAGCATCTGGGCGACGACACCGTAAGGTGTATCGCCATGGGAAGCACGGACGGTCTGGTGAGGGGAATGGACGCGGTGGCCACCGGGGCGCCGATTTCCGTTCCCGTGGGCGAGAAGACCCTGGGGCGCATCTTCAATGTCCTGGGCCAGCCCATTGACAACAAGCCGGCTCCGGAGGGCGTCTCCTATGAGCCGATTCACAGGCCTGCGCCGAAATTCGAGGAACAGGCCACGGAGAAAGAGCTTTTGGAGACAGGCATTAAAGTCGTAGATCTGCTCTGCCCTTATCAGAAGGGCGGCAAGATCGGTCTGTTCGGCGGCGCTGGCGTAGGCAAGACGGTTCTGATTCAGGAGCTGATCCGCAATATCGCTACCGAGCACGGCGGATATTCCGTATTCACCGGCGTAGGAGAGCGTACCCGTGAGGGAAATGACCTTTACCATGAGATGATGGAGTCGGGCGTTATCGACAAGACCACCATGGTCTTCGGACAGATGAACGAGCCCCCCGGAGCCAGAATGCGCGTGGGCCTTACGGGGCTTACCATGGCAGAGTATTTCCGTGACAAGGGCGGCAAGGACGTGCTGCTGTTCATCGACAATATTTTCCGTTTCACACAGGCGGGCAGCGAGGTTTCTGCTCTGCTGGGCCGTATGCCTTCCGCAGTGGGTTATCAGCCCACACTGCAGACGGAGATGGGCGCTCTTCAGGAGAGGATTACTTCCACCAAGAACGGTTCCATCACTTCCGTACAGGCAGTCTATGTGCCTGCGGACGACCTGACCGACCCGGCCCCCGCCACCACTTTTGCCCATCTGGACGCCACCACCGTGCTGTCCCGTTCCATTGTGGAGCTGGGCATCTATCCGGCAGTGGATCCGCTGGAGTCCACCTCCCGTATCCTGGATCCCAGGATCGTAGGCGACGAGCATTACCAGACGGCCCGCGGCGTGCAGGAGATTCTCCAGCGCTATAAGGAGCTGCAGGATATCATCGCAATCCTGGGTATGGACGAATTGTCGGAAGAAGACAAGAGAGTAGTGTCCAGAGCCCGTAAGGTACAGAGATTCCTGTCCCAGCCGTTCTTCGTGGCAGGACAGTTCACGGGCATGGAGGGAAAATACGTTCCCATAGGCGAGACGATCCGCAGCTTCCGCGAGATTCTGGAGGGCAAGCATGACGATATCCCGGAGAGCTACTTCCTGAATGCCGGCAGCATTGATGACGTGCTGGCCAGGGTATCATAAAGATGGAGGGTGACTATGGCAGATAAGAGCGTTTTCCTTCTGCGTATCATCACGCCTGACAGAGTCTTCTATGAGAATCAGGCGGATATGGTGGAATTCAATACCACAGAGGGAGAGATTGGCGTGCTGCCGGGACATATTCCCATGACAGTGATCGTAAAGCCTGGCATCCTTTACATCCATGAGGCGCAGGAGGAGAAAAAGGCGGCTCTGCATGCAGGGTTTGCCGAAATCCTTCCGGAGGGTGTGACGATTTTGGCAGAGACAATCGAATGGCCCGGCGAGATTGATGAAAATCGTGCGAAATCCGCCATGGAGCGGGCCGAGCATCGCTTACAGGACAAGGCGCCGAACACGGATATCGCCAGGGCCGAGACAGCGCTGCAGAGGGCCATCGCGCGTATTCAGGTAATAAAGAATGGATAACCATTCTTGGTAATAATGACCGAAGCGAAGTAACAGTTAGAGGAAATAGCGCATATGCTGTTAAAAAACTGAGAGAGTTTGCATATGGAATTTCACTCAAAACTGTTACAGCCGCTTTCGGAAGACAGGACAAGGGGCTGGAACGGGCCCCTTCCTTTTTATATGACCTACCCGGATTACCGCGGAGCGGAGAATGAGGCCAGATTATTGCAGGATCTGGAATATCTACAGCAAATGTATCCGGGGGATGTCAGGCGCTATCAGAAAAGAATAGCGGAGATTCTGGATAAGACAGACTATGAGGGCAGCATGATCTATGACGAGTATCCGGACAGATACAGCCTCCAGGCGCTGGCGAAATCCATGCGGAAAGTTCTGGAGAACGAGGAGCAGAATGCGCCCGCGGAGGACATGATACAGGTCCTCTTATTCAACGAAGTATACAAGCGCCGCCACGGAGGCCGCAGAGGGAGCTTCCTTACCTGGTTTTAGGCGCTGGTGATTCCCGGTGGAAGAAAGGAATCCCATGGAGAAACTAAGAGAATTCTTCCGGCAGCTGCCGGATCAAAATATCATACAGATTACACTGAGCAATACGAGAGACGCAGCCCGGGCCTCCAAGGTGAAAGTACGGCCGGTATCGATCAGGGGGAGAGTATGCTTTCAGGAGACCCTTTACCTGGGCAAACAGGTATTTCACAGGAATCTGGAGAAAGAGGAATTGGCCGGGCGCCTTACAGAGTATATGGAATGCCTGTTCAGACAGGGGCAGATCAGCTGCACGGGACTGGAGGCCACGATCCTTGTGAGCAAAAAAGGATCCGTGTCTATCAAGACAAAAAAACAGGAGAATACAGCCCCGGACATGTCCCATAACCGTTCCAGGCGATATATCCTGCCGGAGGGGGAGCCGGTGGACTTTTTGGTGAGCCTTGGCGTGCAGACGCCCCAGGGGCAGGTAATCCGGGCAAAGTACGATAAGTTCAGGCAGATCAACCGATATTTGGAGTTCATAGAGGACGTGTGTGATAAGCTTCCTGCAGACCGGACCATCCGCATTGTGGATTTCGGCTGCGGGAAGTCTTATCTGACTTTTGCCATGTATTATTACCTGCACCAAAAGAAAGGCAGGGACATTCAGGTGACGGGGCTGGATCTGAAAGCGGATGTGATCAGGCACTGCAGTGAGCTGGCGGAGAGGCTCCGCTATGACGGACTGCGCTTTGAGCAGGGTGATATCAGCAATTTTCAGGATGCGGAACAGGTGGACGTGGTGGTATCCCTCCATGCCTGTGACAAGGCCACGGACTATGCGCTGGAAAAGGCCGTAAAATGGGGGGCTTCGGTGATCCTGGCAGTACCCTGCTGCCAGCATGAGCTGAACGGACAGATCCGGTGTACGTCCCTGCAGCCCGTGCTGCGCTATGGTGTGATAAAGGAGCGCATGGCAGCCCTGATTACGGATGCCCTGCGAGCGGATATGCTGGAGGATCAGGGATACGAAGTGCAGATTCTGGAATTCATCGATATGGAGCATACGCCCAAGAACCTGATGATCAGAGCAGTGAAGTCAGCCGGGATAAGGATACGCCCGAAGCATTCCGGGGCGGAAGAGGATGCGGCGTTTTGGCGCACCATGGAATTTCTGCATGTGGATCCCACGCTGAAGGAGCTGTTGTATGAAGAAGACGATCATTAAGCTTTTGGTGTGCTGCCTGGTCTTCGCGCTGGCGGCTGTCATTGTGAACAAGTTCATGAACAGAGACCATGACAATCTGACCATGGAGATGGCGCCTGCAACTTTTCCGCTGGTGACCATGGTGACGGACGGACAGGAATGCAATGAGCTCCATGGCTATGCGGCGGGGACAGACGTGGCGTTCCAGCAGGATACCGTCACCGTATTAGGAGATAGCAGGGACACAGACTTCGTGGTGGATACTTATGGCGTGCAGATGGCGGGTATTTCTCTTCAGGTGCGGAGCGCTGACGGCACAAGGCTCATTGAGGATACGGAAATCACGGATTATGTGACCGCGGAGGGAAAGGTTCACGGACGGATCTCCCTGAAAGACCTGATTGAGGAGGATACCGAATATTCTCTCACCATTCTGCTCACACTGGAAGATGGGAAGAAGATATCCTATTATACCAGGGTCATTTGGAGCACCGGCTTCCATGTGGAGGAGAAGCTGGCGTTCTGTCGGGATTTTCATGAGCGCCTGTTTGATAAGGAAGCGGCGAGGGAACTGACAAAGTATCTGGAGTCCAATGCCAGACTGGAGGACAATACTTCTTTCCACAAAGTGAACATCCACAGCAGCTTCCGACAGATTACCTGGGGAAATCTGGATGTGCGCAGGATCGGGGAGCCTATGCTGCGGCTGACGCAGATCGGGGAACAGACAGCCTCAGTGCTGATGGATTTTATGGTGGCTACCTCTGAAGACGGCCGGAGCACCTATTACAGAGTGCGGGAATATTACCGCGTCCGCTATACCACGGACAGAATCTATCTGCTGTCCTATGAGCGCACCATGACCCAGATCCCGGACAGAGAGAAGCTCTGCGGGGACGACAGGATCCTGCTTGGCATCACAGGGGCGGATGTGGACATGACAGAGAGCGAAGATGGAAATGTAGTAGTATTCCAGGTGGCGAACCAGCTCTACTGCTACAATGTGACCACCAATAAGCTGGCGGCAATCTTTAGCTTCTATGATGAGGAAAACGCGGATGCGCGCACCATGTACGACCAGCATGCCATCAAAATCCTGGATGTAAATGAGGGCGGCAACGTAGAATTCGCCGTCTACGGATACATGAACAGAGGCAGGCATGAGGGAGAGGTGGGCATCCAGCTGTGCACTTACAACAGCGAGCAGAATACGGTGGAAGAGCTGCTCTACATTCCCTATGACAGGCCCTATTCTGTTCTTGCGGCACAGATGGAGGAATTGCTGTATCTGAACCGGGAGCAGAAGCTGTATCTGACCTTGGACGGCGTGGTATACGGCATTGACCTGGTGAATCGGACATGCTCCGGGCTGATAGCGATCACGCAGGACGAAAGTCTGCAGGTTTCGGACAATCACAAGATCATCGTATGGCCCTCCGATGAGGATATTTATCACAGTGACGCGCTGTATATCCGGAATCTGGGCAGCGACACCACAGAGAGCATTACAGTGCCCCAGGGCGAGGTCATCCGTCCTTTGGGTTTCATGGATGAGGACATTATATACGGCATTGCCCACGCGGCGGATGTGGTGGAGGAGCATTCCGGCAGAGTTTTTTATCCCATGCATACCATAGGAATCTGCAATGCGGACGGGCAACTGCTAAAAGACTACAGCCAGCCGGACGTCTATGTTACGAACTGCATCGTGACGGACAACCAGATCACGCTGGAGCGTGTAAGGCGGTCGGGAGAAGGGGACTATCGGGAGATCGAGCAGGACCATGTCATGAACAATATGGAGGAAGAAGCGGGCAAAAATGTGGTGGCGGCCGTTGATACGGAGAGGTACGAACGGCTCATAGAGATTCAGATACGCAAAGGCACGGAGGACAAATCCGTCATGATCCTGACCCCCAAAGAGGTGGTGTACGAGGGAGGCCGGAGACTTACCCTGCCGCAAAGGGAGGAGAGAGACAGATATTATGTGTATGGAGCCTACGGGGTGGACGGTATCTTCTTTTCTTCAGCTCATGCAGTGGAGCTTGCCTATGAAGCTGCGGGAGTGGTCATTGACGAAAACGGCCGCCGGATCTGGCTGCGGGGCAATCGGGCGGCGAAAAACCAGATTATGGCTATCCGGGAGACCGAAGTCACGCCCCAGGAGAATGTGCTGCCTGTCTGTCTGGATACAATGCTGGCCTATGAGGGCATCACAAGGAATACAAAACCCTATCTGGAACGGGGAGATACCATTTTAGAGATACTGGGGGAGAACCTGCCAGACGCTGTGGTGCTGGATCTGGCGGGCTGCAGCCTGGATGCCGTGCTGTATTATGTGAATCAGGATATTCCGGTGCTGGCTTTGACGGAAAAAGCCGGAGCCGTGCTGCTTGTGGGATTTAACGAAGCGGAGGTGGGCATCATGAACCCTGCCACAGGAACCATATATACCATGAAGAACAGCGAGGCTGCTGAATGGTTTGAGGAGAACGGGAACCAGTTTATCACCTACCTGAGGGCAGATCAGTAAGTCAGACCTGTTTTACGGCTGGACGAATCGGGAAAAATATGGTAAAATGTCTGAAAAGAACGGAGCGAACAGATATCCGGTAAAAGAATACGCGAGAACCAGGAGGTAAGGAACATGAAAGCAGAGAAGATACCGGTACTGATAGGAATGGTACTGATTATTCTGCTGGCTTTTCTGATCATATGGCAGGCAGGGATCTTCGGCGTGTCAAAGGGCAGACTGGAACAGGACGCCAGGGAGAGACAGCATGTCGCCAACAGCTGGGAGATGGCCCAGGCTGTGGACGACAATATCTGCGCTATGCTTTTCTATGATGAGGACAAAGGAGAATATGCCTACTCCATCTATCTGACCAGGGACGGCCTCTCATACGGCTATTTCTACAGGCAGGGCGGTACGGATGCCTATATGGAAGAGGGTGTAAAGGGTCTGGTATTTGAAAACAAGGGTATCGCGCTGCTGTCCTTGAACGAAGATAAGGTATGTAAGATCGTAGTGGACAATAGTGTGGAAAAGAAGACCATCCAGGTCGATTCCAACGAGCCTTTTGCCATCGTGCTTCCCATTGACTGCAGCGCGATCACCATGTACGACGCACAGGAAAATGTAGTGACGCTTTATGATAGCTTTACAGGCGCATGAACCGGAAAACGTCTAAGCAAGCGGGAAGCCGGTGAAAAGCCGTAAAAGTCATCCGGCGGGAAACGGGCTGCCGACTAGGAAAGCAATCCTGCCTGCAGCAGCCGCTTGCGCAGCGTGCTTCCTACTGTTACGCCCACTACAAGCTTTATGATGTCAACGAGGATATAGGGGACCACTCCGATGAGCAGGGCCTGCACAAAACCGATGGACTGCTGGCGGGCCAGCCATAACGTGCCGAAGAGATATCCGGCGACGGTGCCCGGGATCATGCCCGCCAGGGTGAAGAGGAGTCTGCCGCCGCCCTTGTCCACAAAGAAGCCGCAGATCAGGGCCATGAAGACATAACCTATGATATATCCGCCCGTGGGGCCTAAAAGCTTTGCGGGACCGCCTGTGAAGTTTGTGAAGACAGGGAGACCGGCCAGCCCCAGCAGAATGTAGACAATGACGCTCAGGGTGCCAAGCTTCATGCCCAGTACGGAGCATATAAAATAAATTCCCAGAAATCCCAGAGATATGGGAACCGGACTGATGGGGATGTTCAGGGCGATGGGGCCTAAGATGCAGAGGACCGCTGTCATCAGGCCTGTCAAAGCCAGTTGCTTCACGTTCAGTTTGGGATTCGGTGCTGTCATAGGATTGCTCATTTTGTTTACCTCTCTGTTTGTATAATTGTTAACCCTGGTTTAAAACGGTTGACAATTGAGAGTATATCGTATTTGAATACAATTGTCAACTGATAATTTGAACAAGTTTACATATCAGGCTGAACCCCAATGTAGAAACCGCCGGACAGCTGGCATCCGGCGGTGTTTTTTCACGTATTCTTTTTACAATTCACCGTTTTTATACCTGGCAACAATGTTCTGTATCCTCTCGTTGGGATTCAGAAGATCGCTGATAGAGGAGTCATGATTCAGGGTGTCAATGATATAAGCCACATATTTGCTCATGTCGCAATTGATATACCATTCCCGCTCCAGCAATTCCGGCGTCTGATAGATCAGGTTCGTGGTCAGGACACGGTCAATAATGCCGCTTTCATAGGCCTTGTCAAATTTGTTCAGTCCGCTGGTGAACAGTCCGAAAGTTGAAAAGACGAAAATCTTGCCGGCCTTGCGGTTCTTCAGCTCTGCCGCCACCTCCAGCACACTGTCCCCGGAGGAGATCATGTCGTCCACGATTACCATATCTTTTCCCTCGACGCTGGTGCCCAGGAATTCGTGGGCAATGATGGGATTGCGCCCGTCTACGATTCTGGTGTAATCGCGTCTCTTATAGAACATACCCATATCCAGGCCCAGCACATTGGCAAAGTAGATGGCCCGGGACATGCCTCCCTCGTCGGGACTGATAATCATCATATGATCTGCGTCTATCCGAAGATCCCTCACATGGCCCAACAGCCCTTTGATAAACTGATAAGCGGGCTGAACCGTCTCAAAGCCGTGCAGGGGAATGGCATTTTGAACTCTGGGGTCATGGGCATCAAAGGTGATGATATTGTCCACACCCATCTGCACCAGCTCCTGCAGGGCCAGCGCACAGTCCAGGGACTCCCGGTTGGTGCGCTTATGCTGGCGGCTTTCATAGAGGAAAGGCATGATCACCGTAATGCGCCTGGCTTTTCCGCCCACGGCGGCAATGACCCGCTTTAAGTCCTGATAATGGTCATCCGGCGACATATGGTTTTCATGACCGCCAAGCCGGTAGGTCAGGGAATAATTGCAGACATCCACTAACAGGTAGAGATCGAAGCCCCGGACGGACTCCAAAATCGTGCCCTTGGCTTCCCCGGAGCCAAAACGGGGAACCTTTGTCTGCAGCAGATAGGAATCCCGCTGATAGCCGGAGAATGCCAGAGAATCTTTGTGCTCGCTCTCCCGCTCGGCCCGCCATCTGACCAGATATTTGTTCACCCTTTCGGAGAATGGCCTGCAGCCCTCCAGCGAGATGATTCCCAGTGAGCCTACGGGAATAGTTTCCAGGTTTCTTTTTTCTTCGCGGTTGCCCATGTTGTGTCCCTTTCTGTTCTTTTGCTTCGTTGTCGTTAATTTTCTGTATCCGGAAGAGGACTTTGGATCCGTATTTATAGTGCGGGGGTATTGGACAGGCGTTTCTTCAGGATACGGATGTCCGGCCCCGTGAGCTTGCAGAGGGTAAAGCCGCTGGTAATCCTGGAAAAAATCCGGTCAGAATAGCGGTCCCTGAGCTCTTCTAAACTGATGTTGGTGGAAATCAGGGTGGAACGGCGGCGCAGATGCCGTTCATTGAGGCAGGAAAACAGCTCGGAGGTCACAAAGCTGTTGGTGATTTCCGTGCCCAGATCATCAATGATCAACAAATCACAGCCGTATAAATCTTCACATAAGTCGTGGAGATTGTCCTTTAACTTTCCGTCAAAGGTATATCTTGCCAAAGTATCAAAGAGGCCGGCAGCGCTGAAATAAATCACGGAATTGCCCTTTTGGAGCAGTTCCCTGGCGATGCAGCCGGACAGAAAGCTTTTTCCGGTACCCACGGTGCCGTAGAAGAAGAGATTCGTGTAGCTTTCTCGGAATTTCTCTATATATTTCCGGCTGATATCCACCGCCGCCTCAAACCGGCGTAAGTCGTCATTTTGATAATACCTGTACGAAAGAGTGGAAAAGTTTTCCTGCTCTATCATATCCTGTATATGAGACTGCGCGTAAAGGATGGAAATCTCCTGCTGTCTGAAGCAATGGCATTTTTCCCGCAGGCCGTTTTCCGAGAGGATGTAACCGGTGTCCAGACAGTCGGGACAGCGGTAGACAGGCTCCAGATAATCAGCAGGGAAGCCATGACAGGCAAGGAGATGCCTCTGCCGGGCCGTGACCTGTGAGAGCTCCTGACGGAGCCTGGAAAGAGCGTTCTCGTCCCCCTCCAGCATGCGCCTGGCGCCGGCCACGGACAGGGTGCTGATGGACTGCGAAAGCTCCAGGTACTCCGGAATGGCGTCATATACCTCCTGCTTTCTGGACTCTGTAAGGATTCTGTTCTCGTCCCGGACGCGCTGATATCCTTTTATGATGACTTCGTATTGAGAATTGCTCAGTGCCACTTCTGTCTCCTTACTTTGGCCGTTTAATTACTGACCAGTTCCTGCTCCAAGGCGGCGAAATCATAATTGTTCTGTGCAAACTGATGAAAGCGGTTGCCGGGCTGCCTGGACCCGGGTGATGCGGTATTTTTCCTGCGCTGCTGGTACATGTCGTCAACGCCCTGAATGTCGGATTTATGGTGCACATTCTGGCGTTTCCAGCTGTTTAAGATGCTCTCCGCATACTCGAAACGATGCTTGTCCGTAGCCAGAACCGTGCGCTCACAGGCCTCGATGATGACATCCATGGGAAAACCGTAGTCTTTCAGCCAGCGGGTGATAAATTCCATCTCTTTGGCAGTGGGGGAATTGCTCTTGCCCAGGCCGTTCATGATGGTGTAGATATTTTTGTCATAGCGGGAAGCGTTTTTCTGCGCCTGCTTTGGCGTGGTGATGCCTGCCTCGGCCCAGTTCACGGCAACCCTTTCTATGTATTTAAAGTCTTTCTTGCCCCGGTCCACACAGTACTGAATCAGGTAATCAATCAGGTCGTCAGAAAAATGCAGCACATCCGTAAAGTACAGGATGGTCTTAATCTCCGACGGAGTCAGGGGCTTGCCGATATAGGATTCCACAATAAAGAGAAGCTGGGTGGTCTCCTGCCTGCTCTTAAACTCTTTCAGCTGGTCCGCCGAGTAGGAGGGCTTTTCATAGGGAGAGGACTCCCGGGGGGCGGAGGAGGGGCTGTCCTGCTGCGGGAAGCGCTCCCGGCCGGCCGGCTCCGCCACAGGGGCGGCCCCGGCCGGCTCCGCTCCGGCGGAGGGCACAGGCACAAAAGAGGACAGCGCCTGTGGGCTGCCGGCTTTCCGGTTCTCCTGGCTCAGGTCATGGATATGGATGCCGACCAAATTCCTGGCCTCATCGTAATCCAGACTCAGGAGCCGTTGTTTTTCCCAGTATTTGAGGGCGCGCAGTACGTCCTTTTCCGTATGATTGAACTTGTCCGCAATATCGGACACACTGGTAGCCAGACGGGCGTTCATCATGCGGAGCAGATAAAGATAAACTTTCAGCTGGGCGTCATTGGCATCTTTCATATACTCGTCAATGAACAGATTGGACACCGCCGTGGAGTCCGCATGATTATCCGGATAAATTGTCAATCGCGCCATGAATTCTCTCCCTGCCTCTCAAAACAATCGCTTCACACTGCGTCCGCTGACGCAGTAGAAAAAGTATAGCATAAGGTTCCCAAAAAAGAAATAGACAAATTGCCTGAATACGTTTCAAAAATCCTGACCGCGGTGAATATGTGGAAATTGTGGAAACAGTGGATAACTTTTTAATTCCAGGCTTTGAAAGGGGCTTTTCAAAAAAATATCCACAGTCCGGATTTGCATCTTTTCTGTGGATAATGTGGATAATTATATCCCGAGGAGGTTTTCGCCGACTTTTACCACATCTCCTGCTCCCATGGTTATCAACATATCGCCGTTTATGCAATTTTCCAAAAGGAAATTTTCGATCTCGTCAAAACTGGGAAAATAATGGCAAGTATGGCCAAGGGCCTGAATTTCCTTCTGGAGATCCTCGGAATGAACACCCAGGGTATCCGTCTCCCTGGCCGGATAAATGTCAGCCAGCACCACTTCGTCCGCTAAGCTTAAGGCGCGGGCGAACTCTTTGAGATAGGCCTTGGTGCGGGTATAAGTGTGGGGCTGGAACACGCACCAGAGTTTCCTGTGGGGATAGTTTCCGGCGGCTTTCAGGGTAGCGGTGATCTCTGTGGGATGATGGGCATAGTCGTCGATGACTGTAACGCCGCCGATGACTCCCTTGTGTTCAAACCGTCTGTCAGTGCCCTTGTACGCTTTCAGGGCAGCGTCCGCCAGAGCCTGCGGGACGGACAGGACATCCGCCACGGCAAATGCCGCCAGAGCGTTTGACACATTGTGCTCGCCGGGCACGCCTAAGGAGACGGCACGGGCATTGCCTGCTTTGTCGTGCAGAATGAAAGAGGGATTCCCCAGGCTGTCATAGGAAATGTCAGTGGCATAATAATCGCAGGTCTCAGTGCCAAAGGTAATGACAGGGCAGGGCAGGTCCCCGGTGATCTCCTCTAAACGTTCCACTTCCCCGTTTATGATCAGGCAGCCGTCCGCGGGCAGGAGCTGGGCAAAGCGCCGGAAAGAGCGGCGGATATCCTCCAGATCCTTAAAGAAGTCAAGGTGATCTTCGCCTATGTTCAGGATAACGCTGATTTTCGGGAAGAAGTCCAGGAAACTGTTGGTATACTCGCAGGCTTCCGTCACAAAGTAGTCCGAGTGGCCGATCCGCATATTGCCGCCCACATCCTTTAAAATGCCGCCGATGGCCAGGGTGGGGTCCAGATTGGCTTTCACCAGGACCTCGCCGATCATGGAGGTGGTGGTAGTTTTGCCATGGGTGCCGCTGACGGCAATGGGCGTCCGGTAATTTTTCATCACCTGGCCCATGAGCTGCCCTCTGGTCAGACAGGGGAGCTGTCTTTCATGGGCGGCCCTGTACTCCGGATTGTCCGGATGGATAGCGGCGGTAAAGATGACGCAGTCGATTGCTCCAGTCATATTTTCGGCCTTTTGTCCATAGAATACGGTAATCCCCCGGTCCCTCAGCATTTCCGTGACCGCGCTGGGAGCGCGGTCGGAGCCGGAGACCTGAAAGCCCGCGTCCGACAGAAGCTTTGCCAGACCGGACATACTGATCCCGCCGATGCCCACAAAATACAGAGAGGAGGGATGGCTAAAGTCGATTGTATACATATTTCTGTACTTCCTTATTGGATTTTGATTTCTTCCTTATTATAGCACCTGGCGCGAAAAAAAATCAATATTAAATGCAATTTCCTCAGCTGCATAAGGAGATAGAGAAAATTGTGTACGTAAAATAAGAAAAAAAGAAAAATATACAAATATATAGCAAAAAATACGCAAAATATGTTAATTTTTAACACAAATAAGAATATAAAAAATAAATATTTTGACATTAAATATTCCATTTTGTCGGTTGGCATGTTATAATGACCTTACTCAATACATCGGTTATCCTATATTTACTTGCTCCGACAATACACAAAACAGAGGTGACAACCATGGTAAAAAAAGAAATGATTGCCATGCTGCTGGCAGGCGGGCAGGGCAGTCGGCTGGGCGTATTGACATCCAGGATGGCAAAGCCTGCCGTGGCGTTCGGAGGGAAATAGCGCATCATTGACTTTCCGCTCTCCAACTGTATCAACTCAGGGATCGATACCGTGGGTGTCCTGACTCAGTACCAGCCCCTCAGGCTGAATGCCCATATCGGAATCGGTATCCCCTGGGATCTGGACCGCAACATTGGCGGAGTCTCGGTGCTGCCGCCTTATGAGAGGAGCTCCAACAGCGAATGGTACACAGGTACGGCCAATGCCATCTACCAGAACCTGGAGTACATGGAGAGCTATCATCCCGATTATGTGCTGATCCTGTCCGGCGACCATATCTATAAGATGGACTATGAACTGATGCTGGATTTTCACAAGGCCAACAATGCGGACGTGACCATTGCGGTCATGCCGGTGCCCATGGAGGAGGCCAGCCGCTTTGGGATCATGATAACCGACGAAAAGCGCAGGATCACGGACTTTGAGGAAAAGCCGGGGAACCCCAGAAGTAATCTGGCCAGCATGGGGATCTATATCTTCAACTGGAAGACCCTGAAAAAAGCCCTGATCGCCATGGCGCAGAAGCCGGCGCTGGACTTTGGGAAGCATGTGATTCCCTACTGCCACCGGAAAGGGGCGTTCCTGTACGCCTATGAGTTCAACGGTTACTGGAAAGACGTGGGAACCCTGCACTCCTACTGGGAGGCCAATATGGAGCTCATAAACATCGTACCCGAGTTCAATCTTTACGAGGAATACTGGAAGATCTATACCAAGAGCGAGATCCAGCCGCCCCAGTATTTTTCCGCGGACAGTGTGGTGGAGACCAGCATCATCGGAGAGGGGACGGATATCTATGGAAAGGTGTATCACTCCGTCATAGGCTGCGGGGTTACCATAGGAAAGGACACCGTAGTACGGGATTCCATCATCATGAACCAGACCCAGATCGGGAATCACTGCGAGCTGAACAAAGCCATTGTGGACGAGGATGTGCGGATAGGAGACTATGTGCGGCTGGGGGTGGGAGCGGCAGTGGAAAACGAGATTGCTCCCCATATCTACAACCACGACCTTGTGACCGTAGGGGAGCGCAGCGTGGTCCCCAATGGCATCACAGTGGGGAAGAATGCCGTTATCTTCGGTATTACCACAGGTCTGGACTATGAGAACTCCTGTCTGCCCAGCGGCAAATCTTTGATTAAGGCAGGTGAACAGCTATGAGGGCGATTGGAATCATTTTAGCCGGCGGAAATAACCGCAAAATGCGGGAACTGTCCCATAAGCGCGCCGTGTGCGCCATGCCTATCGCAGGGAGCTACCGCAGCATTGATTTTACCCTGAGCAATATGTCCAATTCCCATATCCAGAAAGTGGCGGTGCTGACCCAGTACAATGCCAGCAGCCTCCATGAACATTTAAGCTCCTCCAAATGGTGGGATTTCGGGCGCAAGCAGGGAGGCCTGTATGTGTACACGCCGGCGGTGACGGCCCAGAACAGCAACTGGTACAGAGGCACGGCGGATGCCATCTACCAGAATCTGGACTTCTTAAGGAGCAGTCATGAACCGTATGTATTGGTGGCTTCCGGGGACGGCGTGTACAAGATGGACTTTAACAAGATGATGGAATACCACATCGAGAAAAAGGCAGACATCACTGTAGTCTGCCGGGACATGCCTCCGAAAGCGAACCTGGAGCGCTTCGGGAGCATCCGCATGAACGAGGAGAGCCGTATTGAGGAATTTGAGGAGAAGCCCCTGCAGGCGAAATCCAGGGTCATCTCCTGCGGCATCTACATCCTCCGCAGGCGCCAGCTCATAGAGATGGTGGAGAAGTGCATTGAGGAGGACAGATACGATTTCGTCAGGGACATCCTGATCCGCTATAAGGATGTGAAAAGGATCTACGGATACAAGATACGGGACTATTGGAGGAACATAGCCTCCGTGGAGGATTACTACGGCACCAATATGGACTTCTTAAAGCCGGAGGTGCGAAACTATTTCTTCAAGCAGTACCCGGACATCTACTCCAAGGTGGACGACCTGGCCCCGGCCAAGTACAATGTGGGGGCAAGCGTCCGAAACAGCCTTATCTCCAGCGGCTGCATCGTCAACGGTGCGGTGGAGAATTCCGTAGTATTCAAGAAGAGCTATATAGGCAATAATTGTGTCATCAAGAATTCCATCATTCTGAATGATGTGTACATCGGCGACAACACTTACATCGAGAATTGCATCTTAGAAAGCCATAGTACCATTCGGGCAAACTCCCGCTATGTGGAGGAAGATGGGCAGGTTCGCATTGTGGTTGAGAGAAACGAAAGATACACGATGTGACATAGGTGGCTTTATACTGCAGACCGCCGGGATTTACAATAGGAAAATGAGCGAAAGCATCTCGCCGGCGATCGGCAGTCGGGATTTGTAGCAAATTTTACTGGTGTGCGGTTTAGATTCCAAATAAGGGGGTTTAAAAGATGCAGGTTACAGATGTTCGCGTGCGCAAGATTGCGAAAGAAGGCAGGATGAAGGCGATTGTCTCCATCACCCTGGACGAGGAGTTCGTGGTGCATGACATCAAGGTGATTGAAGGAGACAAAGGCCTGTTCATCGCAATGCCCAGCAAGAGGACGGCAGATGGGGAATACAAGGATATTGCCCATCCCATCAATGCTTCCGCCAGGGAAGCCATCCAGGAGGTCATCCTGGAAAGCTACAGGAAAGCTTTGGAGGAGCCGGACGGGGAGTGAGATGTGACATCATAGGAAAATAGACAGTTAAATCCCCCAGACACAAAAAAGTCATGGCCATAGGCCATGGCTTTTTTGTGCTTGGGACTTTATGCCGGGCGGGCTTTCCGGCTTTCAGGCAAAGTCCGGCACACAGGCCAGCCCGTGCTCCGTGAGCCGGTATATTTTGTCGCAGACCTCCCGCAGGTACTTCCTGTCGTGGGAGATGCTGATGACGGCTCCCGGGTACTCCGCCAGCATCCGCCGGATCACAGGGGCGGACAGGGCGGAGAAATTCCTGGTAGGTTCGTCCAAAATCAGCACATTTGCTCCGGACAGGCTCATCTTCAGCAGCAGCACTTTCGCTTTCTGTCCGCCGGAGAGCTCCGCGATTGGGTGGTCCATCTCGTCAAAGGTGTACTTCAGGGAACCCAGGAAAGTCCGGATACGGGTGATCTCCTCCTTGTCCCCGGTCTGGGAGAGGTAATCCACGGGAGTCGCTTCCGGGTTCAGCTGCTCCTGGTAATTCTGGGGCATGTAGGCCGCGCGGATGTCCTGCCGGGAGAGGAGCTCTTTTGCGATCAGGCGAAGCAGCGTGGTCTTGCCCGCGCCGTTGTCGCCGATGATGCCTATCTTCTCGGAGCCCCGAATGTGCAGGGAAATGTCCTTTGCAAGGATCCGTGCGCCGTCCGGCGTGCGCAGACAGGGCAGTTGGTATTCGATGACGGTCTTGCCTGCGGGGATAGCGGCGTCACCAAGCTTGAAGAAAATGGCGTCTTCCTCCTCCGGCATCCGGGTCATTTCCGCATCTTGGCGCTCAAAGCGGTGCTCCATGCTCTTCACGGCTTTCATCTTCTTTTTTAAAAGTCTGCCCTTGGAGGGGGCCTGTCTGGAGACGCTGTTCAGATGGCAGGCCACGCTCTGTTCGATGCGCTGCAGCTTTTCGTCCCGGATTTCCTTTTCCTTTCGCTCGCTGACTGCCTGTCTGGCCTGCTTCTCAAACTTTTCCTCCCGCTCCTTTTTGTACTGCAGATAGGGTACATGGGCTGTGGTTATTCGGCTGACGGTTTTGCGGCGAATCTGTTCTAAGTGGATGACCATGTTGGCCGTGCGCTCGATGAGGGTCTCGTCATGGGAGATATAGAGCACCGAGCCCTGCCAGTTAAGGAGCATCTCCTCCAGCCATTCCAGCGTCCCGATGTCTAAGTCATTGGAGGGCTCGTCCAGCAAAAGCACGGTGGGACGGGCCATCAGAAGCCGCATTATCTGGGCCTTGACTTTCTCGCCGCCGGACAGGCTTCCCATGGGCTGATCTCCGTAAAAGAAATCCTGGGGCAGATGAAAGCTGCCTGCCAGGGCTTTTAGCTCCCTGGGCGTCTGGTCAAAGAAAGCGGGGCTTTCCGCGAAAAAGGCATAGAGCGTTTTCTCTGCGTCCGCTTTCTGCAGCTCCTGGGGCAGATAGGCCAAGCGTTCCCCCGATGCGATTCTCTCTCCTATAGCCTCTGCATAATCCTCTGTCAGCTCCGGGTCGTAAATCCACTTTAGCAGCGTGGACTTTCCGTTGCCCTCCTCGCCGATGATGACTGCCCTGTCTCCAGGATTCAATACGAAAGAAAAATCCTGCAGGATAAGGCGCAGGTCCTTTTTATGGGTGATACTTAAATGTTTGATCTGTAACATACAGGCCTCCTCTCTAGGCCGGGCCGCCGGTAGGTTGTGTGGCCGGAGCCGCTCTTTTTGGGAAGCCTGTGTTGTCTTCGGGAAAATCGGGTCCTTGGGAGGATTGCCGCGGCAGAAATCCGGCTGGAATTCAACGGACCTTTTTGGAAATCCGAAAGAATGACAGCGGGGTTCTGACGAAATCCCGGCAAAGAAAAAAGGCTTCCGAAATGAGCGCGAAATCCGATTCGGCATACACAAACAGGCCTGCGGCGCAGGCTTTTATACAAAACTGTCTGCAATTCCAAATCCGGTTATCGACTGCTCATTCCCTCACCTTTTACCGAATGGTACCTTTCTGACTGGATTCATTTTAGCATATTGGTTTTGGGATGGCAAGTGTTTTTTCGTGTATGCCGTACCTGTAACCCCGCAGCGTTACTGTTCACGGCTTCGCCGCTCACAGCAACATGATGCACACAAAATGAGCAAAGTGCGCTCATTTTGGCGCCTGCTGTCTCGTGATTTTCGTGCAAAATGCGCACGAAAACACTTCGCGGAACTACCCATGAACAGTACCCCCGCAGCATCCCCCTGTATTTTTATTCCCTGCCCTCAGTCCAGACAGGAATACAGCACATTCCGCAGTCTGGGCATATAATACTCCTCCCTGGGATTCAGAACATGCTGCACATAGAACATGGCCAGCCCCAGCTTGCTGTCCATCAGCGCCATGGAGCCGGCAGCGCCGCACCAGCCGAACTCCCCCAAATTGCCCACGGAGCCGGCTGACGCCTTGTCCGTCAGAGTGCGCACGCCCAGCCCATAACCGTAGCCCGCGAGCGTCTCCCAGTTATAGTCTTTCATCTGAGCCTCGCTCAACTGATTCAGCTTCAGAAGCTCCACGCTCCCCCCGGACAGAATCCGCGCCCCGTTTAAGCCCAGTCCGCCGCCTGCCAGAGCCGCCAGCAATTTCACATAATCGGGCATCGTCCCGGTAATCCCGGCGCCGCCGCTGTCATATTCCTCTCCCAGGACATGGGCCACATCCTTTCCCACATTTACAAAAGCGTCAAAGGAGTCCCCCTTTTCCGGCTCATAGCGGTATTGCGCAGCCATCCGCTCCCTTACCCGGGGTGTATGGTGGTAGACGCAGTTTTCGATTCCCAGGGGGTCGAAGATGGCCTCTTTTACATAGTCGCGGAATTTCTTCCCCTCAATGATGCTGACTAAGCCTGCCAGGACATCGTGGGCAATGCTGTATACCCAGCGTGTGCCGGGTACATAGTGGAGCGGGTCGTCTGCAATGCAGCGGACGACGCTTGCGGTGTCCATTGTCCCTCCCGTAAGCGCCCGTGCTTTCTGGAAGCCCGGGGAATTCAAATCATAGGAAAAGCCTGCGGACATACAGAACAGATCCCGGATGGTAATAGGATTTTTTGCCCTGACCAGCTCCCCGCCGGGGGTTTTCACATACATTTCCCGGAATTCCGGAATGTATTCATAGAGGGGATCCGTCAGCAGGAAGCGCCCCTTTTCCAACAGCTGCAGTCCCGCCGTCACGGTGGTGATCTTGGAACAGGAATACAGATTGAAAAATTCCTCGCCCGTAAGCGGCGTCTTTGACTCCAGCTCCGCGTATCCGCAGGCATACCGATATACGCATTTCCCTCCCAGATAGACCATAATGGCGTTTCCGGGAGTCCTCTCTCTTGACATATAATCCATGAAACGGGTCAGTGGTTCAAAATTCATTTGCTGCCTCTCCCTCTCCCCGGGCTCCGGGGACTTTTTGTTTTCCTGTTGTACCGTGACTTTGCGGGGCATCGTCCTTGCGCTCAACATTGTACCATATTAAGGAAGAGGAGGCAAGAGAGGACATTGTATATATTAGTGGTTTTTTGGGAGTGTTATCCGTTTTTGTCATGAAAGATGACGGAAATTGACATTATATCTTTTGTAAAGAAAGTTTATAATATTGCCAAAGATAAGGAAAGAGATTCCGGCGGAGGATGATAATATGACAAACATGAAAAATAAGCCAAAGAATAAGGCGGTTCTGTTGAAAAGGCAGTGGGCCCTGCACATGATTCTCTGGGCCGGACTGGTGTATCTGCTGATTTTTGCCTATATCCCCATGGTGGGAATCATCATTGCTTTCAAAGAGTATAAGCTCTCCTCGGGCGTGATGGGATTCTTCACCAGCAGGTGGGTGGGGTTAAAATGGTTCAAAGAATTTTTTGCCAGCCCGCTCAGCGGTATGTATATCCGCAACACCATAGTGCTCTCGGCGCTGAAGCTTCTGGTCTGCTTTCCCGTGCCGATCCTGTTCGCCCTGATGCTCAATGAGGTGCGGTCCGGCAAATTTAAGAAGCTGGTACAGACCGCCAGTTACCTGCCCCATTTCATTTCCTGGATCATTGTCTCGGGCCTTTGCTTTAACATGTTCAGCTCTGTGAACGGCGTGGTAAATGAGCTGCTTTTAAAGGGCGGACTGATCGACACGCCCCTGTCGATCCTATACGATGGGAAGCAGTACTGGGGACTGGCCGTGGGTACGGAGATGTGGAAAGAGATGGGATGGAACGCTATTATCTACATAGCGGCCATTTCGGGAATTGATTCCACACTGTATGAAGCGGCGGAAATCGACGGAGCCAGCCGCCTGCAGAGAATCCGGTATGTAACGCTTCCGAGTCTTAAGGATATCATTGTCATCATGTTCATTCTGTCTCTGGGCGGCCTGGTAAACGGCAATCTGGATCAGGCCATGATGCTGGGCAATACCATAAACAGGGACTATTCCGAGATTATCAATTCCTATGTATTGAAGATCGGCATGGCAAACTTCCGCTTTGACTATGCGGCTGCGGTAGGCCTGATGCAATCGCTGATCTCCGTGGCGCTGGTGTTTTCCACAAATGCCCTGAGCCGCAAGGCCACCGGCGCAGCCATATATTAACATAGAAAGGAGTGCTGACCATGTCTGACTTAAGCGTAGCTTTACCGAAAACCATACATGCCGATACCGTCCGCAAAAAGCGCAGACGTATCCGCACCAGAGAGGACTGGGTGATGGATACGGTGGTGACCATAGTGATGATTATCGTGATCATTATGACCGTGTACCCGTTCTACTACATCACTATCCAGGCATTCAATAACGGCATGGATTCCACCTTGGGAGGCGTATACTTTTATCCCCGCCGGCCTACACTGGATAACTTTATTACACTATTGTCTGATGCAAGCTGGGGGCATGCCCTGCTGGTATCCATAGCCCGCACAGTGCTGGGGACTTTCCTGGGTGTATTGGTCACCAGCGCCGTAGCCTATGCCCTTTCCTTTGAAAATATCCTGTTTCGGGGCATTTACTACAAAATCTACATATTTACCATGTACTTTGGCGGAGGCATCATCCCGTTTTACGCGGTGATCAGAACCCTGGGACTGATCAATACCTTTTGGGTCTATGTAATCCCCGGTATGCTGGGCGTGTATTACATGCTGATTCTGGTGAACTTCTTCCAGTCCATCCCCAAGTCTCTTTATGAGTCTGCATGGCTGGACGGAGCGGGAGACATCTCGGTGTTCTTCCGGATCGCACTGCCCCTGTCCAAGGCCAGCCTGGCCACCGTGGCCCTGTTCTACGCGGTGGGGCAATGGAACTCATGGATGGACTCCGTATATTATGTGACAAAACCCGAGCTGCGCCCCATGGCTTATATGATGATGCAGATCGTGAACAAATTCGCCTCTGCCGAGGCTGTGACCAATGCCCAGACCATGGGTTATGCAGCTTCCGCCATGGAGAGCACCACCACCTCCCTGCAGATGGCGGCAATGGTTACCGGTGTGGTCCCGATCCTGATGGTGTATCCTTTCCTGCAGAAATATTTCGTGAAAGGCGTCATGATCGGATCGGTGAAAGGATGATAGTCCCAAAGCATTACAATGGTGAGGGCCCGGTGCACCGGGTTCACATAGAACAGCTAGAGGAAAAGAAAATCAAAACAAATAAAAGCAAATAAAAGCAAATAAAAGAAAATAAAAGAAAATAAAAGAAAGGAAAGAAAAACATGAAAATGAAAAAAGTTATCTCTCTGTGTGCGGCGGCCAGTATGCTGCTTGGCTGTCTGGCAGGATGTGGCGTTAACGATGCCGGCGCTTCCGCCAACAAAAAAGAATCGACTCAGCAGGAAGAGGGCAATACCGAACTGTCCAGGGAGCCTATCGAATTCGATCTGTTCATCGACATTCCCTGGTTCTGGCTGACAGAGTGGGGAAGCGAACCGGTTTCCCGCAAGATCACGGAACTGACCGGCGTCAGCTTCAACATCATCCGTGCGGACAGCGCCGAGCAGATTGCCATGCTGATCAACTCCAACGACCTGCCGGACATGATCTATTGTGAAAACCGCGGCCGTCAGACCATGCTCAGCGATCCGGACGTCTGCTACAGCTACAATGAGCTGGTGGAGAAGACCGGGGTGGATATCCACGCCAATGAGACCGTCATTGCCAACAATACCAGAAGCGACGGCAATTACTACGCTCTGCTCAACGCCTATACCTCACAGGAAGCCATTGACGAAGGCAATACCCTGCTCTCCGGCGGAACCAGAGGCCTGGCATACCGGCTGGACATCTGGGAAGCTATCGGCTCTCCTGAGTTCAATTCCATTGAGGATATTGAGAATGCTCTGCTGGCCTGCAAAGAGAAATTCCCCGATGTGATTCCCCTGCTGCCTTTGGAGGGCAATCAGTGGTACTTTGCCGAGCAGATGGGCTTAAACGGCAGCGGGAGCTTAGGCTATGACAAGGACGGAAAGCCCTGCCACTATTTAAGCATGGAGGGCATCCAGGATTACTACAAGCTGCTCAACCGTTTCTACCGCGAGGGGCTGATCACACCCGAGTCCATGACCTATGGCTACGACAAATATTGTGAAGTGCGCAACAGCGGCAAGACATTCATGCAGATCCGCAGTACCGACGAGGCCCAGACCTCCAATGCGGCTGCCAAAGAGGCAGGTACGGATTACCGCTGGAAGCTGCTTACTCATGAGCTCAGCGACAATGCCCTTGTAAATGTGAATACCGGTATCGGCTGGGCGGGAACTTTCATCTCCAAGAACTGCAAAGACCCTGAAAGAGCCATCGAGTTCATCTCATGGGCCCGCAGCGAAGAGGGCCGCAGGCTGGGCGCCTGGGGTATCCAGGGAGAGCACTGGGACTATGACGAGAACGGCAATACCATGACCACCGACGCTTACAGAGAGGGCCTGGAAGCAGGCAAGTCCAGACAGAATGATTTCGGCGTAGGCGTGTGGATCTTCGGCGACCAGGGCGATGAGAACGCGTTTATCGACTCCGCGGTATCCGACCCGGACCAGCTGGATTATTATGAGAGATTAAAGAGTGCCGTGAAACATACCCGCGTCATGTCCGAACTGAATAAGTGTATTCCCACGGAGGGAGACATGGCCAATCTCTGGAACTCCATCAATGATATGTGCTACTCGGAAACCCAGAAAGCAATCTTTGCCGAGACCGAGGAGGAGTGCCAGGCTGCCCTGGACAAGCTCTATAAGCAGGCAGAGGAAATGGGACTTTCCACGATAAACCAGTGGATGGCCGAACAGCTGGGAAAGTAATGAGACAGGAATCGACAGAAAAAATGATACATAGTTGAACGTTGAAAGGCAGGTTAGGGGCACTGGTCTGCCTTTCAATTTTACTTAAAAATTGATTCAAAAATTGATTTCAAAGATTAATTTCTTCAAAAATTGATTTCTTCAAAAATTGATTTCTTCAAAAATTGATTTCATAGAGGAAAGGAGTTATAATAAAATGGAATTTAACGGAATTGTCGGAGGCATGGCGGATCTGACCCGTCTGTCAAACGCCAGGAGCAGGTCCATCAGCGCGGAAAACCCTACCGGAGAGCCGGGGATGGGAGCCAGGTGCGAACTGGAGCAGGGCAGCGCCAGAGAGGCGGCCAGGGATCTGGGAAAAGGCTGGAAAGTAAATCCTTATGTAGTCATTCCTCCCGGAGAGACCAAAGAACTTGCAAACATTCAGGGGCCGGGGGTGATTCAGCACATATGGATGGTGCCCACCAGCAAAGGGCGCAACTCCATCATCCGCTTCTATTGGGACGGGCAGGAGACTCCCGCGGTGGAATGTCCTGTGGGAGACTTTTTCGCCTCCACCTGGGACCATCCCGTGCAGCTGACTTCTCTTGCGGTGTGCATCAATCCGGGCATTGCCTACAACTGCTACTGGCAGATGCCTTTCCGCAAAAGCTGCCGGATTACCCTGGAGGATATCGGCCCTGAAAATGTCATGTGCTATTATCAAATCGATTATGCCCTCACGGAGATTCCGGAGGACGCGGCCTATTTCCACGCCCAGTTCCGCCGGGTGAACCCGCTGCCCTACAAGTCCGATTACACCATCCTGGACGGGGTCCGGGGCCAGGGGCATTACGTGGGGACCTATCTGGCCTGGGGCGTGAACAACGGCGGCTGGTGGGGAGAGGGAGAGATTAAATTCTACCTGGACGGCGACAGGGAATATCCCACTATCTGCGGCACAGGCACCGAGGACTACTTCTGCGGCTCCTACGGCTTTGAGGATCCGGATACCCATGACCGCTACAGGCCTTTCCTCACGCCCTATGCCGGACTCCACCAGATCATCGAGCCCGACAGACTGTATTCCAGCCAGTTTCGGTTCGGACTGTACCGCTGGCATATTGTGGATCCGGTGCGTTTTCTGAGTGATATAAGGGTCACCATTCAGGCCCTGGGCTGGAGAGAGGGCGGCAGGTATCTGCCTTTGCAGGACGATATTGCCTCGGTGGCCTACTGGTACCAGACCTTGCCGGCCGCGCCGTTTCCGCCGCTGCCGGACAAGGACTACCTGGAAAATGTCTGAGGCCTGCGTTAAAATTCAGAGAAAGGAGCAAGAGGGAACGAATGGAGCGATTGGAAGAGACAGTTGGATTTAGAAGATTTGGGACGATGCTGGATTGTTCCAGAAACGCGGTGATGACGGTAGAGGCCCTGAAGAGGTGGATCGACCTGACCGCAGACTTGGGCTACAATACACTGCTGCTGTATACGGAGGACACTTACGAGATTGAGGGGGAGCCTTATTTCGGGTATATGCGGGGCAGGTACACAAAGGAAGAACTCAGGGAAGCCGACCGCTATGCCAGGTCTAAGGGGATGGAGGTGATTCCCTGTATTCAGACACTGGCCCATTTGAACGCAATCGTCCGGTGGCCCGCTTACCAGGGGCATGTGGACACGGGAGACATCCTTTTGGCCGGCGACGAGGCTGTCTATGAGCTGATTGACAAAATGTTCGCAACCGTTTCCCGGTGTTTCGAAAGCCGCACAGTGAACATCGGCATGGACGAGGCTCATATGATCGGCAGAGGGAAATACTACGATCTGCATGGCGACAGCGACAGGTCTCAGATCCTCATAGAGCATGTGAAGCGGGTGGCGCAGATAGGGGAAAGGTACGGACTGACTCTGGCTATGTGGTCGGATATGTTCTTCCGGCTGGCGGCCGGCGGGGAATATTATGCCCAGGACGTCAATATCGATGAGAGCATCCGGCAGCAGATTCCGAAAAATGTGGAGCTGATTTACTGGGACTATTATTCCACGGACAAATCCCGGTATGACGGCATGCTTTCCGCCCACAATAAATTAAAGGAAGGCACCTGGTTTGCGGGCGGACTGTGGACCTGGATGGGATTCGCGCCCCATAACGGCTACAGCATAAAAGCCACCCGGGCGGCGCTGTGTAGCTGCAGGGAGCAGGGCACTCAGGATGTGTTCCTGACTATGTGGGGCGACAATGGGGGAGAGTGTTCAAAGTTCGCTATGCTTCCGGCACTGTTTTACGCGGCGGAGCTGGCCAAGGGAAATGAGGACATAAATACAATCAAGGAAAAATTTCGGCAAAAGTACGGAATTGCCTTTGACGAATTCCTGCTGCTGGATCTCCCGGGCACGCCGGGCGTGTCGGATGACCATGTGCGCGACGCGGAGAAATATCTGCTGTACAATGACTGCTTCATGGGGTTGTTTGATGCCAACCTGGCAGGGGATGAGGGAGCAAAATACGCGGTCTGCAAAGAGAATTTGGAAAAGGTGGAGCACACAGGGGAGTGGAGCCTCCTTTTCGAGACCCAGAAAGCCCTCTGTCAAGTCTTGGAACTGAAAGCCCTGCTGGGAGTACGCACGCATAAAATCTATGCCGCATGGAAAGCGGCCGGGGATAAAATGGCAGAAAGCAGGAAAGAAATGGAAGAGCTGCTGTCAGATTACCGGAAGCTTTTGGACAAATTGGATTCGTTCTACAAAACATATAAAAGACAATGGTTTTCCGAGAACAAACCCCATGGCTTCGACGTCCAGGACATCCGCCTGGGCGGTCTGTCCAGACGGATTCAAAGCTGTCTGGAAAGGCTTGAGGACCTGTACCAAGGAAAAATCCAGGTCATCGAAGAACTGGAAGAAGAACAGCTTGACATCCGGGGCGTGCCCGGCACGCCCGGCGACGCCCTTTACTTCAACAGCTGGAGCACAAACGTCACCGCCAATGTATTATAAACCTCCGGCGCCGGTGCCGCTCTGAAAGGCCCATACAACAGAACGCAGTTCTGTCACCAAAAACAATACAATTCGGTGCAATTTAGATTTTCTTAGTCCGCGTATTTTGCGGGCTTAGAAAATCTTTGCACGCTAAGCCATGAGGTATAAGTCCCCCGATGACTTCCGGCGGCAAAATCATATAAGATGACAGAAGCGTCATTCCCTGGCGGGACAAATTGCAGTCAGCCATCGTTTTCCTCCGCGATGACTGGCTGGATTTTTGCCCCGTCGGGAAAGGGAGAGAGAAAAGCGCAGGGACGGTTACAGAGACGCTTTGTATTGTCCCGGTGTAGTCTGCATAAGCCGCTTGAAAATCCGGTAAAAATTCCGGAGATTCTGAAAGCCCATACAGGGGGCCAGCTGCTCAAAGCTCAGAGCGGGGTCCTGGGCAATGCATTCTAAGATCCTGGCAATGCGGTAGCGGTTCAGATAATCGGCGAAGCTTTGTCCCTCTTCCGCGCGAAACAACTTCCCGGCATACTCCGGATTCAGTCCGATGTCCCTGGCCACGCTGGCCAAAGTCAGATCCTCGGCGAAATGCTCGTCCACCAGAGCCACCATTTTGGCCACATAAGGATTGGACTTATCTCTCTGCACAGGTTCGGAACCCGCCGCGTCCAGGCTCTGCCAGCAGATTTGATAGAGCAGAAGACGGTCTTGAGGGACATCTGCCCGCAGACCTGCTTTCAGGGCTTCGGCCAAAAGCGCCGGTTCCTTTGGACGGGGGAATTCTGCGGCGTCCAGACACTGCCTGTCCAAAAAGCAGTGGGCTGTCAGGGCGGCGTGCAGGGCATCCCTGTAGAGGGAGCGGAGCGCTGCCCCATAGCCTGCGTCGGCACCTGCCGGCATGAAACTGCCGGTGGCAGAGCCTATGGACATGTGGGGGAAACCTGCGGAAAGAAGCTCTACCAGCCGGGGCCGGCTTTCGGCAGGGCCGAAAAGGACAAAGGCGGGCAGGTGGCGGATATGCACCACGGCCTGAACCAGCCCCTCATCCAAAAAGCGGGAGAAGTCCTGGCGGGATACGAATCCCCGGGGGGTACCGAAGAGGCTTTCCGCTACCACGGCGGACAGCGGACTCCCGAAAGGCCAGGCGTCCTTTGGCTCCACGCTGCCGAAAAGGCAGTCGGCCAGGAGATTCTCCAGGTTCCGGCGCAGGGCGCGGCTGCGGCTTAGCTGCTTTTCCCGAAAAGCCTCCAGCATTTTTTTCAGTTTCCCCTTGTCCACGGGCTTCAGGAGATAGTCCTCCACGCCCAGCTGCAGGGCGGTGCGGGCGTACTCAAATTCGGAATATCCGGAGAGAACGCAGAAGTCGCCGCACAGCCCCCGCTTTTTGGCCTCCTCTATCAAATCCAGGCCGGAAAGCCCCGGCATGGACACGTCTGTAATGGTCAGATCATACCGGGCAGCGCCCATCTTTTCCAGGGCCTCGCTGCCAGAAAAGGCCGTATCCACCGCCCCGTACTCCGCTCCAAACTGTTTGATCACATAGGCTACGCCCTGGGCGATTAACTTTTCATCGTCAACAATCAGGATTTTCATTTGAGTCTCCTTTCCCTCCGGCGGCAGGCCGCCAAATCAGAATTACCTGCAGGCCCTGACCCGAAAGGGGCAAAAGCTCCATTTGGAAGCTTTCCGGGTAGAGGTAGCGCATGCGGCTGTTGATGCTGTCCAACCCCACCCCCGTACCCGAGGACAGATCGGAAAGATCCTGGCCCATGGCCAGACGCCTGTTGATTTCCAGGCGTTTCTCCGGCGCAAGCTCCGCGCCGGTATTTTCCACGACGGCAGTCAGCAGATCCGCTTCCATAGCCAGGCGGATTTTCACAAAGATGGCGGGATGCTCCTGGCAGCGGCCATATTTGATGGCATTTTCCACCAGGGGCTGCAGGACGAACTGGGGACAGTCCAGGGCATACAGGGACTCCGGACAGTCTATCTCGTATTCCAGATGATCCCCCAGCCGGATTTTCTGCACCTGCAGATACTGGCTCACGATATCCAGTTCATATTCCACAGTGGCCGGGGCCGTATTTGCGGACAGGCTGTACCGCATGAGCTTGCTGAATGCAAAAATCACATTGGCCACTTCCGGATCGTCATGCATCTCGGCCATCATGCGCATGCTCTCCAGGGCATTGTAGATGAAATGGGGGTCTATCTGGGCCTGCAGGACCCGGTAGGCCATTTCGTTCTGGCGCAGCTTTTCCAGCTTCACCTGGTTGATGAGATCATTGTTTTGTTCCAGCATTTGATTGAAGTTTCTGACCACCAGGCCCAGCTCATCGTGGCAGGAATCCGTATAGGTGCCGGGCAGCTGGGTGAGGGCGCTGGAAATGTATCTGGAAAAATTCACAATACGCCGGGAAAGGCGGTAAATGCTGAAAAAGAACAAAAAGCTGCAGCCCAGGATCACAAGGAAGCCTGCCAGGGCAATGACGGAAAGTATATTTATGGGCCGCCGGGCTGTGCTGGGAAGATATCCGCCGGCCCTTATTTCCATAGGCAGGGACACAAGGGACAGGCACAGGTCGTCATCCTCCGCTTTCGGTAAGGCGCCCGGCACCAGGCAGGAGTCCCCTAGAAAGTAGGCGTTGCCGTCATATACGATATACATCTGACGGGAGACGGATTCGGAAATCGGCCCCAGTTTGTCACAAAACAGGCTGGAGAGGCAGGAGATTTCCAGTACGCCCACGGGAGTGGAATCGTACAGACTGTTGATCAGCTTCCGGTAAATGAGCAGGTCGGCGTCCGGGTCATAGCGCCAGTACCCGTAAGTGGTCTCTTTGTCCAGAGCATATTCCCCCAACTGGTCTATGTATATCACGCTGTCGTCAATCTCCACAAGATCCGTTCGCATGGCGTAGACCTGTACCTTTTTGATGTATGGGGAGAAGCTTTTGGCGTAGGAGAATATATTGTAAAATTCCTTTACATAGGCTTCCAGCTGCAGGGCTATGGTGGGATAGCCGCCGTTCAAAAAACGCAGAAAATTGCTGTGTCTTTGTATCATCCAGAAAGATTCGGCACAGGAGTCTATGTCCCGCTCGATGCTGTTCACGCACTGGGCCAGAGCGGCATGCTCCAGCTTGGCGGTTTCCCGAGCGTAGTGGTAATCGCTGGCTGCGGCATAGATGCCCAGCAAAAGCAGGCATGGCAATAAAAGCAGCAGGACAAACCAGAAAAACATCTTCCATAAAAGGTGAGAGCGCAGATATTTGATTGATTTCATAAGGCCTCTCTTTTTCATCTGTGGGGTGTTTTGTATTTGTCATCTTTCTTTATTATATCTTATTTGGGTGGAAAAAGATAGTATGAAAACAGTGGATTTTTCTGCGAATTTTGGTAAGAGGTAGACATCTTTTTGAGAAAAGGATATAATACAATTTATCAGAAGTTGCATATTCCATAATAGAATTTTGATGTAAGAAGCATGATGGAACGTTGGAGAACAGCGGGATTTGAAAGGAGTTTTCAATGAAATCTGCGAAGCTGAGATTAGAGGATATTAGAGTCGGTGATATTGTGTCAGAAAACAGCTTAAGTGGCATTTATAACGTCTATATAACACTTGTGGATTCAAAGATTGTGGGAGAAGACATTGTCGGAAGAATTGCATATATTGGCAGGGACCTGAACGAAGAGGCGGACAGAGCTGTAGCCGAAAATGATAACATTTGTGCCATATATAACGATATAGACGAAGTTGAAGGAGAGGTAACATATGATGAGTAAAGGTTACCTGATTTCGACATTGGAGAATAATTGCTTTTATGTAAAAGCAGAGATTTGTCTTCATGGGAAGACAATTAAGAACCGTTTTAAGCTGGATACTGGATGTAGTTATTCGACCGTTCCATATAGAGTGCTATATAATGTATCTTATAATACATCGTTGCGATATAAACAACTGGCAATAGATTCAAAACTAGCATTCCAGCGTAGCTATGGGGTAAGCGATACAGACGAAGTAAAGGCGAGGGATAAAAATCTGGTAAAAGATAATCGTTTATTGGAATGTACGGCCCTTAAGTTTACGCATAAAGATATTCCGATTACACTAAACGGATATAGGATTAGACATGACATAGCCGTAAACTATGACAGAACCAGTAATATTCTCATAGGAATGGATATTCTGAAAGATTTCGACTTTCATTGTGGCGAGAGTGAATGGAATGGGGAGTATTTATTCTTGGGGTGTTTAAAAGAGAAGATAAATGCAGAGTATTTGAATGAATTGCATAAACACTTTGGGTACATAAGTCCATTATGAACGGACATAATTTTAGAAAGGCTTTGGGACAATCCCCGGCATGGCAAGTGCCGGGGATTTTTTAGAATATCCGCCATTTCGCTTTACAAGTGAGCGGTGGGGTATGTATAATAGAATCCAAAAGCAGGATTCTATTATCAAAGATCTAAAATAGAATCCAAAAGCAGGATTCTATTATCAAAGATCTAAAATAGAATCCAAAAGCAGGATTCTACCATCATAAACAAAAACCCACAGGAGCTGCATATGGAAATTTGGGATGCCTATGACAGGCAGGGAGTGAAGACCGGGAAGGACTTGATACGAGGGGAAGAAATTGGAGAGGGCCTGTACCACCTGGTCTGCGAGGTGGTGGTGCGGCACAGGGACGGAGACTATCTTCTGCTGCAGAGGGATTTTGGAAAAGAGGCCTATCCCGGTTACGAGGAAATCGGCGCGGGAGGCAGTGCGCTGAAAGGAGAGACGCCCCTGCAGGGCGCCGTCAGGGAGCTTCGGGAGGAGAGCGGAATCGAGGCCGGGGAACTGGAGGAGATATACCGCTCTGTAAGCCATGCCGGCCATGGGATCCATTACGGCTATCTGTGCGTTACGGATGCCGCGAAAGACTCGGTAACGCTTCAGGAGGGGGAGACCATAGGATACAGATGGATAGGAAAGGAAGAGTTGATTCGTTTCTTTGACTCGGACAGATGCATCCCCGCCCAGAGGGAGCGGCTGAAAGGGTATATGGACAGAGAAAGACTTGTCCTGCCTGGGGAGGCGGACAGATAGGAGTTTACCATGTTTATTATAGTAGGGCTGGGAAATCCCGGCAGGGAATATGAGGGCACGCGGCACAACGTGGGCTTTTTGGTGCTGGATAAGCTGGCGGCGAAAGAGAATATTTCCATTCTGGAGAAGAAGCATAAGGCCATCATCGGCAAGGGCATGGCGGCAGGACAAAAGTGTGTCCTGGCCAAGCCTCAGACCTATATGAACCTGAGCGGTGAGAGCGTGCGGCAGCTAATCGACTTCTACAAGGTGGACGAGACCGCGGAGTTGATCGTCATCTCCGATGACATAAGTCTGGAAGTGGGGCAGATCCGCATCCGCAAGAAAGGCAGCGCAGGGGGCCACAACGGCCTGAAGAACATCATCGCCCACCTGGGCCACGATTCCTTTATCCGGGTGAAGATGGGGGTGGGCGAGAAGCCCGCGGGCTGGGATCTGGTGGACTATGTGCTGGGGCGGTTCTCGCCGAAAGACAGGGAGGCCATGGATGAGGCGGCGGACCGGGCGGCGGAGGCTATCAGGACGATCATTGCGGAAGGGCCGGACGCCGCCATGAATCAGTTCAACACCGTGAAGAAGCCGGCGAAAGAGCCAAAAAAGCCGAAAGAACTGAAAAAGCAGGGGGAGCCCGGGCAGGAAGCCCGGAAGCCGGAGGAATCCGCTTCCCCTGATGAGCTGGCGGCGGGAGCAAAGTGCCGGGATATGGGGGCTTAGTCAATATGTTTGACAAATGTTCATTGTTGCAGCGGCTCCGGGATCTTCCTTTTTCGGATAAGGAATACTGGGTAGTTGCCGGAGCCGCTATGGTTCTGCATGGGTTTCGCCCACAAACACAGGACATTGATTTGGGGTGCAGTACATCCCTGGCAGACGAATTGGAGCAGCAGGGGTATGCGGTTACGTACTGCGAAGATGGAAACAGAAAAATCCTATATTCTGAGGATGTGGAGATTTTTGAAAACTGGATTGAGGGGACAGTGGAAATGATAAGCGGTGTCCCTGTTGTATGCGTAGACGGACTTATACGGATGAAAAAGAAGCTGGGCAGAGAAAAGGATTTAAGGGATATTGCATTGATTGAAAAGGCAATGAAAGCTGCAAAGGCAGCAAAGATTTAGGAGGAAACAATGCAGGCATTACTGGCGCCGCTGCAGGAGCTGGCGGAATACGGCAATATCAGGGAGGCTATCCGGAAAGGGGCGGGCGTCACGGCCCTTTCCGGCTGCGTGGATTCCCAGAAGCTGCATATGATCTATGGGTTGGGCGATGGCTTTCGAATCAAGGTCATCGTCACTTACAGTGACCTGAAAGCAAAGGAAATCTTTGAGGAATATAAATTTTACGACAGGAATGTCATGCTGTATCCCGCCAAGGATCTGATCTTCTTCCAGGCGGACATCCACGGCAACCAACTGGTAAAGGAACGGGTCAAAGTCCTGCGCAGGCTCATGGAGAAGAAGCCAGTGACCATGGTCACTACCTTTGCCGCCCTCATGGCTCCCCAGGTCCTGTGGGATGCAGACAGGGATGTGATAGATGTATACAAGGGCAGCACCCTGGACGAGAGGGCGCTGTGTGCACGGCTGGTGGACATGGGTTACGAGAAGAGCTACCAGGTGGAGAGCCAGGGACAGTTCTCCGTCCGGGGCGGCATTATCGACATCTTCGACCTGACTGAGGAGAACCCTTACCGTATCGAACTGTGGGGGGACGAGGTGGAGTCCATCCGCAGCTTCGACATCTTAAGTCAGCGCTCCATCGAGAACCTGGAGGGGATTTCCGTCTTCCCGGCTTCGGAATTCGTGCTGGAGGAGGAACGCATCCGGACAGGTCTTAAAAAACTGGAGGCCGAGAGCGCGAAGCAGCAGAAAATTTTCCGGGAGGCCTTTCAGACCGAGGAGGCCCACCGCATCTCATCCCAGGTAAAGGAATTAAAGGAACAGCTTCTGGAATTCAAGGCTAAGGCGAATCTGGAGGGGTATATCCGGTATTTCTATGAGGATACCATGACCCTGCCGGAGATTTTGGGGCGGATCGCCAGGGGCGGCTCTGCCGCGGGCGAGGGCGGTAGACCGGGGAGCGGCAGGCTGGCCGGAGGCAGCGCTTTGGGTGAGGCAGGCGGGAGGTCGGTGGGCGGTACCTTGGGCGCGGCTGCGGGCAATGCCGGGCCGGTGTATTTCATAGACGAGCCTAACCGTGTCAGGGAACAGGCGGTTGCCATAGAGCTGGAGTTCTCCGAGAGCATGCGGCAGCGCGCGGAGAAAGGGTATATCCTGCCCGGACAGATGAATGTCCTCTACAGCGGGGAGCAGGTGGCTGCCAATCTCTTAAAGGGCAGCGTAGTCACCCTGTCCACCATGGAGGCAAAGGGATACTTCAAACCCGACCGGAAGATGGATGTGGCCGCCAGGAACCTGGCCCCCTACAACAACAGCTTTGAGGCCCTGGTGAAAGACCTGAAACTCTTTCGCAAAAACGGATACCGCGTCCTGCTGCTGTCCGGCTCCCGCACCCGGGCAAAGCGCCTGGCGGAGGATCTGCGGGATCAGGAGCTCACCGCCGTGTATACGGAGGATCCCCTGCGGGAGGTGCAGGCCGGGGAGGTGGTGACGTACTACGGGCATGTGAACAAAGGCTTCGAGTACCCCATGCTTAAATTCGTGGTGGTGTCCGAGACGGACATCTTTGGCGTAGAGAAAAAGAAGAAACGTACCAAGAAGCTCTATGAAGGACAGAAAATCAAGGACTGGGGCGAACTGAAAGTGGGGGACTACGTGGTCCACGAAAGCCACGGCCTGGGGGTCTATCAGGGCATCGAAAAGGTAGAGATGGAGGGCGTGGTCAAGGACTACATCAAGATAGAGTACCGGGACGGCGGCAATCTCTACGTGCTGGCCACAGGCCTGGACGTGATCCAGAAGTACGCCTCCGCCGATGCCAGGAAGCCCAAGTTAAATAAGCTGGGCTCCAAGGAATGGGAGCGCACCAAGAGCAAGGTCCGCAGCGCCGTGAACGAGGTGGCCGCAGACTTGGTGCAGCTCTACGCCCTGCGCCAGCAGAGCCAGGGCCATGCCTATGAAAAGGACACGGTCTGGCAGCGGGAGTTCGAGGAAATGTTTCCCTTTGAGGAGACGGAGGATCAGCTGGCGGCCATTGCGGACACGAAAGCGGACATGGAGAGCCACAAGATTATGGACCGGCTCATCTGCGGGGACGTGGGCTACGGCAAGACGGAAATCGCCATCCGGGCCGCGTTCAAGGCTGTCCAGGAGGGTAAGCAGGTGGTGTACCTGGTGCCCACCACCATATTGGCGCAGCAGCACTACACTACTTTCGTACAGCGCATGAAAGACTATCCCATCCGCACGGAGCTCATGAGCCGCTTCCGCACCGCCGGGGAGATCAAAAAGACCATAACGGACCTCCAGAAAGGCCTGGTGGACATCGTCATCGGCACCCACAGGGTTTTGTCGGCGGATGTAAAATTCAAGGATCTTGGTCTGCTGATCATAGACGAGGAGCAGCGCTTCGGCGTCACTCATAAGGAAAAGATCAAGAAGCTAAAGGAAAATGTGGACGTGCTCACCCTTACCGCCACCCCCATCCCCAGGACGCTGCACATGAGCCTCATCGGGATACGGGACATGAGCGTACTGGAGGAGCCTCCGGGGGACCGCCAGCCTATCCAGACTTTTGTCTGCGAGTACAACGAGGAGCTGGTGCGGGAAGCCATCTCCAGGGAGCTGGCCAGGGGCGGACAGGTATACTATGTGTACAACAGGGTGAACAATATCGCGGACGTCACCGCCGGATTGGCGGCGCTGCTGCCCGAGGCCAACGTGTCCTACGCCCACGGCCAGATGAAAGAGAACGAGCTGGAGCGGATCATGTTCGACTTTATCGGCGGGGAGATCGACGTGCTGGTGTCCACCACCATCATAGAGACCGGGCTGGACATCTCCAACGTGAACACCATGATTATCCACGATTCCGACAACTTAGGCCTGTCCCAGCTCTACCAGCTCAGGGGCCGGGTGGGCCGCTCCAACCGCACCGCCTACGCCTTTCTGATGTACAAGCGGGACAAGATGCTGAAAGAAGTGGCAGAGAAGCGGCTCTCGGCTATCCGGGAATTCACCGACTTAGGCAGCGGCTTCAAGATCGCCATGCGGGACTTAGAGATCCGGGGGGCGGGGAACCTCCTGGGGGTGCGCCAGCACGGGCATATGGAGGCCGTGGGGTATGATCTGTACTGCAAGATGCTCAATGAAGCCGTGCAGGGCCTGAAAGGAGGCAAAGCGCCCCAGGATTTTGCTACAATCATCGACCTGGACGTGGACGCGTTCATCCCGCCTGCTTATATTGTCAATGAGGTACAGAAGCTGGATATCTACAAGCGGATCGCCGGCATTGAGAATGTGAAAGAGCGGGACGACATGCGGGATGAGCTGCTGGACCGCTTCGGGGAGATTCCGAAATCCGTGGACAATCTGCTGCGCATCGCCCTGATCCGGGTGGCCGCCCACAAGCTGTACATGACGGACATCAAGGGGAAAAACGAGAAGATTACATTCCTTTTCCGCCCGGACGCGGAGGTGAATCCGGCGAAGATTCCCGAGCTCCTTGGCAAGTACGGCAAAAGCCTGACCTTTACGGCCTACGGGAAGCCCTCCTTTACCTTTAAATATAAGAAGACGGGGCTGATAGAAAAGGACGCGGAGTTTCTGATGGAGAGGACGGAGGAATTCCTGAAAGAAGCGGAAGTGTTCCTGGAGGATGTGCCGGACGCGGCGGGGTAAAGAGAGCGCCGGACAGCCGGGGGAACCATGCCCCGGTGAATGCTCAGAAATCATGGACCTGCGGCGGGCGTGTCTGCAGAGGGAAAGAGACGAAAGCCGTATTCCGGAATTTTGAGGGAGTTTTATGACTCTCAAAAAATGTTATCTTCTATCCAGAACAGCAGTTGACAACTGATTTTGGACAGGAGGTAATAGTATGAAAGGATATAACACATCAGACGGATACATGGGACTGGTGGATGGCAGATACCTGCTCTTTGCCAGCGAGGCGGATTACAGAGAATACCTGGAGGACTGAAAGAAATGCGGATAAAAAGTTGGGGCGTGCCTGAATATTTGGACACGCCCCAACTTTATTCTTTCCCCTGCATGAGCATTCTCACAAGGTAGGAATCTGCAGGCAGGCGGACAAAGTCGTGGTGCTGAAAGCCGGAAAGATCAGGCTCTCTGACGGCATTACGCTGGGCGATTTTTGCCTCTGGGCGGGACCGGGAGCCGGTATGTGACATGGCTTTCCTGTTTGCGGTCTGCAGTCAGGGGATGCCGTCCTCCGGAACTCACTTTTTCCCCAGCAGCTCCGGGCAGGTATTGTGGATATACTTCTCCAGCGATGTCTGATCGATCAGGGCGGGGACGATGCCCTGCCTGGAGATGCAAAAGCCGGCGGCGCAGTGGGCAATGCGGATCGCGGCATGGAGGTCATAGCCGTACAGGAGATAGGAGGCCAGGGCGCTGATAAAGGCATCGCTGCCGCCGGTTTTGTCCATGGGGGCGAAATCCGCTGCCGGAAAGAGCACGGAGTGATCCGCATCCTTTAAAAAGCATCCGTCCTCTCCCAGCGTGATGATGACTGCGCCGGCGCCTTTTTCCAGGATATGGTCTGCCTGTCGGTTCAATGCCTCTGAAGAAAAGGCCGGAGCCTCGTTGCATATGATTGCCATCTCCGCCCTGTTAGGCAGGAAGATGTCCGTGTTCTGCAGCAGCCCATCGCTTAAGCGGGAGACGGAGGAGGGCTTCAGGATAGTCTTTACGCCATGGCGGCGGGCAATGGCAGCCGCCGCCTCAATGGCTTCCACCGCTACCTCGGTCTGCAGCAGACAGTAGGCGCAATGGGAGAACAGATGGCTGTTTTCCTCCACGGTTCTGGCCGTCAGCGTGCCGTTTGCCCCGGTGAGCAGCGTGATTGTGGACTCCCCGCTGTCCTGTACCTGAATGTAGGCTCTTCCGGTGTCGGCGGATTTATCTTTCTGGATGCCCGCGGTGTCGATGCCGTATTCTTTTAAGCAGGAATAGATCAGTCCTGTTTCCAGATCGTTTCCCACATTTCCCAGCAGAGTGACCTTGTGGTTGAGTTTGGCCACGCCTACGGCCTGATTGGTGCCCTTTCCGCCGGGGGTGATGGTCTGGCGGGCGGTAATGGTCTCCCCGGGCTTTGGGAGCCGCCCGATGTTCAGAGTGGTGTCAATGTTGAGGCTGCCAACGACAATGATATGGGGAAGCTTTACGCTGGGCGGCACGTCCAGCGTCAGGGAAGAGTCCGGATTGCAGTCGGGGACAAAGGGGACATACTGCGCAATGTGCTGTTCGCACTGGCCCAACAGATGGGCGCACAGGTGCATCCCAAACGAATAGAAAGGGACTGCAAGCGTGGATACACATCCGGCCAGCACCGGAGCCGTCCTGTCGTCCGTGACCGCCAGGACGGAGAAATCGCCGGGCACCTGATACTGATATTGCTTTAACAGCGCCAGCAGCTCCAGGGCGTCACGATAATCCGTGCAGATGGCCCCTGTGAGCCCCAGGGACTTTATTTTTGGGATCCAGTCCCGGGAATCCTGCCCAAGGAGCCGGTCGGGATCAAAGGGGATCTGGTGGCTGAAGAGGGCGGATCGGAAGCCGGCCAGGGCATCTGCAGGATTTGGAGAATTTGCCAGCAGAGAAAACTGCGTGTGCTTTAGCCGGATGAGTTCCTCTGTGGCACGGAATACTATAGCATTGTAGTCCATAAAAAAGCAGTCCTTTGTCCCTGCACAAAGCCTGGTGACACAGATGCTTTCTTCCTCAAAATACCTTTGTCGGGAAAGACTTTCCGTGCACACGGGCTCCCAGATCACACCGTCCACCTTTGCCCTGCACAGGGCGGAGATATGTTTGAGTTCGGTTTCCGCATCGCCCTGGCTGCTGCAGGGTATGACGCGGTAGCCCTGTCTCGCGGCCCTGTCCAGAATTCCTTCCAGCAGCCTCCCGCATCGGGAGAAGTCCGGTATGAGCACACCCAGCAGAAAGGTCTTGGAAACAGACGCGCTGCGGGCAGAAGCATAGGGGACATAGTTGTATTCTTTTGCAATCTGCAATACTTTTTCCCGGGTCTCGGCAGTGATGTTCTGATCTTTGTGGTTCATGATTTTGGACACAGTGGAAATAGACACGTCTGCCAGTCGGGCGATTTCGTTGATGGTCATAATAGTTCTTTGCCTCCTTATGCTTGCTGTTTCTGCACAAGAAAGTATAGGAAAAATTGTTAAGAAAATACTTTCTTGTGCATGTTGTATATTTAATATTGACTTTACACTATTTATGTGAAAAAATCAAGTAAGTAAAATATTTTACGAAACTAATTTATCATAACATTGTGACGAAAGCTGTTTCCGTTTCCTGTTTCGGCTTACGGAACAATGGCAAGCCGCCGGCGGCCGCCCCGGCGCGAAAGGGAGTAATGCAATGGGTGATATCCTTGTGATCGGAAGCATGAACGTAGATATGACAATCAGGGTGAAAGAACTGCCAAAGACCGGAGAGACCATCCTTGCGGGGAATCTTTCCTTTGGTCTTGGAGGCAAAGGGGCGAATCAGGCAATGGCAGCCGCACGGCTGGGAGGAAAGGTCAGAATGCTGGGCTGTGTGGGCGATGATGACTTCGGGAGGAAGCATACCCAGGCGCTAAGAGAGGCGGGCGTGGATGTTTCCGATATCAAAACCGACAGGGCCGCCTCCACGGGGAGCGCTTTTATCTGTGTGGAGGAAAACGGAGGCAACTGTATTGTGGTCAGCCAGGGGGCGAACCTTTCCTGCGATGAGGATTACATAAAAAGCAAAAGGGAAGTCATCCGATCCGCCGGTATTGTCTTGGCCCAGATGGAAATTCCTCAAAAGGCGCTGTATAGTGCGATTCTGGATGCCAGGGCTGTCCGCGGAAAAGTGATTTTAAACCCCGCTCCCGCGCCGGAGCATATTCCGGATGAGATTTACCGGGGACTGGACTATCTGACGCCCAATGAAACGGAACTGATGAAGCTGTGTGGCATGGAGGGAGAAGTTTCGGGCGGCACCTGGGACGGACAGGCCATACAGGAAGGAGCGCGCAGGCTCCTGGAGAAAGGAGTGGGAACCGTGATCGTGACGCTGGGAGAAAAAGGCTGCGGTGTCTTTCGGAAAGGGCATGTTGCCTGGTTCCCGGCAAAACGGGTGCGGGCCGTGGACACTACTGCGGCGGGAGACTGCTTTAACGCGGCATTAGCCGTGGCATTGGCCGAAGGGAGAACAGAGCAGGAGGCAGTGGAATTTGCCATCTGCGCTTCGGGCATCGCCGTTACCCGCGCCGGGGCCCAGGAGTCACTGCCGTATCGCAGGGAGGTGGAAGCCCGAGAAAGGACTTAACCTTTCAGAGCCATGGCGCAGTGATTTAAAGAAGAACAGTAAAGTCGCGAAGGCGCCGGAGAGGCTGGAACCGGGGGCGTATCCGGTGGAATTTGCAGTCTGCGGATACGGAGGGGAGCACATCCGCCTGCCCCTTGAGGGCAGAAGCGAAGACGGTTTCTACCCTGTCGGAATGCTGTGTGTAAGGGAAAGGGGCTGTATGTAAGGGAAACAGGCCAAGGAAAAGGAACTGAAGAACAATAAAAGGAGTTTGAACGGCAGACAAAGAGAGGAGAACAGGTATAAGTATGAAAAACACATTTAGAAAAACTTTGAGTATCCTATTGGCGGCGGGAATGCTTTTGGGGGCCGGCGGATGTGCCGCTCCCGCACTGCCGGGAGAGGAGTCTTCGGAATCCGAATCCCGGAAGACGGAATCTTCCCAGAGCGAATCCGCAGAGCCGTCTGGCGAGAGCCGGGAACAGGCTTCGGAAAGCCCGGGGGTAGAGAGCCAGCGGTTTGACGGCGTAACGGTTCGGGTATGGGGCGCTACGGATCTGCTGAACAATGCGGAATTTGAGAAATATGTGGCGGAGAACGGAGAGGGCCTGACTTATGAAATCGTCTCTGCGGACGAGATCAAGATGATGAGCATGGTCGCCACAGGGACAGCGGCGGACGTATGGTGCCTGTCCGCGTTCAGCCATGGCGCCATGTATGCGGCCAGGGGGCTGTATGAGCCTCTGGACGATTACATTGCCGCCAGCGATGTGTTTGATGAGGCAAACTTTACAGATGTGGAGAATCTGTACCGCTTTGACGGGAAAGAGGTAGGGGCAGGCCCTATCTACGGCATCGTGAAAGACTGGAGCCTGGACAACCAGATCTGGGTGAATAAAAAGGTGTTTGCGGACGCAGGCCTGGAGATCCCGGATCCCACAAAGATCTATACCTGGGACGAAATCAGGGAATGGGCGAAAGCATGCGTGGAATTTGACGAAAGCGGAGAACAGATCCGCTGGGGCATGGGCACAACCAACAACCTGTACCAGCTCATCACGGGCATGGTATGCTCTGTCGGAAAATCCATGTTCTCAGACGATCTTTCAGAGGTTTACATAGATACGCCGGAAATCCGGGCGGCCTTTGACTACTGGGCGGACATGTATAAATCCGGAGCGGCCATCAGCGATATGAGCACCCCGGGAGACTGGGGCGGCGATTCCTTTGCGCTGGACAAGGTAGGTATGCTCTGCTGCGGCTATTGGTTCGGAAACGGAACCCTGGCTTTTAACGAAAATGCAAAAGACCGTATGGACGACTTTATGCTGATTCAGGCTCCCAGCCTGGACACCTCCAAGGGGGCAAACGCATGTATGGCAGGCGTGGGCGCTTCCATCTGGAGAGGCAGCAAGAACAAGGAGGCGGCATTTAAGTTCATCGAACTGTACAATGGAGGAGAGTGGGCAAAGAAGAGAGCGATTCAGGGCTTTGGAAATCCCGCCCAGAGCGATCTGTTGGAGCTTCTGCCCCAGGAGACACAGTTCCAGAAGCAGACCTATGACGCCAATGAATTCGGCATGAAAAATATGATTACGCTGAAAACCAACCCTTATATCACCGCACAGGGAATGGAATCTACTTTCCAGCAGTTCTTCTATGAAGTGCTGTACGAGCGGATGACTATGGACGATGCCATTGTAGCCATGCAGGAGCAATTTGAGACCTTATTGGCAGAGGGCAAGGAAATCTGCGGCGTGGACTAAGTGTGCAAAGTTGCACACAGAAGAATGCCCAAGTGAATAGCATTCGCTTTGTGCGGGCATTCTTCAAGCGCGGCTTTTGCGCTTTGACTTGCACCGATTGTTCCTGACATAATGCTGCACCCTGCGCCCAGGGAATGGCATGGGCGCAGGGATATCATAGAAGATAAGGAGGTTCCTGCGGTGGCGGAAAAGAGATTCTGGAATGCGAAGAGAAGGGAGATTGCGCTTTTCTATGTGTTGGTGGCTCCGTTTGTGATATTGTTTATCGCAACGAAGCTGGTTCCGTTCGTGAACGGGTTGTATTTGAGCCTGACAAATTATACCGGGTATAATTATGACAGGGTGGAGTTCGTTGGAGTAAACAATTATCAGCGTGTGTTTACCGACGCACAGGCAATGAGTTCCCTGGGGAGAACCTTTCTGATCGGATGCATCACCGTGCCGCTGGGACTGATCGTGGGGCTGGGCTGCGCTTTGCTTTTGAACAAAGCAAGGAAAGGGCTGGGGGTTTTCAGGACGATCATCTACATGCCCTCCATTATCCCCACGGTGGCGGCAGGCCTGATGTGGAGGATCATATTCAATGCAAACGAGGGACTGCTCAACAAGTTCCTGGGGATTTTCGGCATCAATCCGGTGAATTGGCTGGGGTACGACCATATCCTGGCCGCTTTGGTGATCATGATGACCTGGGGCTCCACGGGAGGGCTGCTCCTGAACCTGGCTGCTTTGCAGGGAATCCCGAATGAGCTCTATGAGGCGGCCGCCCTGGACGGAGCGGGGGGATGGAAGAAATTTACCAAGATCACCCTGCCCATGATCTCCCCGATCCTGTTCTTCAATCTGGTCATGGGGATCATCGGCGGCTTCCAGCTCTATGCCCAGCCGGTTCTGCTGGCGCCTGGATCCAACGGGGTCCTGAATCTTCCGCTGAAGCCCACCTATACCTATATGGTCCACGCCTACCAGCAGATACTGGGCTATTCCCGCTTTGGCTATGGGCTGGCCATGATGTGGGTGCTGGTGTTCATCATCAATATCCTGACGGTCATTGTGACGAAGACACAGAAATACTGGGTATTCTACTCGGATTAAGGAGGCGCATGGCATGAACAGAAAAAAAGAAATCCGGAAATATCTGGCGTATGCGTTCCTTGTGGCCCTCAGCGTCGTGTTTCTCTATCCGTTGATCTTTTTGGCCGCCAACTCCCTGCGCCCCTATATCAACAAGAAGCCGGTTATCTTCTTTACGGAATGGCATGTGGAAAATTACTACTTTGCAGTGGCTATGATCCCGTTTTTCAAGTATCTGCTGAACACTATGAAGCTTGTGGTGATCTCGGTATTCGGCAGTCTGGTGATGGACTTTCTGATGGGATACGCTTTTGCAAGGCTCCGGGCTCCGGGGAGAGAGATGCTGTTCAAATTGGTGCTGCTGCAGCTGATGATTCCCTATATTGCCATTCAGATTCCGCAGTTTGTATGGTATAACACACTGGGGCTGATGGATACCTACTGGATTTTTATCCTGAATGCGCTGGGCGGGAGCGCTTACAACATTTTTCTGGTAAAGCAGTTTATGTCCTCTTTCCCGCGGGAACTGGACGATGCGGCCAAGGTGGACGGGTGCGGTTTCCTGCGCATGATCGCACAGATCGTGATACCGCTGTCCAAGCCCCTGTACGCGCTGCTGTTCTTCAACGCCTTTGTGGCGGCATGGAATGACTATATGGGGCCGCAGATGTTTCTGACCGGGGACAAGTTCCCGCTGGCCACGGCTATGTTCGGAAATATCTATTTTCTGCCCGATAAGCCGGAGATCATACTGGAGCCGGTGCTGATGGCGGCCTGTGTTCTGTTTACGCTGCCGGTGATCATTCTCTTCTTTTTCTTCCAGAAATACCTGGTGCAGGGAATTGTGACATCAGGGCTTAAAGGCTGAGCCTGGTGCAGGTCATGCATTGTATTGGGGCGGCAGGAGGGACAGAGGATACGAACATATGTTTATGCTGCGGGCCGACGGGTTTGAAAATGTGCGTCTTGCCGGCGATCTGCCGTCGGGATTTGCAGCAAGTTATACTGGTGTGCACAGTATAAAGCAGAGAGGAGTTTCGGATGAAGACAAAAATCATATTTGACACGGATATCGGCTGTGACTGCGATGATGCGGCGGCCTTGGCCCTGGCGCTGGAATTGATGGACGCCGGGGAGTGTGAGCTGCTCGCGGTGACCCACTGTACCATGAGCGAAGCGGCAGCGGGCTGCATCGAAGCCATTTTGAACTACTATGGACATCCGGAGGTTCCGGTGGGGACGTTCCGGGAGGGGGACGGCATCAGGCCCAGCGAATGGCATGATGTCTATGCTTCGGATGTAGCGCTGGCCTATGATACTCGTTACAGGAGAAGGGAGCGCTATGAAAATACGGTAGCGCTGCTGCGGCGGACCCTGGCCCGGACAGAGGGGAAAGCCACCCTTGTGGCCACAGGATCCCTGGCCAGCCTTGAGAGGCTTTTAGAGAGCGGGCCGGATGAGCACAGTCCTCTCTCCGGCGCAGAGCTGGTGGGGCAGAAAGTGGAGCGGGCGGTGTGCATGGCGGGACGGTTCAAAGAGGCCTGGCCGGAGCCGGTGGTGCTGGGGGACGGCTATGTGGTGGAGGCGGAATGGAATGTAAAATGTGATATTCCCGCGGCGCAGACAGTCTGTGGCCGCTGGCCCGCTGAACTGATATTCTGCAGTTTTGAGATCGGGCTGAAGATGATTACCTGCGGCGGCCTCCAGCAAAGGGGAGCAAAAGACAATCCGGTGAGGCTCTGCTACGAGAGCTGGAGCAGGAAAGACGGAGGCGGCGCTGTGGGAAGGGAAAGCTGGGACGGCGCCACCATGCTTTACGCTATCCGCCCGGATGCCGGGTACTGGGATTTATATCCCCATGGAAAGATCTGCGTGGACGATGAGGGGAGGAGCTCCTGGAAAGAGGAAGCGGGCGGAAAACAAAGCTTTCTGTTGGAGAAGATGCCCTATAAGGAAGTGGAGGCGCTGATCAATGAGATCCTGGAACAGGGTATAGGGCGCGCGGCAAAATTTTAGTAAATTTTTTTTATTTTCTATCTGTTCTATTTGCGGCTTTTCTGCTATGATGAGGGATAGGATCTATCCGAAGCGTGATGCATCCTTGAAAGGAGGAAAAGGAATGAAAATCACGAACTGTAAGGTCAATCATCTGACCAACCCTCTGGGGTACTGGATGGAGAAGCCGGTCTTCTCCTGGCAGGTGGAGGAGGCAAAAGGAAAGGCACAGACCAAAGCCCGTCTGGTGGTATGCCGTGACGGCGAGGCGGTGGCGGATACCGGTTTCTCGCAGCTGGACAACCTGGCGGCGCCTGTGGACATGGAGCTTGCGCCCCGGACCCGCTACACCTGGACCGTGACCGTGTGCACGGATGCCGGGGAGGAGGCGCAAAGTCAGGAGAACTGGTTCGAGACCGGAAAGGAACAGGAGCCCTGGAGCGGGAAGTGGATCGGGGACAGCGAGGAGCGTCATCCCATGTATTCGAAGCACATTGCCCCCGCAAAGCCCGTGAAGAGCGCAAGGCTCTATATCTGCGGCCTGGGCGTGTATGAGGCCTACTATGCCCCGGGAAAGGATGCCGCGGACGCTCGCTCCATAGACAAGCTCCGGGCGGAGGCGAAGATCGGCGACGAGCTGCTGGCCCCTTACTGCAACAATTACAATGAATGGGTGCAGTACCAGACCTATGACGTGACGCAGCAGCTTAAGGAAGAGGGCGATCTGTGCGTTCTGCTGGGCAACGGCTGGTATTTCGGGCGATTCGGCTTCAATGCTCCGAACGGGAGGTCTTACTACGGAGAGGGGCGGAAACTGATTGCGGAGCTGCATCTGGCCTATGAGGACGGTACCGAAGAAGTCATCGGTACGGACGTAAGCTGGCAGGTGACCTACAGCAATCTCTGCTTCTCCAATATATATGACGGCGAGCACAGGGACGATACCCTGGCGCCTGTGGCGCCGGCAGCGGCCTGTGAGGTGGAGCCGCCTAGGGGGAAATTAACGGCCAGGCGCAGCCTCCCGGTAAAGGTGCTGGAGGAGCTGCCTGCGGCTGAGCTGATCCATACTCCCGCCGGGGAGACCGTGGTGGATTTGGGACAGAATATCGCAGGGGCTTTCAGACTGCGGGTCTGCGAGCCGAAAGGTACAAGGATTCATGTCCGGGTGGGAGAGGTGCTGCAGCAGGGTAACTTCTACCGGGACAATCTGCGCACTGCGAAAGCGGAGTACATCTACATTTCTGACGGCAAAGAGCATGTTCTGCAGCCCTTTTTCACGTTCTATGGCTATCGCTATGCCAAAGTGGAGGGCGTGGCCCATCTGAAAGCGGAGGATTTCACGGGACTGGCCATGTATTCCGACCTGCCCAGAAGCGGTTGGCTTGAGACCGGAAACGAACTGGTGAACCGCCTGATCCTGAATACGGAGTGGGGCCAGAAAGGGAATTTCCTGGATGTGCCCACGGACTGCCCTCAGCGGGACGAGCGCATGGGGTGGACCGGGGACGCGCAGGTATTCTCTCCTACCGCCTGCTACCAGAGGGACAGCTACGCTTTCTTTGCAAAGTATCTCCACGACATGGCCACGGAGCAGAAGACTAGGAACGGCGCCGTGCCGGATATGATTCCCTCCTTTGGGGAGCAGGGCATTTCCTGCGCGTGGGGAGACGCGGCCTGCGTGATTCCCTGGGTGGTTTATCGGTTCTACGGCGATAAGGCCATATTGGAGGAGCAGTTTGACAGCATGAGAGGCTGGGTGGACCATATCTATGGGCTGGAGCAGCAGGATCAGGGCTGGCGGAAGCATTTCCACTTTGGCGACTGGCTGGCTTTGGACGGCCCCGGGGGCATAGACGGCGTCATGGGCGCTACGGAGAATGCATTTATTGCGCTGGTATATCTGCGCTACAGCGCGCAGCTGACGGCCAAAGCCGCGGCAGTGCTTGGCAGGAAAGAGGAGGAAGCCCGCTACAGCGCGCTGGCCGACGAGATGCTGGGGGAAATCCGGCACGAGTATTTCGCGCCCTCCGGGCGCTGCTGTCTGGACACCCAGACGGCGCTGCTGCTGAGCCTGCGCCACGGTCTGACCGTGGACAGAGAGAAGACGGCGAAACGCCTGAAGAAGAAATTCGACGACAACAACGGAAAGCTGCAGACAGGCTTTGTGGGCACGCCGATCTTAGGAGAAGAGCTGAGCAGGGCGGGCCTGAGCGAACTGGCCTATGAACTTCTGTTCAATGAGGAGTACCCGGGCTGGCTCTACGAGGTGAAGCTGGGGGCCACCACCATATGGGAGCGCTGGAACAGCATGCTGGCGGACGGAAGCGTATCCTCCACGGGCATGAACAGCTTCAATCATTATTCCTACGGCTCCATTGTGGAGTGGATGTACGCTTATGTGGCGGGGATCAGACAGGCGGAAGACAGCGTTGGCTTCCGGCATGTGTGCATTTGTCCGGTGGTGGATTCCAGGCTGGGGCATGCGGAGGCGGCTTACCAGTCGGGCATGGGCCTGTGGAAGAGCTCCTGGAGAGCGCCGGACGATTATCATCTGGAAGTGCGGGTGACGGTGCCGTTTGGCTGCCAGGCGGATGTGGTTCTGCCCTATGCGCCGGAGAGCGTGTACGGGGACAAGGCGAATCCCATGTTTGCGGATGTGGCGGACGGGGTGTGCCATTTGACGGCAGGGCAGTACAGCGTCAGTTATGCGACCACAGCGCCTCTGCGCAAGATTTACAGCACGGCTACGCCGCTTAAGGAGCTTTTGGAGGTTCCGGCCATTCGGGACTTCTTGACGGAGAAGATACCTCGGATCGGGCAGGTGCCGGAGCATATGCGTTCTGGCAGTATCCGGGATTTGGCGGCGCAGTTCGAGGAGCATCTGGAGGATGGCACATTGGAGGCGCTGGACGAGGCGCTGGCGAAGCTGGCATAGGAGCGGCCTGGCGTACAGGGCTTTGAATTTGAGATAGGAGAAAACGGCAGCTGCAGGAATGGGGCCTGTATACTGCCGTTTTTTAATGCATGACAGCAGGATGTATGACAATGGAAGACCGGGATTGGGGAATGAACGCTTCAAATGTCATATAAGCCTGTCGTATAGTGGGTGATGTTTCTGCTTTAGTGCACCGGAACTGAGTGTGATAAGTCAATAAGTCAAGAAAATACATAGACAAAACCGGGCCTTTTCGTGTAGAATAGACATCGCTGCACTTTAGGCAGGGGCTGTGGTTTCGGTACATGAGTACATAGACAGGAGAGAAATATGCGCGCCCAAGCGCGCAGGGAGGGATAGAAATGAACATCAGGAAAAAGCTATTCGGAGACAGGGCATTCTACCGCATGGTATTGACGGTGACGGTGCCCATCATGATCCAGAACGGCATCACGAATTTCGTAGGCCTGCTGGACAATATCATGGTGGGCCGGATCGGCACGGAGCAGATGTCCGGTATCGCCATCGTGAACCAGCTGTTGATGGTATTCAACCTGGCCATCTTCGGGGCGCTTTCCGGGGTGGGTATTTTCGGCGCCCAGTTCTTCGGCTGCCGGAACCACAAGGGCGTCCAGCATACCCTGCGGTTCAAGATTTATGTAGGGCTGGGAATTCTGGTGCTGGGCACGATTATCCTGATGGCCGGGGGAGAGCAGCTGATACAGATGTATCTCCACGGGGAGGGCAATGAACAGGCTCTGCAGGCCACGCTGGGGTATGGGAGAGAATACCTCTGGGTGATGCTTGCCGGGCTGCCGCCCTTTGTGCTGGAGGAGATATATGCCAGCACCCTGAGGGAGGGCGGCGAGACGAAAGTGCCCATGATAGCGGGGGTGGTGGCGGTGCTGGTGAACCTGGCGCTGAATTATGTGCTGATCTTCGGTAAGTTCGGCTTCCCGCAGCTGGGCGTGGTGGGCGCTGCCATTGCCACGGTGATCTCCCGGTACGTGCAGATGGTGGTGGTCATTGCCTGGACTCACAGGAACCCGGAGAAGATGCCTTTCATCGTGGGCGCCTACAGAGAGTGGAAAGTTCCCGGCCAGCTCTCCTGGAACATTGTCGGGAAAGGCACGCCCCTTATGGTCAATGAGATTCTCTGGTCCGCGGGCATGGCCATGATGACCCAGTGCTACTCCACCAGGGGGCTGGACGCGGTGGCGGCCCTGAACATCTCCACGGTGATCTCCAACCTGTTCAACGTAGTGTTCGTGGCCATGGGCAGCGCCGTGTCCATCATTGTGGGACAGCTTCTGGGCGCGGGGAAGATGGAAGAGGCCAAGGACACGGACAGGAAGCTTATCGCCTTTGCGGTGATGAGCAGCATAGGGATGGGAGCCGCGGTGGCGCTGACAGCGCCCCTGTTCCCGCAGCTTTATAACACCAGCCGGGAGGTAAAGGATCTGGCAGCCACTCTGCTGCGGGTAGCGGCGCTGTGCATGCCGGTCTTCGCTTTCCTGCATACGACATATTTTACTCTGCGTTCAGGGGGCAAGACCATTATCACTTTCCTGTTCGACAGCGTGTTTCTCTGGTGTGTCAGCATTCCGGTGGCCTATGTGCTCAGCCGCCATACCGCCATGGCCATAGCTTCGCTGTACTTAAGCTGCCAGATGCTGGATCTGATCAAATGTGTCATCGGGTTCGTGCTGGTGAAGAAAGGCGTGTGGCTGAACAATATCGTGGCATAGGGATGCAGCGCGTCATGGATTGCAGAAAAGCCGCGAAATCAACCGCTATGACATTGAGAATAAGAACGCAGAATGAGAGGGAGCAGGCATGGACAGAGGATTGTACGAAAAAGTAAGCGCATGGCTGGAGGGGCATAAGGATGCCATGGTGGAAGATATCAGGCGCCTGGTGCGCATAGACAGCGTCTCCCGGCCCGGCACGGACGAGGCGCCGAACGATGTGGAGCTGTGACGGGCCATGAGTTTTTTGAGTGTATTCGTCCATAATACGGTGTCGATTGTTGTGAGCTTGGTGTACGTGGTCTTCGTGGGCATGGCGGTGCTGAAGATTCTGCCCGCCAATCCGAGGAAATACGGACTTTGCAGAATCGCCCTTGCGACGGTCTGCAAAGTGTCGGTCATATTGCTCGCTACCGTTTTTTACAAGAAAGGCTTACTGGCGTATATTTTCAACAACATACTGCTGGCTTACGCGCTGCTGATTGGGAATGCGCTCTGCGTGTGCCTGGTCTTTCGTGAGAAATTCCGGCGGTGCTGGGGCATTACCTTGTTCACGCAAATTATAGTAGAGTATTCGGGGACGCTGTCCTTTCTGATTTTCACGGACAGGCCCCTTGTGCTGAACAACCCGGAAGAGCGCCGGGTGTACATGTTGGTGAACTATGGGGTGGGGCCCGGGGTATTTTTCCTGCTTCTGTACCTCCTGTATAAAATGAAGGTGGGAGACGCGTATCGCCGGTGGCTGGAGCATGGGGAGTTCTGGAGCCGGGGCATGATTTGCCTGAGCGCATATCCAATCCTGATCTATGGGGCCACAGACCTCCTCATGGGCAGTGGGGTAAGCCGCAATGTCAGCCATGGCATTACGCTGCTCATGCTGGCCGCGGCCTTGGTCTTGCTCCACCACATGGGAATGGAGGAATGGCAGCGCAGGGAATTCGCCTCCCAGCAGATCATCCTCCAGCAGCAGGATGTCTATATAAAGACGCTGGAAGGGATGCAGGAGGAGATGCGGCGCTTCCGGCATGATTACAAAAATATGATGTCGGGGCTGTATCTTACGGCAAGGGAGGGGGAGCTTGCGAAGACGCACTGCTTCATCCAGGAGATGACGGAGGACTTCGACAGCCAGATCGGAGACCGGATCAGGCAGATGGGGCAGCTTGGCAATGTCTGCATGACGGAGGTAAAGGGGCTGCTCCTCACAAAGCTGGCCCAGATGCAGAGGGACGGCACGGTCTGTGAGCTGGAGGTGATGCACCCCTTCCGCGGGACCAGGTGCAGGACCACGGATCTGTGCAGATGCTTAGGAATCCTGATTGACAATGCCATGGAGGAGGTCAGGGGGCGGGAGGACGCCCGGGTGCATATCATGATCAGCAGACAGGAGGGGTACACCACGTTCCGGGTGAAGAACCGGCTGTACCATACCGTTGACGTCCATGAGATCTGGCAGCAGGGGTATTCCACCAAAGGGGCGGACAGGGGCCTGGGGCTTGCCAGCTACCGGAAGATTCTGGCGGACTATGAGGACGTGCTGACTGCCACGGCGGTGCAGGAGGGATATTTCATCCAGGAGTTTAAGGTGCGGGAGCAGAACGGATGAGGCTCAGGCCGTACATTGTCATAAAAGGTTGATTTGAAAGAAATATAGAGGGCCGGGAAATTACGCCGGGTAAGGAGAGGGTAAGGTGCTGTCGGTATACATTTGCGAGGACCAGGAGGAAGTCCGCAGAATCCAGAGGGAATGTCTGGAAAAACAGATCATGATACAGGGGTATGACATGGAGATCGCCCTTTCCAGCGGCTGTCCCGGAGAGATTCTGGAGGCAGTGGAAAAGAATCCGGGGAGGGGGATCTACTTCCTGGACGTGGAGCTGAAAGGGGAGGAAATGGACGGGTTCGCCCTGGGGCGGGAGATCAGGAGGCTGGATCCCAGGGGGTTCATCGTCTATGTGACGGCCTATGGGAACCTGGCGTTCGAGACGTTCCGCTACCATCTGGAGGCCCTGGACTATATCGTGAAAGAGAGCATGGAGAAGATGGAGGAGGGGCTTGGCAGGAGCCTTTCGGTGATCACGGAGCGCATGCAGGCGGAGCAGGGAGAGCACAGGGAATTCTTCTCCGTGAAAGTGATGGATGTGATAAAACATGTGCCCATAGACGAAATCATGTTCTTCGAGGCCACTCAGCGGACCCACAGGATCGCCCTCCACGGGGTGAACGACTGGTTCGACTTCATCGGCAGCCTGCGGGAGCTGGAGGAGCAGCTGGGAGAGAGGTTCCTGCGGACCCACAGGGCCTATCTGGTGAATGTGGAGCAGATTGCGGAGCTGGATCTGCGGGGCAGAGAGATACGAATGAAAAATGGAGAGAGATGCCTGTTCGCAAGGAATGTGAAAGGGGCGCTGCTGGAGAGGATGTGAGATTCCGCTCAGGCAGCGCCCCGTTCCGTTGGGGCACAATTCCCCACAGGGGCGGGGGAGGGTGATATGATGCTGGTATGCGGGGCAGAACTGGCACCCGCATAAAAAACAAGGAAAGAGGATAAATGTATGGAACAGAATGTACTGCTATCTCTGTCGCATGTCTCCAAGCGCTTCAAAACCGAGCTGGCGCTGAAAGACATCAACATGACCCTGCGCCAGGGGGAGATCCTGGGCTTCCTGGGACCCTCGGGGGCAGGGAAGACCACCACCATCAAAATCATCACCGGACAGCTCCGGCAGACCTCCGGGGAGGCCAGGCTCCTGGGCACGGACTCCGCCAACATCGACGAGTCCATCTATGAGAACATCGGCGTGGTCTCGGACAGCAGCGGCATCTATAAGAAGATGACCGTGTGGCAGAACCTGGCCGTGTTCGCCAGGATATGGAAAGTGCCGCGGGAGAGGGTGGAGCAGGTGCTGGACCAGGTAGGGCTTGCGGAGCATAAGAACAAACCTGCCGGAAAGCTCTCCAAGGGCCAGACCCAGCGCCTGGTCCTGGCCCGGGCGGTGCTGCACAAGCCCAGGGTCTTGTTTCTGGATGAGCCCACCAGCGGCCTGGATCCCACCACAGCCGTGGCCATCCACCGGATGCTCTTAGAGCTGAAAGAGCAGGGGATGGCGATCTTCCTCACCACCCACAACATGGAGGAGGCAACCAAACTCTGCGACAGGGTGGCGCTGCTCCACGACGGGGAGATTGTGGAGTTCGGCTCTCCCCAGGAGATCTGCCTGAAGTACAACCGGAACAAAAAGTACCATGTGCTGCTGGCAGGCGGCAGGGAGCTGGAGCTGGCCCAGAATCCGGAGAACATCGTAAAGATCACCCGGTGGATGGAGGGGGACGAGATCATGCGGATCCATTCCTGCGAGCCCACTTTAGAGACCGTGTTCCTGGAGGTCACCGGGAAAGATTTGAATGTATGAACTTGAATGTATGAACTTGAATGTATGAACTTGAATGTATGAACTTGAATGTATGAATTTGAATGTATGAATTTGAATGTAGGACGAAGCATACGGAAAGGAGATTTTTGATATGAAAAGTATGGATGGAGCGATGCGGCCTGCGCAGATGAGCATGGACAAAGCTGCGGGGAGGGGAGGAAGCCTGCATAAATTGGCTGCGGTGACACAGATCAAATGGCTGTGCATCAGCCGGAACACGATGATCATGATAGGGCCTTTGATCGTCATCGGGATGGTGTATGCGTGCAAGATCCTCTACGGAGTCAGGTCGGAGGGCACTTTGGTGCCGTTCCTCACCGGGATGCTTTTGAACATCGGCATCAGCATGAACATCTGTGCCGAGGGCTTCATCATGGTGGGGACCTCCATTGCGGAGGAGAAAGAGAACCATACGCTGCGGGCTCTTATGACATCTTCTATTACAGGAGTACAGTATTTCTTCGGGAGCATCCTGATTCCCTTTGTGATGCTGATGGCAGTGAACTACATCGTGCTCTTCATCAGCGGGATTTCCCTGGAGATCGTGCCCTGGATTCCTTTCTTCCTGGTGAGCGCGGTGGCTTCCCTGACCAGCTGCGTGCTGGGGATGATCGTGGGGATCTGCGCCAAGAACCAGATGAACGCCAATCTGATCTCCTATCCGTTCCTGATGGTGTTCATGATGATACCGGTATTCGGGAACCTGTCCGAGGGGCTTCACAAGATTTCGGGATTTCTGTTCACCGGGGTCATGACAGGCATGACGGAGCGCCTGGCAAACGGGGAGAAGTATGTGATGTCCGCGCTGGACATGGCGGTGCTGTTCGGGGAGCTTGCCGTCAGCATTCTGGTGTTTTTGATACTTTATAAAAGGAACGGATACGAAAAAGATTAGGTCCGGGTAACATGCATATTATTCCTTTTTTTACAGATACTAACTCCATGTCGGATAAAGAATTCGCAACAAGCGATACACGCCTGAATAAATGGAGGGAAGATATCTATGAAAGCAACGGGAATAGTGAGACGTATAGATGATTTAGGCAGAATAGTCATACCTAAGGAAATTCGAAGAACCCTGCACATCAGGGAATCGGACCCGCTGGAAATCTTCACGGACAGAGAGGGGCAGGTCATCCTGAAAAAGTATTCTCCCATCGGGGAGATGAGCACTTTTGCAAAGCAGTATGTGGAGAGCCTGGCCCAGGTCTCCGGTCACGCGGCGCTGATCGCAGACAGAGATCAGTTCATTGCGGCGGCCGGAGGCTATAAACAGATGGTGAACAAGTCCGTGAGCAGACAGATGGACGAAAAAATCCATAACCGGGAGACCATCATGGCCACCAGGGGGGACAGGAGTTTCATCCCGGTCTGCGACGAGGGCGGGGACGACTACCAGCACGAGGCCATTGCGCCCATCCTCTGCGAGGGGGACATCATCGGCAGCGTGGTGCTGCTGCAGAATGACAACAAGAGCCGGATGGGGGAAGTGGAGCAAAAGCTCCTGCAGTCCGCTGCCGGATTTCTCGGGAGGCAGATGGAGCAGTAAAGGAGACCGGCCGGAAGAAAACAGGGGAAGTGGGAGCTGCCGCACGCGTGACTGAAAAGTCGTGGTGCGGCAGCTTTTAATTACAATTAAACTCGGCCTGAGTCTTGCTTTCTTGTTCTTTCTTTTGTATAATAAACGAGAAAGAAAGGAGGGCCGATATGATTTTATTTGAAAACAAGAACATAGAATTCAGGCAGGAATATGTTCCCGAGATCCGCAAGGAAGTGATTGCCTTTGCCAATACGGACGGAGGAACCGTTCTGGTGGGGGTTCAGAAAGACGGGAGTGTATGCGGTATCGACAATCCGGATGAAGTGATGCTTCAGACCGCAAACTCCTTGAAAGATGCAATTGCTCCGGATATCATGCCGTTTGTGGAAATTCAGGCAATACAGTCGGAAGGAAAAAATATTGTGGAGATTACAGTCTCAACGGGAACCAACCGCCCTTATTATATTAGGGAGAAAGGTTTAAAACCCTCCGGTGTTTACGTCAGAAAAGGAAGCTCATCCCAGCCCATGACAGATGAAGGGATCAGGGAAATGATTATACAAAATACAGGCAGGTCATTCGAAGCCTGTCGGAGTTTAAAACAGGATCTCACATTCCGAACGCTGCAGGAGGAAATGGACAGGAGAAATATTGAGTATGGGAGAGCCCAGATGAGGACGCTGCGGCTGACCGGAGAAGACGGCCTGTACACGAATCTTGCGCTGCTGCTGTCTGATCAGTGTGAATTCACAACGAAAGTTGCACTGTTTCAGGGGGCGGATAAGGCTGTCTTCAGAGACCGCCAGGAATTCTCCGGCTCTATTCTGAGGCAGATGGAAGAGGTGTATCGTTTTATTGATATGAATAATAAAACCAAGGCAGTCTTTTCAGGGCTGTTCCGTACGGATATCAGGGACTACCCGGAGGAGGCGGTAAGGGAAGCGTGGCTGAACTGTATTACACACAGGGATTATTCATTCAGCGGAAGCACGATCATCAATATATATGACGATAGAATGGAGTTTGTTTCTCTCGGAGGACTGGTCTCCGGACTTGAACTGAATTCTATCTTCCTCGGAGTGTCTCAGTCAAGAAATCCGAACCTTGCGTCAGTGCTCTATCGGATGAGGCTGATTGAAAGTTACGGGACGGGAATCGGGAAGATAAGGCGGGCCTATGCGGGAAAGAAAAGGCAACCGGAATTTGAAACGGCAAAAGGAGTATTCCGTGTGACGCTGCCCAATGATAATGAGGGAAAGATCGCTGCCAAAGGGATGCCTGATGAGGAAAAAAGGATGATTCTGGATTACGCTGCCGAAAAAGGTTCCGTCACCAGAAAAGAGGTGGAGGAACTGACTCAGGCCGGAACAACAAAAGCTTTTCGACTGCTGAGAGAACTTTGCATGGATGGGAAGCTGAAGACAGAGGGAAGCGGCAAGCTGAGCAGATATGTCCTTTCGTAGGCAGACGGGTCTATAGGACTTATTAATCAATAAAAAAGTTCGCCTTACTGACTTGTAAGGCGAATTTTTTTGCAGCCGGGAACGGAAACTACCCTCCTTATTCGCTGAGGACCCTGTATAATTCAAAAAAGTTCCTCTTCTTTTCCATCAATTCATCAAAAGTTCCTGTTTCGACCATTTTACCTCCGTCCATTACAATAATTTCATTATACTTCTGCATAAGGGTCTTATTGTATCTATGTGTGATGCTGATAAGGGTCATATCTTCATCCAAGAGCCTTTTTTCAATTTCATAGGCGGTGGCATTGTCAAGCCCTGACGTGATCTCATCAAGGAAAGCCATTTCTTTATTCCTTAAAAATAGCCTGGCCAAAGCAATCCGCTGCAATTCACCGCCTGAAAAATTGCTGCCGTTCTCCCGAATCTTTTCATCCACTCCTCGCGGAAGCTTCTGAATGGTATCATAGATGCCGGCTTTCCGCAGGGCTTCGACGACATCGTCTTTTGAGTAATTTTGATATAATGCCACATTATTGAAGACCGTGTCGTTGAACATGTAGGTCTGCTGATAGCAGACAGGACTTATATGCATGATGCTTTCCCTGTTAAGTTCTGTCAGCTCTTGCCCATTGATCAGAACCCGGCCTGTATAATCTGTTCCATACTCCGTAAGCAATTTAATGATGCTTGATTTTCCGCTTCCGCTTTTGCCGACGATAGCATATTTCTTGCCTTTCTCAAAGGTCAATGTCAATTCATCCAAAGAAAAACTTTCGCCTATCTTTTGATTGACATTATCCAGACAGATTTCTCGTATTTCCCCATCAACCATTTCTTTATTATCGTTTTCGCTCTCCTGTGCCAGCAAAGCATCCAATTCCGCCTTTACTTTCTCCATTGCTTTTAACTGAATCATTCCGTTTGCAATAACCTTACACGGCGTTAAGACGAAATTCATCATATTGGTGATTGCCACTACTTCGCCAACCGTGATTTTACCTGCCGCCGCAAAGAACATACAGCTTCCCAAAACGATCAAGAAAGCCCCGTTGTTGACAAAAGAGGCCAACGCCTGTGCCCAGTACAGCGTCTGGGAGGAATGTTCATTTTTTCTGCATACAAAATCAATTAGCTTTTCCTGCTTTCCGATAAACTGCTTCACGGCATCAAAGGTTCTTATGACCTTATGACCGCCCAAATCGCTTTTAACTCCGTCCAGATAAACCTCCATGCTTTCTGTATACGCTTTTCTTGAGGCGCCGATTTTCGTTTTCAATATGCCGGGAACCGCAAATTGCACAATGCTGACCGCAGCTACAATCAACAGGATAAAAGGCTCTGCACAGACCAAGTAAATGACAGCGACAACCGCAAAGACAAACTGTAGAATCATATTATATACATTGTTGACCCCGTCAGATAAGATAATGTTTATATCCGTGGTAAATTTTGAGAGATAATATGCCACCCCCTTTTTTTCAAATTGACTGGCAGATATGTAGAAAAGCTTCCGCATCAGTTGCCCCCGCAGATCCTTTTCAATATCCCGCGCAACAATAGCCTGACTCTTCTTGCTTATCCATTCAAAGAGAAATACCCCTATGCTGAAGACAGCGGCGATAAGGCATTTTTCTGCCAGCTCCCTGTAATTTGAAGAGTCAATCAAAAGCTGCATCATATAGGAACGTAAGGGAGCCATGATACCGACGATAACCACCGGAATCAGACTGAGCAAAAACTTGTATCTGTTCTTTCTATAAATATTTTTTATCATTGTCCCAAACACCATATTCCTTTTTCGTTTTTGTGTGATTCCATACGACTCGGAGACTGTAACCTGCCTGCGCGTTGAGTTACCCCTAATGCAACAAAATATAAAAAAGCTATGATTAGTTTATCATAACTTTTCAAACCCAACAACTGCATATTTAAGGTCCGGGGATCGGGGGCTGCATATTCTGTTATAACCCCGGTTCGAGAGGATATACTTTGCCGCATATCGATTCGGGCTTATCCGGCAGATATGTCTTTCCGTAGGCAGAGTACTCATTTGAACTTATTAATCAATAAAAAAGTTCGCCTTACTAGCATATAAGGCGAATTTTTTTATTACTTCTAACATTTTATACCTAATGGCGGGACAGCGCAAGCTTAATTTCATTTTTGTCAGTATTTTCTAATTTTCAAGATAGTTCCAAATGATTTTCTATATACTTTCATAAAAAACGGTTGTCTGAGCGGGCTGACGAGGCTTTTGGACGTGCGCTTTTTATATTTTTTAGACGGAGAACCGGAGCAATGAAACGGATAAAAAGTTCGCCTTATATGCTAGTAAGGCGAACTTTTTGACAGTCCGGAGGAGTCTCCGGATGCCGGACATATGTCCGGGAAAGGGAAATGCAGGGCAGTGCGCGCCCAGGCGCGCAGAGGGGTATAAAAAATGTCAGAAAAAGCCGGAAGTTTTCATAAACCGTACAATCGGGAGCAGGGCGGGCTTCCGGAAGCCGAATGGGGAGAACAGCGGGCAGAATCCGGCAGGCTGTCCGGGAAGAAGCAGGCACAGTCGCCCGCAGACGAGCACTATGAGAGAATGCGGGAGCTTGGCTGCTTTACCCTCCAGGACGTCACCGAGATGGTGGGTGAGCGCGCTGCAGTGGCCTACCTGGTGAACGACTATCAGCGGAAAGGCTACATCGACAGAATACACCGCAATCTGTACACAGTGATGGATAGGGACACGGGAGAACCGCTGCTGAACCGGTACCAGATCGGCAGCAGGCTTTTTCCGGATGCCTATATAGCCCTGCGCAGCGCTTTTGAGGCCCGGGGATATGCGCCCCAGGCAGGAAACGAGGTCTTTGTGGCTACCCAGACGCGGTTCACGGACTTTCGGTATAATGGGGTCTTCTACCGCCGGGTGCACCCGAAAACAGGAGCGGACAGGTCATGGGTGGACAAAAGTCTGGTGACCGGCATAGAGCAGACCGTGGTGGACTGTCTCCACAGCTTCGAGGGGAGCCGGGGGCTGGAGGAGGCGGTGGAGTGCATCATAGGCCTGCCCCGGCTGGATATGGACAAGCTCCTGGAATGCCTGGAGCGGTATGGGAACGGGTATTTGTATCAGAAATGCGGGTATGTGCTGGAACAGCTCCAGAGTTACGTGAAGCTGCCGAAAGCCTTTTACCGGGAGTGCAGGGAGCATTGCGCCAGCACGGTGCGATACATGCTCAAAGGTGCGGACGGGCTGGTTTACCACAAGGGGTGGGGTGTTTATGCGCCGGCTTATCTGGAGAGCGGGGAGTGGAAAGAGAGGAAAGCTTTCTGTGTTTAGGGATTGGAAGCCGGCAAGAGCGTTGAGAGCTGTGCCAGAAATATATGCTTTTGGACTCTTGAAGCAGCGGAATGTCTTTCGGGCTTGGAAGTGAGGTTTCATAAAGAGGCTGTTGTGACTGAGAATATGTGTTACAGTTCGTCCATCAGTCTGTGGCGACGGAAGGATGAAGAACAGTGGGCGAAAAGAATGTAAAAATAATGATTGCGTCACATAAGAGATATCGGATGCCCACAGACTCGATGTATCTACCGGTACATGTGGGGGCCGCAGGGAAAGAGAATATAGGATATCAAAGGGATGACGAAGGCCAGAATATATCAGAGCTCAACCCATACTTCTGTGAATTGACCGGTATATATTGGGCGTGGAAAAACCTTGATGCGGACTATATTGGATTGGTACATTACCGCAGACATTTTTCCAGGCATCCACATCGTAAGAATCTTTGGAATGCAGTGCTGCGCTATGATGAAATCAGGGCTGAATTAGGAAAATTTCGAGTATTTGTACCCGGAAAACGCCGCTATTTTATTGAGACTCTTTACAGCCATTATGCACATACCCACCATATTCAACAACTGGATGAGACAAGGAAGATTATATGGGAACGCTGTCCCGAATATATTACTTCCTTTGACAAGACAGTAAAGCAGCGCTGGGGCTATATGTTTAATATGATGATTTTGGACAAATCATTGTATGCCGAGTACTGCGCCTGGCTGTTTGATATTCTGTTTGAATTAAAAAAACGGTTGGGGGAAAATGGCCTTACATCATTTCACAGCCGGTATTATGGCCGTATTAGTGAAATTATCTTTAATGTGTGGCTAAATGAGAAGATTGATAGCGGAGCGATTAAGAAAGATCAGATCAGAGAGATTCCGTTTATTCATATGGAAAAGATTAACTGGTGGAAAAAGGGGGCCGCGTTTCTTAAGGCTAAGTTCATGGGCAGGAGATATGAGGGTAGTTTTTGATATAAAACAAAAAGCCAAAGCGGTACTAGTTTGACAAAAAGGATGGCAATATGGAGGCTTCATGAGAAATGATAAAACTTTCAACATATAATTTATTAAAGAATGCGAAGACAAAAAACAGAATTATGATAGAGGGTGATCTTCTTAAAAAAATGCAGCAAATTTTGCTGCAGACATTAAAGGATTTTGTTGCGATTTGTGAAAAGCACGGATTCTATTATTCATTATGTGGAGGATCTGCATTAGGTGCGGTTAGACATCAAGGATTTATACCTTGGGATGATGATGTAGATGTCTTTATGAAACGTGCCGATTACAATAAATTTGTGAAAATTATTGATGAAGAGATGGGAGATAAATATTATCTTCAATCCCTTGAAACCACGCCGGAGCTAGGAATGCCAATCAGTCAATTAATGGTAAAGGGAACAGTACTTCGATCCCACACTAATCCTGACTGTAAAAACAGTGGTGTTTTTATAGATATATTTGTTCTGGAAAATGCACCTGATAATAAAGTACTGCGTAATCTACATGGACTAGGGAGTCTGATGTTTGGGTTCATTTTATCATGCGCAAGAATGTACTGCAATAAAAATATGCTGCTGAAAATATATGAGGATTCCGGTGAAGAAACATTAAGAACAATCAGGAGAAAAGCGGCTATAGGTGCAATCTTTAGGTTTTGTAAATTGTCCGTATGGGCAAAATTTTTTTTGAAATGGAACTCAATGTGTAAGAATGGAAACTCAAAATATGTTGTTTGTCCAACCGGTACAAAGCATTACTTTAAGGAAGTTTTTCCACGCGATGTATACTGTATGACCACAAAACTAAAATTTGAAGATATGGAGGTGGAAGTGATATCAAATTTTGATTGGGCCCTGAAAAAATTATATGGAGATTATATGAAACTACCGCCGGAGGAAAAAAGGGAAAAACATTTCGTTTTAGAAATAAAGATATAATGAGGATAAACGGATGGATAGTTGTGCAATAAGTGTCATAATTCCATTTTATAACACGCCACAAACATATTTCGATATTTGTCTTGACTCAATACTTTCTCAAACATATGTTGATTTTGAAATAATTGTAGTGGATGATGGCAGCCAGGATGAGTATCGAGAATATCTTGTGAGTTTGAAAACAAAAGACAATCGAATAAATATTTATCATACACAAAATCAGGGTGTTTCAGAAGCTAGAAACTATGGAATGCAAATGGCCAATGGAAAGGCAATCTGCTTTATAGATGCGGATGACTATATTGCGCCCTGGATGTTAGAGGATCTTTGGGAAGCATTTGTTTCGTATAATGTAGATGCTGTGGTAAGTAAATATCGGTTGGTTGTTTTAGACAACTATGATTTTGTACGAAATTATAAGTCAACAATGGTAGATAATAGGGTTTTACTTAATACAGCTCTTATTGGAACAAACTGTAAGCCGGACAAACATGGGTATCTATCAGCAGGACCAGTTGCTGTTTTGTTTAGAGCGAATATGGCAAAAGGATTGGCATTTCCCCGTGGAATTAAGTACATGGAAGATGTTATTTGGAATTATAATTTTTTTAAAAAAGCAAAAAAAATTGCCGTTGTAGATGAATGTGTCTATGCGTACAGACAAAATGAATCATCAGTCACACATCTGTACAAACTTAACATGATAGAGGATAGAAAGAACGCGTTAAAAATAATTGAGCAAATGGTTGGTCCTGGCAATGAATGGTATGCGTTAAGAGTATTTGCCAATTATGCGACTTGCTGTAAAGGGATAATGCGCACAAATGAAATACAAAACTTCATGCAGCGATTTAATTATATACAACGTTTGAATAAGGATTCTGTATGGAAAGCATTTCATGTAAAAGGAATTGATCGAAATTGGGATCAAAAATATAAAATTAAAAAATGGATGGCGGTATGTGGCATATTGCCTTTTGTATATTGTTTTAAAAAATTCTGAGGAGGGAAAAATGACTACAATAAGCAAGATTCAATTCGATATTCTTAATAATATCCATGAAAATCCCAATATCATAAAGGAAGAACTGTCAGCTAGACTTTTTAGATCAGAAGAAGAAATTTCAGGCAATTACAAGAAGCTTCAGAACGATGATTTTATTGACACTGCTGGCTTAACAAATAAAGGAAGAAATTATCTGGAAAACCATCGTATTAACAATGCCATAATTTTGGCTGCCGGCATGTCAACACGTTTTGTGCCATTTAATTACGAAATGCCAAAAGGGCTTCTTGAGGTGAAAGGTGAAGTTTTGATTGAAAGACAAATTCGCCAGCTGCAAGAAAAGGGTATTAATGAAATTATTGTGGTAGTGGGCCATATGAAAGATAAGTTCGAGTATTTAAAAGAGAAGTTTGGTGTAATTCTCATAGAGGTAATGGATTACGCTGAAAAAAACAATCATGCCAGCGTGTATGCCGCGAAAGACTATCTTAAGAATACAATTATTACATCTTCCGACTTGTATTTTTCGGAAAATATTTTCCAGACATATGCTTATGATGCATATTATTGCACGATATTTGTTTCGGGAAAAACGGCTGAACGCGGTATTGAGACGAGTGCAGATGATTTGATTTTGAAGACTATGTATGGGGATAAATGCTATGATATCTGGGTGACATTGGGATATGCATTTTTTTCCAAGAGATTTTCTGATAACTTTTTAGAAATTATGGAAAAGGAATTTGAACTGCCGGAAACAGCCAATAAATTCTGGGCAGATATCCAGGACGAGCATTTAGAGGAACTGTCCATGTACGCAAAGCGTGTTGAGGCCAATATAATCTATGAATTTGATTCTTTAGAGGAACTCAGAGAGTTTGATTCGAGATATCTTTATAATTCTGGATCAAACATTATGAGGAAGTTGTGTAAGTTGCTGGCTGTCCATGAAAACGGAATTATTGGTATTGAATCGTTAAGGAAGATTAAGCATTCGCTGTTTAAATTTCGGTGTAAGGGCGACATATATATTTGCGATGTCGAGCCGGACGAGAATGAAAAGATTTATTATCATGGTCGTGCATTCTATATGAGCAATAATGCTTTGGACGACATTCGGCTATATAAAATGGAAAAGAATATTCTGCTGAAAGGGGAAAGTACAATGGATATTAAGAGTGAATTGGATAAAGTCTACGAACTTAGCAAAGACTTTAGAGAATATCATGAAAGAGCTTTACCTTTGTGCGCAGCTGAGAATATTATTTCCCATTTTGCGAATCTTCCGCTGGCATTTGGATTTCAGGAACGCTATATCATGAATAATACATATTCGTTCAACATGGATGACAATTTTATTGGATGTGAGAAGCTTTTTCCATATTATCAAATGATCTCGGATTCTTGTGAGCGCATATTTGGAGCTAAGTACACAGATTCCCGTCCGTTTACAGGAATGCAGACATTGGATATGATTACAAAAACCATCTGTAAATATGGTGATAAGATGATGATTCTTGATAAGGAACATGGTGGACATGCATCTGTAAAACCTGTAGTTGAGCGCCTTGGCGTTCAGGTGTATTCAGCGCCCTATAATCTTGATGAATTTGACCTGGATTATGAGGCTGTTAACAAAATGATCAGAGAGGAAAGTATAAAATATGTTTTACTTGCACCCTCAGATCTTATCAAGCCGCTTGATGTGGAAAAAATCGATACGTCAAATTGTATTCTTTTGTGGGATGCAAGTCAGCTTCTTGGATTGATTGCGGCAGGTCTATGCAGAAATCCATTAAAGACCATGAAGAACACAGTTATGTTTGGCGGAACCCACAAGACATTTCCGGGTCCTGCATCTGGGCTTATCCTGACAAATGAGAAGTATCTGCACGATATGATGGAAAAGAGCATTAACCCCAAATATCTGAGAAATTCTCAGATGCATCAAAAGATTTGTCTCTTGTTTGCGCTGCTTGAGTTTGAGGAATATGGAGATAAATATATGAGCCATATGGTGCATTGCTCCAATTACCTTGGGCAGAAATTACGTGATTATGGATTTGACATTGCAGATTGGCATGGACAGATTTCTTCTACGCATCAGATATTTATTCGATGCAGTAAAGATGAAATGGATACCATTTATGACAATGCTTATAAGTGTGAGGTTACCTTAAACAAGAAACATAAGGAACTGTTTCTTGGCTATGGTATTCGCTTGGGAACCCAGGAGATTGCAAGATATGATTGGAATGACGAAACACTTGACAAGATTGCCTATATTGTAAAGGAACTTGCGAATCCGGATATTGATGTCAGGACAATTTTAGATATGGTACATAGCTTACCTGCTAAAGAGATTCATTATACCTTTCCGGAAGAGACATTTACTAGATTTTACAATCTAATGGGACAGTGAAATGGTAAGAGGTAACTTATGGATAAAGCACTTACGATAATTATTCCGGCTTACAATGTATCCCAATATATAGAACAGGGTTTGGATTCGCTGATTTCTGATATGAATATCCTTCCTCTCTTGGATATCATAGTAGTGAATGATGGATCAAATGATGATACTTTATCAAAAACTTACACTTACTGTAAACGCTTTAAAGAATCCATATCTGTAATTGATAAAGCCAATGGAGGACATGGATCCGTTATTAATGTGGGGATAAAAGCCGCTAAGGGAAAGTACATTAAAGTACTTGACGGAGATGATTGGGTTAAGCAGGAAGGCTTAAAAGAACTGGTCGAATATATCAAAAAGACAGAAAGTTATCCGGATGTTATTATAAATCCGTTTGAAAAAGTATGGGAAGACGGTAAACGAGAGACAATCAATTTCGAACAAATAGAAGTTGAAAGATCAGTTGATTACAGGGAAGTAATTAGATATGGGTATACACTTTCTCTGCATACGTTAACAATAAAAAGGGAAATATATCAAAACAATAACATTCCGGAGATTGACACAAAGATATCTTATGATGATATGGAATATATGCTATATCCGGTTCCATACATCAATTCAATTGTGTTTTTAAAGAAAATTGTTTATGAATATAGGCTTGGATTGCCTGAGCAAAGCATGAACCCTGAGCAAATGAAGAAAAAGCTCCCAATGCATACAAAGGTAATTGAAAGTTTATCAAATTACTATTGCAGCAAACAAGATTTGTTTTCGGAAAGTCAAACAAAATACTTTCAACAAGAGTTTGTAGATACGCTTGCAACAAATATTGACATTAGATTATCAGTAAATGAACCCTATCTTTCACTAAGAAAGTTTTGGGAAAAATATACAATGTTTCCTCTGTTGAAAACTCGAAAGAGGAAAATGCGTATTTTACTGAAATTCAAACGTTTAGGATACATGATTATTAGAGTTGCGGAACGAATACAATTATTTGACTTTATAGGTAAGAGGATGTCCTAGACATAGTGCCTCAATATTGTCTATATGCAAGCCAGGTATAGAGATGAAAAATAAAGTATCATTACAGAAAATATACATTAACTACATATTTCCCATATATGTTATTTCAAATATTTTGACAAGTACAATTCTTGCTTTTGCGCCGGAGGGTGGAACAAATCATTTTAGAATGGTACTTAAGATGATAAGATATGCGATATATATTGTCAGTATCTTCTATGCATCATCGAGATGGCGTGTGAAAAAACAGGGGCTGATATACGCTTTGGTCATTTCCACAGTGGTACTTGTCAGTTTGGTCGTGAATCATAATGTTCAGATAATCTGTAGTATGTTTGTATTTTGGGCACTGACAGATTATCCTTGGGAAACTATTATGAAAAAGCATTATCAGTGGCTTTTGACGGTTTTATTGGTGATTGTATCATTATCACAAATAGGAATCATCCAGGACTTTATCAGAAATGAAAAAAACAGACAGAGACATTTTCTTGGATTTAACTGGACAACGTATGCCCCGATTATATGCTTTTTTATAGTGGTGAGCTTTTTTTGTCTGAAAAAAGGAAGCGTGAGACTTTTTCAGCTGGTACTCTTTATGGCACTGGCAACGATACTATATATTTTGACAGTGACTCGATTGGCTTATGTGATGACGGTATTATTTATCTTATTTGTGCCGGTTTACAATTATTTGGAGAAACGAAAAAAGTATTTAAAGTTATTGACATCATTTACGGTGTTTGCTCCTTTTCTATGTGCGGCCGTGGCCATAGCCATACATGCATTATATAATCCCGGGAGTCCTTTCTTTGTGAAACTAAACGCTTTGCTGTCTCATAGGTTATACTTTGGATACCAGGGAATTACCAATTACGGAATTAAAATGATAGGACAGCCAATTGAATGGAAAGGCTTTGATATGACAGTATGGACTTTCGATGATTATAACTATATTGATTGTTCTTATTTGCATATATTGCTGGAATATGGTGTGATTTTTCTGCTTGTGTTCTGCATTTTACTAACCCTTGGAATTCGGCAGGCATACAAGAAAAACAAATATTATCTGTGCTGGGCATTATGCTTTATTTGTATACTCGGTATAACGGAGACGTGGCTTTTGAATTTTACTTTTAATCCATTCTTATGGTGTGGAGTCTCGTTTTTTCAGGGGATAAAGAGACAAATACCGGATCCAGATAAAAAATATACGCTGACAATCAGAAATATGTCTGAGAAAGTGGTGAAATAATTGCAAAGAGTCAATCATAGAACGGCGTATATTGATGTTTTAAGTGTGCTGGCAGCACTGGCAGTGGTGTCTCTTCATACGAATGGTTGCTTTTGGCAGTTTAGCGCAACGGAGAGATATTGGAAAACTGCAAATATAATTGAAGGATTATGCTACTTTGCCGTGCCTATATTTTTTATGATAAATGGAGCGACTCTCATTGATTATAGAAGCAGATATTCCACCGTTGAGTTCTTTAAAAAGCGAGTAATGAAGACTGTTATACCTTTTATATCCTGGTCATTGATAGGTATACTGTTCAGATTATATTATCTGAAAGATTTAAAAATCGAGGAATTAAGTATGCGCTGGATTGTGCAGGGCATCAATCATACATCCATTGTTGCAAGTTTATATTGGTTTTTTCCGGCTTTGTTTTCAGTATATCTGGCGATACCTGTGCTGTCTGTAATACCGGAAGAAAAGAGAAAAGCGATATTCTCTTACATAGTAGCCGCCGGATTTACAATCAATATTCTATTGCCATTTATATTGGAGATTATGGATCTAAGCAAGCCAGCATTCAAGATGATATTTGCATCAAATTATTTGATTTATGTACTTGCCGGCTATTTATTGAGCCACTATGAACTGCGAAAAAAATGGAGACGAATTCTTATATTACTTGGTTTTGGGGGGGTAGTGCTGCAGATATACGCCACTTACGTGGGTTCAGTTCGGTCAGGTAGTATTTATAGTGGATTTAGAGGCTATGAGAATGTTCCTGCATTTTTATATTCGATTGCGGTTTTTTTGCTTGTACGATACCATTGCAATGATATTAGAAGCGGAATAGGGATAAAGTTTATAAATACTGTTAGAAACTACACTTTTCCCATATATTTGCTGCACTGGTTTGTTTATCAAATATTATTGAAAGAATTATCAATAGACACACGCAGTATAGCGTATAGGATCGGTGCCCCGATCCCTATTTGCATCATTGTGATTGCGATTACCTATTTGGTTAGAAAGATGCCAGTCATAAAGAATATATTACCTTAAACGAATGCTATACAGGCAGGGCTAGATAGCCAGGTGCGGATGGGCGGGAGGATAATATGGACATAAAAACGAATATTGCAAAATCAATAAAGTGGACATATGTATTTCAAAAACGTGCCGCAAATAAATTTTTTTCAGATCCTGGCAATCATTTAGATGATCTGAACATTGACGAGGAACCTCTAAATAGGCGCTTTGAGCTCTGCAGATTTGACAAGTATGTCCAGATTGCGAATATGCTTGGCCACATTGATATTACAATTCGTCCGGGCAATAGGTTTCAGACATGGATTGACACTGGCCTGTATGTCGGGCGTTTCTATGCAATGACGGATAATGTACCTCCCTATTATGCAGTGATTCTTGAGCATTCATTACAGGAACTGGTGGTTCAATATGGATCAAGAAAAGGGAAGTATTACAATAGTCAAAAGAGTGTGCTGCTTGCTGTTGAGAATTATATCAAGAGAGTTATCGGACAAATAACGATACAAATAGAGAAAAAGAAAGACGATATTTATCTGCCTAGAACGAAGCTTTATTTTGAACGCATGCTGACCGACAGGACGAGAACGCTGGAGGAGGCCTTGCAGAGGATTCTATTTTGGTCGTCAATATTTTGGCAGTCACAGCATAGGCTGGTGGGACTGGGAAGACTGGATAAGATCCTCGAAAAATATGATAATGATCATGAAAATTCCGTTGAGCTTATTTGTGATTTTTATGAGGAGATACACAGATATTACGCGTTCAAGAGCAGTTCCACTTCGCTGGGTGATACCGGTCAGATTATAGTACTGGGTGGTTTAGAGGAAAAAGGCAAGTATTCCTGCAACAGTTTAACTTATGATTTTCTGAATGCCATGAAAAAATGTAAGCTTCCGGATCCTAAGATTCTTCTGCGTGTTTCACAAGAAATGCCGGACGCTCTGCTCAGGCTTGCCATAGAGTGTATCGGCACAGGCATAGGCTGCCCGTTGCTTGCGAATGATGACGTTATTGTTCCGGCGCTTTTGGAATTCGGCTATGAGGAAAGTGATGCATATGACTATGTCACCTCGGCGTGTTGGGAACCTTTGGTTTACGGGAATTCACTGGAAAAAAATAACATAAAGATAATGAACCTGGCAATTCCCTTTGTTGACGGAGTATTAGAGGATGCCTTTTTACAGGCAGGTAATCTGAATAATATTCTCAATATATATAAGCGGCATATAACAGTCTACTTGGATTATGTTATAGGCATTCTCGAAAAAATCAAGTGGGAAAAGGATCCGCTTGGCTCACTGCTGACAATAGATTGCTTTACGAATGGCAAGGATGTATCTGAGGGAGGAGCGAAATATAATGACTATGGTGTACTTTCAATTGGATTGACCAATGTGATTGATTCGCTCTTCAATATTCAAAGACTTGTGTTTGATGAAAAGAGATATACACTGGAGGAACTACAGAGAGCTGTCATTCAAAACTATGAGGGGTACGAGGTTCTCCGGAGAGCATTAAAAGAAGAGGTGAGCTTCGGAAGAGACAAAGCAGAGGTTGTATCACTTGTGAATGAGATTACAACATTTATAGAAGACAGGCTGGACTCATTCAAAAATAAGTTCGGCGGCAGGGTCAAGTTCGGACTGAGCGCTTCAAACTATGTTGAGGTTGCACAGTCTACATATGCCACTTTAGACGGAAGAAAAGCGAATGAGCCTTTACATGCTCATATTACATGCTCAAATGGTATTCCGTACACAGAGCTGCTTAATTTCGCCTCTCAAATAGACTATGGCGGAGTGAAATCAAATGGCAATGTTGTGGATTTTTTTGTCTCACCTTCTTTTATCGAAAAGAATTCTGATAAGTTTATGCATTTGATTAGACAGGCAATTCGAGACGGATTTTTTGAATTACAGATGAATGTTGTGAGCAGCGCCACCCTCATCGACGCGAAACGAAATCCGGGATCATATCCGAATCTGATTGTCCGGGTCTGGGGGTTCAGCGCATATTTTAAGGATCTCCCGGAAGAATATCAAAATGTTTTAATAGAACGGGCAATAGAAAGTGAAAGTGCAGTATAGATATCATGGGAAAGAAAAGCATAAAGAAAAACTATTTATTTCATGTCGCCTATGAGGTACTATTGTTAATCACACCACTGGTCACGACACCCTATCTGTCGAGAGTGCTTGGAGCGGAGGGCATAGGTACCATTAGCTATGCTGAGTCGATTATGTCTTATTTCACTATGGCAGCAACGCTTGGCCTAACTACTTTCGGGAGACGTGAAATCTCATATGTTCGGGATAACGGTAGAGAACGCACGAAGATTTTCTGGGAAGCCAAACTATTTGAAGTTATGACAACAGCAGTTGTGCTGGCGATATACATTCCTTTTGCCTTAACACAGGAAAACCAATTGCTGTATCTGATACTATCATTTAATCTGATCGCCGTGATTGCTGACGCTACATGGTTTTTCCAAGGCCTGGAAGAATTCGGCAAGGTCATTTTGAGAAACATTATTTTTAAAGCCATTAACATTGCATACATTTTCATATTTGTCAAGTCCAGGGAGGATGTGATCCGATATGTGTTTGGGCTGGCGTTCTTTTTACTGTTGAGTAATGTATCGCTTTGGATTTATCTTCCACAATACACGGAAAAAATAGACATTCGTGAGTTGAGACCGTTTAGGCATATAAAAGCAGTATTTTTACTGTTTATTCCTACGATTGCAATTCAAGTTTATACAGTTCTGGATAAGACCATGATTGGCCTCATCACGCAGAGTGCGTTTGAAAACGGTTATTATGAACAGGCGCTAAAAATCTCCAGAATGGTTCTGACAATGGTTACTGCCCTGGGAACTGTTGTAAGTCCGAGAATCGGGTATCATTTCGGAAGAGGTGAGACGCAGAAAGTCAATGCCTATATATACCGAGGGTATAGGTTTGTGTGGTTCCTGGGAATCCCTCTTTGTTTTGGACTTCTGGGTATTTCTTCTAACCTCGTTCCGTGGTTCTTTGGCGCAGGATACGACAAAGTGATTCCTTTATTGGGAATTCTGGGATTTCTTATCCCTGCCATAGGCATAAACAATGTGACAGGGATGCAGTATCTGATTCCCACGAAGAGGCAAAATATATTCACGCTCACTGTACTGATTGGAGCAGGTGTAAATTTTATACTGAATTTGGTACTGATTTATTTTTTCCAGTCTGTCGGAGCGGCAATAGCGTCTGTGACAGCAGAGACGACGATCGCTTTGGTTCAGCTATATTTCGTCAGAAAAGAATTTTCAATTAGACAGATATTTCTGTCAAGCCGGCATTATCTTGGGGCAGGGGGAGTAATGTATATTGTGTTAAAGATATCCGGACTAAAATTATCGTCGTCTGTCATCCACACTGTGGGAATGATTTTTTGCGGTGCGCTGGTGTATATTGTCAGCCTGCTTTTACTTAGGGATTCATTCTTGATTGAGAATGTCGGGAATATCCTGGGTAAAATAAAACGGAGAAGATAGCGATGAATCAAATTCTACTTACAAACATTCAACGTTTCAGTCTTCACGACGGCCCGGGGATAAGAACTACAGTATTTCTCAAAGGCTGCAGCCTTAGGTGCCCGTGGTGCAGCAATCCGGAGAACTTAATCTCCGTCCCTGAAGAGTATATCAAGGACGGAATTGCCAAAATCTATGGCAGTTATTATACTGCTGAAGAACTTGCCAGGGAATGTCTGAAAGACAAGAATTTCTACGGCGGCAAACTGCCTCCGTCCCGGTGGTCAATCACAGAGGCTGAAGACATAGACTACTTACCAGGAGGTGTCACCTTTTCTGGTGGGGAATGTCTGCTGCAGATGAATAAGCTGGCGCCGGTCTGCGAAACGCTCCATGAACAGGCTATACATATAGCGGCAGAAACCTGCTTATTTGTTCCCAAGGAATGTGTGAAAACTGCCATCAATCACATCGACTTCTTTTATGTTGACGTGAAAATATTAGACAAGCAGAACTGTAAGGAGGTTGAATGCGGAGACTTATCTTTGTATTTATCTAACTTTGATATACTTTTGAATTCCGGACTTCCCATTGTGATAAGAGTTCCGGTGATCGGGACATACACAGACGGGAAAGAAAACAGAAAGGCAATTCACGATTTGCTTGGCAGCTATAAGGATAAAATAATAAAGATTGAGCTGATCAAAGAGCATAATCTCGGAGCGTCAAAGTATAAAAGCTTGGGGATGCCGGTAAACTATCACGGAGTCAGCGATGGACGGATGGATATTTATAAAGATGAATTAGACGATTTAGGCATACCGGTAGAGGTATGTAAGATATAAATCTTGGAAGAAAGCAATAGCTGATTCTCTGGGGATTATTTTTAAAGTACTTAATCGCTGACAAAGCGTCTTTAGTGGTGAATACGGTTTTTGATCATTATCCGACATACGCCGGATTTTATGTACTGACTGCAGCCGTTCTTTATAGTATTCAATTATATACAGATTTTCTGTCATGTGTGACAATATCACAGGGGGTTGCGGGACTTTTCGGAATAGAATTGATGAATAATTTCAATCATCCCTATTTTTCAACTTCCATTAAAGAGTTCTGGCGTAGGTGGCATATTTCTTTAAGTGAGTGGCTGAGAGACTATGTATATATTCCCTTGGGCGGAAGTCGAAAAGGCAAAATACATAAATACAAAAATCTTTTGATCACATTCGCGGTAAGCGGTATTTGGCATGGTGGGAGATGGAAATTTCTGTTTTGGGGATTGATGCATGCAGGTTATCAAATCGTGGGTGATTTGTTTTACAAGCCGAAGAATGATATCTTGGAGAAGATATCCTTACCTGCTGGTTCAAAACTGCGAAAAATGTTAGAGATGATTGTGACATCATTTCTCGTGACCATTGTCTGGATAATATTTAGAGCCCATTCTTTAAAGACAGGCATTAAAATGATATTTTCGATATTCAGCGTATTTAACCCGTGGATATTCTTTGACAATTCAATCTTTCGCCTGGGGCTTACGCAAAAGGAATTTGAAGTATTGTTTTTGGCTATAATGATTTTGATTGGCGTCAGCGGACTGCAGGAGAAAGGGATAAAGCTGAGAGATTGGTTTAACGGACAAAATACAGCCGTACGCTGGACAATCTACTTATGTGGTATTTGGAGTATATGGATCTTTGGTACATACGGATATGGCTTTCATGCGTCAGACTTTATTTATGGAGGATTTTAATGCGGAGACATGCTTTAAATATGGCAAGAAGCATTGCGTTTTTGCTGATTCTTGTCATATCCCTATACGTTAGCAACACTTGACAATGGTAAACACACCATTGAATAAGGCGCTGGGGGTAAGAAATCAGATTTTCCACTCAAAAGAAACGCGCTCGGCGGTGGCTTGGACCTGGGAGAGAATGATGTCGGCCACCTGCCGCCGGTCGTCAAAGTCGATGTTGTCCCAATTCCCCAGGTGGGAGGACAAATACTCGATCTTTTGCGGGGAGACGCTTTCCGCGTTCAGTGCGGCAATCTCCTTAATCAGCCCTTGACGGCGGGCGTCCAGTTCCTCGATCTTCCCGTTGGCGTAGGACATCAAAACCGCGCTGGCCCCGGTCAAGGTGTTCAGCAGCTTCTCGATTTCGTCCTCCACCTGGGCCAGCTCCACATTTAAGGCGGTCAGCCTGGGGTTGACTATCTCGGCCTTGGCGGTCAACGTCTGAAACTCGGAGAGCTTCTGCACCATAGCCTCATAGACAAACTGCTCAAACTCCGCCGTCCGAAGCGTCCCGCAACCCTCGCAGCTCATATTGTCCGCCCGCTTGGTGCAATAGAGGTATTGGGTCCCCGCCCGGTTGCCCAGGCTTTTCAGCGCCCGCCCACAGTGGCCGCACTTCATCTTTCCGGCCAGCCAGGTATTTTTCGGCTTGCGCCCG